>Ga0209802_1002080_pt1 | contig 14253 bp, 10 predicted proteins | sample GraSoiAngelo_129_FD_185886 | JGI IMG/M metagenome (GOLD analysis project Ga0209802, IMG submission 185886) | Grasslands soil microbial communities from the Angelo Coastal Reserve, California, USA - 14_0927_12_40cm (SPAdes) (version 2) | ecosystem: Environmental > Terrestrial > Soil > Grasslands ... | reverse complement strand
CGTAAAGCTTGGCGAGGTCGTTGAGACAAGTGGCGGTCTCAGAATGTTCCGGGCCTCGAGCTTTTTCGGTAACCTCGACTGCGCGCAGGGCGTACGATTCGGCCTTCTTGTATTCGCCTTTTTCACGATAAAGGACACCGAGATTGTCGAGAGCCGCGCCAGTCTTGTAGTGATTGGGTCCGAGTTTATCCTCAAAAAGCTTTAATCCCTTCTGAAACATCGGTTCGGCTTTGTCGTATTTACCCATGCCTTCATAAATTGCGGCCAGGTTATTGTACGCGGTCGCCGTCATCTGGTGCGTCGGTCCAAATTTCTTTTCGGAAAGCTGCAAGGCACGTTGGGCCAAGGGTTCAGCCTTGGCGTAATCTTTTTCGAGCCGATACAGGTCTGCCAAACCACCAATGCTCGAGACCAGGTCGGGATTGTTTGGTCCCAAAGCTTTTTCGCGAATCTTCAAGGCCCGCTGATAATATGGCTCGGCTTTTTTGTAGTCGCCCATCATTTGGTAGAGCACTCCCAGGTTGTTGAGCGAAGAAGCGGTATTTGGATGTTCGGGACCGGCAGCTTGTTCGGTGATCTTAAGGGAGCGCTGAAAGAATGGCTCGGCCTTGCTGTAGTCACCACCGTCCATATAAACCCAAGCCAGGTTGTTAATGCTTTCGCCGGTAGCCGGATTATTCGGGCCAAAAATTTTCTCGCGTGTCTCGAGTGCCTGTTTAAACAGCGACTCGGCCTTTACCAGGTCGCCTTGACTAAGGTAAATCGCGCCGAGATTGTTCTGGATATTCGCGGTGTGGGGATGTTCAGCGCCGAACGCCTTTTCGTAGATCTTCAATGCGCGCTCATACATCGGTTCAGCCTTCGCGAAGTTGCCTTGATGATAATAGAGTGTGGCCAGGTTGCTCAGGCTGTTGGCAACCTGAGGATTATCGGGGCCCAGGGTCTCCTCGCGCATTTTTAAGACGCGCACATATAACGGCTCCGCCTTAGCCGAATCTCCTTTATCTTGGTAGAGGAGCGCGAGGTTGCTCATGCCTGATAGGGTGTTCGGATGCTTTGGCCCAAGTTTGGCCTCCCAAATCTTTATTGCGCGTTTGTAGAGCGGCTCTGCCTTGGCGAAGTCGCCGCTCTCCCGATAAGTCTCGGCAAGATTGTTAAGGCTGATCGCGGTATATGGATGGTCGGGTCCGAGCGCTTTTTCCCTAATCTTCAAGGCGCGTTGGTAAAGGGGCAAAGCTTTGGCTTGTTCACCCATCGAGCTGAACAAGAACGCGAGATCGTTCAAGCTATCCGCGGTTTCCGAATGTTCCGGGCCATAATTCTTCTCGCAATACTTCAACACCTGCTCGGCGATTGGCACTGCTTCCTGAAATTTGCCCGCGCTTCTCAACTCCTCGATTTGATGAGTCTTTTCACGAACGTCTTCGCTATCCTGCGCAGCGGCTGCACTAAGACACAACGCAGCCGCGCAGAAACAGGCGATGCGACGCAGCCGGCGATTAGTCAAGCGCTGGGACCCCGAAAGCTTGTCAGCCAGTTCTTTCATGATCCGAGAGTGGAGATAACAACATTCGATTGCAAGCAAACTCTGGTGGGAAATGTGGCAGCGCGTTACCGCATTTCCGCAGCGGAATTGCATTGTGCTGCCTTCTCGTACTGCCTATGATCAAGAAGCAATGAAGCTGTGCGCTTACATCTTAGGGATGGGCTGCATGCTAATTGCTGCGCGATTTGGCGGGAACAGACTCAATGCGGCCGAGCCCTCCGTGCAGCCTGAGCCGCGCTGGGTTGAGATAGGATCGGAGAAAGTTGTCATTGGCCGCGACTCTAAATCCGCGGATGGTCGCAACGCTCTGGCTTGGACGGTGGATAGTAGTGAGCCAATCGATTGGTCGCTGCTGGAAAAAGATGCCGATCATTTCTACGAACAGTACGACGTAAAAGAAATCTGGGTCGTTAACATTCCCGACAAAAAGAAAGTAGGCACGGTAGGCGACAAGGGAGGTTACGTGCGGCCGGGCAGTCATCGGACATTGAGCGTCGCCTGGAGTCCAGTCGAGAATGGAAGACGCTTTGCTCTGGCTGCCTACCAGTGGAAATGGGGCACCGATACGTTGCTTCTTCTGGACGTTGGCGCGGATGACTGTCGCTCGAATCAGATCGGGCCTGTCTTGGACAAAGCGATCGAGGCCCAGATTAAGCGCGGTAAACCGCGACTGACCGGACCGTTCGATTCTACATATCTACTTACCGGCTTGCCGGAACTTGGAAAGAAGACCGGCTTTTCTAGTCCGACCACCGTTGGTCTCCCATTTGTTACAAAGGATCGCGAACACGATGCTTCTATCATTGAGGGCATTCTCTCGCTTAAGCTCGCGCGCGCCGGCGAAGGTCCTACTGCCAGCGTCGTTAGGATTGCTCCCGGACCGTTGCCTAACGATCCCTTTGCCGAATCAGCGCGACTCGCCAAAGCCGATCGCGAATTGAACGCAATTTATTCCGCGCTGTTAAAGCGTCTCAGTCCGTCGTCGCAAAACACGCTTCGAGCCGAACAACGCGCGTGGCTCGAACAACGCGATCGGAAAGCCGACGAAACGGTGCGCAACAAGAGCGACTCCGAGAACGCGCGCATCGTTCGCGACCGCGTTCTGCGCCAGCTTACCGAGGAACGCTCCGCACAATTGCGAAAACGATAAGCGCGAGCCACCTAACGAGTTTCACGTTTTCATGCGCGCCGTTCCTTCATCGACAACAGAATGTCGGCCATCGCTTCACTGCGCGACTTGGCGCCGAGATTGCCTTTGCCGTGAATGCGGACGCTCATGGCATCGGCGTCCATGTCCCGTCTTCCGATCACGAACATGGTGTGGACTTTCATTTGCTCGGCGCGCTGAATTTTGCCGTTGATCTTGTCGATGCTTTCATCGATTTCCGCGCGGACTTCGTGAACGCGCGGCTCGTTCAGAATCGATCGCGCATGCCGAGTATCATTCGTCTTTGCTTCCTTAGCTGGGGGTCCTGGCTCTTTGCCACGACGTAGCACCCAGCTCGCTTGGATCAGTAATGAGCCTGGATGAATAGTGTCGGCCGTCCCGTGACCGTCTCGTACCAGGCATCTGCTCTGTGGTCGGTCCTTGTCCAGGCCGGTTTCTTGCCAGGTTTCTTTTTCCACTCCTTGCCGGCCGAGTTCCCGTCGAGAAAGATCGACAATTCCTTCTCCGAAAATTTGGCGCGATCTTTTCGGCTATATGCTTCCGCTACACTGTAACCTTTTACGAATTGGACCAAGGCGATGTAGTAGCGGCTCTCATAGGTATTCGTCCTTACGCCATCACTGTCTGGCTTGCCGATTTCGGTCGGCTTGCCGAGAAGTGCGGCGACTTGTTCTTCGCTATTGCCAAGGCGCGCAAAAGCTTGGCCGCTCAGACCGGCGGCGAGGATGGCAACCAATATCAGGACTCGTTTCATAATCATCCTTTGAATTTGCTCGACTTTGAGTTTGCCGGTCGAATCTCACGAGCATTGCGCAACAATCGGGAGGCTTTGTCGATCTAAAAGCAACAGTGTGTGCCGACACTTCCCAACGCAATAATCAAACGGCTCGTCTTTTTCCGGTGGTTGAAACCCGGACGCTCTGTGCTCAAGCAATTCACAATCTTTCGCGGCGGTGCAGGTGATTCGACCATCCAATTCAGCGTTGGTTTTGATGACAACGGAAAATTTCACGTTATCAACAAAAAGAAGGTTGCCTTCATGGAAAAAGAATCGGCTAACCGCGCCGCTCGCGAATTGATTGAACAATATCACCGATTGCTTCGTTGCGTGGCTTGGCGCCAAGGTTGCCTTTTCCATGAATGCGGACGCTCACGGCATCGGCGTCCATGTCGCGCTTTCCAATCACGAACATAGTGTGCACTTTCATTTGTTCGGCGCGCTGGATTTTGCCGTTGATCTTGTCGGGGCTTTCGTCGATTTCCGCGCGAACTTGATGGCCGCGCAGTTCGTGCAGAATAGATCGTGCGTAATCCATTAACTTGGGATCATCGCCGATCGTGAGAATGCGCACCTGTTCAGGAGATAACCAGAGCGGGAAATTGCCGGCGTAATGCTCGATCAAGAATCCGATGAAGCGCTCGTGCGTGCCAAGCGGCGCGCGATGAATGCAGATTGGGGTTTTGTCGATGTTGTCACGGTCTTTGTAAACCAGATTCAACCGGCGCGGCTGGGCGAAATCGACCTGATTGGTCGCGATGGAGAATTCGCGTCCGATCACGCTCCAGGCTTGCACATCAATCTTCGGCCCGTAGAACGCTGCTTCGTTCGGCACTTCGACGTAATTAATGCCGGAGCTCTTTAGAACGTTTCGCGTCATCTCTTCGGTTTGTTTCCAAAGCTCGGGCTCATCCACAAACTTTTCGCCGAGCTTGGATGGATCGTGCGTCGAGAAACGCATCAGGTATTTCTCGATGCCGAAGAGTTTGAAATAATTCAGGTACATTTCGTTCACGGCATTGAATTCCGCTTCGAACTGTTCCGGCGTCATGTAAATGTGCGCGTCGTTCATCTGCAGTGACCGCACCCGCATCAGTCCGAATAACTCGCCGCTCTTCTCGTACCGATAGCAGGTGCCGTACTCCGCGAAGCGTAACGGCAGATCGCGGTAGCTCCGGGGAACCGCCGCAAACAATTTGTGATGATGGGGACAGTTCATTGCCTTGAGGTAGTACAAAGAAGCAGGCGTTCCGTGATCTCTCTCTCCAAGCCGCGCTTCCTCCAGCTCCATCGGCGGGAACATCGACTCGGCGTAATAGGGAAGGTGACCGCTTTTTTTGTACAAGCTCTCCCGCGCGATGTGCGGGGTGCGAACGCGTTGATAACCGGCGGCGAACTCCGTTTCCTTGGCGAGCTTTTCCAATTCTTCGGCGATGACCGCGCCGCGCGGGAGAAACATCGGCAAACCTGGACCGACATCATCATCGAAAACGAAAAGCTCCAGCTCCCGGCCAAGCTTGCGATGATCGCGTTTCTTCGCTTCCTCGAGCATTGCGAAATAATCATCGAGTTCCTTTTTCGTTTTGAAGGCGGTGCCGTAAACGCGCTGCAACTGCGGATTCTTTTCGTCGCCTTTGTAGTACGCGCTCGCCACGCTCGTGACTTTGAAAGCTCCGATCTCTCCCGTGCATTTCACATGCGGGCCGGCGCAGAGATCGATGAAGTCGCCACTGCGATAGAGCGAGATTTTTTCATCGGGCGGAATGTTTTCGATAATGTCGAGCTTGAATTTACTGGGCTCGGATCGTTCGCTTAGCGCCGCGAGCCGGCCTTTCTTGCCGAGTTCGAGCGCTTCGTCCCTTGAAACCTCCATCCGCTCGAACGGACGGTTCGCTTTGATCTCCTCTTTCATTTCAGCTTCGATCTTTTCGAAATCGTCGGGCGAGATCCGGTGTGGAAGATCGACATCATAATAAAAGCCGTTCTCCACCGGTGGCCCTGCGGCGAACTGCGCTTCCGGCCAAATTTTCAAAATCGCCGTCGCCAGTACGTGGGACGCCGAGTGGCGGAGCCGCTCGAGGTCCGTCATTTGCGTACGTGCTTCTAAATTTTTGCGTTCTTCCTTCATCAACGGACGGTGAAAACTAACCACGAAGAGCGCGAGGGACACAAAGAATTTGCTGTAGAAATGCAGCTGCTTCGGCCTAGGGACATCGCGGCACGCCGTCCCTACCTCTTTCAATAGACCTTGGTGCGATGTAATTTCCGAGAATGCGACGAGTCTTGCAGTTTTTGATTCTTGCGGGGGTGGCCGCAGCCGGTTGTGGTCAGACGACAGCGCCAGCTTCCGATTTTGCGGCCGAGCGCCAGCGGATGGTGCAGCAGCAGTTGGAGGCGCGCGGCATCAACGACGGACGTGTACTCGCTGCGATGGCGAAAGTGCCGCGGGAAGAATTCGTCCCGCCAGAGTCACGCGCCGCGAGTTATGCGGACGGGCCGCTGCCTATCGGGTACGGCCAGACGATTTCGCAGCCATACATCGTGGCTTTTATGACGGAGGAATTGCGGCTGAAACCGAGCGACCGCGTGCTGGAGATCGGCACAGGCTCTGGTTATCAAACCGCAATCTTAGCGGAGCTGGTGGCTGAGGTTTACACGATTGAAATCGTTGAGCCGCTTGCGAAAAACGCCGAGGCAACGTTGCAACGTCGAGGCTACAAAAACGTGCACGCAAAAGCCGGCGACGGTTACAAGGGCTGGCCGGAGGGCGCGCCGTTCGACGCGATCATTGTCACATGCGCGCCGGATCGCGTGCCGCAACCGCTTACCGACCAACTCAAAGATGGCGGACGCATGATCATTCCAGTCGGCGAGCGATTTGCTCAGGAGCTGTACCTGCTTGAGAAGAAAAACGGCCACCTAAAGGAAAGTGCCGTCTTACCGGTTCGTTTTGTGCCGATGGCAGGCGAGGCGACGAAGAAATAATTTGTAGCGCCTTCCCTATGCGAAGCGCGATGCTTAGTTGTTTCTGGTGCAAAGTGTGCGGCCCGCAGGGCCGCGGCTACAGCGTCACTTAATCGCGGCGAGCTTTTTCAGATCGATGCGCTTTATCCATTCCTGTAGTTCTTTCGGATCTTGGTTCTGCAACTCGATCTGAAGAAAATAGCGATTAGCGATCATTACCCAGAGCGCGGCATGCTTGCTTTCTCGTTCGAATGCCTCGAACCCGGGATTGCCATCGATCGTCACCGATTTGCCGTAGCCTTCGGTGCTCTCGCTATTGTTATTCCATGCAGCGGTGGTGGCGGTGACGTAATCCGGATTGGCGGCGGAATCCAGTATGCTAATTGCCGCGCTCGGGGCTTTATCGCCTTCGCCTTTGTGATAATCGCGATGCACGTTGGTAATCCTGAATCCTCCGGCATCTTCGGTTGAGCCTTCCGGTTTATCGGCTGTCCAGCCCGGCGGCGCGTCTGGTAAAACAGGAAGCAATTTCTGATAATCGACTACGTCAGGTACGAGGATCGGCTCGTTTTGTGCACGCGCCACGCAAAGCGCACAACTGGTGAACAGGGCGAGCGCAAAGAATCCCGCACGTGCTAGAGAACAAACGCGAGCCGGTGGTTTCATTGCGAGCGCGTTTCTGCGTAATTCGGGTTTCTCGTACTCGATTGACTTTACCTCCCCTGTCAAGACGCTTGCAGGATGCGCATACCAGCGCGTGTCTATGGTAGGGACAGCGCGCTGCGCTGTCCGGACGCCGCAGCGCGGCGTCCCTACCACGTTACCACGCTGATTATAGCCTTGTGGGTCTTAGCAGTGGCGGTGCGGCTGATTTTAATTAATCAGCCGTTCGTCGATCGCTGGAGTTGGCGACAAAGCGATGTCGCGGCGATTGCCCGAAACTTCTGCGAAAACGGTTTTCGTTTTGCTTATCCGCAGATCGATTGGGCAGGCAGCCCGCCCGGCTATGTCGGGACGGAATTTCCTATTTTGCCGTTTCTGGCAGCTATTTGCTACAAATGTGTCGGCGCTCACGAGTGGATCGGACGCAGTGAGTCTGTAATTTTCTTCGCCGTGTCGCTGCCGTTTTTCTTTTTGCTCGTGCGCGAGACGTGGCCTGGCCTTCTAGGCCATGACCCATCGGCAGGATGCCGAAGCCACGTTGCGGCACTTTGGGCGACGTTTTTTTATGCTTTTGCGCCAGGGAACGTTTTTGCCGGGCGCTCGTTCATGCCGGATGTACCGTCGCTGAGCCTAGCGCTAATCGGTTTATATTTTTTCCTGCGTTGGATCAACGATGGCAAGTCGAGAGCGTTCTTTCTGGCTGCGATCACGATTTCTTTGTCGATTTTAACTAAGCCCACAAGCGTCGTTATCGCTGCGCCGCTTTTGTTCCTCGTCTGGCAAAAATGGCGCTGGAATTTTGCGAAACGTTGTGACCTTTGGCTTTTCGCCGCAATTATGGTTTTGCCTTCTGTTGCGTGGTATTGGCACGCGCATCAAATTGCCGAGAAATTTTATCCGCATCATTTCTTCGGCGAAGGCGGAATCCGGATCGAGAATTTTTCATGGTATTGGGGAATCGCGCGACGGACTACGACATCCGGCCTCACGCCGATTCTCTCGATGATGGCGCTCAGTGGTTTGTTTGTCGCTCCGCGATCGAGATATTTAAGCCTTTTCCATTGGTGGCTGGCTGGAATGATCCTCTTCGTCATCGTAGTCGGCTACGGGAATCGCCATCCTTGGTATCAACTTCCGCTTGTGCCGATCGCGGCAGGGTTTGCTGGCGCTGCCTGCGCATTTATCAGATCGAAAATCTCCTCTTCGCGGGTTGCGATACTAACACTGTCGATCCTGCTTGCGGGTTCGTTCGCAGCTCTTGCCTGTCTTTATGTGCGGCCGCTTTACGAATCGTCCGCCGCTCAACTTCGCGACGCCGGCTTGGAGTTACACAAAATCACAGCGCACGATGCATTGATTGTTGCCGCAGACACTGGCGATCCGACGATATTTTACTATGCGCAGCGAAAGGGTTGGCACTTCCTCGAGAGAGATGCGATTTACGACGGCAATCCAGGCGACAGTCAGCGGGCCATTGTCGATCTTGAGCAGCTGCGCAGCCGCGGGGCGACGCATCTTGTTTTCACGGCCAACACATTTTGGTGGTTAGACTATTATCCCGAGTTTGCGCAGCATCTGACGGAAACCGCGGCACTGATGGAAATGAATCGCCAGTTCAGAATCTACAAGCTGAACCGTCCTAGGGAATGAGAGAGACTCCAAGGCCTCGACGTCAGCTTGGTTTGTTTGACGCCATAATGATCGTCATGGGCGGTATCGTCGGGGCAGGGATTTTCGCCAATCCCTCGGAGGTAGCGCACCGGGTGCATACGCCGTTCCTGATCCTCGGCGTATGGGTGCTCGGTGGTTTGTTCGCGATGTGTGGCGCATTTATCTGGGCGGAGCTCGCCATGCGCTTGCCCGCGGCGGGTGGTCAATATCTTTACTTGCGCGAGGCCGGCGGCATGGCGGCAGTGGCGGTTATTTTCGCATCTTACTTTCGTGCGCTGACGGGAGCGGATTGGAACAGCAGCGCGATCGCAGTAATCGCGCTACTCACGTTGGCCGGGATCAATTGTTTGGGTGCGCGCACCGGCAGCAATGTGCAGAGCGCTCTCATGTTATTAAAGATTGGTGCGATCGCAGCACTCGTAATGATTGGGTTTACCGCTGGCCACGGTTCGCTGAGATTGGAACCCTTCCTTGGAGAGCCTGCGTCATTTGGTCTCTTGAAGAGCATTGGCGCTGCCATGGTTCCCATCGCTTTCGCTTACGGGGGATGGCAGACAGCCACTTTCCTTGCGGGTGAAATGCGCGATGCGCGGCGCGATTTGTCACGGGGATTGCTCATAGGTGTGGCCGGAGTTGTGGCTCTCTATCTCGCAGTCAATCTTGCGTGTCTGCGCGTGCTCGGTCCCGTCGGTCTCGACGCAACAACAACGCCCGCCTCTAATGTAATGCGGATCGCACTGGGAGAGCGCGGCGCGCAATGGATTGCTGCCGGAATCGCAGTTTCGACTCTCGGATTTCTCAGCCAGAGCATGTTAACCGCTCCACGGGTTTATTACGCGATGGCGCGCGACGGGCTTTTCTTCAAGAGCGTCGGCAAACTGTTCGGAAAATCGGGAACGCCCGTGGTCGCGATTGTTCTTCAAGGTTTGGCGGCGATCATCATTGCTCTTTCGGGGACATATGGAGAGATCCTCAATTTCGAGGTAACTGTTGATTTTATTTTTTTCGGAATGACTGCGGCATCCCTCTTTATTTTGCGCCGGCGCAGTATCGGATCGGACGTTGTTACCTATCGCGTACCAGGGCACCCGTTCACGACCATACTGTTTGTTTTGTCATGCGCCGGAATTGTGATAAGCGCCGTCATCGCTTCGTCTCGCAATAGCGCGATCGCGTTATGCATCATGTTGGCTGCTCTCCCGGTTTATTATTTTTGGACCAGATTCAGGCGCACCCATTCATGAGACACAAGCATTCTGACTACATGCATTGGTCGAAGACGCAGAGTCGCGCGCGATTCAATCTCGCAACGAGTGGCGTGGCGGCATTTCCCCCGTGCGAACTTCCAGTGGATCTGGCGAAACTCGAAATTAATGGGGAGAACAGTTACGGCTACGCGTCTTTGCAGGCCGCCATCGCTGAACACCACAGCGTTGATCCCGAATGCGTCGTAGAATCTGCAGGCACTTCGATGGCAAACCATCTGGCCATGGCTGCCATCATTGAACCGGGCGATGAAGTTTTAATCGAGCATCCAGCTTACGGTCCAATTCTCGATGTCGCTTATTATTTGGAAGCGAACGTGAAGCGCTTCCGGCGCGCTGAGGAAAAGGGATGGGTCGTCGATCCAGCGGAGGTTCGCCGGTGCACTACGCCGAAGACGCGGCTCATCGTGATCACGAATCTCCATAATCCCACGAGCGCGCTTACGCGGGATTCGGTTCTGCGTGAAATCGGCGATATCGCGCGAAGTGTTGGAGCGTTTGTGCTGGTCGATGAAGTTTATCTCGACGCGGTTTACGAGGACACACCGCGCACATCATTCCATCTCGGGCCCGAGTTTGTGGTGACCAGTAGTTTAACGAAGGTTTACGGCGTGAGCGGTCTACGCTGCGGATGGATTCTGGCGCGTCCTGATCTCGCGTGGAAGATGAAACGCCTGAACGATCTCTATGCCGCGACAGCAGTTTATCCGGGTGAACTTCTCAGTCTCGCCGCATTCCAGCATCTGAATTTGCTCCGTGAAAGAGCGCGGCGGATCGTGGAAGCAGATCGCAAATTGGTCGACGATTTTTTGGCGCGCGAGCGAGGTCTTTCTGCTGTGCCTACGCAATGGGGCACGACGTCATTTGCGCGCTTACGGAATGGGAACGTCGACGCGTTCCTGGAGCGCCTGCGATCGGAGTTCGACACGTCGGCGGTCCCGGGCCGCTTTTTCGAAATGCCTGACCACTTTCGCATGGGGATGGGGGTGAATACGGAAATGTTCGCCGAAGGCTTGAGTCGCATCGGCCGCGCATTGGCCAGCGAGACGACCGCAAAGCCATAACCCTGCTCGGAGTTGCTTACGCCCACGTGTCGTCGACAATCAGCGGGAAATGAAAATTCAAACTGATTTCGCGATTCGTCCAGCGCGTGTGGAAGATGTGCCGATCATCCTTCAATTGATTCGCGATCTGGCGACTTACGAACGCGCGCCAAACGAGGTCACCGCGACGGAAGAACAACTTGTCGATGTTCTGTTCGGCGAAAAACCCGTTGCAGAAGTATTGCTCGCCTTTGAAGGAAAGTCGCCGATTGGCTTCGCCGTTTTCTTTCACAACTTTTCGACATGGCTTGGGCGTCCGGGGCTTTATCTCGAAGATCTATTCGTGAAGCCGGAGAAGCGCGGCAAAGGTTATGGCCGCGCGTTGCTTGTCGATCTTGCGAAGATCGCGCGCGACCGCGGTTGCGGCCGGATGGAATGGGCCGTCCTCAATTGGAATGAACCGGCGATCAAGTTTTATCGGACGCTTGGCGCTATGCCGCTGGACGAATGGACCGTGTACCGATTGACGCGTGATGGGATCGCCAGGCTCGCGGAGACGGAGCAAGTCGAGCAAGAGTAAGAGGAGGAATCAGGTGGCGCAGGAAAAAACAAAGATCGAGGACTACGCGTTTCTCAGCGATACCCAAACCGGCGCGCTGGTGAGCCGAGACGGATGCGTCGATTGGCTTTGCTTTCCGCGGTTCGATTCGCCGGCGTGCTTTGCCTCGCTCCTGGGCGATACGAAAAACGGACACTGGCGGTTTTTCCCCGAGGAAAAGATTGAAGAGACGCGTCGCCGGTACCGTGGAGACTCGCTGATCCTCGAAACGGAAATTGAAACAAAGAGCGGCGCCGTGCGCTTGATCGATTTCATGCCGCCGCGCGGTGAGAATCCCGACATCATTCGGATCGTCGAAGGGCTGCGCGGCAAAGTGTCGATGCACATGGAACTGATCATCCGTTTCGATTACGGGCAGATCGTGCCCTGGGTGCGAAAACGTCACGACGGGCTCGAGGCGATTGCGGGACCTGACGGTTTGATCTTGCGGACTCCGATTGAAACCTACGGCAAAGATTTAACCACGGTCGCGGAGTTTACCGTGACGAAAGGGGATCGGGTGCCATTTGTGCTCACGTGGTTCTTGTCGCACAAGGATCCGCCGAGAAAAGTCAATGCTGAACACGCGTTGCGTGACACCGAGAAATACTGGCGAGAATGGTCGAGTCAATTTCAAAGCAAAGGCGAATGGCGCGACGCGGTGATGCGCTCGCTGATCGTGCTTAAAGGACTAACCTATGCGCCGACAGGCGGGTTGGTCGCCGCAGCGACAACGTCGCTGCCTGAACAAATAGGAGGCCCGCGCAACTGGGACTATCGCTACTGCTGGCTGCGAGATGCCACTTTCGCTTTGCTCTCGCTGTTGCGTTCCGGTTATCGCGAGGAAGCCAAATCCTGGCGGGAATGGCTTTTGCGGGCCATCGCTGGTAGCCCCGCGCAAATGCAGATCATGTACGGCGTTCGCGGCGAACGCCGGCTCGACGAGGTCGAAATTCCGTGGCTCTCAGGCTATGAAAAGTCCGCGCCGGTCCGCATCGGCAATGCCGCGTCGAACCAATTTCAAGTCGATGTTTATGGAGAGGTGCTGGCGGCGATGTGGCAGGCGGATCGCTTGGGAATCAAATTGGAAGCACCGGATTGGGCCCTGATGGTCGAGCTAATGAAATTCCTGGAATCAAATTGGCAGAAACCAGACGAAGGAATTTGGGAAGTGCGCGGCGGACGAAAAAATTTCACGCACTCGAAAGTGATGGCGTGGCTGGCATTCGATCGCGCGGTGAAGCTTGTTGAGGACTGCGGATGCGCAGCCGGCGAGCATTTTAGCCGGTGGCAAAAAGTTCGAGACCAGATTCACGCGGAAGTCTGCGAGTGTGGGTACAACGCGCGGAGGAAGGCCTTTACGCAGGTTTACGGCTCCGATGCCTTGGACGCGAGCCTACTTACCATACCGCTCGTCAGCTTTTTACCTGTGAGTGACGAACGTGTCCGCAACACGATCGAGGCTATCGAACGGGAGTTGATGCAGGATGGTTTCGTTCTGCGCTACCGGCCGGAGGAATGCAGCGTGGACGGATTACCGGGCCGGGAAGGGGTTTTTATTCCTTGCTCTTTCTGGCTGGCCGATTGCTGGCATCTCCTTGGCCGAAAGAAAGAGGCGCGCGAATTGTTTGAGCGCTTGCTCGACCTGCGAAACGACCTGGGACTTCTTTCCGAGGAATACGATCCACGCGAGAAACGGCAGCTTGGAAATTTCCCGCAGGCATTTTCGCACGTCGCGCTCATTCGTGCCGCGCGAATCCTCCGCGACGAAGACGTGTTGCTCCGTTCAGAAGATTAAACTCGCACCTCGCTGGAAGAAACGAGCCGCCGGATCAAATCCTCCAAGGTAACAATTCCGGACAAGTTCTTCTTCGCGTCCCGGACTGCAGCCAAGCCAAGACGAGCAGCGCGTAATTGCTGCGCGATTCGATGGGCCGGCTCCTCTTCGGTTGTCGTTACGATACGCCGGAAATAACTGCTGAGCGGCTTCTCTCCATTTTGTTCGAGCAAAATATCGAGCACGTTGACCAACCCAGTTGCTTGACCGCCGGGCGTTATCACCGGCAGACGATCGATGCCGGATGAAGCGCTGAGTTCAGTCGCTTCCCGAACCGACGCGTTTGGTCGCAAGGCAACCACTTTCGACAACGGCGTCATTACATCGCGCACTTTAACGTTCCAGAAATCCACAACGTTATGAATCATCGCGCGCTCGATGGCTGTGAGAGAACCTTCGCGCTCACTTTGTGCTGCGATCTGCTTGAGTTCCTCCCGGGCGGCAAATAGTCGAGGATGTTTTGCTCCGCGCCGCGGCAGAAGCAATTTGCCCATCCAACCCCCGAATTCCCACACTGGCAGAAGAAAAATGGAAACGAATTCCAGCGCACCGGCAAGATGTGCCAGGGCGCGGAATGGAAATCGGCGAAAAATCGATTTCGGGAGGACCGAAAGCAGAAAGAGATAAACCGGAAATGCCATTAACAGCGCAAAGAGAAATCCGATGTAGCCGAAAGCGCGGACGAGCTGCCGTGTCAACAAGAGCAGGCCCAGGATGTCC
>Ga0209802_1002079_pt1 | contig 14254 bp, 11 predicted proteins | sample GraSoiAngelo_129_FD_185886 | JGI IMG/M metagenome (GOLD analysis project Ga0209802, IMG submission 185886) | Grasslands soil microbial communities from the Angelo Coastal Reserve, California, USA - 14_0927_12_40cm (SPAdes) (version 2) | ecosystem: Environmental > Terrestrial > Soil > Grasslands ... | reverse complement strand
TCGGCGACCCGGAGGCCATGGCGCGCATGCCGACGACTCCTTACGGGTTCAAGCTCCGACCGGTGGCCGAGATCACCGCCGCGGCGGAATCCGCGGGTTTGGCTCTTCGAGACGACAAGCGTTCCGGTCAAGGCGACGCTGCCGCGCACCTGCTCGTTTTCGAGCACGCTTCCTAGGACCGCACCCGCTGGCCGGCGGGGTCGTAAAGCGGCTCTTCGGCGATCTGGCCCGGCACCCAGGTGCCGAATATCTCGACCTCGACGGGGGTGCCGGGGCGCGCCGCCGCGGGCACGTACGCGTATGCGATCGAGCGCCCCACCGCATATCCATAGCCGCCGCTGGTGATGCGACCAGTGATCTCGCCGGCGATGCGCACAGGCTCCGAACCGAGCGCGACCGAGCGCGGGTCGTCCAGGACGAGGCATGCAAGCCGGGTTTCCGGCTGCGTCTCGCGTGCTTTGAGCAGCGCTTCGCGCCCGATGAAGTCCCCCTTGTCGAGCTTCACCGTGAAGGCCAGGCCCGCCTCGTATGGATTCACCTCCGGCCCGATGTCCGAGCCCCACACCCGGTACCCCTTCTCGAGCCGCAGCGAGTCGACGGCCTTGTAACCGCCGGCGCTCAGGCCGTGCCGTTGGCCGGCCTCCCAGATCGTGTCCCACAGCCGCAGGCCGAACTCCGACGGGCAGTACAGCTCCCATCCGAGCTCGCCGACGTAGGTGACGCGGAGCGCGAAGCAAGGAACCGACCCGACCGCCAGCTGCCGGGCGGTCATGTATGGAAACGCATGGTTGGAAACGTCGGCCGTCGTCAGGGGCTGCAGGATCTGGCGTGCTGCCGGACCCCAGAGTCCGATGCACGCAAGCGATGACGTGACGTCCTCGACCTGCACCGAACCGTCGCCGGGGATGTGGTCGCGAATCCAGTACAGGTCGTGCTGGCCGAACGCCGTGCCGGTGACGATTCGAAACCTGTCCTCGGCCAGGCGCGTGACGGTGAAATCGCACTCGATGCCGCCGCCTTCGTTGAGCATCTGCGTGTAGGTAAGCGCGCCGACCGAGCGAGCCACGCGGTTGTCGGTGAGGCGCTCCAGGAACTCAGCCGCGCCGCGACCCCGGACCTCGATCTTGGCGAACGATGTGAAATCGAAGAGTGCGGCGGTCTCGCGGCACGCTCGATGCTCAGCCTCGATAGCGGGCGACCATAACCGGCCGGCCCAGCCCCTTGGCCTGAGCGATTCGTCACCCCGCGCGGCGTTCGGCTCGAACCAGTTCGCCCTCTCCCAGCCTGACTTCTCGCCAAACGCGGCGCCGAGCTCCTGGAGGCGCGTGTAGGCCGGCGACAGCCGCAGCGGCCGGCCCGCGCTGCGCTCGTGGCCGGGGTACTTGACGTCGTAGTAGGTCGAGTAGACCTCCCGCGTCCTGGCGAGCGTGTACTCGCCGCTGATGTAGTGGCGGCCGAACCGGCGCGAGTCCATCTCCCAGGCGTCGAGCTGTGGCCTGCCGTCCACGATCCATTCGGCGACCAGCCGCCCCATCCCGCCCGCGCCGGCGAGGCCGTGGGCACAGAATCCAGCCGCCACCCAGAAGCCGCGCACGTCGGTAGGGCCGAGGATGAACTCGCCGTCTGGGGTGAACGCCTCGGGGCCGTTTACCAGCCGGACGACGCTCGCGTCCTTCAATGTGGGCGTGCGGACGATCGCGTTCGTCATCAGCGGCTCGAACCGATCCCAGTCCGGCTCGAGCAGCTTGCCGTTGAAGTCGGCCGGGATGCCGTCCAGGCCCCACGGCTTAGGGTCGCGCTCGTAGCCGCCCATGATCAGGCCGCCCGACTCGGGCCGGTAGTAGACGAGCAGCGATGGGTCGCGCATCGTGGGCATGTCGCGCGGCAAGCCGGATGGGGTCGTGATGAGGTATTCGTGCGCCATCGGGATCAGCGGCACCGTGACTCCGACCAACCGCCCGATCTCGGCCGCGAACATCCCGCCGGCGTTGACGACCAAATCCGTGTCGATGTCGCCTTTGTCGGTGACGACACGCTTCACGCGCCCGTTCGCCGTCTCGATCGCCGTGACGCGCGTCTCCTCGCAGATCTCCGCGCCACGCCTTCGCGCTCCTTCGACGAGCGCGAACGTCAGCTGGCTGGGGTCGATGTAGCCGTCGGTCGGGAGATAGGCGGCGCCGAGGACCCCGTCCATCGACATGGGCGGGAACATCTTTTGCGCTTCCTGTGCCGACACGAGCTCGAGGGGAAGCCCGAACGTTTTGGCCCATCCCGCCTGGCGCGACAGCTCCTCCATGCGTTCCTGGCTCGAGGCCAGCCGCAGCGAGCCGACCTCGTGCCAACCTGTCTCCAGGCCGACCTCTTCGCCCAGCTTCCGGTACAGGTCGACCGAGTTCATCATCATCCGGGTCAGGCTGAGCGAGCCGCGCAGCTGGCCCACCAGGCCGGCGGAATGGAAGGTCGAGCCGCTGGTGACTCGCGATCTCTCGACCAGCACCGTGTCGGTCCAACCGAGACGCGCCAGCCAGTAAAGGATGGCGGCGCCGCCGACGCCGCCGCCGATGACAACGGCGTGCGCTTGGCTCCTCAAGGGATCACGGGATTGAGGGGCCGGAACGACCGGCCCCTCATCAAAACCTAGGCCGCCGGGGCTTCGGCCGGCTTGACGGCCTGAGTCTCAGGCATGCCCCGCTGAGCAAAGACGTAATAGATCGCACCGATGATGACGATCGCGCCGACGGTGGCTTCGAAAATCGGGATGTTGCCGAGGAAGCCAGGCAGATTGACGTTTGGCAATGCGCTCAAAGGGGGGTTGCTGCTGGCACGCGGCCATAGGAAGTTGACGATCATGCTGATTCCCCAGACCAGGCCTAGGACGTTCACGACCATGCCCCAGCTGCCGAGTTTGAACGGCGCCGACTCCTTCGGCCAGCCCTTGGTGCGGGCGATGAGGATCGCCAGGTTGCCGAGGATGTACGACAGGTAGATCATTCCGGTCGCGGCGATCGCAATGATTCCGGCGCCGGCGTAGTAGAGGAGTGGAATCGCCGACAGCAAGCCGATCACGATGCACGTGCCCACGGGCGTGTGGAGGCTGGGGCTGACCTTGTTGTAAACAGACCCCAGGGGCAGCTTGCCGTCGCGCGCCATGCCGAAGGCGAGGCGGATGGTCGAGGTCTGTATCGCAAGGCAGCAAACGTAGATGGCGGCGAATACGACGAAGAGGTAGATGTTCGCGGCCCATCCGGGCAAGTTGCTGGTGATGATGTCCACGAGTGGGTTGGGGATCTGACCGCTAGCGGTGTTGGCAACGTACTTGTCGATATCGCCGGGAATAGCGAGCAGCGTGGAGTAGAGGAAGATCCCCCCGATCACGAAGGCGCCGATGATCGATGCCAGCACGGCGCGTGGCGCCATCCGGCGCGGATCCTTTGTCTCTTCGGCAAGCGTGCTCGCCGTGTCGAAACCGTAGATCACGAAAAGCGACATGAACATCGCGGCGAAGAAAGTTCCGTACGGGTTGGCGCCGCCGGCCACAAGGGCGTGCCCGTTGAAAACCACGCCGGCATCCTGGTGGTGGAAGAAGAGCAGCAGGATCAGCGCGAAAACGACCATGCCCAGGATCTCGAACACCACCCCGGTGTTGTTGACTATGGCGACAAGCCTGACCCCGAAGATGTTCAGCATGGTCGTGCTGACCAGCACCACCGCGCCGACGGCGACTTGCGTCTGGGCGTTGTTCGGGATGTTGATGCCGAGGTTGTTGAGGAGCGGAATGAGAACGATCGGGATCGTCACATCGACGGCGGTGACGGTGAGGATCCCGGCAAAGAGATATATCCATCCCGAAAACCAGGAGTAGTGACGGTTGGACAGGTACTTGGTCCACTGGTAGACGGAACCTGCGACCGGGAAGTGCGAGCTGACCTCAGCGAAGTTCAACGCGATGATGAACTGGCCGAGGGCCACCAGCGGCCAGCTCCAGATGAAGGCTGGGCCGCCGATGCCGAGGCCGAGTGCATAAAGAGTGAAGATGCCTGTCGACGGAGAGATGTAGGAGAAGGCGACCGCGAAGCTGGAGTAGACGCCCAGCGCTCGCCGCAGCTCCTGCCGGTAACCGAACCTCGCCAGGTCACGAACGTCGGCTTGTTGTGCTTCTTCTTGCAACTTCTACCCCTCCCCGGGCTTACCGCCGCCCGAAACGTTTGTTACAGAAGTTGGAGGGAAGCTATCACTCGTTGCCGAATCCGTCAATTGAGGGGGCGGGAAGGACTGGGAAAAGGGTGTGGGGGCCGGTCGGAGGGCGTGGCCATGTCTGTGGTAGGAGCACACGAAGTTAATTTCCGCAAGACTTGACCTGGCAAACAAATGTTCGTATACTCCTCTCATGACAGTGGGGTGTGGGGGTGGTGTACGCGGAGTTGATCTCGGCCAGAGGCTGACTCAGCTCGCCTTCGCCGTCGACATCCTCAACCTCGAGTTCGCCAAGGTGGCCGCGGCCTTCGCCGAAACCACGGAATACGACGAGCAGGGCTTCGACAGCCCGATCTCCTGGATCAAGGCCAACTGCCACATGTCCGGTGGCGCCGCGGCCGATCGGGTTTGCGTGGGCGAGCAGTTGGAGAACATCGGCCAGAGCCGGATGGCGCTCGGTATGGGGGAGATCGGTTTCGCCCACTTCACGCACATCGCAAGGACGGCTGCCAAGGTCGGTGAGCGACTTGACGAAGCCAGGCTGCTGCGCCATGCGCGCAAAGAGAGCGTGGCCAAGTTTCGAAACACTTGTCTGCACGCCGAACACGCTGCCAACCCCAAGGGCGTGGTGGACGAGGAGAAGCAGGGTTTCGAGGCTCGAAGTCTCAACCTGTATAGAGCCGACGACGGCGTCGTCCTGATCAAAGGGATTCTCGACAAGGTCGGAGGCGCGGCGCTCAAGGCGGCGCTGGAGCCTCTGGCCAAGCGGGCGGGCAAAGCCGACGACCGCGATCGCGAGCACAGGCTGGCCGACGCACTGGTCGAGGCAGTCACCCATGGGCCCAACTTCGGGGCACAGAGTCAGCGGCCGCATGTGCAGGTGACGACCTCGCTCGAGACTCTTCTCGGTCTGATGGGTGCGCCGGCGGCGGAGATGGAGTTCTCGCTGCCGATTTCGTCGAAAGCAGTGGAGCGGTTGGCTTGCGACTGCACGATCACCCGGATCTTGCTCGGCTCGGAGTCGACCGTAATCGACGTGGGTCGGGCCAAGCGAGTGATCTCGGGACCTCAGCGCAAGGCGCTAAGGGTTCGCGATCAGGGCTGCGTTTGGCCTGGCTGTGACCGGCCGGCGAGCTTTACCTCTGGCCACCACCTGGCGCATTGGATTCACGGCGGGTCGACAGACCTGCACAACCTGGTCTTGCTCTGCTACCGGCATCACTGGATGGTTCACGAGGGCGGGTGGCAGATCGTGCGCACCGATGACGGGCGGGTGCTGACCATCCCGCCCGCCACCGGATTTGAATACCGACCTCGCGGTCCTGATTAAGGCCGCGAGTCCCCGTCGCTACATCTGGACGATGGGGCGGACCTCCATGGCACCGACCTGCGCCACCGGGCATTTGGCCGCGTACTTGACCGCCTCGTCGAGGTCGGCCGCCTCGATCACATAGAACCCGACCAGCTGGTCGCCGTTCTTGTTGAATGGTCCTGAGGTGGAATCGGTGTGGCCGTTGCGGACGCGTACGGTTTTCGAGGTCGACGACGCCTGCACCGGGTCGCCGGCCTTGAACAGGCCTTTGCCGTTGATCTCATCGAAGTAGGCGTTGAAGGCGTTGTTCTGGGCGTCGAAAGCCGGCGTGCCCGGGTGGGGCATCTTCGATTCGTCGGCATAGAGAAGGTAGAGGTACTTCACGGATGACTCCTTATGTGGTCTCGCTACCCGAGGGCAGCGTCTAGACGGGCTTGGCTTGGGCCAGGACCTGCTCGCGACTGACGCCCTGCATGTGGTGAACCTCGCTGGCGTGCTCCTGCACGCCTTTCACGAGCTTCTCCTCGTCGTCGGTCTCGAGCACCCAACCGCATTCACATTCGACTCGCTTCTTCATGTCACTCCTTGGTCATGCCCGGCCTGGCGATGACATCATGGCCGGTGGGGTTTGGGGAATCTTTGGAGTCTGCCAGCGTTTCATCCTGCTCGACGTTCACGACCAGGCGCCAAGCGTTGCGCATGGCGATGGAGAAGAGGCCGAGGAGGGCATAGGCAACGTTCAGCATGGCCCCCGTTTCGCCTCGCAGGAGGCCGACCCCGCCGCTCAGCAGATAGACGTAGATGGCGAACGGCACCACCAGAAGCCAGAAGCTCTGCGCGAGCCGATGGCGGCGTCCTCTCTCCTGGAGCCTGAATACGGGCCACCAGATCCAGATGGTTCGCCACGTGGCGAAAGCGACGGCCACCAGGATGATCTCGCCGCGAACCCGCGCATCGAGAGACGGGATGAGGAACGCAAGCGACATGACGAAGGCAGTGGCCAGAATTGTCAGCGTGCTCTGGCCCAGCGCTGCCCACCGGTTCTTCGGGTCGGCGAAGACGCCGAGGTGCAGCTGCGTCGCGATGAACAGTAGGCCGACCAAGGTCGCGGCGCTCCCGGCCGCCGTCGCGAAGAACAGGTTCCAGTCACCCATCCCGCTGCGGATTATCGGCTCAGACCGGTAGATGCTGAGGATCTACCTGACCGGGGAGGTGCAGGTCGAGAACGGCGATCGCCTGCTGCGGGAGTCGAAGCTGGGCGGCCCGCAAGGCCGATTCGTTCTCGCCCATCTCGTCATGGAGCGTAAACGGGCAGTCACCCAGGCCGAGCTTGCCGAGGCCCTATGGCCGGAATCGCTGCCCGCCTCGTGGACCCTCGCGCTCAGCGCGATCGTCAGCCGCCTTCGCGCCGGCCTCGCGACAGCCGGACTGCCACGTGGCCGGATCATTGGCAATGCGTTCGGCTGCTACCAGTTCACGCCGCCCGGCGAGACATGGGTCGACGTCGAGGCGGCGCTGGCCGGGGTGGATGCCGCCGAGGGTGCGATCGCCATCGGCAACCCGCAGGCGGCATACGGGCCTTCGCTGATCGCGACCATCATCCTTCGGCGCCCGTTCCTTCCTGGGCAGGATGGACCGTGGGTCGATGAGCGTCGCGCCCTGCTGGAGGCGAGCTTGATCAGGGCGCTCGACTGCAGGGTCGAGGCGCTGGCGGCCAACAACGAGATGGTGCTCGCAGTCGCCCACGCCCGAGAGGCGGTGCGGCTCGAGCCATATCGCGAGTCTGGCTACCGGCGCCTCATGCGTCTGCTCGCCGCCAACGGCGATCGCGCGGATGCGGTGCGTGCGTACCAGCAATGCCGCGACCTACTCGACAAAGAGCTCGGAGTCTCGCCTTCGGCTGAGACCGAATCCCTATACGACGAAATTACTCGGCGCGCCCGAAAGACTTGATCTCCTCTAGCTCTTTCTCGGTCAGCTCACGCGGCGTTTGCCCTGTCTTCACCTTCTCTGATTCGACGTGATGCTTGATGGTCTCCACGATCTCGGGATTGGCCAGCGTGGTGATGTCGCCCGGGCTGGTGAAGTTGGAGATGCCGGCGATCACTCGGCGCATGATCTTTCCTGATCGAGTCTTCGGCATGTCCGGCACGATCCACACGTTCTTCGGCCGAGCGATCTTGCCGATGAGCCTGTCGATCGCGGCCGAGACCTTGTCCTCGATCTGCTTGCTCGGCTTGAACCCCGGCTTCAGGGCCACATACATCTCGACCGCCCGGCCCCGCAGCTCATCCATCACCGGCACCGCCGCGGCTTCGGCGACCTCCTCCACTGTGAGGGTCGCGGACTCGAGCTCTTTGGTGCCGAGCCTGTGCCCGGCCACGTTGATCACGTCGTCGACGCGGCCCAGGATTCGGAAGTAGCCGTCCTCGGCCTGCAGCGCGCCGTCGCCGGCGAAGTACGGCCAATCGTGCCAATCCTTGCTGTCCTTCTTCTTGTTGTACTTCGCGTAGTAGGTCTTCACGAACCTGTCCGGGTCTCCATAGATGGTCTGGAAAATTCCCGGCCAGGGGTTGCGGATGGTGATGTTGCCCGCCTTCTGGCTGCCTTTCGGGACCGGCTTGCCCTGCTCGTCGAGGATCTGCGGGAAGACGCCTAGCACGCCTGGGCCGCAGCTTCCAGGCTTCATCGGTTGCAGCGCGGGCAACGTGCTGCCCAGGAAGCCGCCGTTTTCTGTCTGCCACCACGTGTCGACGATGACGGCCTCGTTCTTCCCGACCTCCTGGTGATACCAGCGCCAGACCTCGGGCTCGATCGGCTCGCCCACGGTGGTCATGTGCTTGAAGTGGAAGTTGTACTTCTTGGGCTCATCGGGGCCCAGCTTGCGCAGCATGCGGATGGTCGTGGGCGCCGTGTGGAAGATGTTGACGTTCAGCCGCTCTGCGATTCGCCACGGCCGCCCGGGATCCGGGAACGTGGGCACTCCTTCGTACATGACGCTGGTGGCCGCCAGCGCCAGCGGCCCGTAAACGATATACGAGTGGCCCGTGATCCAGCCGATGTCGGCAAAGCACCAGTACGTGTCCTCGGGATGTATGTCCTGGTAGTACTTCGACGTTCCCGCCACGTATGCGAGGTATCCGCCGGTGCTGTGCTGACAGCCCTTCGGCTTGGCCGTCGTGCCGCTGGTGTACATGAGGAAGAGCGGAGCCTCGGCCGGCATGGAGACGGGCTCGACGGTCTTGCCCTTGTAATTGGCGATGAGCTCGTCGATGAAATAGTCCCGGCCCTTCACCATCTCGGTCTTCGATGAGTACTTGCCGGGATAGCGACGCCAGATCAAGACCTTGTCGACTTTCTGGCCCTGCTTCTTCGCCTCTTCTACCGCTTCGTCCGCTTTGACCTTGTGATCGATCAAGTCGCCGTTGCGGTAATAGCCGTCCATCGTGACGAGGATGTCGCTGCCCGAGTCCGCGATGCGGCCGCCGCACGCCGCGCCGCTGAAGCCGCCAAAAACCTCGGAGTGGATGACGCCGAGGCGGGCGCAGGCCAGCATCGATACGGGCAGCTCCGGGACCATCGGCAGGTGGAACGTCACCCGGTCGCCCGCCTTCAGCCCGCAGAAATCTCTCAGCAGCGCCGCGAACTCGTTGACGCGCTTGTAAAGCTCCTGGTAGGTGATCACCTGGGTCGTTTCCGCCTCGGGCTCGGGGACCCAGATGAAGGCAGCCTTGTCCCTGAACTTCGCCAGGTGCCGGTCGATGCAGTTGTACGAGGCGTTTAGCTTTCCGCCGACGAACCATTTCCAGAACGGCGCGTTGCTCGTGTCGAGCGTGGTGTGCCAGTACTTGTCCCAGGTCAGGAGATCGGCATATTCCTTGAAGCATTCGGGGAAGTTCGTCTCGGCGAACCGCTCGAATATGGCGGGGTCGTTCGCGTTCGCTTGGCCGATGAACTTCGCGGGCGGATGGAAATACTCTTCTTCCCGCCAGTGAACCGCGATCTCGGCCTCTGAGACCTGAACTTCACTCATCGCCTGACCTCCATGCACGAACCATGCTAATGGACGACCGGTGAGCTGACCTGGAGGGAGAGCGTCGAGACGAAGAGGCCGGTCGCACCGGCGACCGGCCTCTCCAAAAAGCTCAGCCGGCTGGGTTCACCTCGGTGATCCTGGTGTCCCAGTTGGCCAGCAGGGTGCGGGTTCCACCGCAGCTGGCGCCTGTGGCGACGTACTCACTCAGAGTGCACGTCTGCCCGATGTACTCCGAAGCCATCCAGATGTTGTTGTTCCCATCGACCACAGCCGCGCCGTAGTCGCCCCAGCGAGGTCGCGCCGGGTTGGGGTCGTTGAAGACCGCCGTCCCAGTGAAGCCGTCGGCCGGACCGATTCCCTGAGCCGCCACCTGCACCGCTCCGACGCCGTCGGCGGTGATCGATGCAAACGCTGCGCTCGGGAAGAAGTCCCTGCCCACGAGGGTGAAGGCCATCACGCCGTTGCCGTCCTTCGTGACCGCGATGGCCGGGTACGTGACGTTGTTCTGGCTGACCGCGAGGTAGCCGCTGTTGACCAGCGCGGGCCCGCCTGCGGCGCTCGGGTTCACGACGAACCACTCGACGCCTGCGCGGGTGTTCGCGGAAGAGTTGACGGCGGTGTCCAGGGCGCCCCACAGCTTGCCGGCCGCGAAAACGACCTGCTGCATACGCGTGTCGTTGCTGTCAAGCGCGTACTCGTGCTCGGGCGCGAAGGGGTCCGGCACTCCTAATACGAAGTTCGTCGCGCACGACTTCTTGTTCAAGCAGTCGATGAGCGGCGTCTCTCCATTCTTCTGCTCAGAGCGCGCGGGGACCACGTACAGCCCTGCGGTCAGAGTTTTGTGCGACAGAGTCAGGGTTGGGCTCGAGTTGAGAGATGACGTGTTGGTCAAGGACCAAACCAGGAGCTGGTCTGAGCGGCGCGGGCCGACGGCCACGCCGTTGCCATGCGCCTCATCGGCGGCGTTCGAGCTCATGAAGAACTCGGTGCCGCCGTTGGCCGTCGAGTTCAGTCCGGCGGGCGCGGTAGCCGGCCAGATCGTGAAGCCTGAGTTGCCGGCGTCCGCGCCGTTCGTGTCGAACTGGGTCACGGCGACGGTCGCCGCGAGGTTTTTCAGGGCTTGCTTGGAGACGGCGTAGACCTGCGCCCCGTGGAAGTCATTGCCGAAGAACGAGTACTCGTTGGTCGTGAGGTAGATGCCGTTGGCATCTGCGCCCAGGTGCGGGTAATCGCCCAGGCAGGCGTTCGGGTTGGTCGGTGTGGTCGCCTGGCCAAACGGCGGGATCCCGGTGCAGTGGTGGTTGGGCGTTCCCTGCGTCCCGTCGTCCTGGACGGGGATGCGGTAGATCGTCCAGCTCCCGGTTGGGTCGCCGGTCTGGCTGACCGCCAGGTCGAGGTGGTTGGTGCCGGTGAAATCGCCGCCGCGAATGTTGTGGGCGGGATCGTTCTTGGGGAACGTGTCGATGGTCAGGACGTCCGCGAACCAGCGGTTGGCGTCCTTGTCGAAGTAGCAGCTCGGGTCGGTTACGAATTGCCCGAATACGTTGGGCGTGCCGCGAATGATGGCCGGCGGGTAGCCGAAGAAGGTGTTCAGGTCCTCGACGCCCTTTGCGGCCGTCCCGTCCGGGTTGTAGACGCGCATCACATCGTTGATGATCTCCATGACCAGGCCGTTGCCGACGCAAAGGCCCTGGTCTGGCGGCTCGAGCGTGAACTGATTGCCGCCGTTGGCCCGGCGCTGCTGGCGGTGGTTGAGGCCGTCGAATGTGCTCAGCACCGAGAGCGGTCCCGTGCTGGACACGCCCTGGCCGGCGGTCACCGGGACCGTCGAAACGTCCGGCGCTCCGTGCTCGATCGATCGGCTCCGGTTGACGCCGTTGCCTCCACCCGATGCTGCCGCGGCGCTTGCGCTGTCCCCTTGAACTGGTCCCAGCTCGGGTTGCTGTGAGCCGTTGTCCACGCCAATCGGCGTCGGGCTGAACGACGTCACCCCGGAAGCCGGGATCTGGCGCGTATCGCCGTTGCCGCCGGCGGGAACTGCCGCAGGTGCGAGAGCAAACGTGCCCGCGACCACGGCGATGATTACGTACCAAACAGTGCGCTTATGTCTGACCACGCCCACCTCCAGTGTTCGATGCCCAGCGCCCCTGGGTCGAGGCGCCCTGTGACCGATGGTAAGTTTGGAACGGCTCGCGCGTCAAATTGGCTATTTGCCTCCCCGACCGGGCGCCTTTATTCTTGAGTGTCTTATCGCGGGGGGTTGATTGTGTTGGGGTGGATTCCATTCCAGGAGGGTGTATGCACTTGGTAGGTCCACGTTTATTTCGCGTGCTATTCGGGGGGCTGGCCACGACGGCGGCCTCGGTTTTAGTGGCCGCTTCGGTAAGCGCCGGCGGTTCGTCAAGTCCTCAGGTTATCGATGACTCGCAGCTACAGGCACTTTCGACAACTGTCGGAGGCGCTTCGCCGCTTCCCACGACGCAGACCGTCCAGCACTGGTTCGGCCAGACGCTCAACCCGAACAATGGGGTCACGTATGGCTACAACATGGTCGGCGCAGACCCGAACAGCTGCTCCGGCTCGGCGTGTTCGGCGACTGTTGAAGCCGACATCACTCCTCTCATCGTGAACATCCAGGGACTGACGTTCGACGGCAACCGCGTGCTCGCCGCAACCCTGGCATCCCCGCAGTTCGCGACGAGCGATTACGGCTCCACGCCTTTCGCGACCGCGGCAGGCGCGTTTCCAAAGACCCCTCTAAAGATCCAGGGCCCCGGCGGGATCCTTTCGCAAGGCGACGCCGGCAAATCGCTCCAGCTCCAGGACGCGACCATGCGCGCCCAGTTCAACAAGACCGGCTCGAGCAGCTTCCACCTGAACCTGCACCCGAACATCATGCCGGCCGTGACGATCGACGTTCCGAGCAGCCAGGGAGTTCTGCTCCAGAGCGGGCGTGGCGTGATCTTCGCCGACATCAGCATCAGCTGGTGGGTGACACGGATCCAGAACCTGCAGGTCACAGCTGACCCGACGCACCTGCCCATCTACCTCACCGACAGCGTCCTGCTCCATATCGGACCGAACGTGTTCAACTGCTGCGTGATCGGGTTTCACGGCGCCGCGCTGGTGCCAGGCAGGGGGGCAGGAGCCACCCACGGCAACGGCAGCCAGCCGGTTCAGACGTACGCCTGGGCCTCGTGGGTCCAGCCTGGTATCTACGCGCGACCGAACGGAGGCACCAACTGGGCGCTGCAGGACATCCACGCGCTCAGCCACGAGGTCTCCGAGTGGGCGGACGACCCGTTCACGAACAACTTCGTCCAGCCCTGGCTGACTCCAACCGCGCCACAGTACGGGTGCACCGGCATCCTCGAAACAGGCGACCCGGTCGTGGCCATCGGCTTCGCCAAAGGCACCAACGCGCTCGACCAGGGCCCGAACCCGAACGGTACGCAGAGCGCCGACGGGTACTACCACCCTGAGGACGAGGTCTATCTGCCTTGGTTCATGCGCACGGCTCCAAACACGGTCTCAGAGCCTACGCAAACTGCCTCGGCAAACATTGGCCGTTACACGCTGATGGGCTCGCTGAACCCGTTCACGGGCTTCCACGCGCCGGCCACAGGTTGCTGACAACCGACTGACCTCACAATTAACGGCCCGGGCTCCGAGTCCGGGCCGTCTTCTTTGTTTCGGAAGGATCCTGAACCGGAGGCAGTTGAACTAGGTCTATGAACAGGCTGATCGACCGCTACGCGGTCGTGTTCGTGGCGGTGGCGGCCACGCTTTGGGCCTCGGACGCCTACTTCCGTAACCAGTTGGTGCAGCACCTGTCGCCGACGCAGATCGTCGTCGCGGAAGATGCGCTCGTCACCCTCTTCCTGCTCCCGGTGCTGATCCGGAGCCGGGGCGAGCTCAGGAAGCTCGGCCCTCGAGGCTGGCTCGCAGTCGGAATCATCGCGGCGGGGGCGCAGGCGCTCGCGACCATCCTTTTCACGGCGTCATTCTCTATTGCAGCCCAGCATCAGCTGTTCGCCGAGACGTTTGTTCTCCAGCAGACTCAGCCATTGATCGCGATCGTCCTCGCCTGGGTCGTGCTCGGCGAGCGGCGCCGTCCCTGGTTCTGGCCCGCAGCCGTGGTGGGGATTGCCGCCGTCTACATGGTTCTGTTCGCGAGCGATCCGTTCTCGCCGGTGACCGCGCTGCAGAACGGCCGCCTCGAGGTAGGGCTGTTCGCCCTCGGCGCGGCAGCGCTTTGGGCCAGCGGCACGGTGTTCGGCCGCTTTGCGCTCGGATCGATCTCTTTCTGGAGCATGACAGCGCTGCGCTTCACGCTGGCGCTGCCCGTGCTGGTGGTTGTGGTGTTGGTGCAAATCGGGCTCGGCGGCTTCGGCCACTACCGCATGAGCGACTTCCTCCCCAACCTCCTGGCCATCGCCATCGTGCCCGGCCTGCTGGCGTTGCTCCTGTACTACCGCGCGCTGTCGAAGACGCCGGCCTCGCTGGCGACCGTCGCCGAGATGGCCTACCCGGTGGCGGCGACGCTGATCGCCTCGGCGCCTCCTCCGTGGGGCTTCAACCAACCTGTCTACCCGGCCCAACTGGTCGGCACTGCGTTGCTGCTGGCCGTGATCTTCTTTCTCAACTGGACACGAGAGAGGGCACCTTCTGTCGTCGTCCGGCCGGTACCCGTCGCCTAGAATTCGCGCGAA
>Ga0209802_1002074_pt1 | contig 14266 bp, 10 predicted proteins | sample GraSoiAngelo_129_FD_185886 | JGI IMG/M metagenome (GOLD analysis project Ga0209802, IMG submission 185886) | Grasslands soil microbial communities from the Angelo Coastal Reserve, California, USA - 14_0927_12_40cm (SPAdes) (version 2) | ecosystem: Environmental > Terrestrial > Soil > Grasslands ... | reverse complement strand
AATGGAGCCGGTCTTATTCACGCACCGCAGTAACCTTCCGGTCTCGATCCTTGCGGCCAGAGTCCATTGGTCGATTGCCGTTTTCACCCAGTTGGGCACCGGAACGGTTCGCACGTGACCTCCTTTGCCGATCAGATCGACGAACGCCCAATGCTCTTCCCGCTGCTGCAGGTCTTGCATTCTCAGGTGAACCAACTCAGACCGTCGAAGTCCGCAACCGAGCAAAATCGCCAATACTGCGTAATCTCGTTTTCCTCGGACTGAACCAGCATCGGGCGTGCCGAGTAGAATCTTTCCTTCGTGAGCAGTCAGCCAATTCCCAAGCCGAATGCCTAGCTTTTTCGCACCCTTTACTCGACCGATGCTGGCGGCCAGTTCCGGGCTGAGCAATCCGCTATCGGCTGCCTCGTATGCCAGACGACGAACCGCGGCTAGACGTATGTTGATGGTGGCCGGCGCCAGTCCTCGAGACTCGAGTTGTAGTCGATACCGCAGAACCACAGTTTTGTTAAAAGCCAGCCTTGGCTCGGAGCAATACCACGCGACAAAGTCTTCGATGGCGTGCCGATAGCAACGATCAGGCGGCAAGAATAATTGCGGCGGCCAAGGAGCCATACAAAACGATGTTTGCCCTTGCCTGGACAACCGGCTTGCGCGCCGGGGAACTCTTGGCGCTGACCAAACACGAACCTCGACTTTAACCGGCAAACCATCCGTGTAAACAAATCATCGGACGACAACACTCGGCAGATAAGGCAACCAAAAACGAAGAATTCCACGGCGATCCTTCCAATGCCGTCCGCACTGGAAGCTATGCTGCGGAATTACCTGGCGCAGCATTGGCGCCCAAACCCATCAGGACTGTTATTCCCTAGTCACAAGGGAATACACCCCCGCTGGCGGGACAACTGTGTGAAGTATGGTCTCCATCCGATCCTCAAACGCCTCGGTATCCCCCATGAAAATGTCGGGCTCCACGCCTTCCGACATGGTCTTGCTACCGAACTTGCGGAATCGGCTGTCCCCTTGCCAGTGCTGCAACAACAGATGCGCCACGCAGATGTACGCACGACGTTGCGCGTGTATGCGTATGCGATACCCTCAAGCCAGCGTGAGGTTATGGAGCGGTTGGGCAGTTCAATTAGTACAGTTGTGCCGATTGGTACAGAATCAAATTCCAACTGATTGTGTTTTGAATCAGTTGGCGGAAGCGTGTGGGAGTCGAACCCACCATCCACCCCGCGAAGGGACGGATCGCCGGCTTTGAAGACCGGGAGGATCACCGGACCCCTTGCGCCTCCGCCGCGATTATAAGAGTCCGAAGCTCAGCGATCAATTTTTGCGGACGCGGCGAAGGCCATGGCCTCAACCTGCTCGAGAACGCGCGGGTCGGTACACACTTCGTAGTAAGCGCGCTGTCCCTCGGGTCCAATTCGGCCATCGGAGAGCAATTGCCGAACATAACCGCGCCGCAGAAGTATCGGCTCGACGGCGCCGCCGATGGGCGCCTGGCCGAGAAAGAACGTGGCGAGTTCCCGGCCCCAAGGCATTTCACACTCGACCTCAACCGATTGCAGCGCGATCTCCTCGGACAATTTATCAAAGCCTTCCTGATTTAGTTCCACCCCATTGAGATTGAAGCGGATCAAAAACTCGTCGACCTCGTCTTCCTGAGCTCCCTCTACGCCAGGCTGGAAAACAAACAAGCGGAAAAGCGATGAGCGGTCGCCCAGCATTCGCCGGGCCACTTTGGAACAGCTTGACAGGCGATCGGAAAGGTTCAAAGCGCGTGAAATCATGATGCGTGAATCGCTGTCCACCCAATACGTCGGCGCGGAACCTTGAAACGCGATTCCTACGCCCAATTCCAGACGAGGCAAATCGCTCGCCTCCGGCCGTTCATTGTAAGCAGCGGCAATCGCGAGAATCTGGCGGGCCAGCCCGCAAGCTTTAGAAACGGCGCGCTGATGCGAGCGGTTTGACTCCGTCTCGAAGATGGCCAGGACCATGGCGTCGCCTTCGATAAAAACTTTGGCCGCGCCGTAGCGGTCGAGAATGCGTTTCACCGGCTCATAAAAATTGAGACTGAAGAGAGTGGCCGGATTCAGGCCGCGGGCGAGCAGGTCCTGAGTAATGCGAGTGGAGCCGCGAACGTCGGCTTTAACGACGGCATGGTTGATCACGTGGTCATGAGCGGGAGGAGTTTCCGTGGGGAGCAGGAATTCATACAAGCTATTATTCATGCGCGAAATCTCGCGCGTGTGCTCGCTGCGAACCAGCTGCATTCGCTCCATGGCCGCAGCCAAACGCTCGAAATTGCGCAGGTCGCGCCGCAAGCGCATGAAATCTTCGGCGAAATGTAAAGCGACCACACGCGCCTCGTCCCGTGGATAATGGCGCAATTTCTTGGCCAGTGTCTCGACGCGCTCCATGGAGAAGCGCCGCGCGGGAAATTGCTTCAGAATCTGGGCGACGCGCTCGAGCTCGCCCCGGGAGACCAGCGCTTTCTTGAGCTGCTGCAAGTGAATGGGCGGGCAATAATCATGATAGATGTTGCGCACCTCGTAGCTCGCCAGCACGTGGATCAGTAAATCCCGTTTTTCCAGCCGGGCCACCCAATCCTCGAGCCGGCGCGCGCGCGCCGCAGCGCCCTCCGAATGCTCCGGCCAATCCGCGTCAAACAAGCAATGCGCGTTTTCCGGCTCATTCAAGTATTCGCCCATAATTCGATCGTATTCCTGGCCGATAAAGTCGGCCCTATTCTTGGCGGCCTCGATTTGCGGGGCCAATTGATCGAGCTTGGCTTGTAACGGTTTCATGCGAAGCTCGGTTTTCGCAAGATCATCGCGCACACGCGAAGTATCCGCGCCAATCCCCACTCGTGCGAACATCCCGCCGCCTCTCTCTAACTTGCGCGAGAGCGCATTTCGCTGCTCTTCGAGACCCGCAAGCTCGTCCCGAATGGCCACGGCTGCATTAAGCAACTCCTCATGATGTCGCGAGGCCTTGGCAATCTCGTCGGCGCGGCTGGTTGTCAGAACCGTTTCGCGGAGGAGATCGAGCAGCAGCCCGTCGAAGGTCTCGAAGCGATCGTCGTCTTTGAGATAATTCCCGAGCAAAACGTACTGCTCGAGGAAGAGCAAATCGTCCCGCCCGCCTTCGACGAAGGCGATGCGGTCGCCGAGCATTTCGTAGGCCCCCTTCTGCTCGTCTCCGAATAGGGCCTTGCGCCAGCGGCCCAGGTTGTTTTCCTCGAAGTCGAGGAGAATCTGATAGATGTGCTGAGCCACCTGGCGAAAAATGTCGCGCCGGTTGGCTTGCAAGTCTGCCAGGCGCGCCTTCATGACGTGTGCTTGTTCGGAGCGCTCGAAATATTCGCCCCGAGTGCGGATCCACTCCTTGGCTTCGAGGAGCAGATTCGCAAATTGCGCTCCGATCTCCTGGGTCAGGAATTTCAGCAGGGCCACGCGAAACAGCAGGTCGAGCTCAACCTTCTTTTCGTACTTGGCGCGAGTGAGCGAGGCATGCATCAGCTCCAGTGTTTGGCGTTTCCAGGCGCCGGTCTCCGGGCCTTTCGGAGGTTTTGATCCCTTGCGACCCGAGTAATTGAGATTGGCCGCCTGGCGAATGAACTCGAGCAGATAGGCGCGTGTCTGTTCCGTCCAGGTCGGGCTCAGGTAAACGTCGTGGTGGATGTTATCGACGCCAACCGTGAGCGCGCCCAACGGAAGTTCCGCGGCGTAGGTCTTTAGGTCGACGCGGGCAAAATTACCCGCGAGCACCGTCTTGGGAGGCCCTTGCGGAGACATATGTCTTAAGCTTTCACGAGGTTAGCAGGGGTGCGGCCAAGCCGCAGCAAGCAATCCGACGAAGGCGGCCAAGGGGTTAACATCCCATTGGAACGGGCTTGCCCCAAATGTGCGACGCCGCCTTCGTCAGGTTTTTGGAAGGGTGATCGTGATTCGACGTGTATCCGCCTCGACGTGTTCGAGGTGGATGGTAACTTGAGGCCAGTCGGTGCGCAGCGTGAACCGCTCCGCCCATTCGATAATGACCACGGCTGGTTCGGCAAAGGCATCTTCGAGCGCCAGCGACTCCAGATCGTGGAAGCCCTCGATCCGATAAAGGTCCACATGGTAAACCCTGACGTGGTTGCGAAAGACGTGCACGAGCGTAAAAGTGGGGCTGGTAACTTCTTCTTCGCCAGCAACGCCCAGTCCGCTGATGATTCCTTTCGCAATCGTGGTCTTGCCGCTGCCTAAGTCACCGGACAAAAGCACCAGCACCGGCGCGCGGAGACGAGGGGCCAGTTGCCGGCCGATGGCCATGGTCTCTTCGGGAGAAGAGGAGACGACGTCAGTGGACGACATCGTGCCATTGAGCCAAAAGCCGGGCATATGCCTCCGGGAGCGCTTCATCGGAAGCCACCAGCGGAGCCTCGCCGAGCCGCTCCGCTGCCACATCACCGGCGAGACCATGCAGGTGTACGCCAAGCCCGAGTACACGTTCCCAGTTTTTCGTGCCAAATTCCGCCGTCAAACCGGCGAGCATGCCGGTGAGAACGTCCCCTGTCCCGCCAGTGGCCATTCCCGCATTACCGGTCGTATTGACATAGGCCCGGCCATCCGGCGTCGCCAGAATGGTATGAAACCCCTTCAAAATGACGAAGCATTGCCATCGCTCTGCCGTCTCGAGTGCGATTTCCAGACGTCGCGCCTGAACGTCGCCTGCGGTCACATCGAGAAGCCGCGCCATCTCTCCCGGATGCGGCGTTAGCGCCAGCAGTTCCGGCTTTCTGGTCCGCAGTTCGTCTGTATGCCCGGCAAAGGCATTCAGTCCGTCGGCATCGAGAATGACCGGAAGAGATAATCTGTGAAGCACGGCGCGAATGAACTTCTGTGTTTCTTTGTTGGTGGAAAGCCCGGGACCCATCGCAATCACGGATTTGTCCCGGGCGACCGGCCCGAAGTGATCGGAATCGAGATTGCGGACGCTGGCGGTGCCATCTTTTGTGGCCAGCAGAGGCGCGGTCATCATTTCGGGCATGCCAGCCGCGACGACCGGGAGCACATCCGCCGGTGTAGCCACGGTGACCAGCCCTGCGCCCACCCGCAGCGCCGCGCGCCCGCCCAGTACGGCCGCTCCCGATTTACCCACCGAGCCTGCGACAATCAGCGCGTGACCAAAACTGCCCTTGTTCGCATCAGGCTTGCGCACCATTGGCAGCCGGCGGAATTCGCCCGGTTCGAGCCAGTGGAGGTTCAGGGTTGGGTCATCGTCCAGCAGTTCGCGCGGCGTGCCGATCTCCCGCACGATCAGCTTGCCGACGCAATCGGCACGAGGCGAGAGCAGTTGACCAATCTTCGGCGCTGTAAAGGTTACCGTCGCATTAGCGCGAATCACCGGCCCTCCGAAATCCTCGTTTCCCGAAGGCAACCCCGAGGGCATATCCACGGAGCAGACAAAACGGGCGCACGCGCCGCGGATTTTTCTCTTATCCCGCCAAGCGTTTACATCCTCGATGACCGAAGCTAACAGGCCTTCCACGGGTCCTTTAACTCCCGTGCCCAACAACGCATCCACGATGAGATCCGCTTCGCCGAGTGCCTCGCGCGCCGGGGACCACTCGGCCGCCGAGGCCACAACATGCAGTTCTCCGCCTCCCTCCTGCCAACGCTGCAAGTTTGCTGCGGCATCGCCGCGCACCGTGGATGCTTCAGCGAAGAGCAAGACCCGCGGAGGAGCGCTCCGTTCGCGCAAACGGCGCGCCACAACCAATCCATCGCCTCCATTGTTGCCCTTGCCGCAGAGGACAAGAATGTTATGGCTGGAAAGATCAGCAAACGCGTGAGACAAATAATCCGCGACAGCCGCGCCGGCATTCTCCATGAGCTGCAGGCTGGGTATGCCATAGCGGTCTGTGGTCAGCCGGTCGGCCTCGCGCATCTGTTCCGCAGTCAAGACTTTCATGGCACATTGATCATGGCACGATCCGTGGTTATCGCAAAAGGATCAGAGGCCGACAGCGGAGAATACCCCTGCCGGATGGCGGCCCGGAAACCGCAGCGTCAGATTCTTCGCCGGAGCAGAGGGAACGGACATCAACCGATTGATCAGCCCCTGGTTCGCAGATTGACACCCGCGGGGGCCGGCTCGGCGATAGGCTGCTTGAACTTTTGTGAGGCTGCGAGGCGGCTATGTTTGCGCCCGTAGGTGAAATAGATCGTCAGGCCTACAACCAGCCAGACTGCGAGCCGCAACCAATTCTCGGCGGGCAGCGAGAACATCAGGATCAAGCAGCACAAGATCCCCAGCACAGGCGTGATGGGACTGAACGGCACCCGGAAGGGGCGATGCACCTCGGGATGGATTCGCCGCATAATCAAAACCGCAGCGCATACAATCACGAACGCAAGCAGCGTGCCGATGTTCACAAGTTCGGCCAGGATTCGCAAAGGCAGGAAGGCAGCCATGGTTGCAACGCAAGCTCCAGTCAAAATGGTGGACTTCCAAGGCGTGCGGAAGCGTTCGTGGACGGCAGCGAAGAATCCAGGCGGAAGCAGCCCGTCCCGCGCCATGGCCAGGAAGATTCTCGGCTGGCTCAACATCATCACCAGAAGTACTGAGGTGATGCCCGCGACGGCCCCGACCGACACCAGCAACTCCGCCCAGAGCAGGCCCACCTGCCTGAACGCGTCGGACACCGGGGCGTCGATATTGATCCGGCTGTACGGCACCATCCCGGTGAGCACCGCCGCCATCGCGATGTACAACACTGTACACAGCATCAGCGAAACCATGATCCCAATCGGCACATCGCGCGATGGATTGCGGGCCTCCTCGGCGTGAGTCGACACCGCATCAAAACCGATATAGGCAAAGAAAACGATCGCCGCACCGGCCAGCATGCCAACGGGTTCGCCCGCCGGCCCCGTCTTTCCCATCAGCGTATGACCAAACAGGCTCAACCCAGTCAACCCAAATGGTGCGAATGGCCTCCAGTTGGCCGGATTCACGTAATGGGCACCTAAGCCAATCACGAAGAACACAATCGCGACCTTCAAGATCACAATGGCGGCATTGAAGCTGGCGCTTTCCTTGATCCCTTTGACAAGAATAACGGTGACCAGCGCCGCGATGAGAATGGCGGGTAGATCGAACCATGTGCCCGTCAGGGCAAGCCGCCCGCTGGTGGGATCAAAATCGAAAGGTGCATTGGTCACGATGTGCGGCAGCCTTACGTTGAAGAAAGCCAGCAAATCCTGGAAGTAATGCGACCAGCCGTGCGCGACGGTGGATGATGCCACCGCGTACTCGAGAATCAAATCCCACCCAATGATCCACGCAAACAACTCTCCCAAGGTCGCATACGCATAGGTGTAGGCCGATCCCGCCACCGGCACCATAGACGCGAACTCGGCGTAACACAGGGCAGCGAAAATGCACGTCACACCGGCGGCGACGAACGACAGCATAAGGGCGGGGCCGGCACGATCGTGTGCGGCAATCCCTACCAGAACGAAAATGCCGGTACCGATGATCGCTCCCACTCCCAGGCTCGAGAGTTGGACTGGACCCAGAACGCGGCGCAGGCGATGCTCGCTGCGGAGCTCTTCGAGCAAGACGCTGTGCGGCTTGGTCATGAATAGTTGGCTTGGCATATCTACCCTTCTTCTCTTGATTCCAGATGGGCCCATGAAGGTTTTCTCTCCTCCAAAATCAAGGAGAAATCGGCTCTGCCTCGGACCGTCGAGACCAGACCAGATATACGGGAACACCCAAGAGCACGAGCAATAAGCCCGGCCAGGTCGTCTGCGTCTTGTACAGGATCAATACCATCATGATGGCGAGCGCGACGATGATATACAACGCGGGCACGATGGGGTAGCCAAAGGCGCGGTAGGGGCGCTCGGCACCCGGACGTTTGCGACGCAGCACAAAGACACCGGCAATCGTGAGCACGTAAAAAATCAACACCGAAAACACGACGTAATCGAGCAGGTCGCTGTACAAATTTCCGTACGTGACCTTTCCCAGCGCGTCCACTCGGCGCGTGCGCGCAAGAACGAGCAGGGCCGCCCAAACGCCCTGAAAGAGCAGCGCTCGGGAGGGCACGTGCCGCTCGTTCAGCCGGCCAATGGAACGAAAAAATAAACCGTCGCGCGCCATAGCGTAGTAAACGCGGGCGCCGGCCAGAATCAGGCCGTTGACGCAGCCGAAAGTAGAAATCGTGATGGCGATCGCCATGATGACGGCGCCGGCGCTCCCGAGGATGGCGCTGAGTACAGCCGTGGCTACACGATCATCGGCGGCGGACTGAATCTGGGACAAAGGAAGCGTGCTCAGGTAGGCGACGTTGGCCAGGAAATACAAGGTAATTACGATTGCCGTGCCTAGGGCCAGCGAGAGCGGCACGTCGCGGCGCGGTTTTTTTACCTCGCCCGCCGTGAACGTAATATTGTTCCAGGCATCGGCCGAGAACAGCGAGCCCACCTGCGCCACACCGTAAGCGACGAAAAGACCCAGTAAACCAGAAGTGACGGAGACCGCTGGAATCCAGCGCCGGAAAAAATCCGCTCCGGGCTCGATCAACTGACCGCCTTCAGCTCCCCAGAGGTTCGAGAAATTCGCCTGAATTGCGGCGGCGTTTCGCCCAAAGAAGATGCCCACAATGACGAGGCCGGCTAATGCCAGCGTTTTCGCCGACGTAAACACATTCTGGATGTACTTTCCCCAATTCAATCCGCGGGTGTTCGCCAGGGTCAGAAACACAATCAGTAAAATGGCAAAAAACTGCTGCCAGGAAAGGCTAAATGCATATTTGGAGGAGATGCTTATGGGCGCGATGATCCATGACCCGGGCGAAACCGACGGAGCGAGCACGCCGAGGAAGCGCGCAAAGGCCACCGCCACCGCCGCGATCGTGCCCGTCTGTATGACCAGAAAAAGCGTCCAACCATAAAGAAAACCCCAAAGCGGAGAGTAGGACTCGCGCAGGTAGACGTATTGTCCACCCGCCTTCGGCATCATCGCGGCCAACTCTCCATAGGAGAGCGCCGCTGACACGGTGAGAACTCCGGTGATCACCCAGGCCGTCAGAAGCCCGCCGGCCGAGCCCGTCTGGCGTGCGATATCCGCGGAAACGATGAAGATGCCGGACCCGATCATCGAGCCGACCACGATCATCGTGGAATCGAAAAGGCCCAGACCGCGGATAAAACCGGATTCGCTTGCAATGGGCTCTGCCGATGTCGCTGGTGTAGCAGAGGACGTGTTCACGTTCTGGCTCTCAATCTTCTCCGCGGGCGCGCGCCGCTTCTCTGAGAAATAGCCGCGCGCGGGCAGCCGGATCCTCCGATGCGATCAAATCCCGCGCAACGGCCAAAGAATCGGCGCCGGCTCGGAAAGTGTCTGCAGCGCGTTCCAACGTGATGCCGCCAATCGCGACGAGAGGCTTGCGAGTGTGTTGGCGCGCTTGCCGCAAGAGCTCCAACCCCACCACCGGGTCGGGATTTTCTTTCGAGGCGGTCGGAAAGATCGGTCCGAAGGCGATGTAATTGGCGGACGTCTTCTCGGCAGTGTCGAGCTGGTTGAGCGAGTGCGTAGATACGCCCACCCACTTGTCTTGCCCCACGATTGCACGCGCCTCCTCTACACCCAGATCATGCTGTCCCACGTGAACTCCTTGTGCGTTTACCACGAGGGCAACGTCGGCGCGATCGTTCACGATGAAACGAGGCGCATATACGCCCGGCTTGGCGAGTGCGGACAATCTGGCAGAGATGGCTTGCGATGCCTCGAAGAGTTCCTTGCTGCTGGCGCGTTTATTGCGATATTGCAGAAGCTCAACCCCGGATTCTGCCATCATTTCGGCAAACGACAGCTCCGACGTCTTGAGCAGGGCGGCATCGATTATGGCATAGAGGGGGGGGAAGACAAGGTTCATATCCGGCTTGCGCTACTTGCCGTGCACGGGCAGCAAGCGCTCCAAGAAGTGCGTATCGAGGCGCCCCGCTTCGAAATCCGGCTCCGCAAAAATTCGCTGATGCAAAGGAATCGAAGTCTTGATTCCCTCCACGACAAACATTTCCAGAGCCCGGCGCATGCGGGCAATGGCCTCGGCGCGGTCTCGCCCATGAACAATCAATTTAGCAATAAGCGAATCGTAATAAGGAGGAATCACGGCGTCTGCATGCGCGGCGGTGTCCACTCGAACACCGGGCCCTCCGGGCATGTTGAATGCCGTTATGCGGCCAGCACTGGGTACAAACGTATCCGGATTTTCCGCATTAATGCGGCACTCGATGCTATGGCCGCGAAATTCGATAGGGCCGACGGCGGCATCCAGCTTTTCGCCCGCGGCTATGCGTATCTGCGACTTGATCAAATCAACTCCCGTAACCAATTCCGTCACCGGGTGTTCCACCTGAATGCGCGCATTCATCTCAATGAAGTAGAAAGAGCCATCCTCGTCCATCAGGAACTCTACCGTGCCCGCATTGCTGTAGCCAATTTTCCGTAGCGCGTCCACTACCCGGCCCCCCAGTTCGGCGCGTCGCTTGGGCGTGAGCGCTACCGAGGGCGACTCTTCCACGAGCTTTTGGTGCCGCCGCTGAATGCTGCACTCACGCTCACCCAGATGCAGAACATTTCCGTGGCGGTCGCCCAAAACCTGAAATTCGATGTGCCGCGGGCGCTCCATAAACTTTTCCAGATAAACATCGGGGATGCCGAATGACTGCTGGGCCTCCTGCCGAGCCGTTTCCCAAAGCGGCTGCAGTTCCTCCCGATTGCGGACGACGCGCATTCCCCTTCCGCCCCCGCCGGCAGAGGCTTTGATGATCAGGGGATAACCGATGCGGCTCGCTTCCGCCGCCGCGGCCTCCGCGTCCCCCACGATTCCCTCGCTGCCCGGGACAATGGGCACTCCGGCCGCGGCCATCTCGCGGCGGGCATGCTCCTTCTCGCCCATCAGCCGCAAGATCTCGGGCGGCGGTCCGATAAACGTAATCTGCGAAGCCTCGCACACCTCTGCGAAGTTCGCGTTCTCAGACAAAAACCCGTAACCCGGATGTATCGCGTCGACGTCGGTGATCTCTGCAGCGCTGATCACGTGGGGAATATTCAAATAACTCTCCGAGCTGCGTGCCGGGCCAATACATACGGCTTCGTCGGCAAAGCGCACGTGGAGCGCGTTGCGGTCCGCCTCCGAATAGACCGCCACCGTGGCGATATCCAGTTCCTTGCAGGCGCAGATCACACGTAGTGCAATTTCACCACGATTGGCTATCAGTATCTTGCGGAACATAGAGGACGGCCGTGAGCGCTAGTTCTTTTTCGCAGGACGAACGGCGAAGAGGCCTTGTCCATATTCGACGGGCTGCCCATTTTCGACCAAGGCACGCACCAGCTCACCGCTCACGTCAGCTTCAATTTCATTCATCAATTTCATCGCTTCTATGATGCAAACCACTTGTCCTGGCTGAATCACGTCGCCCATTTTCACAAAAGGCGGAGCGCCTGGGCCGGCCGACGCGTAAAACGTCCCCACGATGGGAGATTTGATGGTGTGCAGTTCTTCGGTTACGGCGGCGGAGCTTGGTGGCGCCGCGGTCTCGGCGAGATGAGGCGTAACCCCCGCGGCCGCCGCTGGCGGCGCCGGCATAGCCTGCGGCGGTGTTCCCGCACGGAGCGCCGCGTTCGCAGACGCGGAGGCCTTCTTCAGGCGAATGCGTAAGCCTCCGTGTTCATATTCAAACTCCTCCAGGCCATGCGAAGCCATAAAGTCGAGCAGCTTTTCCAGCTGCCCGAACTCCACGCCGGGAGTCGGCATCTCGGTGCTTGAGTTTTTCTTATTTCGGGATTCCTTCATCGGATCTCAAAGTTCGAGGAGTCCATGAGGCGCAGTGGTTAAGACTTCTGTTCCCCTTGCATGAACGGCAACTTCGTCCTCGATGCGAATGCCGCCCACGCCTTCCACATAAATTCCCGGTTCCAGAGTCACTACGTTACCCGCGCGAATTTCCTGTTTTTGACTTCGGCCAACCCGCGGCCTCTCGTGGATTTCGATGCCGAGGCCGTGACCCGTGCCGTGCACGAAATACGGGCCGAGGCCATGCTGATTGAGAACACGCCGCGCGGCCCGGTCAACGCTTCCGGCAGTTACACCGGCGCGGAGAGCGTCGTGCGCCGCTTCCTGGGCCTGCTCTACCGCTTTGTACCACCGTCGAATGCGAGCGGGTGCGCGCCCCAGAAAGACCGTGCGCGTCAGATCACTGCAGTAGTGGCGGAGTATAGCACCCAGGTCCAGGACCACCAATTCGTTTTTCTGCAATCGTTTTTCAGTAGGCCGCGCATGCGGCAAAGCGGAACGCGGCCCGGAGGCGACGATGGTCTCGAACGAGGGTCCACTCGCGCCTTTGTGGCGCAAACGATAGTCGATCTCGGCAGCGACTTCCAATTCCGCTACACCCGGCCGGACGAAATCCGAGGCCTCGGCAATGACCTCGGAAGCGAGCCTGGCAGAACTGCGCATCACATCGAGTTCCTCCGCGCTTTTTACTTCACGGATGCCTTCAATGAGCTCGGTGGTCGGTTTCCATGCGATGCCACGCCGGGCCGCTTTTTTTAGCCTCGCCCATGCGTCGACGTTCAGGGATGCCGCTTCAAACGCGACGTGCATGCGCTTTCGCGACGAACGGGAGCGCACAAATTCGCCGCACGCCTCGGCAAGCGGAGTTCGGACGATGTGCACGCGCGCCAGCGGCGCCTCCTCATGAGCCTGAATCGTGTATCTGCCGTCGGTGAACAAATGTATGACGTCGCCCAGGACGAGCAGAATGGCATTGCTGCCGCTGAACCCAGATAAATAAAAAATATTCGGCAAATGGGTGACTACCAGCGCGTCCGCGCCCGTAGCCGCCATCACCTCCCGCACCTGGGTGAGCCTGGTTTGAGAAAGGACACTCATAAAAAAAGGAGGAGACCCGAGTCTCCTCCCCTTCACCAGAAAGTAAGTCGCGCCGTTAGCCGGGGATCAGCCGCGGCGTCAGGAAGAAGAGCAACTCCTGTGATGATACTTTGACCGAGGTTTCCTTGAATAGATGGCCGATCAAAGGGATGTTACCGAACAAGGGAACCTGGAAGATGTTGGTCTGTTGCTGGCTAACCATAACGCCGCCGATCACCACGGTCCCACCATCGCCTACCAGCACCTTTGTTTTGGCCGATTGCGTCGCCAGAGCCGGGATGCCATTGACCAGCGGGATTCCACTATCCACCTGGGTATTCTCTACCACCACCTCCATGAAAACGTTTCCATCCGCGGTGATCTGCGGCGTCACTTGGAGCCGCAGTACGGCGTCGACGTATTGAACGGAGATCGTGTTGTTGATCGTGGTCTGAATGGGAATCTGCGTGCCCTGCTTGATCTCCGCCAAAGCGTTGTTCTGCGTAATCAATTGCGGACTGGAGAGCAGCTTGCCTACGCCTTTGCTCTCTGCGGCCGTGATCATGTAATCGAGAGCAAAGTTTGGCGAGGAGTGCGCGAAGGTAAGACCGCTTGTCGCCGCAAAGGACGCCAGGTTAGTCGCAAGAGGCATGGTCTTGCCAGAGCCGCCCGCTGCAACCAGCGGCGGCGGGAAAGGGTGAGAGATCGGGCTGGCGCCGACACTATTATTGCCCCCATAAACACTGCGGCCGCCCGTGCTCAGGGCCGAGAAAGCGAATTGCGTGCCGATATCGCGGGCAAATGAGCGTGAGGCTTGAACGACGCGCGCCTGTATCTCCACTTGCTCTGACTTTCGATCGAGTTGCCGGATCAAATTATCGACTTGCGGCATCACCGCCGGAATATCGCGAATGATCAGGGTATTCGAGCGATCGATGGCCATGACGTCGCCCCGTGACGACAAAAATCGTTTCAGCGGGTTCATGAGCTCACTGGCCTTGGCATAACTCAAAATGCGCGTAACCGTCACCGGATCCACCGCTTCCGTTTCGGCCTTTAGCAGATCGCGCTCATCGTTGGCTTCCCGCTTCAGAGTGTCTCGAGTGGCGATCCGAAGGACGTTGCCGTCGAGTTCCTTGCTGAGGCCGTTGTTGCGCAGAACGATGTCCAGGGCTTGGTCCCAAGGTACTTCATCCAACACCAAAGTGACGCTGCCCCTGACTGCAGGGTCGAGGACCACGTTGAGGCCGCTGATTTCGTGGATCAGACGAAAGAAATCCTTCAAATCTACATCCTTGAGATTCACCGAAATTGCCT
>Ga0209802_1002070_pt1 | contig 14277 bp, 16 predicted proteins | sample GraSoiAngelo_129_FD_185886 | JGI IMG/M metagenome (GOLD analysis project Ga0209802, IMG submission 185886) | Grasslands soil microbial communities from the Angelo Coastal Reserve, California, USA - 14_0927_12_40cm (SPAdes) (version 2) | ecosystem: Environmental > Terrestrial > Soil > Grasslands ... | reverse complement strand
CTCGCTGACTCAGGTCGTGCGGGCCTTCGCCGGGCAGGCCACCCAGTTCGCCCGTGGCCAGGTACCGTGCGCCGGGTTGGCACGCGGCCTGGCCGCGGTGGAGAACCATTGGATCACGTACAACACGGCGCGTCGCAATTCCGGCGTCCTCGATGCCGCCCACGCCGCCCGCGACCAGACGCTGTACGCGGGCGTGGACTCGGTGGAGCGCCGGTTCGAGCAATCGGGATGCCCGCGGCCGTAGCGGGGCGGCGTGGTGCGCCGCCCGTAGAGAACAGGGAGCCGGCATGCTAACTTTCGGCGCCCCAGGTCCGCAGGTCGTCCACTCGTGAACCGCGTCAGGCCCTCGCAGGGAGCAGCGCTAAGCGATGTCGGGCGTCGCTGCGGGGTGCCTGGGGCATTCCCTTTCAATGCGGAATGTGGAATGCGGAATGTGGAATGGATAAGCGAACGAACTCTCACCGTACATTCCGCATGAGCATTCTACATTGGGCGTTTGACGTAGATTTCGGCCAATGATAGCACTCGCCCGAAAGTACCGCCCCAAAAAGTTCGCCGATCTGATCGTGCAGGAGCACATCGCCGCCGCCCTACGCGGGGCGGTGGCCGGGGGCCGCGTGGCGCACGGGTACCTGTTCGCGGGTCCGCGTGGCGTCGGCAAGACCACGGCGGCGCGTATCCTCGCGATGGCGCTCAATTGCGAGCGCCGCGGTTCGGGGACGGCGGGTGAGCCGTGCGGGGAGTGCGATTCCTGCACCCGGGTCTGGACTGGCGCGGTGAACCTCGACGTCGTCGAGCTCGATGCCGCCTCGAACCGGGGCGTGGACGACGCCCGCGACCTGCGTGAGCGTGCCATGTACGCCGCCTCCGGCGAGGGCCGTCACAAGGTCTACATCGTGGACGAAGCGCACATGCTGACGCGCGAGGCGTGGAATGCGCTCCTCAAGATCCTCGAGGAGCCGCCCCCACGCGTCGTGTTCGTGTTCGCCACGACCGAGCCGCAGAAGATCGCGCAGACCGCCGCTCCGATTCTCTCACGCCTGCAGCGTTTCGATTTCCGACGGATCGGACCCCACGCGATCGTCGATCGCCTGCGGCACGTGGTCAGCGCCGAGGGGCTCTCCGCGGACGACGAGGCGCTGCACCTGATCGCCAAGAGCGCGGACGGCGGCATGCGCGACGGGCTCTCGATCCTCGACCAGGTCGTGTCGTTCGGCGAGGGGCCCGTTACGGCCGCCCGCGTGCGCGAGGTGCTCGGCTTGATCTCGGACGACGTGTATGGCGAGCTGCTGCGGCTCGTGTCGGAGCGCGACCCGAAAGCGGTGTTTCCGCTCGTGGAGCGGCTGGTGGACGCGGGCGCCGATCTCGGGGAGTTCGTGGCCGGGGCAGGGGAGATCATGCGCGCCGTGCTGCTGGCGAATCTCGGGGGCAAGCCCGAAGGCCTCACCGAGCCGATGCAGGAGCTGCTCGGAAAGTACCGCTCCCTGCTCCCTGCTCCCGATTTGGTCCGGCTGCTCGCTGTGCTCACCGAGCTCGAGCCTCAGCTCCGCTCCAGCGGCAATGCGCGCCTCGCCGTCGAGCTGCTGCTCCTGCGTTGGGCGATGATGAGTCGGACGGTCGAGCTCGAAGCGGTCATCCGGGCCCTCGGGAAGGAGCCGGTGGAGAAGCCCGTGGAAAGGCCAGGGAAGGGGGGAGACCCGGGGAAGAGTAACCCTGCATCGGTGCTACGCGACGCCGCTCCCGTTCCCCCTTCCCCGGCAGTTCCACGGGCCGTCTCCCCGGCTGTTCCCCCGGAAAAGGGTCCGCTAACGCTCGACCGCCTCCGCGCCCTCTGGCCTCGGATCGTTGACGACGCGCGCACGAAGAGCCCGATGCTGGGCGCGCTGCTGCAGGTCACCGAGGTCGCCGCCGTGGATGCCGGCGCGGTCACGATCCGGCTGCTCGACACGAATGCGGTGCACGCCGAGGGGCTCGAGCGCCAGCGCGAGGCGCTGAGTCAGCTCGTGACGCGCTACCTCACCGGGCCGGTGCGCATCAAGCTGGAGGGCGCGGAGGGCGGCGGCAGTCGCGAGCGGTCCGCGCCGCGGCCCACCCGCCTGACGGAGGAGGGGGCGCGCGCTGAGCGGCTCAAGACGCTGCGGGCGCAGGATCCCAGCCTCAACGCCGCCGTGGACGCGTTAGATTTGGAGTTATTGGAATAGCTTGCCACCTGTTTCGGCGAGGGGTAACTTTAGACGTATGGCGGATTTATCCAACCTGCTCCAGTTGGGGCAGCAGATGCAGTTCCGGTTGTCGGAGATCCAGTCTCAGCTGGCCCAGCAGACGGTGACCTGTACGGCGGGTGGCGGGATTGTCGCCGCCACGGCCGATGGGCGGGGCCAGATCCGCGCCATCAAGATCGACCCCCAGGCGATCGCCCAGGGGGATGTGGAAATGCTGGAGGATCTCGTGCTCGCTGCGGTGTCGCAGGCGCAGCAGCGCGCCGCCGAGCTGTACCAGGCGGAGGTGAAGAAGCTCGCCTCAGGCCTGCCGTTCCCGTTTCAGCTGCCGCTATAATCCGCCGTGTCGGCTATCGAAGATCTCGTGACGGAGCTGGCGAAGCTCCCCGGGATCGGACGGAAGACGGCGCAACGGCTCACGTTTTACCTGTTGAAGCAGCCGGCGGAGACCGCCACCCGCCTGGCGGAGGCGATCCGCACGGTCCGCGCGCGGGTGACCGCCTGCGGCGAGTGCGGCACGCTCACCGATGAGGAACCGTGCGCGATCTGCCGGGATCCGCGGCGCGACGCGAGTCTGCTGTGCGTGGTCGAGGAATCCTCGGACGTGACGGCCATCGAGCGCGCTGGGCGGTTCCGGGGCCGCTACCACGTGCTGGGCGGACGGATCTCCCCGCTGGAGGGCGTGGGTCCCGAGTCGCTACACGTCGACCGTTTGATGGAGCGGGTGGCGAACGGGGGGGGAGCGGGGTTGCGGGAAGTGATCATCGCCACGAACCCGTCGATGGAGGGCGAGGTCACGGCGACCTACCTGCAACAGCTGCTCAAGCCGACGGGAGTGCGGGTGACCCGCATCGCGCGGGGCCTCCCCGTGGGCGGGGATCTCGAGTACGCCGATGGCGTGACCATCGCGCAAGCGCTGCTGGCTCGGCGGGACATGGCGGAGTCCGACAGACCCGAGGGGACGTAATGGCGGGTGCGGCGAGCTGGTCGTTCTCGGAGAACGACTTCAAGCAGATTCAGCAGCACTTGCAGGCGTTCCTTCGGGACTCGAACGCCCGCTGCGCGCTGCTCGTCGACCGCACCGGACAGCTGGTGGCGACCGTCGGCGACCCCCCCCAGTTCGACGCCACCGCCTTCGCTTCGCTCACCGCCGCCGACTTCAGTGCCAACGACCAGCTCGCCAAGATGATCGGCGAGCACGAGTTCGCCTCGCTGGTGCATCAGGGCGAGAAGGAGTCGATGTTCCTCGCCGACGTGGCCAAGCGGGTGATCCTCGTCGTGCTGTTCGACCAGCGCACCACCCTGGGCCTCGTGAAGCTCAAGGGGAAAGGCGCGGTGGAGAAGTTGAACAAGGTGTTCGAGGAGATGTTCAATCGGGTGGGTGCGGGCCCGGCGGCGCCCGAAAAGGGCCTGCTCGAGGGGGCGGAAGACGAAATTGACAAACTCTTCGGTTAAGAGGACGCGCGTCCCATGTCGATGATCAACTACGCGTCCCGCGAGATCAACTGCAAGCTCGTGTACTACGGCCCGGGTCTGGGCGGCAAGACGACCAACCTCGAGCACATTTACGGTAAGGTGTCGCCCAACGCGCGCGGCAAGATGATCTCGCTCGCCACCGAGACCGAGCGCACGCTGTTCTTCGACTTCCTGCCGGTGGACCTGGGAACCATCCGGGGCTTCAAGACCCGGTTCCATCTCTACACGGTGCCGGGTCAGGTATACTACAACGCGAGCCGCAAGCTGATCCTCAAGGGCGTGGATGGCATCGTGTTCGTGGCCGACAGCCAGATCGAGCGCATGGAGGCGAACGTCGAGTCGATGCAGAACCTGTACGACAACATGTCGGAGTACGGTTACGACCTGACCAAGATTCCGTTCATCGTCCAGTACAACAAGCGCGACCTGCCGAACGCCGCGCCGATCCGCGATCTCCAGGCTTCCTTGAACCCGGGGTGGCCCATCGAAGACGGGGCGCAGCAGAAGGTCACCCCTGATCCGTCGCACGCGGGCGAGAACCTGATCGAGCGCGTGGATAATCAGTGGGTCGGCCGCGCGCCGTACCTCGAGGCCGTGGCGGTCCGCGGTGACGGCGTGTTCGACACATTGAAGACGGTGAGCAAGCTGGTCTTGAAGACGCTGAGCTAGGCGGCCGCATGAGCTGGACCCTCCCCAATATCCTCACACTCGCACGCATCTGCCTCACGCCGGTCCTCGCCCTGCTCCCCTTCATTCAGGGGTACTGGCCCAAGGTCATTGCGTTCCTGATCTTCATCGCGGCCAGCGCCTCGGACGTCGTGGATGGTTACCTGGCGCGGCGGCGCAATCAGGTGAGCGAGCTCGGGCAGCTGCTCGACCCGATCGCCGACAAGCTGCTCCTGTTCGCCACGCTCATCCCGATCTTCTGGCTCACGCGGCACCCCACGATTCTCGTCGACTACCGGATCCCGTGGTGGGGCAGCTTGCCCGTGTGGGTGGCGCTGCTCCTCGTCGGGCGCGAGCTCCTCATCACGGCATTCCGCTTCTTCGCGAAACGGCGAGGCGTGGTGATCCCCGCCATGGGGGCGGGGAAGCTCAAGGCGGTGGTCCAGAACGTGTTCATCGGAGCGACGCTGTTCTGGTTCGCCTGGAAGGACGCACTCGCCGCCCATCCGTGGGCGGGGTGGTTTCGCAACTTCTGGGACAAGTTCCACGGCGCGGTCGTGGCCGTGACGCTGGGCGGCGCTATCCTGCTCACCGTGTACTCGCTGGTCGTGTACCTGTATCGCTATCGCACGCTGCTCAAGGGCGGGTGAAGCTCGAAGTCGTCACCATCGGCACCGAGCTGCTGCTCGGCCACACCGTGGATACGAACGCCGCCGAGCTGGGCCGGGCGCTCGCCGCGGCGGGCGCGGAGATCACACGCCACACCACCGTCGCCGATCGGCCCGACGCGATCCGCGCCGCCGTAGCCGAAGCCCTGGCCCGCTCGGGGTTCGTGATCACCACGGGCGGTCTGGGGCCCACGCGGGACGACATGACCAAGACCGTGGTCGCGCAGCTACTCGGCAAGCGGCTCCAGCTCGACGAGCGACTCCTGGCGAGCATCAAGGCCCGCTTCGACCGGATGGGCCGCCCCATGCCCGCCGTCAACCGCACGCAGGCGGAAGTCCCCGAAGGGGCGGTGATTCTCCCCAATCCGCGCGGCACCGCGCCCGGGCTCTGGGTGGAGGACCCGGGCGGGCGCGTGGTCGTGCTGCTCCCCGGGGTGCCGCGAGAAATGCACGGCCTCTTGGTGGAGCAGGTGCTCCCGCGCATCGTCGCACGGCAGGGCAGCGCGCGCCGCGTCGTCGTGTCACGCACGGTGCGCACCACGGGTATCTCCGAGTCGGCCCTGGCCGAGCGGATCGGGCCGATCGAGCCCGAGATCGCGCCTCTCACCCTCGCCTACCTGCCTTCGGTCGATGGCGTCGACCTGCGCGTCACCGCGTGGGAGCTCGAGCCCGAGGACGCGGAGGCGCGGCTCGCCGCCGTTGTGGAGCGTCTCAAGGCCGCGGTCGGTGAGCACGGCTACGGAGAAGACGATGCCGATCTCGCCGCGGTGCTGCTCGACGCGCTGCGCAAGGGGCGTCACCGATTGGGTGTCGCCGAATCGTGCACCGGCGGGATGATCGGGGAGCGGATCACCAACATTCCCGGCGCGTCGGACACCTTCATCGGCGGCGTCGTAGCGTACGCCGACGTGATCAAGACCGCGGCGCTCAAGGTGCCGCTCGAGACCCTCGAGGCGTACGGCGCAGTCTCCGAAGAAACCGTACGGGCGATGGCTGACGGGGCGCAGCGGCTGTTCTCGGCCGACTGCACCATCGCGGTGACCGGGATCGCCGGCCCGGGTGGTGGCACGCCTGAAAAGCCCGTGGGCACGGTGTGGCTCGCGGCGCGGGTGCACACGACCTCGCGCGCCCTCACGCGCGTGCTTCCGGGCGATCGCGACGACGTCCGCCGCCGCGCCGCGCAGGCGGGCCTGGACCTGCTGCGCCGACTGCTCGCGGAGCCCTAGATGCCCACGCTCACCGCACCCGACGGCACCCTGCTGGTCTACGACATGTACGAAGCCGCCGCGCCGCGGGCCGCCATCCTGGCGCTGCACGGCTGGGCCGATCACGCGGGCCGGTGGCGTGACGTCGGCGAGCGGTTGTGCGCCGCGGGCTACTCGACCTACGTCCTCGACCTGCGCGGTCACGGCCGCTCGGGGGGCCGCCGCGGCCATCTATCGCGCTTCAGCCAGCTGTTGGGCGACCTCCAGGCGTTTCGTCGCGTCGTCCGCCTCCGGACCGACCGCCCGCAGCTGCTGCTCGGCACCTCGTTCGGCGGGCTGGTAGCCCTCCGCTACCTGGAGACCCAGCCGAGCGACCCCATCGCCGGTGCGGTCGTGGTTTCGCCGTGGCTCGGGCTGGCGTTCCGGCCGCCCGCCTGGAAACGTTTCGTCGGCCGCGTGTTTGCCGATCTGTGGCCCACGCTCCCGGTCCCCGCCCGGCTGGAGGCCGACACCCTCAGTCGCGACCCGGTGGTGAACGAGGCCTACGCGGCGGATCCGGCGGTGCACGGCCTGATGACGCCCGGTGCGTGGCGCGAGATCCAGTGGGCGCAGCGCGCCGTGCCGGCGGACGGCTACCGCATCGAATCCCCGGTCCTGTTCCTGCTCGCGGGCGAGGACCGTGTGGTCGATGCGCACCTGGCGCGCGCCTTCGCCGACAGCCTGAAAGGCCCCGTGCTGGTCCGCTGGTATCCCGAGATGTATCACGAGGTGTTGCACGACCCGCAGCGCGACACCGCGTTCGGCGACGTCGTGGCCTTCGTCGCCGGCCGGCTGTAACGACAGCGCCCGCTCGCTCGACAGGGCCCACCCGCGCGGCTATCTTCTTATCTGATCGCTCTTTCCGGGCCCGAACTCCGACCAGGCCAGCCAAAACGGCGCATCTCGGACGGCACACCGATTGCTCATGAAGCGCAGGACCATGAACGACAAGCCAGAGCAACCGCAGCCCCCCCCCCCGGAGCAGCCGGCGGGCTCTGAATCCGGGGCGCTGATCGAACCGTCGGAGGAGGCGGTCGTCCGTCTCGAGGGAGAGCTCGCGGACATGAAGGACAAGTACCTCCGGCTCGCCGCCGAGTACGACAATTTCAAGAAGCGCTCGGTCAAAGAACGCACGGATCTGTGGCAGCGGGCGCAGGCCGATCTGATACAACGCCTGGTGGATGCACTCGACGATCTGGCGCGCTTCGCGCACGTCGATCCGGCGCAAACCGACGCCAAGACGATCCACGACGGTGTGGACATGGTGGAACGGAAGATGTGGAAGGCGCTCGAGGCGGCGGGCGTCACGCGGGTCGATCAGGTAGGAGTGCCGTTCGATCCCCATGTGCACGAGGCGGTCACGATGCGACCGGCCGATCATCCGGCCAAGGATCACACGGTGGGGGCGGTGCTGCAGGCCGGGTATCGGATGGGCGACGCGCTCATGCGGCCGGCGCGGGTGATCGTGTTGCAGTGGCAGGGAGGTGAAGCACGGGGGAGCGGGGACGGGAAGTAGATGGCTTCGCAGAGAGACTATTACCAGATCCTCGGAGTGTCCGAGACGGCGACGACCGACGAGATCAAGAAAGCGTTTCGCCGCCTCGCCAAGCAGTACCACCCCGATCGTAATCCCAATAATCCGCAGGCCGCCGACCGCTTCAAGGAAATCAACGAGGCGCACGACGTCCTGAGCGACGCGGAGAAGCGGAAGAAGTACGACCAGCTGCGGCGCTATGGAGCGTTCGCGGGCGCCGGTCAGGGGTACGGGCGCGGTGGCGGGACGACACCAGGCCCCGATGCCGATTTCGATCTGTCCGATCTGAGCTCGTTCGGCGGACTGGGCGACCTGTTCTCGTCGATCTTCGGTCGGCGCGGCGCCGGCGTGCCGCTCGACGACGAGGAGGAGATCGAGACGACGATCTCCATCCCGTTCCGGGTCGCCGCGCTGGGTGGGAAGGTGCCCGTGACGCTCACGCTGCCCGAGGTCTGCCCGACCTGCAGCGGCTCGGGTGGGGCTCCTGGGACTACCTTCTCAACGTGTCCAGAGTGCAAGGGCCGGGGCACGATCTCGTTCGGGCAGGGTGGCTTCGCCGTGCAGCGGCCGTGCCCCGTGTGTCGCGGCCGGGGCAAGGTACCGGCGCAGCGCTGTCCGACGTGCCAGGGCTCGGGCGAAGTGCGGGCCCAAAAGCACCTCACGATCACGATCCCGCCGGGGACGGAAGATGGGACGCGATTGCGTCTGAAGGGCCAGGGCGCCAAAGGGCGCGGCGACATCGTGGTGGTGATTCAGGTCGAGCCCGACCGGTTCTTCCGGCGCGAGGGGCTCGACGTGGTGGGCGTCGTGCCGATCAATGTGGCGCAGGCCCTCCTGGGCTCGAAGATCAAGGTGCGCACCCTCGACGGGAAACGCGTGGTGCTCAAGGTGCCGCCCGGTACCCAGCACGGCCAGAAGTTCCGCATCCCCGGGCAAGGGATCGAGCGAAACGGCCGGCGCGGCGATCAGTACGTGGAGATCCACGTCCAGATCCCCGAGAAGCTCACGCCTGAGCAGGAAGCAGCGGTCCGCGAGTTTGCCGAGAAGAGCGGAATGAAGCACTAGCTCACAGCTGCTTCACCATTACCATCGCAGACTTCGGGCAGGCCGTGGTGAACTCCGGCGACTCCAACACCGCCGGCTCTACCTGTGCACGTGTGATCGCCGTGAAGCCGAACTTCGGGAAGAACTGCGCGGCGGTCTCAGTGAGCAGGTACACTGTGCGTACGCCGCGGCGCCGGGCGAGATCGAGGGCGGCCACCGTGAGTGCCGCGCCCAGGCCCTGGCCGCGGCGCTCCGTCGCCACGGCGACAGAGCGGAGCAGCGCCGCTACGCCGTACAGCTCGAGGGCCGCGCTCCCCACGATGCCCGAATGATCGCGCGCCACGAGCGTGCTGGCGACGTGCGCCTCGATGCTGGCCCGCGGCAGCTTGCTCGCGGCGAGCAGCTCGAGGATGGCGGGCAGGTCGGTTGGGGCGGCGGGCGTGATGTCGGGCGGCATGCGGATGTGCGTTCGCCCCTTGCTCGGGAGAAGGGGTGGTGCTAGTGTGTAAGCCCTATGCGGACGTTCGCCGGTCTGGGCGCAAATCGCAACGGTAACGCCAGTCTCCCGAATCTGGGGGCCGGGGCGGCGTAGCGTGCAGTGACGGTGAACGCGCGCCCCCGGCACCCAATGGTTCCGGGGGCGCAGGTTTTTCTGACGCCTGACTCCTGTTCACCGCTTGGCGTCTGGCACTGGAGACGGCGAGTCATCAGTCTGGTAACGGTGTGGGGTTGGGTTGCGGTGCCCTTGGGGTGTAGGTCAACTGGCAGACCGCCCGGCTGTTAACCGGGAAGTTGGAGGTTCGAGTCCTCCCGCCCCAGTTCTGCAAGTTCAAGCTCGCCTGATGCTTCCGCTTTACGTGAAGGGAGATTGAGATGCGGCGGACGGATTCGTCACCCGCCGCGGTGAAGAACTCTTCATGTAATCTCCCAGCCTCATTCATCGAGTCCTCCCGATACTTGCCTCGTCACAGATAGCCGACTCCCCAACCAGGAGCAGCGTCATGAACGGCAGGATTCTCATTGGCGGCGCGATCGCAGTCGCTCTGGCATCGCTCGCCGCGGTCGGCGGCTCGGGTGCACCGCAGGTCGAGGTCACGGACTTCGCGACCGCCCCCCGCGCGACGCAACCCGTATATGACGCCCGGCTCAGCCCCGCCTCGGCCGCACCGGTGAGGGAGTTCCGCATCCCGATCCGCGACGCGACGGTCGAGATCGCCAAGGGCGTGACGTACAAGAGCTGGACGTTCGGCGGGACCGTCCCCGGCCCGGTGATCCGGGTGCGCGAGGGCGATCTGGTGCGGATCCGGCTCGTCAACGAGGCTTCCATGCCGCACTCGATCGACTTCCACGCGGCTCGGATCCCGATGAACAAGGCGTTCCGGACGATCCTGCCCAAAGACTCGCTCTCGTTCGAGTTCACGCCGCGCGATCCCGGCGTCTACCTCGTGCATTGTGGCACGCCGCCCGTGCTGCTGCACCTGATGCAGGGGATGTATCTCCCGATCATCGTCGACCCGAAGGGCGGCTGGCCGGGCAAGGTGGACAAGGAATTCGTCATCGTGCAGAGCGAGTTCTACGTGCAGGGCGGCGACAGCGCACTGCCTGGCCAGGCCGATTGGAAGCAGGCGCTCGAGCGCGAAGCGAGCTATGTCGTGTTCAACGGGCGGGCATTCCAGTACCAGGAGCATCCGCTACAGGTCGACATCGGCGACCGGGTTCGGCTGTTCGTGGTGAGCGCGGGGCCGACCTTCACGAGCGACTTCCACATCGTGGGCACTGTGTTCGACAAGGTGTACCCGGACGGCAACCCGACTCATGCCTTGTCGGGCGTGCAAACCTATGGGGTCCCGGCCGGCGGCGGGGCGGTATTTGAGACGCGGTTCGAGAAGGACGCGAGTGGCGAGGGCGTATACGCGTTCGTGACCCACGCGTTCGCCGACGCCGCCAAAGGCGCAGTCGGTCTGATCCGGGTAGGCGCGCCGGAACTCGCGGCGGGGATGACGCACTAGCAGTCCATAATCACGGCGGCGCCCGAGGGTCCCTTGGGCGCCGCGTCGTTTACATCGGGGGCCGCCGACTCTTCGAACCCTCTGACGTCGGCTTCCGAGTGCGAGCCTTCCCCCTTACTGTACAGTCTTCCCGGCCAGCGGGTCACTCATCAAGTAGCGAGGCTCGGTTGCCGAAGAAACGACCTTCCCAGCCATCCCGACGAAGAGCCACGGAAGCCTCGCGGGTGCGCCGTCGCTTCGAGACCCTTCTCTCGGCAGGGGTCGCCATCTTCTCGGAGCACTCGCTCGAGCGCGTGCTGCAGCAGATTGTGGACTCAGCGCGAGAGGTCGTGGGAGCGCGCTATGCGGCGCTTGGGGTGCTCGGTCCAGACCGCCAGTCGCTAACTCAGTTCGTGACTTCCGGCCTTTCAGAGGTGGAGCGCGAGCGCATCGGCGACCTGCCCCGTGGCCGCGGTCTGCTCGGCCTGGTCATCCGGGAGCCAAAGCCGATCCGCTCGGCGGACATCAATCGTCACCCGAAGCGCTATGGCTTCCCGCCCAACCATCCGCCGATGAAGTCGTTCCTCGGGGTGCCGATCCGGAGCCGCGGGGAGGTGTTCGGCAACCTCTACCTCACGGAGAAGATCGGCGCGAAAGAGTTCGATGTCGAAGATGAAGCCATCGCGGTACTGCTCGCTGCGAGTACGGCAGTAGCCGTTGAAAACGCACGCCTCCACGAGGCGAGCCAGGACCTGTTGGGCCAGGTCCGCATCATGCAGCGCCAGCGGGACTTGTTCTTCGCGATGATGAACCACGAGCTCCGCAACGCGCTCACCGGCGTCTACGGCTGGGCAGAGCGGCTCGTCAAGGGGAAGTCCGCCGAGGCAATCGCGCAGGCGGGGCGCGAAGTGTACGAGGGCGCCGACCGGACGATCACGCTCCTGAACAACTTCTTGGACCTCACCCGCCTGGATGCTGGGAAGGTGCGTCCGGTGTGGCGCGAGGTCGATGTACCCAACTCAGTGCACCGCGCGCTCACCGGTGTGCGCCCTGCGGCGGAGGCGAAGGGCATCGCACTCGGCGAGCGCAGTCCCGACGCTCCGCCCACTCTCCGCACCGACCCCGTTCGGCTCGAGCAAATCCTCGTGAACCTGCTGTCCAACGCCGTGCGGCACAGCCCCGAGGGGGGCATTGTCACCGTCCAGGTTGAGCCTCAGCCGGCTGCGGTGGCATTCCGGGTCAGCGACCACGGACCCGGGATCCCGACGGAGCTGCAGGAGCGGATCTTCGAGCCGTTCGAGCGCTTTGACCCCCATTCTGGAGTTGGGACGGGACTCGGTCTCCCGGTTTCCCGACGATTAGCCGAGGTACTCGGAGGACGGTTGACCGTCGAGAGCGTGGTCGGTCGGGGCGCCACGTTTAGCCTCAGCCTTCCCTTGGCACCTCCGTCAACATGAAGATCTCTTCAGACGTCCTTTGGGCTCGGTTGAACTCCACTCCCTTAGTTTCTTACCATGAAGATTCTCGTCGTTGAGGACGATCGTAAAGTTGCCGGATTCATCGAGCAGGGCTTGCGGGAAGAAGGCTACGCCGTCGATCTCGCGCCAGATGGTGACGAAGCTACGATGCTCGCGCACGTGTACGAGTATGACCTGCTCGTGCTCGATGTGATGCTCCCGAAGAAAACGGGACTGCAGATCGCCGCCGAGCTGCGGCGCGAGGGGAGCAAGACACCGATCTTGATGCTCACAGCGCGCGACGCAACGGAAGATGTGGTGCGCGGGCTCGACGCTGGCGCGGACGACTATCTCGCCAAGCCGTTCAAGTTCGAAGAGCTGCTTGCCCGTGTGCGGGCGTTAGTCCGCCGCGGTGGCGCCTCACGCACCGAACTGCTGAGCTACGGGCCGGTCCAGGTGGATCGTCTGAAGCACAAAGCCACCGTCAATGGGAAGCGGCTCGATCTCACCCCGAAGGAGTTTCAGCTGCTCGAGCACTTCCTGCTCCGGCCGGAGGACGTGCTCCGCCGGACGGAGCTCCTGGAGAAGGTCTGGGACATGCAGTTCGACCCCGAAAGCAACGTGGTGGACGTGCACGTGGGGAACTTGCGCCGCAAGCTAAAGAACGCGGCCGGCGTGGAGGTGATCCATACCGTGCGCGGGGTGGGGTTCCGGTTGGCGACACCGGATCGAGTGGACTCGTGAAGCGCTCGCTCCGTCGCACGCTGGTGCGCTGTGCCGCCCACTCCTGCGCGGGGACTGCATGACCGACCAGGAGGCGGCCGCCCGGGCGAAAGCCAGCTACGCCCGGTGCTCTGTGGCGACGGAATTCTTCGAGGCGTTCTACCGGCGGTTCTTCACGCTCTGCCCGGCCGCTCGACCCATGTTCGCCAAGACCGACTTCGATCGGCAGCACCGGTTGCTGCGTCACGCCTTCGGCCTGCTGCTGAACTTTCCCGCGCAGCCGGACGGCGAGCCCACGATTCTTGCGCGCGTGGCCGACCGGCACAGCCGGCGAGACCTCGCCATCGATCCCGCGCTCTATCCGCTGTTCATCGACAGTCTGATCGACACCGTGAAGCAATACGACCATGAGTTCACGCCCGCTGTAGAGGGAGCCTGGCGCACGGCGGTCGCGACGGGCGTGGAGTACATGCAATCGAAGTATTGAAGGCACACCCCGCCTCGCGTGAAGATCTCTTCACGCAGCTTTCACGTCTGGCCTTCCCTACGCGTGGCAAACTGTTCCCTGCAGACGGAGTTCCAACTTCGGACCAGGAGCAGTTATGTCACGCCACATCGGGACGGTCTTCCTCATCATCTGCACGCTGATCACGGGCGGTGCGCGGTCGGCCGTCGCTGACCATGGCGGACGCGATCGAGCAGGCGCCCGCGAGGCGTTGATCGTGTACGCAAGCGCATACGTCCACTCCGCGACTCACCTCACCCCCACCTATGCCCGCCAGACCGGCCTGGCGTGCAGCGCCTGCCACACCCATTTCCCGGAGCTCACGCCCACGGGACGGGCCTTCAAACTCAACGGCTACGTGTTCCGGAGGAGTGAGTCGCTCGAGGGCAAGAGCCCCGAGGGCCAACAGAGTCTGCTGCTCAACCTGGTGGCGCCGGTGTCCCTGATGTTCCAGACATCCTACACCAGCACGAAGAAGGCGCTGCCCGGCACGCAGAACGGCACGGTGCTGTTTCCCGACCAGCTGAGTCTCTTTACTGGGGGCGAGATCACCCCGCACGTGGGTGGCTTCTTGCAAGTGACGTTCGACCCGCAGAGCGGTCAGATCGGGGTCGACAACGCGGACTTCCGCTTCGCGACCCATGGCTCCCTCTTCTCCAAGCGCGCGACCTTCGGCCTCAGCGTAAACAACAACCCCACCGTGCAGGACATCTGGAACAGCACACCAGCCTGGGGCTTCCCTTACGGCAGCTC
>Ga0209802_1002068_pt1 | contig 14281 bp, 13 predicted proteins | sample GraSoiAngelo_129_FD_185886 | JGI IMG/M metagenome (GOLD analysis project Ga0209802, IMG submission 185886) | Grasslands soil microbial communities from the Angelo Coastal Reserve, California, USA - 14_0927_12_40cm (SPAdes) (version 2) | ecosystem: Environmental > Terrestrial > Soil > Grasslands ... | reverse complement strand
GATATGGACCCATACCACTCCGGCAATGGCAGGGTTTCGCTCCAGCTCAGCTTCGACCATGGCCAGCGTCGGGGCAAACGTCTTCTGATCCATATCCAAGTATCGGACAAGTCCGCCCGCACGGAGGACCGCTGCCACCGTCGCAAAATTCGTGTTGGTTGGCACCAACGCCACTTTTCCGGACACTTCCTTGAGTCGTAATAGGATTTCCAAAGCCGTCGAGCCAGAGTTGACGGCGATCGCATGCTGAGTCCCAATAAAATCGGCAAAAGCCTTCTCGAATCGCGTTGTGTAGTCACCGAGGATGAGGGTCCCGGAGCGGAGGATCTTTGCCGCCCCTTCCTGAAACTCCGCAATCTCATCGGCATTCAAGTCAAAATAGAATGGCTTGATCTCTACCATTTCCTTCTTTCCCATCACGGTCAGAGGTTTCGATAGTCCCGGCTTGTGGACTGCCAGTTCACACGAGTTTCGTAAATACGCGCGTCAATATAAAACCGATACCAAAAGGCTTGGAGGATGTGAAAGATCAACCCCGGAACACCATCCAAAAAGCCCAGCCGGAGGAAATAGCGGTATATGAAGTAGAAGAAGGCCCTCAAAAACAGAGGTGACTCAGCATAGACACGCGTCTTCAGCCACCGCGTCCGCTCGACCTTGTTACCGAACAGGTCCTCTTTGAGATCCAGCCCTGGATTGCGGGTCTCCAGCAAGGTATCCCTGATCTCGCCATCCGAAAGATCGTCGTGCTTCTTTAACCAATACTTAAGAGTATTCTGACGGTTGTCCTCCAAGAAGTCATTCTTGGCATAAATTGCCCGTCCCGATGCAAGCACAAAGTGTTCCTCGGTTTTTTCCTCGTAGCGTCCTGCGCCCTTCCGAAAAGCTCTGAGAATGTAATGAGGATACATTCCCCCGTGCCGCAACCAGCGGTTCATGAAATACATTCGACGGTTGAGATAGATTCCCGTCACCTCAGGCCCACAGGTCGAGGTCAGCTCCCTCAGCTCCTGCTTGAGCTTGTCCGGCAAGACCTCATCGGCATCGAGGCGAAGAGTCCACGGTCGCTCCCATGGTACGTTGTCGAGAGCCCAGTTAAACTGGAGAGCCTGGTTGGTGAAGGCATGCTGAAATAGCCGACAGCCGTACTTCTCGCATATTTTCAGCGTGGCATCCGTGCTGAAGGAGTCAACAATGATGATATCCTCCGTGAAGTCAGTGATCGAGTCGAGACACCGGCGGATGTTTTCCTCCTCGTTAAACGTGAGGATGATAACAGAGAACTGCTTCACAGGCCTTCCTCGCTGGTTAAACCTTCACCGCAAAAGCGATCAAGTGCGCCCCAAACGTCGGAAAGATGTCACCCAAGACTTCAAACACTTTTCCTGTAAAATGCCTTCGCCTCGAATAAAGCACGTGGCTCGCCAGAACCTTCTCAACCCGAAACCGGTGTTCTTCCATTAGGCGAACAAGCGTCTGGCGGGTGTGAAAATGGTAATGGTTGGGATCGTAAATAAACAGAGGGGTCTTCCCGAACAGAACCCGCAGCCGGTTCACGGAATACGCCAAATTGGGCGTCGTCACCACCAGTGTCCCGCCTTTCTTGAGCACCCGATGGCATTCATCCAGGAAGGCCCCCTCATCCAGCATATGCTCGATCACCTCCCCGGCCGTGACGACATCGAATGCTTCAGATTCGACAGGGAATCCTTCATTGAGATCGCATCCGATCGTCTTGATGCGTGGATGTGAATGGGCAGTGAGGTCCAGCCCCGTGCACTCCCATTCGCTCTTCGATAGGTAGTCCGCAAAGCCCCCTTCAGAATACCCCACATCCAACAGCTTGCCCGGCGGCAGATGTCGGAGGTTGTGCACGACCTTCTCAATCCGCGGAAAATCGGGAACCTCCACTCCTTGGTGATGGACGATCTGAACACTTCTGATGACATTGTGCCCCAAGCGGTTATCTTCTTTCATCGCCGTAGCCTCGCGGCAACGCTAAACAGCCAATGATCTCAAGAAGACGCCGGACGTGATCCTCGCAGTTAAACTGCGCTTCTGTCCTCTTCCTGCCGATTTGTCCCAGCTGTTTTCTCAGAGCCGAGTTGTTCTTCAGAAGGACAATCTTTGTAGCAAGATCCGCCGGCTCTGGTGGACTAAAATACAACGCGCCTTCGCCACAGATTTCACGGCAAATGGGAATATCAGATGCGACGACAGGCAGGCCGCTGGCCATCGCCTCCACCACCGGATACCCGAACGATTCGGCTAACGACGGGAAAACAAACAAATCGCTGTCGGCATAAAGCTTTGAGACATCCTCATAGGGAACCAAGCCAGTGAACTTGACGAAGGGCGAAATCAGCGGATGGGTGGCAAGCGCTTGATCCTCCTCTCGGGTCACAGCTTCAACGTCCGGATACTGCCAGGGATCCGCGGTTAACACCAATAGAAAGTCAGTGACGCCTTGCTCGCTTAAGATCATCACGGCTTTCAAGAGAACCGTGAGATTCTTGTAGTCGCCATATTCGGAGACATACAAAATTTGAAAAGGTTTGCCGCCGTTCTCTCTGCACTCTCCATCATTAGGCGATGGGCGACTGGGGAAAAGCTCCATCGGAACACCCAGATAATTCACGAGCGCTTTGCCATCAAGACCCGGGATCACCTGTCTCATGAGCGTCATCATGCTCTGGGACGGTGTGATTACCACCTTTGCCGACATGACAGAGAGAGAGACAAGGCATCGCCGCAAGAATAATTGGACTCGAAATTTCAAGCTTTTACGCGGGAGGATCTCCTTTGAATAGAAAGATGAGAAATATAATGAATTTCCAATCATAAGGATCTCACGGCAAGGAGGATAGAACATGCCGAAGTCAGAAGCCGACACAAGGACATCGACCATTTGCTCTTTGACAATCTGCCTCAGCACCAGTTGATCCCACAAGAATCGTTTCCACGGCGACCCCAGCCCGGCCCTAGTCGCGATCACACGGATATTCGCCGCTGGTGTCCCCAAACTGTTCGCGAGTCCGGGAGGCACAAGGAAAATAAACTGATGCGGCGACTCCTTCAGCGTGCGGCATCGCGAAAGATTCTTGATATAGACCGCAGACCCACCCGACTTTGCCGAGACAGCACTAAACAGTACCCTGATGCCCCCAACCACACGTTCTGTGTCAGTGCAGATCTTATCGGGACACGCTCGGCTAGACTCGCTCTTCTCAAGACCTCTAGGTATTGGGTCCATTGAAGTTTGGTTTCCCCTTGAAGAGAAACGGCTAATGCTCAAGAGTTTGAGCTTTCATGGACGCTAGCCCTTAACATCTATAAGAATCCCATTGTGGTCACAACACAAAAAACTGAGTTCCAGATGCTGGTGCGTCTAGCATTGGTTGTTACAGGACTTCACCAAGCGATACACTCTGCTCAACCATGGATGGAGCCATCTAGGCAGAGCCTCTCGAATTTTTTGACGTCGCGCTTCAGCTAAAGTGCCAATACCATAGTGGGCCGAGATCTCCATCAACTCCCAAAAACGTGGACGCTCAAGATCTATCGCCGTAGCAGAAAGGTCATGACACAAAGAGAAGGTAGCTCGCTGAGTTTCAAGGTCTGATAGCGGTTGTTGCATCATCTGCAGTAGAGCTCGAAGATTACGACGTAATTCATCCCCACGTTTGGTTATTAATGCGCTCATCCACTGTGGTAAATTTCTCTGCAGATAAGCTGTCAGTAGGCTGTGTACTTCCCGTTCCGTCAACCCCGAGACCGCTATAGCCATCTCAGGATGGAACCATAGTGGTTGCAGGGTTGAAAAGAACTTCCCACAACCACCTGGATGCTGCATATTGTCAAAGAAGACAACTGAACGAGGACCCAGCAGCGGTTGAATTGCTCTCCAATCTCGCTCCGCAGCGTTGTAAGAATGATCACCGTCGATGAGAGCGAATTCTATCCCCTCCTCGCATTTTTTGGGAATCATATCTGCAGAGTCACCATGTATAAAGGTAACAAAGCCGGAAGCACCCAGACTACGCCATATCAAGGGTGCCAATTTACTCGCAGCAATATCAAAGGTTATCACTTTAGACAATTGTCCTAACTCTTTGTTAAGCTTCCACATGAAGGCCGAGGTAAGGCCGTGGTAAGTTCCTATTTCAACAATGTAGCCTGGACGCAACACCTGAAACACCGGATAGAGCATGGAACGGGCTTCGTAACTATGACTTGCGCCTAATGTCAAGCTCCGCATGCTGGCAATTTGTAGCTCATGTAGCGAAGAAATAGCTTCAATACAGTCCCATAGAATCCTTTCTGGAAGGAGTGACCTGCCTTCCTGTTGTTGCCCAGGCCCTAACATAGGACTTGGACCGGTTTAAAAGATACAGGTTGAAACAAGATGTGGGTGACGATGTGCGTTCGGCGGAACCTGCCTTCGTGGATGTCGACGGTCAGTGAAACCATAAGTCCTCATTAGCCCGTCGGTGGGGCCACGTCAGGTCTCACAGCGGACCAGGGAGGTGGACATATGACCTGCGCCCGGTTGGTGTACCACCCTCAATGTTAGTCATGCACACACTGATCTCGTAGGTCCCACTTAGAAACAATGGACCCGCGATGGATCCACGCGTTCTATGTCTCATGGGGAAACCTTTCCCTGAGACAAAATCGTTTCATAATGCTCTATTAATCTCGGTGCGACCTTTTCCCAGGTAAACTTGTCCCCAACTAAACGTCGCCCGTTTTTACCCATCTTGCGCCGAAGCGACTCGTTGTCTAGCAACGTACTCAGCGCATGGGCTATTTCGTCGGACTCGCACGACGTCACAAGGCCCGCACCGTACTCAGTTACCTCATGATAGATCCCGACATTATTCGAGATGACAACAGGAGCCCCAACCGCCATCGCTTCGATGACGGCCAAACCGAAATTTTCATCGTATGACGGCAGCACAAAAACATCGGCATCCCGAAGCAGATCCATCTTATCCTGTCCATGCACAAATCCCGTAAAAATGACCTTCTCTTGCAAACCATGCGCGACTACGAGGTCGTGGACATGAGCTTCGTATTCCCTCTCTCCCGATCCTGCAATAACGACAGCAAAATTATCTCGCCCCATTGCTAAGGTACTGATGGCTGGCAAGAGGCGATCAAGTCCCTTTTTATGATCTAACCGAGAAAGGAAGACAATAAGCAGTTTTTGATTCAGCATCGGATATTTCTTCCTGAATCGCCCGCGTGTCGGAAACTCCTCTTCGGTAAACGTGTCTGTCCCCAGCGGGATCACGACACTTGGCGTCCCGGGAGCTAAGCGCCGACCTGCTGTCCACTCGTCTTCAGAAGTGAAATGCAGCGCGCTTGCACTATTTAGGCAGCGTCTCCCCAAAAGTGACAAATACAGCCTCTTTTTAATTCGACTTTGCTTCAAAGACCAGGAGCTCAACTCACCGCTCGGGCGGATAATGTAAGGGACTTTGTATTTCTTAGCATAGTACACAAGAGGTACGGTCACGTAAGAGAAGAATGCATGGATGTGCACCAGATCGTAGTTTCTGAGGTTTCTTCGTATCCATCTGCTCAGTCCTAATGAAAAGCCGTATCTGCGGAGCAGAGAGCATCTAAAACAATAGACCGTTGTCCCTTCCATTTGGAAAGGCATCCCCAATGGGATATCCAGATTCCCTTGCACATCTGCATCCGTAGAAGCGATATCCGCATGGACACCAGCTTGATTCAAGGCCCGGCACATTCCCAAAACAGCTTTCGCCGGTCCTCCAGTATACTGACTTAGGGCTGGAATGACATGAAGGACCTTCATCATCTTACGTTCGCAACAAACGAGACATTTAGAACCGATAGAACTGCTTGACACACTTCCTCAACGTTGATCTCCATCAGACATGCCATCCGATGCTCTTCGCACACAGTCAGAAAACACCCTTCGCACGGAACTCGCTTCCGAATGACAACATGTCCTTGCCCATACGGATACCATTTGCCGGGATGATCTCGCGCGGAAAATATCGCGATGCATCTGGTGCCTACCGCAGCGGCTAAGTGCATGGTCCCTGTATCATTTCCCAGATACAGCGTGCATCGCCTGAGCGCCTCGGCTGATTCTAAAACAGAGAGGCTGCCGGCCCAGTTGACGACTTGTGGCCCGATCATCGCGACGAGCTTGGCGCCCAATTCGCGATCGTCAGAGCCGCCCAACACTATGAAATGAACCCCCGACAAGGAAAGGCACAATCGCTTCACCGTCTCTATGAACCGATCCAAAGGCCAGCGTTTGGCAGGCATCTTCGATCCCGGCCCCAAGCCGATGATGGGACATCCTGGCAGAAACTTCGCCGCCTGCCAGCGCACACTCACATTGGTCCGCGCGCTGTCCCCGATAGGCACTCTCAACACTGCCTTGCCTTTCTCCGGGATGGCAAGGCCCGCGTCTCCCACGACGGAGAGCAGGCGATCAATCTCAGAGGGCAAGACAGCCAGACGGCCTTCACCAGAACGGAGACCTCGCGTGTCTTCCTTGGGCTCCATACCGAAGCACTGCTTGATCCCGCAGATGGTCTGAAAGAAGAGCCGATCGCGGCCTACTTGCCTGGGGAATCTTGGAATAGGAGCTAAATAAAACAGGGTATCCACTTGGAGCTTACAAATCCGCATCGCCATCTTCAGATAGCTGAACAAGTGTTTCATTGGAGTGAGGGATGCTCTGTAGAAAAGTACTTCGGAGAAGAACCCCGTTGCTTCCAGCACTTCCCAGGAGGAAACAAAACCTTGGCTGCCAGGCTCGTGCGTAATCAAAACCATCCGGGAATCGGGATAGCCTTCCCGTATTGCAGATATGGCCGGCAAAGCGGCCAGGGTATCTCCCAGTTCCCCTATGCGGAAGATCGCTACTGTATCCGGCATGCACACACCCGTTTCAAACTCTGAAGGACGCCGCGTCTAGCCTGGGCAAACACTCCGCATGGCAGCAGCCAGTCCGCCAGCACATGTCGCGAAGCTAAGTCTCTCGCTAAGTTTCAGAGACTCCCGCTTCATTCGTGTGAGATCGCCGACCGTCATGAGAGAGAACTTTTGAATACTTTGCGCAAGGGCGTGAACTTCTCCAGACTGGTACACGTACCCGTTCAGGCCGGGCATCACCATATCCGGCCAACCAACCACTTGGTCGGACACAATCATGGCTAGACCGCATGCTAACCCTTCATTGACGGAGCATCCCCAAGGCTCAATAGCCGGGTTGATCATGACATCTGAGGACAGCATATGGTCACGGAGATCCCTCTGGCTCAGATAGCCCGTGAAAATAACCCTGCCTTTACCGCCGTTCTTCTCGGCGGCTTTCTCTGCTTCAGAGCGGAGCTCTCCATCTCCACACATTATCAATGCGGAACGCAAATTCTGAGACCGGATCGCTTCGCAAAAAGCGGAAACCGCTTCTATTGGTCGCATCGTGGGTCGTAGTTTGTGAGTGTATATGAACACGAGACAGCCCGCTTCAAATCCGTACTTGTTCAGGATTTCTTTTCTAATCCTGTCCAGTTCGGCTTGCGAACGTCCACCCCTAAAGTAATGATTATCTACCGAATATGGAACATAAAAGAGCCTGTTCTCCGAAATCTTCCTTTTGAGAAAGAACTCTTTGTTGTGTTGACCTATGTAAAGTACGCCGTCAAGATTGGGCAAAAGGATTTTCAAGAACATCTCACGAAGCCACATGCGCCACCAGGGGCGTGGCAGCACATCTTCGTTCTCACCACGCAAGAGTACCTTGATCCCCTTTCTTTTACAGATCAGCATTGCCAGCCAAAAACTGGGATTCGTATATCCATGGAAATACACGGCATGCGGGTTTAAATTGAGAAGCTCTTTGCCGAGACCAAGGTGAACAAACTCGGTCTTGCGTTGCCACCAATTTTTCGGCTCCCCAGAGTGAAGAAATACGTGATCGTACCCTTCCAGAATCGGATTGTCATACCTCACCATCGTGCCGGAGAACTTTTCATAAAACGGTCTGGCTCCTCTGTCCGACATAAAGAAGACTTTGACTTGAAATCTTCCATCCTTGGCAAGATAGCCGTACAGCGGAGCATGATATTGAATCGGATGAGAAATAACGATGGCGAGCCTATGCATTACCGCGTTTTACCGGATTTACGGCCGACGAGGCCTCGATTGACTAACTCGGAGTGGGCCACCTGGACGTGATCCAAGGCGTCAATTGTTTTCGCCCATGCGTAGAGATGACGCAAACCCTCGTGAAGAGGGACAGCCGGTACGAAACCTAATTTTCTGGCACCGGTGATGTCCGCAAAACAGTGCCGAATGTCACCTTTGCGATATCGATAGACTATTTCTGGCTTGAGTCGTTTGCCTGACAAATCTATTAGAATCTCGGCAAGTTGGAGAATACTCACGCGCTGCCCAGTTCCAATGTTGAAGACTTGGCCATCAGCCCGGGGGTCCTCCAAGACCAAGAGACATCCTGCCGCAATATCGCGGACGTCAATAAAATCTCTCGACTGCATGCCGTCCTCATATATCAGCGGTGCCGTCGCATTTTTAATTCGACTGATGAATATCGCTGCTGCGCCTGTGTAAGGATTGCTCAGACTTTGGTAAGGCCCATAGACGTTGAAAAACCGGCAGGCGGTAACCGGCAGCCCATAGGTGCGTCCGAAGAACATGAAGTACTCCTCTTGGTCCTTTTTATTAAGCGCGTAGATGCTCTCGCATTTGAGAGGCTTATCCTCAGGTGTTGGCAGAGGGTCCAAAATTTGATGCGTTTCCGGATCATGCACTTCAAACTGACCTGCTGCTAACTGCTCTTCAGAGCGAGGAGGCGGCGATACTCTAAGTCCATCCGATGGCCGGCGATACAAGCCTTCACCATAAATGCTCATCGAACTAGCGACAACCAACTTACGGACCGCGTGCCGTTCATTGGCCAAGATGTCAAGCAAGGTCGCGCTTCCTAAGACATTTGTCGAGGTATAACGCATAATCTGGTACTGCGATTGGCCTACTCCAACCATGGCAGCGAAGTGAAAAATCGCATCAACTCCTTCAAGAGCTGATAAAAGGCTTGCCCGGTCCCGCACATCCCCACGAATCAACTCGACTTCAGGAGCAAGGTAAGTAGGCCGTTCACAAATGCCATGCACTTGAGGTTCTAAATTGTCGAAGGCGCGAACCTTATGGCCGTTCTTTAATAGCAAGGTAGCCAGATGCGATCCGATAAAGCCCGCACCTCCGGTTACGAGGACTCTCATTCTAGTCGCCGCCTCGTAGTTGCGTTAACCACGTCACTATCCAGAGTGTCCAGGGCCTCTTGAGGGAGAGGCGATACTCCCCTACGAGCGCTATGCGAAGACATGGTTGGCCATAGCAGTTTATACTGCTGAATGGCCAATCTGGCCTTATCGATATATCGGTAGGGAGAGCGCAAACACCGCTCATACCCTGCCTTTGCGATTCGTAGACGTTCCGTCTCATGGGCCAGATAATACTGAAGTTTTTCACACAGCTCCTCAATGGAACCAAAATAGACTGCCTCCTTGTCTTCTTCGAAATATTGCTGGTGCTCTGCCGTCCGTTCCGCAAGCATGAACCCGCCACAGGCCGGAATCTCAAAGGAACGTGACGTGTGCAGGTCTCTATTGGCATGATTGAGAAGACCGAGAATGATTTTGTTGGACTGGATGGCTTTGCCCATAGCGGAGCACCACAGTTCTCTCATCCGCACACAGGAGCGAAGGTCGCGCCAAGCTACCTTCTTGTGCCAATAGGTGAATCTATCCATCTTATGCCAGCCGCCACCCCAAATATTGAATCTCAACCCAGTAGTAAGTGCCGCTATCTTGGCCAGGAAATCAGCCCTCACTGGCCTGAAGGTTCCAAGGAAAGCAATATCTCCCTCATAGTACGCTTTTTCCTCAGGGGAGGGTTTCGCAGGATAATGAATCTTGGGATCATACGCATTGGAAACATACATGGCCAATGGTGCTCCCGCCGAGTGGAATTCCGAGACATTGTAAGACTTAGTCGTCAAGATGCAATTGATACGTTTAATCCCTTCAAAGAAAGTGAAGCTCTGATTCCTGGGATTGAACATATCGTCATTGAAATAGGCGAGATTAGGGCCATACAGCGATGTCTCGTGAAGCACCTCCGGCAAGACATACCGGGCTTGTACGTAGAAGGCCATGTCCGGCCGGAACGCGCGTGCCTCACGGACGATCGTGTCATTAAGCAGTGCCACCCCATGGGAGGATGGCCGCCCGAATAATGTCTGACGCGTCATTCCCCAAAGAGTTTTAGGGGGCGGGATTAGCTTTTGTGAATCGACAGTCCTGACCTCGTGCCCCAATTCCAGGAAAGCATCGCGCCAGCATGTCCCGTTGGAGCCGGGATAATCCGGGCCCACGTATAAGATCCTAAACTGCGATGATCGCATTCTCATGACTCATTATTTGGCATCGGAGCATCATCTACCGATAACGGACAATTTGTTCTCTAAACCATTCAGGATCAAAAGCCGCTCGAAGCTCAATCGATCCTCTCCCCAAAACCCTACGCAATATCCGCTTGGGAAGCCCACTGGTCCAGAAAGCAAAAGGAACCAGGAGACCGTCGTGGCTACGGACAATCCTTAACAAATTAATCGCTTTTCCCAGGTGACCTGCAAGGAATGCACGAACGCTTTGATGCAGGAACTCAGCGGCATACCGCTTCTTTCTCCCCCAGCGAAGCCTCCTTTTAAATGCAACCGGTAGTGCGTTTTCCAGAATCGCCAGGCAACGGTATGTTTCGAGAATACGCTCCTTTATATTATGCGGATTCTGGCTTTCCTGGCCCATATGACTCCTAATCTCGACCATGCGCCCTCTTACGAAACCAACCTTAAAGGCCCGTGCCAGGCGAATCCACAAGTCCCAATCCAGACAGATCCGATAACTGGAATCAAAAGGCCCAACTTTCTCTACACATTCACGCCGGATCATCACAGTCGAGATACATCCCGGCAAGCACCCGTAATTAAAGAGCAAGAGCAGCGCTAGCGCGCTCCCGCACACTTCGTCCGTATCCTTATACTGGTTATCCCATGCATGAGAAGCAGCCATCAATCGGTTTCCGTTAACATCGATAAGATAAGGAGCACAGAAGGAGAAACCGACACCCGAATGTCTTTCCATCATTGAGACGAAGGTAGAGAGGCAATCCGGTAGCAGTCGGTCGTCTTGCGCCAATAATTGGATGTATTTACCGTTCGCACGAGTGAGGGCAGCATTCAGCGTTCCCGCGATATGCAGGTTATGCGCATTGGCGCCATGAATTATCCTCGGGTCCTTGTATTGCTTGACAAGGTCGAGACCCCTGTCTGTCGAACAGTCATCCTGAACAATAAGTTCCCAATCAGAAAAGCTCTGCTTAAGGACGCTCCTGATTGCCTCATCGAGATAACGTTCTCCGTTATATAAAGGCAATAAAATGGAAACAACAGGGTGGACTCTGTCCATCACTTTTTAAGAATCACCTTCATATCTGCTGTATACACGCATGAGATGTCTCTGGGGCCGCCAACTTCTATATATGCCACCAGCTTGAGTCCCAACCGTACCAGACTCCAAAGAATAGTTCGAATCCTTCCCGAGAGTGAATGGGGGATAGGCCCATACTCTTCGAACTGTATATCACCAAATCCAGTAATTCTGGCAACCTGACGCCACGAGGCAGGAGTGAAACCGGTCTCATGCGAAAAATCCCAGTACCGCGTCGCTCCGCCGAATGGCGAAAGGCCGTTGGGGGTAACGGCTAATAGTCGCCCTCCGGGCTTGAGCGACTGATGAATGAGATGAAGAACGTGCAGGATTTCATCCTTTCGCAAGTGTTCGAAAAAATTGAACGCGCAAATGACATCGAAAGAATCCTTCTTGTCCTGAAGATACGCCATGGCATTCGCCTCGATTAAATTAGGAAGACCCATGCTACGGCCAACATTCAGCTCGCCCTTACACTGATCAAGACCAACTATATTTCGGTAACCCAAAGACCGAAGGAAATACAGAAACTCGCCATACCCGCAGCCAATATCGAGTACGTGAATGTCCTTGTCAGGAGGGAGCCAGGCGCCCCAGCGCCCACCGAATTGTCTCGCACACTGATCATAATGCGCTTGGTCTACCTGGCGAGCTCCGACCGCGATCTCGTAACGACCATAAAACTCGGCTCGGTAATCAGTCATCGATGCATCCCTTCTGAGCCAAGACTTGACGATAAACCGCCAGGCACCGGTCGCCGTAGGCATCCCAACCGCCCAACTGTTGAACGCGTTGAAGGGCCGCTTTCCCCATTTCCTGACGCTTCATGGGATTATCCAGCATCCACTGGACCTTCTCACGGATCGCCTTCGGGTCTCGGATTGGGACGATGAAGCCCTCGACCCCATCCGTGAAGAGGTCCTCTGCCCCCGTATTAGGTGTGGCGATCACCGACAGACCGCAGGCCATCGCCTGGGCCAGCACAAGCGCCAAGCCCTCTTCGATCGAGGGCAGCACCATGACATCGCAACGAGACAGGTATTCCGGCAGCTTGGCTCGCGGTTGTACCCCATGATGGACAAACTCGCCCGTATGGCCGTTCAGAATCGCTCGAGCCTCCGAAGCAATATCGCCAATAAGCCAAGTCTCCACGACACGTTCTTTCACCAACGGTTGCATCGCTTCAAGGAGGTAACCGATGCCCTTTCGCAGGGATGCACCACCGACGAATACCACTCGGAAGCGGCGATTTTCTTTCGCAAGGGGCCGGGGCGAGAATAGTGTTAGATCAACCCCGTACGGACATTTGCACAATCGCTCTGACGACACACCATGGTCAAGAAATGACCGTCTGGCAAACTCCGAAGGCACCACAATCGCATCGGCTTCAGCATACTCGCCCAAACAGCGCTCCAAAGGACGCCCCAGGTCAAAAAAAGGCGGTGGCACCTGCCACCTTGCATGTTCCTCATCCAGAAGTTGTTTTTGGGTAAGGATATGCACTGAACCTCTATTACAAATCCATGGCTTCCCTCGATCGTGCAGGACACGGCCGGCTTCCCACCCCGTTGCAGCTAATGCGTCTAAGATATCTACATCGCCTAGATTCCTCGCGAGCCAGGGACCAAAATCTTCTAGCGAATGATCAGACCACCAAGTTGTTCGCGGGGGTGGCGCTACCCGGCGCCTCAGATATTCCGCTAGGACCCAGAGGGATCGTGTTTGGGAGACCGAACGCAGATCTTTATCTATTTTCAACCTCGGATACCCCGTATAAAGTCGCACATTCTGCCCGAGTCGAACCATCTGTCGCGTCAGATCGAACATATGAAACCGACCGATACTCGAGATTGCAATATGTAATGGTCGCGCTGCCGCCACATTGTCACTATCCATCATCAAGCCATCACGCTTTCCGGCTCAGCACCCATAAAATCAGCGGCCAGACCAGCAATTGACGGGTCGCAGATAAGAACAACTGGACTACTCCATAAAATTCAAGGTTCATAACAAAGAGAACCAGAAACATCGGAGCTCCAATCTCAAAATGAGACCGCTTCACCAGCCAGTAGTACACGATTCTGACAAAATAGCCGTGCAACATGCACAAGAAAAAGACTCCCGGAGCGCCAAAATTGACATAGTACTCTGAGACACCCTCAAATTTTGCGGACGTTATCCCATACTCTCGTGACCCTTCCGACGGCAAGAGCCCTACCTTTCTCGAGTAATCGTCAAGCTGCATGCTGAGGTTAGGTTTCTCAGGCCACATTATCCGCGGGATCAGAGCCTCAAATTCAAACAGAAATGATTGACCCATTTCAAAAGGGAACACTTCAGGATAATATTGAACAAATACGGCAACAAAACCTCCGGGCCCCGCCAGGCGACCAAATGCGTTCTCCATACCCGACTCCACCAGGCCACGAATTCCCAAGTATTTGTACTGGTCGGTGGCTATCTCCATGCGATCCGTAATGGATATGGATCCTGTCGTGGCAGCAAATTTATAGAGGGTCAGCCAGGGCACCACCAGGAATACTACTATAAGAAATTGAGGGATCACCCATCGCCAGGGAATGTAACCACGTGCGAGGATAAAACCCAGCAAGATTAAGAGGGCGGGGTGCAGAAAGTTCCCTCGCATGCCGGTTTGCAATCCGGTCCCGACAAGGGTCAAGGCCATGAAAAGCAAGAGGGTGAGCCACTTCAACCGGTCT
>Ga0209802_1002067_pt1 | contig 14291 bp, 14 predicted proteins | sample GraSoiAngelo_129_FD_185886 | JGI IMG/M metagenome (GOLD analysis project Ga0209802, IMG submission 185886) | Grasslands soil microbial communities from the Angelo Coastal Reserve, California, USA - 14_0927_12_40cm (SPAdes) (version 2) | ecosystem: Environmental > Terrestrial > Soil > Grasslands ... | reverse complement strand
CCTCTCGGGGTCTGACCAAACTGAGCCACCCCGGCAAAAAGACCCGCGCAGAGTCTACTGCTAAAAAGCATTGGCCCAAGAAAGATTAAACGCAAACGAAACTAGACGAGGAGACAGAAAAAAGGATCCGAGCTTGTCCAGCCACAGATTCCTAACACTAGACGATGTGGAGACAAGCAACAAAAGGATCTTTCTCAGAGTAGACATCAACGTTCCACTAGACCCGTCCACACATCAGATCCTCGACGATACCCGAATCAGAGCGATCTCAGAGACCCTAGCTAGACTCGAAGACGCGAGGGTCGTACTTGGATCCCACCAGAGCAGACCGGGAAAAGACGACTTCACGAACATGCAACCACACGCCGAGGCACTAGCAGACTGTTGCAATCAAGAAGTAACGTTCGTAGAAGACGTCATCGGTCCCCACGCCCGCCAGAGAATAGCAAAAGTCGAACCCGGCCAAGTCCTCGTCCTTGACAACCTAAGATTCTGCGCAGAGGAAAACATTGACGACAAGCCTGAGAAACTCCTGAAGACCCACTTTGTCAAACAGCTCTCACCACTCTTCGACTATAACATCAACGACGCCTTCGCGACCGCCCACCGATCACAACCGAGCATTGTTGGCCTGACAGATGCACTCCCGAGCGCCGCAGGACGACTAATGGAAAAAGAACTCAAAGCAGTCTCCGGACTACTCGTAGAACCCCGACGACCATGCGTCTACGTTCTCGGCGGCGCAAAGATCGAAGACAAAATCCCGGTCATAGAACACATTCTAACACGCGACAAAGCCGACAAGATCTTGCTCGGAGGAGTACCAGCAAAACTCTTCCTCAAAGCAATGGACAAGAGAATCTCCGCAGACGACGAGAAAGAAATGGCTGAACTTCAAACCCATATCAAGAACGCAAAATCACTATGGATGAAGTACAACGACAAGATAGAGGTCCCAGTCGACCTAGCATACGGAGACACTCGAGGAAAGAGAAGTGACCGCGACATCGATGCTCCCCTGAAAGAGTCAGCCCTAGACATCGGAGTGAAGACTGTCGAAAAATATTCGAAAGTGGTAGAGGGAGCGGCCACAACTGTCGCTAACGGACCGCTCGGAGTGTTCGAGAGAGACGGATTTGATCTAGGCACCAAGCAAGTCCTCGAAGCCATGGCCAAGAGCAACGGCTACACAGTCATAGGAGGCGGACACCTGGTGGGTCTGGCCTCTATCCTTGGCATAGATGAGAGGTTCAAACACGTTAGCACAGCCGGAGGCGCAATGCTCTCACTGCTCTCGGGCCAGAGCCTTCCCGGTGTGGACGCACTCGTCAGAGCCGCGGAGAGAATGCGGAACCAGAAAACCAACTGAACCCCTTATTCAGTAGAACTTATCTTAGCCCCAACTCCCACCACGCGACAGCCCCGGTAGCTCAGTGGTGGAGCGACAGCCTTGTATTCCAAGTGAGAAAGCTGTAGGTCCCGGGTTCAATCCCCGGCCGGGGCTCCAAGATTCGTGGAATCTACTCTTCTAATGGGCAGGTCGCTCGCGACGAAGAGAAAGTCGCGCATAAATTTCGCATGTCGTTTATTAGACTCACAGGTCTAAAACCAGGCTGAGGAAAGAAGCGGCATGTCACGAAGGCCATGGAGGCGCCGCTCAATAGTGATTGCTGCGATCATTGTCGCGCTGTCGATAGGCATCGTATTCGGAAGCCTCCCATACTTGCAGCCGCCGCACACCGCTCATGACTCTATCACTTCGACCCTCACTCACCTAGTCGATCCGGGAACATCGTCCCATGTCGGGTTCTTTGCCCTCAGACTTCCAAACATAACAGTCAGCGAAAGCTTCTATGTTGGAGTTGACGTCATTAATGGTACAGCAAGCTTCTGCGTTCTCGGATATCAGCAATATGAGAATTGGGCCTTCTCCTACAAGGCGCCGCAATGGCCCGCCTTCCCCTCGGGCAGCTGTATTTTCGGTCCGACACAACAGATATCTCAGGATACACTGAAATTCGCAATCACCCCCGGAACCTGGGTGGTGGCTGCTTTGAACACTGGCCCGACACAGTTGACTGTCTCCTTCTCACCTGCATAGAAGTCTGAAGACAGAACTGCCGCAAGCACTTTGAATCCTGAAAACCTATCGGATTCTACTGCTCTGCTGACGAACCTCGGAGCAGCGAGAAGACTGCAGACGCGAGAATAAAGACGGAGAAGATCGCTAGAGCATGCTGCAGTCCCGGAAGGAAACCAGCTGGAGAGCCATTCGACGCCTGGACGTTCATGAGCAGGTTCGAGTTTCCTATAATGCTAACCAGCTTGTCGTAAGGAACATCGGCAGTCATTAGCGCCAGTACCAACGGGATGCTGGCAACGATACTAGTGTTGATGATCGTTGCTCTTACAGCGGAGGATATTCCCCTCTTTGAGGCCGGAACCGAGCCCATGACAGAACTCGCGTTCGGACTACGGAATAGACCGATCCCAAATCCGACGAGGACCAGACCCACGGAAATCTCAGAATAGGGAGTTGCCTTATCGAAGAGAGACAGCACGAAAAATCCTAGGGATGCTATTACGAGACCGAGGGTACTAAGCCCCCTCGCTCCCCACTTGTCCGAGAGTGAGCCACTTATCGGTCCGACTAGAATCAGCGTAGCGTCGAGAGGAATCAGAAATATCCCCGCGTGAAGAGGATCGTATCCTCTTACGAGCTGGAAATAGAGTGTCATGATGAAGGCAAGCCCTGCAAACGCGAGACCGCTGAGCAAATTGGCAATATTTCCAGCGGTGAATAGACGGATTCTGAACAGAGAGAGATCCAGAACTGGAAACTTGGTTCGACGTTCGACAAGAAAGAAGAAGACCATGAGAAATCCACTCCACACGATGAGAACTAGGTTCAGAGCATCTGTTAGACTACCGATGGTTAGGCCCAACAGTAGAAGAGTGATCGAACTGGAAAAGCTGGCCGCGCCAAGCAGATCGAACTTTTCTCCCCGGGTCGGCTGAGAGATCTCTTTCAGTCTCCGACGCGACCAGTATGTTCCGAAGATTCCGATCGGGACGTTGACCAGGAAAATAGAACGCCAGGTGAAGAGTTGGATGAGGATACCGCTGAGAGTATAGCCGGTTATGGTTCCCGCGTTGATGGCGACCTGGTTTATTCCGATGCCCTTTCCCAGCCCTTCGCCCGCGAAAGCATCCGTGACAATCGCGACACTATTGACGAATAGAAGCGCGGCGCCAACACCCTGAACAAGCCGGAAGCCCAAGAGCTCCTCTGCTGTCTGGGAGAGGCCGGAGAGCAATGACCCTATGGTGAAGATGGCGAAGCCCATGTTGTACAGCCGAACCCGGCCATACAGGTCCGCTATTCTTCCAATTCCTACCAGAAGGACGGTTATCATGAGCCTGTAGACGGTGATGAACCAGACACCAACAACCAAGTTGGTGTTCAGCGCAAGAACCACTTGTGGAAGGCCCACAACAAGAATGCTCGAATCGAGCGTGGCCATGAAAATGCCGACGGTTGTGACGGTGAGAACGACCCACTTGTATTCCAAAGACAAACCGCCAGACTGCCAAGCGTTTCCGAGCCTCCGCCTAACGAGGTATAAAACGCCCCCGAGAAATGAGATCTCCATGTTGCGAGTTAGGACAGTACAGAAAACTCGCTCTTACCCTCTCGGTTCTGAGGGAATAATCCGAAGAATGGAGCGGAGGAGTTTCAGTTTAGGAGTAGTTTTCGATCTATCGAAGTTCTCTCTGGCTCGATTCGCTCCGAGCTGACGCGGAAGAAATACAACTGAACAGCAGGACAGTCCGCGCATATTCTAGATCGATTCGGTCTTTCTGCGTGATCTAACTACGAAGCTAGAGAGTACTCCAGCGACAATCAGGAACGCTGGGACTTGTTCATTGAGCAGCTGAGGCGCCAGATCTTGATCTTTCCCGCCTGCGAGCCACTAGGGCGATCGAGATTGTGACGACTGCAGCCGCAATTACTCCAACAATTATGTAGAACACCATGGGGTCGAGCCCAATGATCGTCGGCTTCGGAGTTCCGAGGACGAGGTTCGTTCCGGTCAAGGCTGATACTGGAATTGTACCGCATACTGTTCCCGTGTTTAATCTAGTGTCCGATGCATTCGTCCAGTCGGCTCCCGTCCAGTACTGCATGGTTGTACTCGAAACCGCCCTAAGGGAGCGGATGCAGACTTGAGCGTTGCCCGATAATATGCCGGTTAGGAACACGTCGTAATATGCTGGACTGGCTAAGTCCGCTGCTGGGACGCCAGAGTTTGGTTCGCTCAGCGTTTCGGTTGTGATGTCTACTGGCAGTCCAAAGGGCTCAGTCGACCCGGTGATCGTGACGGAAATGCCCGTGGTCGAGCTCTGGTTTGAGGTGAGTCCACCACTGATTCCACCCAGGCCAATGTTTGATTCCCCTACGCCAACTGTGATGACTCCTGCTGGTCTGGCAATGCTGAGAGAGAATGTGCCAGTGCTGGGGTTGTTGTTAGCGTCGCCGGAGTAAGAGGCGGTTATCGAAACTGTGATACTCGACGCGGCCGTGTCTGTGTATGAAGTGTGATATGTCCCCGGACAACTATTTCCGCAGACGGCGTATGGGCTTGCGAAGGTTCCGGTTGAGCTACTCGTGGTGAAGGCTACACTACCAGTCGGAGAAAGCCCAGTCACATTTGCATTGCAAATGGTGAACCTTCCAACGTTTATCGGGGATGGCGAGCAGGACATAGCCACGGATGTGGAAGCCTTGGCATTTGTCACTGATTCGCTGATGGTGGTCGCTCCGTTTGTCTCGAAGACATACCCTCTTCCACCATCATACACGAGATCATGAGGACCGAGCCCGATTGGAACCGTCACACCCACGGAGGTCCCGGAGTCATTCCGGCTCCCGCTTTGGGTTGAACTGAAGCTGGTCGTATATCCATCATGGATTGATGCGCTGAGGAGCAACACTAGTCCGAGGACTAGAGGAGGAACGAGAAGTTTGCGCACGATGTACAGGAAGCTCCGCCCAGTCGATGAAAACATCGGGCATCGATCGGAAAAGGATTATGCTTGTAGCTCGGGGAGATACTCGCGACTCATGTCGCGACAGTAATCGCCCCAGAACAAGCCCTGATCAGAGATCGGGGAGGGGGGTTCCGTATGATGCCCAGTTCACGCTTGCATGATCCCAGCAGTACGCAATTTGAAAAATGCTGATTCGGCTGTTCTCCCCGAAAAACCGTTAATCTCGGCGGGAAAAGCCTTCAGCCAGCGAACCGACCCCTCCTAGAATTTACAAAAAAAATTCCCCGCGCCAGAAAACTCGCCATTGGGAGGGAATTAACAAAGAGTAATCTCTTCGCCCGCCCGTCTCTTCGAGGAGAGAAATCCGCAGACTGCTATGCTTCAACTCCGACAGGCGCAGAACAAGCCCTAAACGGGAATCTAGGACGGCGTTTTTAGATCGCGACTTTTTCACGATGAGCTATGCCCCTGATCTCCACTCTAGAAAAACGGCCAACTGTTCCATTCTGCGCCCTGAATCAGGAGAGTTGCCGAGACCGGCTTCAACTGGCGAGGGCCCTCCGGAAAAAAAGGGGGGCCACAATGATCCTCACAACACGAGAGTGCTCTTCAGGGGAAACCTACCGGAAGAATTAGGCATTCCTTTAGATACCATGAAGAAACGGACATGACCCCCAGCTTGAGCAGACCCCAAGCACGTCTAGCAGACGACCTATTCGCCCTAGACCCTAGAATCAGATACGTAGCACTTCTAGACAGGAACCACAAACTCGTAGAGTCAAGAATGCGGACAAGCGTAGCAAGCTTCACACCCGAAAGCTACGACCGGAAATTCATGGGAAGCGTCCCCCCACTAATACTCGACACGCTATCACAGCTAGAAGCGCAGTGCGGACCCCTAAGCCACATATCCGTACAGTACGAGAAGATAGACCTCATATTCCTACCTCACAACAACCAGATCATCGCCATAAGCCTAGAGACAGGACCCCTAGAACCCATACTCAGAAAACTCCGAGACTCGCTCGGCGTCCCCATCCACCTCTAAAACAACCATAAACAGAATAACACGGCAGAGATACGAAAAGCGTAACAGAGGAATGACAAAAACTCCGCCCGGCAAAAGTCAGCTCGCCAAACTTGCGCACGCCCACAAACCCACACCGCGCGCCCAGACACCCCGGAAAGAGGACTATGTCGAAGTCATCTACGAACTAATCCATGAGAAAGGATACGCCAAACCAGTAGACATCGCCAAGAACCTCCACGTAACACCACCCACAGTCACAGGAATGCTAAACAAACTCCGAGAAGAACAGTTCATAGTGCACGAAAAATATGGAGGAATAGTGCTCACAGAGAAAGGCAGCAGCATGGCAGACGAGATACGACAACGCCACGGCCTACTCGTCAACTTCCTAAGACTCCTCGGTGCAGACGAGATCAGAGCCCAGAAAGACACCGAGGGACTGGAACACTACATCGACACTCGAACCCTCGGACTCCTAGCAAGACTCGTAGAGTACGCGAACAAGAATCCCCAATGGTGGAACCAGTTCCAGAAACACCCAGAAAACATCTAATCCCACCAAACGTTATACAAAGGCAAGAACAACACCGGCCACGATCATGCAACCTAGACAATCATACAACAGAGTCTTCGAACTACTGGAGACCCATCAGAAATGGTTCGCAGACTCCCTCCCCCTCATCGCTAGCGAAAACATCCCCAGCCCCGCAGTCCGAGAAGCCATCCTCTCGGACTTTGGCAACCGGTACGCTGAAGGATGGACGGGAGAGAGGGTCTACGCCGGCTGCAAGTACATCGACCAAGTCGAACAGATCTGCATAGACCTCGCAAAGCAACTCTTCAAGGTAGACTTCGCAGACGTCAGACCCATCTCAGGAGTCTGCGCAAACCTAGTAGCCTACACCACATTCACAAATCCCGGAGACACGATGCTCGCCCTAGCGATACCCGCAGGCGGACACATCAGTATGGGAAAGAAAGAATTCGGCGGAACAGCAGGCGCTGTAAGAGGTCTCAACGTGGAATACTTCCCGTTCGACACAGAAGAAATGAACATAGACATCAGCGCCACAGAAAAGAAAATCCAGAAACTAGCCGAGGAAGGAAAGAAGCCAACACTCGCGATGCTCGGAGGCTCGGTCCTACCCTTCCCGCACCCTGTCAAAGAGCTAGCCGACTCGTTCAAAGAGACTGACACCAAGATCTGTTTCGATGCCGCCCACGTCGCTGGACTCGTAGCCGGCTCAGAATTCCAGGACCCCCTACACGAAGGCGCCGATGCCATGACGGCGAGTACTCACAAGACCCTACCAGGACCACAGGGCGGCCTCATCCTATCGAAACCGGAGCACGGAGAGAAGATCAAAAAGTCAACATTCCCCGGCAACGTGAGCAACCACCACCTCCATCACCTAGCAGGAAAAGCCGTGATGTTCGCGGAGATGCTCGCGTTTGGAAAAGAGTACGCATCTCAGATCGTCAAGAACAGCCGAGCCCTGGCAGCAGCCCTCCACGAGAGAGGATTCCAGGTCCTAGGCGAAAAGAAAGGCTTCACCCGATCACACCTTCTAGTCGCGGACATCACCAAGTTTGGAGATGGCAAGACCATTGAGAAGAAACTCGAAGATGCTAACATCATATTGAACCGCAACCTACTGCCCTACGATATCAAAGCGGGACGACACTTCGAGGCGCCAGGAGGAATAAGGTGCGGAGTCTCAGAAGTGACAAGGCTCGGAATGAAGGAGTCGGAGATGGAGGAGATAGCCGACCTCATGACGAGGGTAGTGGTCAAACGAGAGGACGTTGACAAGGTTGCAAGCGACGTTTCGGAGTTTCGGAGAGGCTACCAGAAGGTCCACTACGCCTTCGAGACCAGCAAAGACGCCTACACCTACATTCACATCCGATGAGTCTAGAACTCAATCAAAAGTTCAATAGAACTGTCAAATCCTGCTCGCACCAGCCTTATTACTGGCCAAATTGAAAGAGTCGAACAGAAGGATCTAGTTTGAGCACCAAGCGGGAGAAGAGAAGACGCGACGAGGCGCCCATGCCAGCCGCCAGCGCAGGACTCCTACGGTTCTTCGAGGAAGACACACCAGGCGTAAAGCTCAGCCCCCAGCTGGTCATAGTCTCAGGAGTCGGACTAGTCGCCTTCGCCCTACTATTCTACTTCCTGCTTCCCGTCAGGGGTTAGGTCAGTAATCCTCAGCAAGCGTCCTCTGCAAGTACGAAGGAACAGCTCTAGCATCAAGACCAAGCCTCGACCCTAGCGCCCGCCGCAAATCCTCCGCAAACCCGGTAAAGATGTAAACTCTGTCCGGATCGCAAGCCTTCACAAACGAGATCAACTGGTCAAAATCCGCGTGACTACTCAAGGGGAAAGCCGTCACCCTACCACCCAGCGACAGCGCCCAGCCGGTCGCATAAGCTCTTGAAAACCTCCGGCCGATATGCGTCCGATCGCCGGGAGTAGTAAGATAGACGCAGGGGTCCTTGTCAAGAATCGTCTTCCCATCTTTGGAATCAGACGAGAACCAGTCTAGATGCACGCCGCTCCTGTGATAGGTCTCATTGACACCGTGGAGTCTGGGGTTGACAATTACTGGGAGACGAGTATAGACATTGAAGAGCCGGACAACTTCTTGGGCCTTTCCAGCAGCGTAGACATGCAAGCACGGTATCCGTCCCTGTTTTATCGTCTCAACAGCCCATTCTACGATTTCCGCATAGACAGTATCCCGCGTCGGGAAGCGGTAGTGCGGCGATCCGTACGTTGCTTCGATGACAAGAATATCGCAGTGTTCGGGCTCCGCTGCCTTCGTTGTGAGGGTATCGATACAGTTGATGTCGCCAGTGTACAGTATCGACGTGTTTGGTGTGTCTATGAGAAACTGAGCGGAGCCGAGCATGTGTCCCGCGTCGAGCGCGCTAACACGGATGTCGCCAACTGATAATTGACTGTTGATCTCGAACGGTCGAAAGTTCGCGACGCGATGGTCGTGTAGAGCCCGGTGGATATCTCTCGTCGGTTGAGTGGACTGTTTGAGTCCCTTGTATCTGAACCCTCCAGTATGATCCCCGTGGGCGTGGGATACGAGCACTCGCGCTGTCCTCGGAATTCTGCGTGTTGTCGATGGATCGATCACTAGGGTCGCGTTTGAGGCACCGATGAAGAGCCCGTCGAGCCAGCCTACTCTATCTTCTCGCATTGCTCTTCGCCTCTGGAATGGTCTCCAACCTCTGTACAGCGTCTAGGTGGAGGAAGGTTTCTCCTTTGGACTCCCTACTTACCACCTGTGGAATCGGGCTGACGACTGTCGAACGAAGAATTACGGCCTCCGCTTCTGTCAGCCATATTCCAGGTGGCTGGTGCGAAACCACCGCCAAGCGTCCTTCGTAGCCAAAGTCGCGGTTGATCACTGCGAGAACCCGTTTCCCAACGAGCCTCTCCAGCATGTGAAAGACAGTTGGGGATACCGAGGACACGTCTTCTCGACCAGGGAGGAAGCACTCACGGTTGCGATCGTTTTCCCTTAAAAGACCGGCACTGAATTCGAAGAGAGAGCTGAAAATATGACGTACGGATTATGCTTAGGGCCACGAGTAATTACGCCAGTTCTGCTAGCCTTCTCGCCATAGTCTGGCAAGCTTAATCTTGTACATAGCCCGAAGTGGAACTCAGTACTGACACTATCATGTCGGACATTGCAGCATCAGCGGACATTGAGGATGGCTTCGAGGATGGAGAAGAGGAGCCGAACATGGTAAGAATCGGCAAGAAACCCATCATGAACTATGTGGTGGCATGCATGACCCTTCTGAACACAGGAGTAGCTGACGTTATGGTGAGAGGAAGAGGCCAGTCGATAACGAAGGCTGTGGAAGTCGTGGATATGCTGAGACGGGCATTCATGAAGAACATCAGAATCCACTCTGTCGATATTGGGACCGAGGAGGTAAAGCGGGAAGACGGCTCGACAGCGAGCCTTTCGATGATCGAGATAATCGTCGGACACTAAGCTACGAGAATCTGATCTGTTAGAGCAACATTATTAGTAGTAGACTGTCCGAGACAGTCGGCGATCTGTTTGCCGGCTGAGAAATATCCCAAGATACTAGTTACTCCTCCGGGCCCGAAAGCACGAGCACTCGTCAAGGAGGACGAGTCCGTAATCTCCCAATCTCTCGTCCGTTTCTATCCGCTGGCAGCTGAGAGCGGCCATGGGAGTATTGTCAAGGATGTTGATGGTAACGAGTTCATCGACTTCAACTCGGGACTCGTCTGCCTTGCCGTCGGCCATTCCCATCCACGGGTTGTCTCAGCGATCAAAGAACAGGCTGAGAAGCTGATTCACTACTCGTGGACCGATTTCTATTATGAGAAGGTTGTGAAGATTTCTGAGGAACTTGTGAGGATTACTCCGGGGAATTTTGGGAAGAAGGTGTTTCTTAGCAATAGCGGGACGGAGGCGATTGAGGCTGCGATGAAGCTTGCAAAGTGGCATACTCGGAAGCATGCGTTTCTCTCTTTCATCGGCGGCTTCCACGGACGGACTCTCGGAGCGCTGAGTCTAACCGCCAGCAAGCCCTACCAGCGTAGACACTTCTTCCCCATGGTTCCCGGAGACACGCATGTCCCGTTCGCGGACTGCTACCGGTGCCCCTTCAAGCTATCCTATCCCGAATGTGGGATGTACTGTGTCGATTTCATCCAAGAACAGGTCCTCGACAAGTATCTACCGCCTGAGGATGTTGCTGCGATGTTTGTTGAGCCGATACAGGGTGAGGGCGGGTATGTTGTTCCGCCGGACGATTATTTCCAGCGGTTGAAGAAGATGCTTGACAAAAACGGGATATTGATGGTGGATGATGAGGTCCAGTCAGGCATGGGACGGACCGGTCGATGGTTTGGGATTGAACATTGGGACGTTGAGCCGGATGTTGTCTGTACGTCGAAGGCTCTCGCGTCAGGAATGCCAATCGGAGCGACTGTTTCAAAGTCAGAGTTGATGGACTGGGAGGGAGGGTCACATGCGAACACGTTCGGAGGTAATCCGGTGTCGTGTGCCGCGGCTCTGCAGGTGATCGGCATTATTCGGGATGAGCATTTGCTAGAGAATGCGACGAAGCAGGGAAACTACATGATGAAGCGATTGCGGGAGATGCAGGAGAAGTATCCGATAATCGGAGATGTTCGTGGGAAGGGTCTGATGATCGGGGCGGAGATTGTGAAGGATCCGAAGACGAAAGAGTACGCTGACAGGGAGGCGCATGAGATCATGATGAAATCGTTCCGGAGAGGATTGGCGATCATTACCGCGGGCCATTCGACGCTTCGTATTGCCCCCCCGTTGATCATTACCCGGGACCTTGTTGACTCTGGCCTAGATATTCTCGAGGGTGCAATCAAAGAAGTCAACCAGACAGCCAAGTAGCTCTGGGACAAAAACCGCTCTCCCGACGCGAGGATCATACCGTGACCCCCCTTTTTTCTAGGATGCTCTCGCCAGTTGATATTGATCCAGGCGAATCTTCCGATTCAGGGGGTAGAACGGGCCAGTCAAGCATTTTCCTATGAAGGATTTCTCCCTGTGATCAAGCGCGAAGATCTCGGAGATCAAAATCGCACGCCCCGATTTGTGGATTCGGGCGCACTCTGGGCGATTTTTCACAGAGAGAATTCGATAGATTGTGAAGGATTTCCAGAAGAACTGCTTCGAACATGCCGTTTTGCGTCGTGGGAATTTTTTATTCTCAGAATTTTTGGAAAGGGTCGTTTCCGGTCCGAGACCTTTTCCGGGCGAGATTCCTGTTTTGTCGCGCAGAACAGGCTAATCAGCCGTTTCTCAATCAGCGTTCATCTGTATCAATGCAAGCGTGAACTGGGCACCGTATGGAACCGCCCTCCCAGATCCCGGATTAGGGTTCATTCTGCCCCTTGTCCCTCCAAGATCACAGCGACAAATCTCGTACTAGCGGGAAGAATATAATCCGGATTCAAGTTTGCTAGAAGACCTCTTCGGAGTCCCCGACCTATGACCACACTGCCGGCAACCACATCTGGTCTAAGATGGAAGGAGGGGACAGAGGGCCTACAGTTTGGAGAATTGTTTCTTGGGGGTGTGGCAAGCATCTACCTGGGCCGAGGCAGATCTAGCGGCTACGGTCTTTACTTCACGGACCAGCGGGTTATCGGTGTCAGGATGCCATTGATCACGCAAGCTCTTCTAGCTCCCTACTTGATAGTGATCAGCTCGCTCTATCTGCTGTTGTTCTTTGAGCTCGGGTCAAGAGAGTACTATTCATCTTTCTCCCCTTTGTCATCATTTTGGCCGACCAGGCTCTTAGGGTTCTATCGAGAAGATTCTCGGAGAGAATCATCTCAAGGAAAGGAGTCGATGTCGCCTGGTTGATAGGGCGCAAGAAAGACTTTGAGTTGCCGAGGAAAGAGATAGAGGAATTGCTGATGAAAAGTCCTCTAAGAGGATTGAACCTGGGAGGCAACCGCGGATATCTCAGGATCACATCGAAAGACCATCATTTACAGCCGATAGAGATCAAGGTCCAAGGCTGGAACCAACACCTGAAGCTCCGGGACCTAGTCATCAACTTCGCTAGCAGAGAACCAAGAGTCAGAGCGGTTGAATACCCGTATGGCCAATGAAAGCACGGAACAATGACTCTAGTCGACAATCACAATCACATACTCCTCGCAGAAATAACTGAGATGCTTGCTGCCGCTAAAGCGAACAACGTTAGTGAGTACTCGATCACGGAGCACGTATCCCAGTTCAGAGAGCCCAGAGAATCCATCAAATTCGGCTCAATACACCCCGGCGGCAGGATCTTCCAGAGCCTGAAGGATTACAACGCCGAATTCAGGAAGGCGAACCAACTGGCATATCCGGGGATGAAGATCAATCGAGGGCTTGAGGTCGACTTTTCGCCGCGCTTCGAGACGAGGCTGGGAGATTTTGTCAATCAAGAAGCGTGGGATATCCTTCTCTGTTCTGTTCACGAATTCGAGGACGGAAAGGATATCGAGAAAAGCGTTAGAGGAATAGTTGACCCGGCCTCGGCTCATGAACACTGGCGCGAATATCTTAGGCTTCAGCGGATGGGTCTGGAGAGCGATTTTGTTCCTTTCAACGTGCTCGCTCATCCAATCAGAATCTCAAGAGCCTCAAAGGCCGCTCCCCCCGAACTCGACGACCTCTTGTCAGACCTTGCGAGAATAGCCAGGAGAAGGAACAAAGCTCTTGAACTGAACGGGAGAGATATCGACTACGCCCCAGATCTTGTACGCAGACTCGCGACAGCCTGCTCAAAAGCCGACTGCAGAGTGAGCCTTGGTTCTGACGCCCATCATCCGAGCGAAGTGTTCAGAAACATGGGAGTTGCAATGGCTCTAGTCAAGGAATTCGATCTAGAGTTAGATCAACAACTTCGTCAACCTTGATTCAAGGCATCCACAACTTTCAGGCATGACTGAAACTGTGCCAACGGTTGCGGAATCACGTCTGAACTCTTACAGCCTGCATGTCGGAGATTACTGACTCGACTTCGCTTGTCACTCGATTGACTCTTCCGTCCTCGAGCACCAGAATCATGTTACAGTCCCTCAGAGTAGTTGGACGGTGAGCGATCATCATGGTCGTCCTGCCCTTCATCAGCTCTTGAATCGTGTCGAGGATCGCCGATTCCGTGTGAACATCCAATGAGCTGGTAGGCTCGTCCAGTATGAGGATGGGTGCGTCCTTGAGAAATGCGCGAGCGAGAGATATTCGCTGACGCTCTCCGCCTGACAACTTCATGCCGCGCTCACCTACCAAGGTGTCATATCCGTTTGGTAGACTTGTTATGAAGTCTTGAGCTTTTGCGGCTGTTGCGGCTGCAATAACTTCGCCCATGGTTGCATTGGGTTTGGCAAACCGAATGTTCTCAGCTACACTAGTAGAAAAGAGGACGGTTTCTTGATGGACCACTGCATACTGGTTTCGAAGATCCGCCAATTTGTAATCCTTCAGATCGAGATCATTAAGAGTGATCACGCCTTCGGTCGGGTCGAAGAGACGTAGAAGGAGCGTGGAGAGCGTGGTCTTGCCTGAGCCGGTGGGACCGACTACGCCGAGACGGTTGCCTGATGGCAATTCGAATGTTATGTCGTGGAGTACTGGATGATCTTTCGTGTAGGCGAATGATA
>Ga0209802_1002066_pt1 | contig 14292 bp, 14 predicted proteins | sample GraSoiAngelo_129_FD_185886 | JGI IMG/M metagenome (GOLD analysis project Ga0209802, IMG submission 185886) | Grasslands soil microbial communities from the Angelo Coastal Reserve, California, USA - 14_0927_12_40cm (SPAdes) (version 2) | ecosystem: Environmental > Terrestrial > Soil > Grasslands ... | reverse complement strand
ATTCCCCCCGTTGCAGGCCACTACTCGTTCAGCCCATTCCCCGGCTACAACATCAACATTCAGGTCAACCAGCTGCCTTAAGACAACCCCGGTCCGGAAAACAGGCCGGGAAACCCCCTCTTTTCATTCTGCGTAAAGGAACAGCGGAGAATATTTTAGTCCGCTCAACAGCCTCAGGGCACGGAAGCAATTTACTTCTCAGAAAAAGCCACCCCCTTAAATCAAGATAACACACGAGAAAGGCCACACACATTCAATCCTACGCACGCCGACAACCACGGCGAATGACAGCCCGGGATTAGCTCCTTCATTCTTCGTGTAGTTCATGGTATGATTCAACAGCCTCTCTCGCCACGAACGCCAGAATAACTCCCGTTGCCAAATAATCAACCCACCAAAGTCCCAAGAAATATTCTGCAAGAAGCCCACCGAGAAGAGCGATAGCCATGAACAAGCAAGTCACCGACTCTATAGCGTCAATCGAGAGCGACAGCGACCTCGTCTCTTTGCCTATCTTTCGTTTCTGAACGTAGAGATAAGGCATCATAATGACCGCTCCGATCGCTATAACGATTCCCAGTGGCGACACCTCTGGCTTCAACCCTGAAACGTAGGAGTAGACCGCGCCCAGTCCAATGACAGGAATAAGAGCAAAGAGCAATGCACTAGTAAATCGCTCTGTCTTCTCACTGTCCCCACGAATGCTCCCGCCACTGATTGAGGAATCCTTACGCAAACCAGTTAGGACAGCGATCCCAGAGATCAATTCTATTAGACTGTCACCGCCGAAGGCCAATAGGGCGAAGCTTCCCGCAAACAGTCCGAATCCGATCGCCCCAAAGACCTCAATCATCATCCAAGCGGAGCTGATGTATTCGATTCTGATTCCATTCCCAATTCTCGCCAATCTCCAAGACTGATGAGCAACATTACAACAGCACGAACTGCAATCGGAACAGTCTCCTGGGGTCCGGCATGCCTCGCACGATGTCTCGGCACAACCACAAGTCGGACATGACAATGTAGAAGCTCCAAGCGCCATAGGACTACCGCGCCTATCGCAACATTGCGTAAACGAGGTAAATATGATACACGGCATAGCCGCCCAGAATCAGGGCCTGCAGGAAGACATTCACCGGAGCGGTAAGGATGTAAATCAAGTAAGCGTTTAGACCAACAATTATCGTTCCTATCAGAACCGCAAGCGTTGTTGTCAAGCCCCTATTCACAAATTGTCCCATAACCTCCTTCCTGGCAGTGAAAAATATCAAGGGTATCATAGGCAACGCGATCATCAGGCTCAGGAGGACCTGACTGTAGACCAGCAGCGATAATGGATCTATACCCAATAATATCGCTATCGTCGTTGGAAAAACATTGACAACTCTTGTAACTATCCTCCTCAGATTCTTGTTGATTTTTCTTCCCAACATGCCTTCCATGATCGACTGACCGGCTAACGTTCCAGTCGCAGAAGAGGCGAGCCCAGAGAACAACAAAGTCACAGCGAAGACAATAGCGGCAAGAGATCCGAAGATGGGTACCATTATCTGATAGGCCTGATCTGCAGCTGTTACGTTTCTGAACTTGGGATTGAACGCCACTGCGCTTACGATGAGGATAGCCGCATTGACCATTCCGGCGATCAAGAAAGCGGGGATGCTCTCGTAGGTGTGAAGCTTCAGATGGCGTTTCTTTTCTTCAACGGTTATCTCCGGTCCGACCTTGCTCTCCAATAGCTTGTTCCTAGTCAGTGTGGAATGAACGTATAGTGCATGCGGCATCACCGTTGCCCCGATAATTCCAACAACCAGGAATATGCTATCGGAGCCAAAGCTAGGTGAGACGAAAGACTGAGCGATCTGGGGTAGCTCAAAGCCTGCTATGATTACGTCGTATAGGAATCCAAAACTTATGATCGAGACGGATAATATGAAGAAGTATTCGAGCGCCCTGAAACGCCTAGATGTCAGAGCCAGCAGGATCAGAACATCAGCAGCGCCAAATATCGAGGCGTAGAGGAGCGGGATTTTGAACAATATGTTCAGCGCGAGGACTGTACCCAGGTACTCGGCGAGGTCGGTAGCTGCCGCTGCTGCTTCAGCGCCGACCCAGTTCAGAAGAACGTCAAACCTGGAATCGAGAGACTGCCTAACAAGTTCCGACAGATCTTTGCCTGCTGCTATCCCCAGTTTTCCTGAGAGATATTGGAGAAGCATCGCCATGAGGTTCGCCATCCAAACGGTCCAGAGCAAGCCGTAGCGGAAGGATGCCCCTGCCTGAATGTCTGTCCCGTAGTTACCTGGGTCCATGTATGCCATGCTAACGATCAATGCTGGACCCCAGTATGCGAAGAGCTCACGAAAAGACAGCCTCCGACTTCCAAGCTTCGCGACCGTCTCTGGTGGCTTCAACACCCGGTCAACAGCCCTACGCAAATTAGACCATGGTCGGGCTGCGGCCAAAAAAGATCCCGGAGCAAGGAATCTTTTATTCTACATATAAAGTTAGAGATACCTAAGAAAGTTCAGAGCCACTAATTTCTCCTTCCCCGCCCGAAATCGCTGGAATGGTCGCTCGCGATCCCCAGTATACCTAATCATTGTCTAGACATTCGGCCTGCTCTCCTCATGATGTAGGAGAGCACGAGCAAACGGTGCAGACATGAGCATCAAGATCAGATGGTTCCATCTCCCTCGCTCTCTCGGATCGTCCAGAGAAGCAATACTTTCACAGCGAGATTTATTGCAGCCCGCTATGGGCTCGCTGGCCCATCAAGCGAACAAACCAAGCATTCCTCACAGCAGCCCAACGCTTCGCATTTGGATGTGTACAACCAAGATGCAGATCCGGTGAGACCACACACTAGGGTTTTTTCCCAAGGCACGCGATCGGACTTGTCCATACCAAGCTATCGACTCTGTCGCGATTTTTCTTTCACTTTATTGAATCTTCAACCATTTTTTGATAAGGCATCGGCGTCAGATCTCCGATGAGATACGGATATTCCGCATACTTCCAAGTCGACGATCCGAGATATCCACTGTTTAAGTTTAGGCGGCTAAACCAATCGTCCCAAGGTCTAGTAGACGATGGTTGCTAACGCGCATGCACGGCTGAGAATTTCCAATAGTCCACCCTTGAAACCTTGCCCATACAAAGAATAGTTTCTTGTTCCCGGTCAGCCTACAGCCGACTTTTTCTTGTCAGACACTGACCGGAACATGTCAACAAACTTCTCGCTCGCAACCCTGCGCGGGCTTCCACTCATCAAGCCTTCATACTGCGTAAAGGGCTGATCAACCCTAATCCCGTGAGGAGTGATCTCGTACTCCCGCAAATGCTTGTCATGATCACTCCCTCGCATCTTCAAGATGGCCAACGCTCTACGCATTGAAGACTCGATCTCTACCCCGCGAAGAGCTACTATCGCATCCACCATGAAACTCAACCCGACATCAGTGATCGAGTAGCTATTCCCTAAAATCTGGGGATTCTCCCAGAGGAGCATGGAACTGATTCCTTTGGTCTTCAAGAACATAACCAATCGGTAAACCTCTCTCCTCACATCACCCTCTGGAACAAACATCTGGAGATGACTAAGCGAATCGACGACCAACCTTCTGGGGTTGAGGTCTCGAATCGTGTCTCCCAGTAGATCCTCGGCACCATTCTTGGTCACCAATAAGTCGGGTGAGGTGCAGATGAGCTGGAACTTGCCTTCTTCCTCTAATTTTTTGAGGTCCCAGCCGAATCCCTCCGCGTCTCGATAGATCTGATCAGGCAACTGTTCGAAGGTCACGTAGACCCCGTTCTGCCCGAATTTCGTCGCTCCGTTAACAAGATGCTGTAATGCGAGTGTGGTCTTCCCGCTTCCTGCAGCGCCGGCCACCATCACAGCGTCTCCTTCCAGGAAGCCGCCGTGCAGCATCTCATCGAACTCGGTTATTCCAGTTTTCAATCGAGTCATTCTTTTTTCTCACATGCTCCTTTCTAATTGATGCTTCTGATATGGACGGCGGCCTCTTCTAGAATGCTCTTGTTTCTAGTCTTATCTAGAGAGTACACTTGGGCTGCTCCAATGATCTTGACTTTCAACAGTCCCATTTCAACAAGATCTCGGATCTCGGCGTCGACAGCACTTGTCATCCGGCCTATCCGGCGTCCTATGCCCTCCATTGTATCGATCAATCCAGGATTCTTGTGAAACAATACCAATAGATCTGCCTTTACATCGGAGGACAATAGTCTCTCTAGTATGTTCTTAGTTTGCTCCACCAATACCTTCCACTCTCCATACGGTTTTGATCATGAACTGTTTACGGGCAAGGCTGAGACGGTCACCCAGGTTGAAGTTGAACGGTTGCGTATCTTCGAAGGACAAGTCGCATGCATTGTACAACTCTTTCACGATAATTCTCTCTAGTACAACTGCTCCTGAACCGAAAATATGTGAGAGTTGATTATGCAACTCTTGCGGAGCATTCGTTAACTCGTCCAAGTGATAATTTGCGATCAACGCATCAAGCGTGCTCTTTCCCAGCAAAGTCTGTATCCCGTCGCAGAGGCTGTCATGCACAGCCTTGAGAAATGATTGCTGAGTGCGTTCATCCATCGAATAATCATTCAATCTCGATTCACTGTGGCCCTGCTGCTTTCTTTGTTACTTGCTGGAAGTTCTTGACGAGCCCGTGGGTTCCGAAAAAGTATAGGAGGCATGTTGAGATGCTCATCGCGTAGCTGATCATGATCCAAGGGGTGCCTATCGATTGTACGAGTGCCGTGATCGCGTCAGGGCTTGTTAGCACTACGAATAATCCGCTCAGACCAGAGATTGTGGTCAGCAATAACGCGGCTATGATCATGGTCCATGATCGGAAAGATCCTGTGAGCTTGGTTAGTCTGTAGGCGAAGAAGACGGCTCCAGCATAGAGAGCCATCTCTAGGACCGCCACGATAAGTATACCATCGAACCATGCAGAGTCTGCCATTTGCTTTCCAGTCCTCGGTGTTCTACTTTCCAGACTTGTCAACCCGTAGAAGTAGAGACTACTGTAACCTAGGCCATGATATCCGAGTAGCTAGATTAAAGACCGCATAGTCTCGGGGACCATATCCTGCCGAATCAATCAAGCAAACCCTATGATCCAGTCTATTCATGATCATCCGATCGAGTGTTATCGTGAAGATAGACTAGTCGAACAGTTCCTTCGGATTCCTCGATTGTCAACCTGAAAATGCTTTGATCCCCAATCTCAAGTCCGAGGGCCAACGCTCTCGGGATCAGAACATATCGACTACTTTTCACCCTAAATGTCTTGAGTTCCAGGACCAAAACACATCACGTCTCGGGTCTTCCGGGAGAGCATCGTTAGAGACTGATGTAACCTAGAAACCATATCCGAATCGTCCCGCTAATGACTAGATATATCCGGGGTCCACCGGAAAAAGTCCTTAACCCATCCATTAAAAATCCATCCAAATGGGTCCTTCCAGGCCCCGCTTCAGTACCGAGGCCGGCCACAATCTTCGCTAGAAAAAAAAGTTTTACGGGCATTTCTGAAATTTACCCCTAAGAATTGTTATTGATCCCCCTCCCTCATTATTTTTCTCCAGCCACACGGACGAATACATTCACTTTCACACGCACCTCCCCATCTTCATTCGCCTCTCCGCATAATCAGCCAGCAACACATCCACCAATAGAAACGCTGGCATAGTGGCCAATGGTTGAGCTCCAGTACTGCCCCGTCTGTTGCTCCTACCTGTACGATGGCGTTACGGATCTCGACCAGCCCCTGTGCCTCGCACTCCCGTCCCCGCGCGGAATTATCTTGCTATTCCCACGGCCACCCATCAATAGATGACACAGTGACACAACCCTTCTTGCAAACTCTAACACAACTTCAATTCCTGATAAGAACTCCAAGGCACAGCCCTCGTACTTGTCAAAGATTCTCTATCTAGTCTTTACAACGTGCCTTCTTCTCATCGGAGTCTCCGCCACCATAACCACAGTAGCCGCAGCCGGCGAAACCTACACCCTCACAACCACTCCCAGCCGCGTCCAAGAAACACGAACAGGAGTCACCCTCACACTAAACGTAACCAACGCAATATTCCCCTCACCCTACACCTTCACCATCACAGTCACAGACCCTGCAAGAAACAACAAGACACTCGTAAAATCACAGGCCTCAACCCAATCCTCATGGCTAATCACAGCCAACTATCCCAACGACTTCACAACCAACATCACACTCGTCGGAAATTACTACATCAACGTGACTCAGACACTCCCAGTCGTAAAACCCACCGTCGCCACCGGAACCTTCCTAGTCGGACTAACAGATAGTCAAGCTTACAATAGAACCTACATCGCTTCCATCCGAGCATTCGGCTATCTCCCCTCAGACAATGTCACCATCCAACTGACAAGAAGTGGATCATCGACTCAGGGATTCCCAGCATGGAACCTCACGGGCCTCGACGGCTCCTTCCTGTACAAGTGGCACATCGCGAACAACACCACACTCGGCACATACAACGTCACACTTGCTGGGAAAAACACTCCTCAGAAGAACCCTAGGGACACACAAACATTCACCATAGACCGGACAAGAGTAACAATTGACAGCTTAACCATAACTCCAACGATCGCAGTAAGGACAGCCACCGTAGACTTCAGATTCCACGCCTCGTATGCAAGCGGCCTGCCAGTTCAATCCGGAACTGCACTAGTCCGCATCACAGACCACGGCACATCATCCTTCTCCACCGCATCCTACGACCCCGTCCAAGGCCTATTCGCTGCGTCCTACAAGCTTCCTCTCGACATGTCAGCCGGACCAATCTCTCCGGCCCTCGACGTGAACACTATCGACGACAGCTACGGAAACACTGGACCAGCATCCATCAAAACCAATACCTTCACCGTTCTCCCAGCCCAACTCGCCGTCATCGCATCCCTGTCTAAGACCAGCTACACCTCCAGCGAACCAGTCGTCATCACCGCAACCGTCACAACCCCTGACGGAGCAACCTACAACCAAGGAAGCGTCAGAGCATCAATTTTCAACAAAGGACAAACAATCGGAAACCCCTTCGACTTAACCTATGACCAAGCCCGCGGAGCCTGGATCGGAAGCTACAACCCAGGACCAAAAGACCCATCCGGAACCTGGACGATAACTGTCGCAGCCTCAGACTCCTACGGCAACTCGGGCGCCGCGTCAATTCTCGGCATAGTAAACATTCCCTCAGCTTCCGTATTAGACACATACTCGTGGATACTCCCCATGCTAGTAGCAATCATCTTCGCCTCGGCTGCATTGGTCTTAGTCAAGCGAAAAGTCGCATCCAGCGGAGTCACCCTAGACGTCCAAGCAGTCAAGAAACAGGCGGACCAAGTCAAGAGTGACGACTTCTTCAAATCCCTCCAATCCCAGCTGGAACAGAAGACGACAAAGTGGAAGAACAAGAAAGAAACCCAAACGAAGGATGAAAATGGCTAGAACAATAGCGATACACTCGTTCAAGGGCGGAGTAGGAAAGAGCACGATCGCCGCGAACGTTGCTGTAGCACTCGCAATCAAGGGGCGAAGGGTTGGAGTGATGGACATGGATCTTGAAGGCCCAGGACTTCACGCTTTCTTCGGTATTGACCCAACACAGTTGAGATTCACGATAAACGATGTCCTAGCCGGCGTCGCTCCAATTGAAGCTGCATCAGTCAGAATGACCGAAAAGCTGGGATTGAAGAACGGTGGAGAAGTCTACTATGCACCTGCAAGCGTAAAAATATCTGAAATAATGAGAACGATCAAGAGCGGGTTCGAACTAGAGTACTTCTCGGAGGCGCTTGCTCGACTTGGTAACCGTTTGGGACTACACTATATTCTGATTGATACACATCCTGGAATAGAACCGAGCACATTACTCGCGATCGGAGCTTGCGACCACCAAATCATCGTCTCCAGGGTCGACCAGCAGGACGTTTTCGGGACCAGTGTCATGGTTGAAGTTGCCAGCACACTTGGCAAGCCTGCCCATTTGATCTTGAACATGATCCCGCCCAGAGTGAAGGAGGCGGATGTAGTCAAATTTGCCAAGACCTTGGCGTCTCACTTTGCCGTCGAGAGCGCAGGATGGTTCCCATGGGCCGAGGAAGTAATCGGCTCGCTAAGCAAGTCTATCCTTGTACTGAAATCTCCGCGACATGCAATCACAGAACGATTTCGACATCTCGCGGAAATAATAGAATCCTTCAACTGAAACTAAAACTCTCAAGAAAAAGAAGGGGAAAACTAAGTTAACTTAGGCCTAACCTAATTTGGGAAGGCCCGAATCACAGTGCTTCTCACATCCTCTTCCACTCCTCCCATTTGACTCCTAATGAGCGGTCTCCTTACGAAGCGATGATTCTCTCCTGTCTGCGGCCTTCAGAGATCATTCTCTAGAGTTGCATCAAACTTTCAGGCAAGGGCTCTATCGTGACGCCTAAGACTTCTTGAAGTCTCTTGGAACATTCCTTTACGATCACCAAGGACCCGTTTCCCAGCAGACTTCTCAATGCGTCATCAAACTTTTCTAGTCCTGCTGGTAATCGGCTTGAGTCGACCCCATAGTTTTGTCGTGCATGGTAAAGGAAGAGGCAAGCAACTTCGTCACCGAAAATGCTCATCGACTGACTCACTGATTCTCGGAAATCTTCCGGCAGTGTTGACAATGTGCTTCTTGGAAACCGCAACTCGGTTCACCTCTACTACTTGGCATGAAAACCAATGAGACTTTTGTAACCGAGTGTCTTCCGATCACAATGTTTCGCAGAAAAATAATTTCGAAACTCGACATATGGACTGTCAGCAGAAAGAACAACAGTTACACCACAACTTTTCGAAAATCGGCCAAGCTCGAGTCTCAGCATGCTCCATTAACCGATCCGGCACTAGCGTTCTTCTGAAGACAAGTCTGGCCATCCTTCACAATCGTCAAGGACAATTTCCCTAAGCCATCTGCGGTCTGGAATGAAACATTCACTGTATTATCGGTAATAGTCCATGATCGTGACCCACAACCCTGAACGCTACTGTCTCCAGAGTAGGGTCCGCCGATCAATCCGTTCCAGCAAGCCGAGCTCGTCAAAGACACCACGAAACTATGATTGCTGGATAGGTCACTAGTAGACTGCTGAGCAGGCGCCAACAATATTATCCCATTATAGATAATGAGCCCGACAAGAAACAGCACGACGATCGCGCCAAGGAAACGTAGAGGACTTGAGCGACGCTCCTTGGCCAACTCGAACCAGTCTTCCTTGCGACAGCCCACTAATAGGAGTGTCTCAACAAAGTCCTGTACCGACTGAAAGTCCGCGCAGGGAATTCGAAGATAACTATCCTCCTCATCCATCTTTCTTATTAGTCAAACAGCTTCGTCCCTTGAAACCATGCAGGTTATGACCGTCGTTGAGGGAAAGATTTCCGAAACAAAAACCTCCGAGTTTCTCGCAATGTACGCCTCAGTAGGATCAGCCAAAACCCCCAGGCTGGAAGAGGTCAATGCTCCTACACGATACAAGTGAGGAGGGACACTACCGAATATCTACTCTCTGGGAGAGCAGGGAAGCACTGGAACAAATGCGCAAGAATAGTAGGGTTCCATTCGCGGTCCAGATCTTTAGAACCCATGGTTCAGAGCCCAATGTGCGAATCTTCGAGGTACCCCTAGCCTTCGAAATCTAGCCTGTCACCAAGGGGGGTCTCTCGAGCAATTGTGCCGATCCGACGGAATCAGCTTCAACGCGGTACGATCGCACAACAGGCTCACCTCTCTCAAGTTCACTAGCCCCTACACGGACATCTTACGTCTCCAGACCGTCGACTCGCTGGAGGTAACAATCCTCATCGACAACACCATTGACATTCTCCTCCCTTCCACAGATAATGTCATCAGGCCCACGTTGACATGGGACTGGTCCAGGAAGCCGCAGTTACGAGCAGAGCATGGATACTCCTTACTCTTCACAATCCGGAAAAAAGGCACCAGTCGAACCATCCTCTATGACGCAGGATTAGCTCCCGACACGTTAATCCATAATCTAGCAGTCCTCGGCATACAACTAACCGAGCTCGACGCCATCGTCCTATCACATGGACATGCGGATCATCACGGTGGTCTACTGGGCATCATACACAGCCTCGGTAAGAAGAACCTCCCGCTAGTATTGCATCCGGACGCATGGAAGAACCGGAAGATCAAGTTCCCATCCGGACAGGAAATACATATGCCACCACCTGATCGTCAAGCCTTGGAAAAGAATGATGTCCAGATCATTGACAGTCGAGCCCCTAGCTTCCTCCTATCCGATCAGGCACTAGTCACTGGACAGGTCGATCGTGTTACAGAGTATGAGAAGGGATTCCCTTACCAGTACGAGGAGAAGACCGATGATGATTGGGAATTGGATCCTTGGATCTGGGACGATCAAGGGGTCGTCTTCCACATCAACGGGAAAGGACTGGTCGTCGCTTCCAGCTGCAGCCACTCCGGCGTAGTAAACGTCCTCCGCAACGCCCAGCGAATAACAGGTATCGATAAAGTACATGCGTTCATCGGCGGAATGCATCTAACCGGTGGAATATTCGAAAAGATCATCCCACAAACAATCAAAGACTTGACAACAATTCAGCCAGACATCATAATCCCAGGGCATTGCACCGGCTGGAAAGCCACCCATCTCATCAGTCACGAGATGCCCCATGCTTACACCCAGGGCAGCGTCGGCACCAGAATCCAGCTAGCATGAAAGCAGCACAGGAGAATCCCCCGATCAACCCCAACCAAATCCCCCAAGAAAGCTTTCCACGAAAAACCTCTCATTCGCTCGATCTCAAAAATCGAATACCCCCTGAAATCCCCTATGAAACCCCTTGAAAACCCCTAGCCCCTCACGAAAATGTCAATTTCCAACGATAACAATACCATAGAACAGAATCATTCCTTAATGCAGAACCTCAAAAACGACCGGCAGAACTACACCATCTCTAGAAAAAAGGGAGCACTATCAAAAATAGTCCCAAGACACAAAACACTGATCCCTACCTGTCCCGAGTCTCTAGCCAGAATAGAGGAGAGAAAAAACGAGGAAGTTTATCCGGCGTCCGGTTTGCTAGCCTAACAAGTGGGCTCGACAGCACTAGTTAGCGGTGTGAACATGTGCCCGCTCGGCGGAGTCACAGTATGTGTCATCGTCACATTAGCACCCTCGGCTGGGACTACCACTATCCGGATGGTCAAGTCGACCACTGAGCTGTCCAAGCAATGGGTTATCATAACATTCTCGCTCGGATTGACACTATGAGCATTGTCCACATCGGTCGCATCTTCATTGTCATTGTCGTCATCGACATGCCCTCCAGTCTTATTCTCCTCATGATCGGCTCCCGTCACTGATTCATTGTCATGATGCTCCCCGGTATCGTTAACCTCATGATTGGTCCCAGCCCTAACATCATCACTATCATTATCGGAAGCCTGGCTGGTCGTGGAAGCAGCGGGCTTGGACATTGCCTTCTGTGCGCCCTGGACGAGCATTGGTGAAGCGGCGACAAGCAGTAGAAGTAAAGCCAAGATTATTCTCTGATGTTTCAACTTAGCCACTGTAACTGCTGAACCGGGATATGAAACAACGGTTTTGCCCTCTCGGTGGGCCCTCCTGAATAGATTTGAACAGATCACGCAAGCAATCCCAGTATATCCAAGTATACAGCAAGAAACACCCGTTCACAATAAGCCCAACAAATTGCTTTAGACAGTCATAGCGCCGTCCATCACTTCTGCTCGTCACCACCGGTAACCAGAAACGCCTATCAGCGGTTACTGAAACCTCAAACAGAGTCCAGAGATCCAATCGTCCCTTCGAAGATACATCGATTTTGCCCAAATCCAGACTAGCCCGTCCGATCAGCGGCTTTCTTCTCGTAAAGCTCATCTTATCAACCGTCCTACTCGCCTACGCCGCCACAAGCTCAATCGCATCGACCAGTTATCGCGCACTCCTAGGCGGGGAATTGAACGTCGTCAGCGCGCTTTCCGGAGCGGACAGAGGCTTCTCCAAGGCCGCCTCGACAGTCGCTGCCAACGGAGCAGCCTGTGTGGGCGCCGTCCAGTTCGGGCCCGTGGCTGGAACAGCAACACCTGGAGTCATAAGCGGGCACATGATCTACGACGTTCAGTTAAACACAACAGGGACTACACCTGCTAACGGTTGCTGGCAGGTATCGCTAACCTACACCACAAATGGTGGAGCTCTGACGACTATTGGTCCGGTTTGGATCGGAACGGGTGCCGCACCTCCACCAGTGAACCAAATGATCGATTGCCAGTTCGACATCGGTTCATCCCTCCCATACTCTCCATTCTCATACGCCACGAGCGTGACCACTTAGAAGTGGTAGATAATGGGAATCCAAACAATAGCAAGAGCACCAATCCTACTCGCGATCAAGATCTTCCTCATGTTGATCATGGTTGCTTGGGCAGTCAATTCCGTCGCACAGACCACGAGCTATACAAGCGAAGCGGGAGGCCTAAACAAGACGGATAACCAACTTCTAGTAACGGCGAAGGGATTCTCGAAAACCTCTACCGCCTCTGCTGCCGGCACCTCCTGTGGCTCACCAGTCACCTACGGCTCTGGCACATTGGCGAACACAGCTCTGACTGGCGGCGACATAATCTTCGGCGTCCAAGTCAATACAACTGCGACCGCCCCGAGCGGCACATGCTTCACGGTTACTTTCTACCTATTCACGAGCATAGGCTCTCAGGCGACATATGGACCGGTCTACCTATCCACTGGAGCAACCGTCACACCAGGCCAAGCAATCGAATGCAAGTTCGACCTCGGTAGCTCATCCCTGCCGATTCCACCATTCTCTTACAAGTTAACTGTCCAATAATACAAAAGTCCGACATTCTAGAATACACAGAGAAACTATGCTTCCCTAGAACATGCTCTCAAAACAATAAACTAGTTCGAGGTACAGCGAGAAAAGTTTCAGTTGCCCGGAAGAAGATTGGGCAAAAAGGGGTTTGATAGTAGTACTTTGGGCCTGCCGACTTCATCCTTCAACTGGTAGTTACGTAGACGGTTATTGGGTTTCCAATTGTGCCGCTTCCGAGATCCAAGTACATGGTGACCGTTCCAGTAGCACTGCCACCGCCACCAACGAGGGTGAATGCCTGCGCGTTGAGACTGTTCAGGAACGTCCCGCCTGTTGGGCCGGTTCCATTCTGAACTGTGACGTGTCCGTTGTGGGTTGCGCCGTCTCCTCCGACTCCGGTGAAGGTCAGTTTCTCACACCAGTCGCCTGCAACCAATGTGTTCATGAGAACCTTGTTTGTTCCCGATGCGCCGAAAGTAACGGATGTGGTGATGTTGCTGGAGAACGGGTTCGAGACCACGAACAGGCCGTTGTCTGCTGGACTGTAGGTCCCAGTGTTATTGTGATAGGTTCCAACTTCGCCGGTGAATGAGTTGTTGGTAACTATTGTGCTGGCCGCTATGACGCCCATGATCATTCCTGCGATTGCGACGACGACCAGTGCTAGTGCTGGCACTTTCTTGCTTGGAAGTTGTTGGAGCTTTGTTTTGAGGCTTTCCATTTATCTGCAATCCTCTATTCCCTCGTTGCCATGAGAAGGGATCGATAAGTCACATGTTACTCGTGTGGACTTGCCACAGTAATCCGAAGTTGACAAGATATTATTCTATAGAGAACAAGGAGCTATTCATCATCGTAAGCGCGCCGCTTCCTGTAGCCGGATTTCCTATCCCCATGCAATTTCTCTCGCAGCCCTTTCATACGAGTTTCCGCTAATTTTGCGATTGTCTTCATCCGCTCCAACTTCTCCCATTGCGGAGCCGGACTATCGGCAACGGGTTCATCCCCGATCCACCACTTCCGCAAAACGCCACCCTGTGATTCTTCAACGATCAACACCAGCTCCTGTCCAACGTGTCGCAACAAGGCCGTCTCGATCTCCCGGATAGAGCCGAAGTCGCCAGTGCTGAACTCCAGCAAGTCCCTGTAGACTCTGCTCAATAACTCGCGATATTCAATTGGAGAACCGTGATTCACAATCACTTTCGCAGCAGACCTAACCATTGCAATCTCCCTCTTGTTGACCTGCCTGGAATGAGACCAGACCTGAGGCTTCAAGTCGACCATTGAGGATTGAACCTGAATAGGCGGCGCCTCCTCGACAATCGCCTCCGCAACATTGACC
>Ga0209802_1002064_pt1 | contig 14296 bp, 9 predicted proteins | sample GraSoiAngelo_129_FD_185886 | JGI IMG/M metagenome (GOLD analysis project Ga0209802, IMG submission 185886) | Grasslands soil microbial communities from the Angelo Coastal Reserve, California, USA - 14_0927_12_40cm (SPAdes) (version 2) | ecosystem: Environmental > Terrestrial > Soil > Grasslands ... | reverse complement strand
CACACGCCGTCGGGAAACCGCGGCAGCAGCCGCCGCGCAGCCTCCAACGCCAATCGCGTCTTGCCCACACCACCGGCGCCGGTCAGGGTCACGAGGCGGTGCGCCGTGATCAGATCCACCACGGTATCGAGCGAGGCGTCCCGCCCGATCAAATCGGGAAGGTGTGAGGGGAGGTTCGTCAGACCGGCCGGCGGGGTGACGGCCGTCTCAGCGTCGCGGATGTCGCCCGTGAACTGATACCCGCGTCCCGCGACGGTTCTGATGAGATCACGATCGGCGCCGAAGACCTTGCGCAGCGCGGAGATCTGGGCCTGGAGGTTGTTTTCCTCGACGACGCGATCCGGCCACACGCGCCGCATCAGCCGGTCCTTGTCGACAATGGAGCCGCGCGCGTCGATCAGCGCGATCAGCGTGTCGAAGGCTCGCCCGCCCAGCTCGACGGCCCGGCCGTCGACGAGCAGCTCACGCCGATGACGGACAACCTTGAATCGACCGAACTCCAGAGGGGCGGGAGGATGCGCCGCATCCATGGCCCCCAATTGTATCCGGCCTGTCAGGGGTCGTCAGGACGAATCAGTCCGCGGCGAGGACATCAGCCGCGACGAGCGCAGCGTATGAAGCAACGCCCTCGCCGTCGTCAGATCGGCAGTCCCGAACCCTTCGGTGAATCGGCGGTAGACCGGCGCCAGGAGTGTCCGCGCCTCGCGACTTCGACGCTGCCGATGCCACAGCCCCGCGAGGCTCGTGGCGATCCGCAGTTCCCAGGCGAGCGCGTCCTGTCCGCGCGCCATGGCGAGGGCCTCCCTGAAGTGTTCCTCCGCGGTGACGGACACCGCGGCGTCGGCCAGGAGCGAGACCTCGCCTCTCTTGCGCAGCAGCTCCGGGGCGTACCACCATTCCTCGCGACGTCGGGCCCGCTCGAGGGCCTGGTCGATCAGCGCCAGGCCTTCCGCGACCTCACCGGAGCGCCCCAGCGCCTCGCCGAGATCGCCGAGGAACACCGTCCGATGAAAGTGGAACACGATCTCGGGCACTGCATCGAGGACCCCGCGGAGCGTCCGCGACGCCGTGACGACTTCCCCGCGCTCGAGGAACAGCGCGCCGGTGAAGCAGCGGTGCCAGACGTGCCAGAGGTCTTGCGCATGCGTGCGGGCAAGATCGCCGAGCAGCCCGAGGAAGCGATCAGCCGCCGGCAGGTTCCCGGCAAGCAAGGCGACCGGACACGCGGCCTCGATGAGCGCGTAGAACAGCGACGTTGGATGATCGGCAGCCTGCGCATCGGTGACGCACTGCTCGACGATCTCCAGTGCGCGATCCGGTAGGCCCTGCAGGCAGAGGATGCGTGCGTAGAATGCCTGGGCCAGGACACGCTCGTCCCAGATGAAGCGGACGCTGTGAGAGCGATGCGGCCGGGTCACGTAGCGGTCGGAGAGCCTCTCGTGATGTCGCCGCGCACGCGTTTGTTCCCCGAGAATGTGCAGAATATTCCCCATGATGCGATCGCCGACACGCTTGTAGACGGGGTCCCTCGCATCCTCGGCCAGACGGCGGAATTGCTCGGCGGTCGCCTGCGCCGCTCGAGACTCGCCGATCGTGAAGCGATACACGAACAGCCCCCACAGCGACCTCAACTGGTAGTCGGTGTCCCGAAGGGTCTCCGCAATGTCGAACGCGGTCGACCACGCCGCGTGCGCTTCGGGCACGGGGCCCTTCGTCAACAACAGCGCCTGCGCCAGCGCGGCGGAAAGCTGCATCTCGCCCGCTGGATCCCGATCGGCGCTGCTCGCCAGGCGTGCCAGTGCCCGTTCGACGCGCTCGCGCCACTCCTCGAGGAGTGAGAAGCGACCCCACAACGGCACGGCGGCGACCGTCAGCGCGATGCCGAGCGCCAGGTCGCCCTCGGGCGAAAACGCCCAGTCGAGCGCGGCGCGGACATCATCGAGCGCGCGACCGTAGGCGGACGGCCACGCGTCGGGGGGCAAGGTCTCCGAGTCGGTCGCCGCGCGATCCAGCAGATCTCGATGATGCTCGCCGTGGCGCCTGGCGACCTCGTTGTGCTCGCCACTCTCGAGGAGCGCTTCACGCGCATAGACCCGTGTCGTCTCGAGGAGCCGGTAGTGGACGACGGCCTCGCCGAGGTCGGCGGCGACGAGCGACTTCGCCACCAGATTCGCCACGATCTCCGGAATGGCCGGCACCGCGACATCCGAACCAGCGGCCACGGCCTGCGCCGACTCGAGCCGGAACGCCCCGGCGAACTTCCCCAGGCGACGCAGCACGATGCGCTCGACGTCGGAGAGCAGCTCGTAGCTCCAGTCGAGCGTCGCGCGGAGGGTTTGATGGCGCGTCAACCCCGTCCGGCTGCCTTCGGTGAGGAGGTGGAACCGATCGCCGAGGCGGCTGGCAATGCCGTCGACGCCGAACGCGGGGACACGCGCCGCCGCCAGCTCGATCGCGAGCGGAATGCCGTCGAGCCGCCGGCAGATGCGCGCCGCGACGACCGCGTGGCGCGGATGGGCGTCGTACCCCGGTTCCGCCGCGTGCGCCCGCACGTTGAAGAGCCTGACGGCTCCATGGCGCGACACATCCTCCACGTCGACGTTGTCGTCGACGGGCACGTCGAGGGACGGCACACGATAGACGTACTCCTCGGTGGCGCGCAGCGACTCGCGGCTCGTGGCGAGCACCCGCGTCAGTGGGCTCGCCCTCAACACGGCCTCGGCCATCGCGGCGGCCACCTCGATCACGTGCTCGCAATTGTCGATGACGAGGAGCAGATGTTTGGCCCTCAGGGCCGCCGCGACGCGGTCGGTGGTCACCGGACCGGACCCGAGCGACAGGCCGAGGGCGGCAGCGACGGCGACCGGGACGAGGTCGGCATCGGCGAGCGGCCCGAGCTCCGCGAGCCAGGCGCCATCGAGGAACCGTGGCAACAGTTGCCGCGTCGCCTCGAGCGCCAATCGTGTCTTACCGACGCCACCCGCGCCGGTCAGGGTCACGAGGCGGTGTGCGACGACCAGGTTCGTGACGTCGCGGAGCGGAGCCTCCCGCCCGATCAGCTCGGACTGAGGCGTGGGAAGATTCGTGAGGCGCGCCGGCCCGGCGGCGCCGGACGTCACCCCCTTGCGGATCTCGCCGGTGAACTGGTACCCGCGGCCGGCCACGGTTCGAATGAGATCGCGATCGGCGCCGAACACCTTGCGCAGTGCGGAGATCTGCGCCTGGAGGTTGTTCTCCTCGACAACCCGGTCGGGCCATACCCGGTTCATCAGTTCGTCCTTGCCGAGGACGGTGCCCCGGGCGTCGATGAGGACCATGAGGGTATCGAACGCGCGTCCGCCGAGTTCGATCGGCCGGCCGTCGGCGAGCAGCTCTCGGCGATGGCTGATCACCGTAAAGCGGCCAAATTCAATGGTTTGTGACCGATCCGCGGCCCCAGCCATGGCGAGCGGATTCTACACGGGTGCGCAGGACTTTTCAGAATGAATCAGCCCGCGCCAAAGACTCGTCAGGCCGGCTCTCGTACGCTCCGCCTCACGACCGGTCACCGACAGCCAGAGGAGCCCCCAGCATGACAACTCGTGCAGCCGGCGGCCAAGCTTGCGTGTTCTTGCTGAAAACTCCGCCGACACCCTTCGCGTCGGCGGTCGACGCCATCAAAAGAGATGCGGAAGCTGGGAGCACGACGCAGTGCCTTCGGGCTGATGGGATGACGGATGCGGTGAACGATTTTCGGGCGATGATCGACAAGATTCCCGCGCTGGCATGGTCGTGTCGGCCAGACGGCACGACCGAATTTCTCAACCAACGATGGCTCGACTACACCGGCCTCTCGATGGAGGAGTCGCTCGGATGGGGGTGGCAAGCCGCAATCCATCGCGATGATTTGGGCACGTTGATGGACACGTGGCTACGCGTCCTCGCTTCGGAGGAGCCCGGGGAGGAGGAGGCTCGCCTCCGACGCTTTGATGGGAAGCATCGGTGGTTTCTGTTTCGTGCGGTGCCGGTACGCGACCCACAGGGCAGGGTCGTCAGATGGTATGGAACGAATACCGACATCGAGGATCACAAGCGCGCAGAAGATCAACTTCGACGAGACGAGCGAGAACTTCGTCAGATTGTCGACGCCATACCGCAAGCGATCGTCGTCTTAGCACCGGATGGTCGTCCGCTCTACGCGAATGAAGTTTTGCTCGAATACACCGGCCTGAGCCTGGAAGAGGTCCAGACCGGAGGCTTTCGTGCGCTCTTTCCGGATGATGTGGAGACGGCGCGGCACGAGCGCCAGAAAGGGCTTGAACGCGGAGCCTCGTTTCAGCTAGAGCTTCGGACACGCCGGAAAGACGGTCGGTGTCGTTGGTTTCTCGTCCACTACAGGCCGCTGCGTGACGAACAGGGACATATCGTTCGCTGGTATGCGACGGGGACCGACATCGAAGACCGCAAGCAGGCCGAAGAGAGAGTCCGAAACGAGAATCTGGCATTGCGCGAAGAGATCGATCGCTCCTCGATGTTCGAGGAGATTGTCGGATCCTCCGAAGCGCTGCGACGGGTGCTGGCGCAGGTCGCGAAGGTTGCACCGACGGAGTCGACGGTCCTGATCTCGGGAGAAACCGGAACCGGCAAGGAGCTGATCGCTCGCGCCATTCATCGACGGTCGAGCCGGTCGACTCGAGCATTCATCCGGGTGAATTGTGCGGCCATTCCGTCTTCGCTGATCGCCGCCGAGCTGTTTGGGCGTGAGAAAGGTGCCTTCACCGGGGCATTGCAGCGGCGTGTGGGACGCTTTGAATCGGCTGACGGCGGGACGATTTTCCTGGACGACATCGGTGAGATTCCCATGGAGACTCAGGTTGTCTTGAGCCTCTGTGAGTCAGAGGGTGTCAGACTTCTTCATTGCTCACCCTACATTCGTGAATGGATGCTCAGGGAGCAGGCATAGAGATGCGGGTCCGACGGAGACGGAGCATCGCACACGCTTCGCAGGCAGGCCTCCTGGTCGTCGCGTTGGCAGCTGCGTTCGCCGGCTGCGGCGACAGATCCGGCGCAGCGGCACCGCCGCCACCACCAGTGGTCAGGGTCACGCCCGTGATCGAACGGGACGTACCGATCACCTTCGAGTATGTGGGGACATTGGTCGGGTTCATCAACGCTCAGATCCGCGCCCGCGTCAGCGGCCACCTCGTGAGCCAGAACTACAACGAGGGCTCCCTCGTCAAGAGCGGCGACCTCCTGTTCCAGGTCGATCCGCGGCCGTTTCAGACCGCGGCTGATCAGGCCGACGCCAAGCTCCACCTGGCGGAGTCGCAGCTGAGCCAGGCCAGGGCCCAGGTCGGCGCCAGTGAGGCCCAGGTCGAACAGGCCATGGCCACAGTCTTCCAGAGCGAGGCCCAGGTCAGGCGGGCGGAGGCCACCCAGCGTCAGACGGAGCTCGACGTTGGCCGCTACACGCCGCTGGCCCAGCGCGGGTCGGTCAGCCAGCAAGAGCTCGACAATGCGGTCCAGAGCAACCTCGCCAATCTGGCGGCGGTGGCGGCCGCGCGCGCCGCGGTGCTGAACGCGCAGGCGAGCGTGTCGCAGGCGCGGGCCGCGCTCGAGAAGTCGCAGGCCGACGTCAAGACGCAAGAAGCCAACATCGGCGCGGCGCGCGCCGCGCTCGCCGACGCCCGCCTCAACCTCGGTTACACGAGGGTCGTGTCGCCCGTCGCGGGCGTGGCCGGCTTTCGCGTTGCGAACATCGGGGACTATGTCGGCCCGAGCGACGCCGCGCCCCTGACGACCGTCTCGCAGGTGGATCCCATCTACGCGGAGTTCCCCATCAGCGAGCAGCGGGCCCTCGCCGTGTTTCGCCGATGGGACGCCGATCCGCGCGCGCCCCGGGACATCGAGCTGGAGCTGATCCTGGCCGACGGGAGCGTCTATCCCACACGGGGGCGGGCCGCCGCCCTGGATCGGCAGGTCGACGTGACGACCGGCACTGTGCTCGCGCGTGGTGTGTTCCCGAATCCTGGAAACGTGCTGCGCCCCGGCCAGTACGCGAAGGTTCGGGCCGTCGTCGAGGTGAAGAAGAACGCCCTCATGATCCCCCAGCGGGCTGTTCAGGACGTGCAAGGGGTCAACCAGGTTGCGGTGGTCCGGGCGGACGAGACTGTTGACGTGCGCACGGTGAAGGTCGATGCGCGCATCGGCTCACTCTGGATCATCGCCGCCGGACTCAAGCCCGGCGAGCGGGTGATCGTCGAGGGAGTCGACCGGGTGCGAGCCGGACAGAAGGTCCGGCTGGCGTCGAGCGCGCCGTCAGAGACCAGCGCGCCGAAATAGGCCTGGACCATGGCCAGGTTCTTCATCAACCGGCCCGTCGTCGCCATGGTGATCTCCATCCTCATGGTGATCATCGGCCTCGTCGCGATGGTGCAGCTTCCCATCGCGCTGTATCCGAACATCGCTCCGCCGGAGATCCTCCTGACCGCGCGCTACCCCGGCGCCGACGCGGTGACGCTCGAGCAGTCGGTCGCCACGCCGATCGAGCAGCAGATGAGCGGCGTCGACAACATGCTCTACATGTACTCGCTCAACCAGGCCGCCGGCAGCCAGATGCAATTGCGCGTGGACTTCGACGTCACCACCGATCCGAGCGTCGACCAGGTGCTCGCCAACCTGCGATACTCGCAGGCCGCCTCCCAGCTGCCGCCCGACGTGGTCAACCAGGGCGTCAGTGTCACGAAGTCCGTCACGAGCCCGCTGGGGCTCTTCGTGCTGTACTCGCCGAAGGGCACGTACGACCCGCTGTTCCTCGCCAACTACGCGTACGTCAACATCAACGACCCGATGACGCGCGTGCCCGGTATCGGCCAGGTGCAGATCTTCGGCGCGGCCCAGTACGCCATCCGCCTCTGGGTCAATCCCGACACGCTGGCGAAGCTCGACATCACGGTCAACGAGATCGCGAGCGCCTTGCAGGCCCAGAACACCGTCAACCCGGCCGGCCAGCTGGGCGGCGACCCGGTGCCGCCCGGTCAGGAATTCACGTACACGGTGCTGGCCCAGGGACGCCTGGCGAGCCTGGCGGATTTCGAGAGCGTCGTGGTGCGGGCGAGGCGGGACGGCGCGCTGGTTCGCGTGAAGGACGTCGCCCGTGTCGAGCTCGGCGCGCAGAGCTACATCCGACGGGGCCGCCTGAACGGCCAGTCGGCCGCCCTCGTCGCGGTCTACCAGCTTCCCGGCTCCAACGCCATCGACACGATGAAGGGCGCGACGAAGTTGATGGACGAGATCAAGGCGCGGTTCCCTGCCGACCTCGACTACGTGACGTCGCTCGACACGACCCTGGCCGTGAGCGCCGGGATCCGGGAGATCGTCAAGACCCTGGTCGAGGCCCTCATCTTGGTCGTCATCGTCGTCTTCGTCTTCCTCCAGGGCTTCCGCGCGACCCTCATCCCGCTGCTCGCGGTGCCGGTGGCGCTCGTCGGCGCCTTCATGGTCTTTCCGCTCCTGGGCTTCTCGATCAACACGCTGTCGCTCTTCGGCCTCGTGCTGGCCATCGGCCTCGTGGTGGACGACGCTATCGTCGTGGTCGAGGCGGTCGAGCACCACATCGAGGCGGGGCTCTCGCCCCGGGACGCCGCCTTCAAGGCGATGGAGCAGGTCTCGGGACCGGTGGTCGCGATCGCGCTCATCCTGGCGGCCGTGTTCGTGCCGACGGCATTCATCCCTGGCATCACGGGGCGGATGTATCAGCAGTTCGCGGTGACGATCGCCGTGTCGGTCCTCATCTCCGCGTTCAACGCGCTCACACTGAGCCCGGCGCTCTCGGCGCTGCTCCTACGGCCGCGGCGGGAGATGCGCGGCCCGCTGGGGGCGTTCTTCCGTGGCTTCAACCGCTGGTTCGCCCGCGCCACCGACGGCTACGTCGGCGCCTGCGGCCATCTGATCCGCAAGTCGGCCTTGTCGATGATCCTCCTCCTCGTCGTCGCCGTATTCGCCGGCCTCATCGGCTCACGATTGCCGGGCGGCTTCGTCCCCGACGAGGATCAGGGGTACTTCTTCGTCAACGCCCAGCTTCCGCTGGCCGCATCGCTGGATCGCACCGCGGCCGTCAACGACAAGCTCGACGCCATCTTCAAGACGACGCCCGGCATCAAGTACTACACGGGGGTGGCGGGCTTCAGCCTGCTGAGCCTGGTGACGACCACCTACAACAGCTTCTACTTCATCACGCTCGACGACTGGGATGCGCGCAACAAGAAGGGGCTCACCGCCGACGTGATCATCCGCCAGCTGAACCAGCGGCTGGCCGGTGTGCCCGAGGCCCAGGTCTTCGCGTTCTCGCCGCCCGCCATCCCAGGCATCGGGACATCCGGTGGCGTGACCTTCATGCTGGAGGATCGCGCGGGCAGGGACCCCGCGTTCCTGGCCGAGAACACCGAGAAGTTCCTCGCCGCCGCGCGGAAGCGACCCGAGTTCGCCCGGCTCTTCACCACCCTGCTGCCGAGCGCGCCGCAGTTCTTCGCCGAGGTCGATCGCGACAAGGTCCTCAAGCAAGGGATCACGCTGGCCTCCGTGTACCAGGCCCTGCAGGCGTTCCTGGGCGGCGCCTTCGTGAACTACTTCAACCAGTATGGACGCGTCTGGCAGGTGTACGTCCAGGCCGAGGGGGAATTCAGAACCCGGGCCGAGAACGTCGGTCAGTTCTACGTGCGCAACGCGGCCGGCCAGCCGGTGCCGCTGTCCACGCTGGTCACCATGCGGCAGGTCAACGGCCCGGAGTTCACCACGCGGTTCAACGAGTACCGGGCGGCGCAGATCAACGGAATCCTCGCGCCCGGGTTCAGCACCCGACAGGGCATGCGCGCGCTCGAGGCGGTCTTCGCGCAAACCATGTCCCGCGAGATGGGCTTCGATTACTCGGGGATGTCGTTCCAGGAGAAGGTGGCCGAGGAAGGCATCCCGCCAACCGCCGTCTTCGGCTTCTCGCTGCTCGTGGTGTTCCTGCTCCTGGCCGCCCAGTACGAGAGCTGGACGCTGCCGTTCGGCGTCCTGCTGGGCACGCCTATCGCCGTCCTCGGCGCCCTCGGCGCGCTCTGGCTCGGCCGGCTCGAGCTGGACGTGTTCTCCCAGATCGGACTGGTCATGGTGATCGGCCTGGCCGCCAAGAACGCCATCCTGATCGTCGAGTTCGCCAAGGAAGAATACGAGCATGGCGCCTCGCTCGTGGATGCGGCCCTCGCCGGCGCCCGCGTCCGGCTACGCCCGATCCTCATGACCGCCTTCGCCTTCATCCTCGGTGTTTTTCCCCTCGTGATCTCGAAAGGCGCCGGCGCCAACTCGCGACAGATTCTGGGCACGACCGTCATCGGGGGGATGCTGGCCGCGACGCTCATCGCCGTCTTCATCATCCCGGTCACGTTCTACGTGAGCGAGCGCTTCCGACGACAGTCCGGACACGCGTTGCTGCCGGACGCGGTGCCCGCTCCGATCAGCGGCGGGACGAACGGCGAGCATTCAACGGAAGGCAAACACCCATGACGCGCTCCGCGAGGATCGTCTCGAGCATCGTCGCGGTCGCGCTTCTGGGCGGCTGCGCGATCGGACCGAACTACACGCGCCCGTCCGTGGCCGAGCCGCCGACGTTCCGGGGCCAGGCGGCCGTGGAAGCCGCGTCGTTCGCCGACGCGCCCTGGTGGGAGGCATTTCAGGATCCCAGCCTGCAGGCGTTGATCCGGCAGGCCCTGAGCCGGAACTACGACGTGGCGATCGCCGCCGCCCGCGTGCAGGAGGCCCGTGCGAACCTCAGCATTGCTCGATCGGACCTCTATCCGTCGTTCGACTACAGTGGCAGCGTGTCGAGGGCCAAGATCTCACCGGGCGTTGTGGGGGCGCTCGGCGGACCGTCGGCGCGCGCGAGCAACTTCTATTCCGCCGCGATGTCGGCGTCGTGGGAGCTCGACATCTGGGGCCGGATCCGTCGCTCGAACGAGGCGGCCCGGGCGACGCTCTTCGCCACCGAGGACGCCCGGCGCGGCGTGTGGCTGACGCTGGTCAGCGATCTGGCGCAGGCGTACTTCGAGCTCTTGGCTCTCGACGTGCGGCTGCAGATCGCCCGGAACAGCACGGATGCCTACCAGCGTACCTACGATCTATTCCTCGATCGCTTCAACCTGGGTGTCGCCTCGAAGCTCGAGACGTCGCGCGCCCAGGGCGCTCTCGGCGACGCCCAGGCCAACATCCCGCAGCTGGAGAGCGATATCGTCGCCAAAGAAAACCAGATCAGCGTCTTGCTGGGCGCAGTTCCCGGCCCGATTCCTCGTGGCAAGCCGATGTACGAGCAGCCGATCGTGCCAACGGTGCCGGCCGGATTGCCTTCGACGCTCCTCCAGCGGCGCCCCGACCTCCGCCAGGCCGAGCAACAGCTCGTGAGCGCCAATGCGCGGATCGGCGTCGCCAAGGCGGAGTTCTTCCCCAAGCTGAGCCTGACCGCTCTGCTCGGTACGGCCAGTCCCGAGGTGTCGGCCCTCACGGGAGGGACGGCGACGATCTGGGCGGTGGCGGGCATGTTCAGCGGACCGCTCTTCAACGCGGGCCGCACCCTGGGGACCTATCGCGCGTCCATCGCGCAATGGGAGCAGGCGCGGCTCCAGTACGAGCAGGCGGTCCTCGGCGCGCTCCGCGAAGTCTCGGATGCCCTCACCGCGCTGGGCAAGCTGAACGAGGCCGAGACGGGAGAGGACACGGCGGTGAAGGCGCTCGCGGAGGCCGTAGAGCATGCGACCGATCGCTATCGCCAGGGGCTGGCCAATTATTTCGAAGTGCTCGAAGCCCAGCAGCAGCTCTACCCGGCGCAGAACACGCTCGCGCAGATTCGCCGCAACCGTCTCCTCGCCTACGTGCAGCTCTACAAGGCGCTCGGTGGTGGGTGGAGCCTGACGGACGCCGAGTGGACAAGTCAGGATGAAGCGAGGACCAGATGAGGCCAGTGATGAGTCAGCAGGCCATGGAGTGGATCGGAAGCTGGGCCGACGGAACAGCGCCTGACGAGCCAGGCCGCCCACGATCGCAACGGAACGGGTGACTGACATGGACGGCGCCATCGGCGTTCTCGTTCGATACGGCTATGTGGTGGTCTTCGGTTCGGTGCTCGCTGAGCAGATCGGTCTGCCAATCCCTGCCGTACCGTTCCTGCTCGCCGCCGGCGGCTTGGCCGGCACCAGTCGACTCGATCCGGTTGTCCTGCTCGCCAGCGCGGGAATCGCCTCGCTGCTGGCCGACACGGTCTGGTACTGGATCGGCCGCACCCAAGGCGCGCGGGTGCTCGGCTGGTTGTGCCGCATCTCGCTTGAGCCCGACTCGTGTGTGCGCCGGACCCAGCGCATTTTTGTCTCGCGTGGCGCGCGCTCGCTGCTCGTCGCCAAGTTCATCCCCGGCTTCAGCACGATCGCCCCGCCGCTGGCGGGCATCACCCGGATGCCGTTCCGCGAGTTCCTCGTGGCCAGCGGTCTGGGCGGCGTGTTGTGGGCCGGCGCGTTCGTCGCCGTCGGCTGGGTGTTCAGCCAGCAGCTCGAGTTGGCCGCGGAGTACGCCCTCCGCTTCGGGCGCTGGAGCCTCACGGGGCTGGCGGCCGCGCTCGCCGGCTACATCGCCTGGAAGTATGTCGGGCGCCAGCGCTTCCTGCGGCAGATCCGAATCGCGCGGATCTCGCCCGAGGAACTCAAGAGGCGGCTCGACGAGGGCGTGGACATGTTGGTGGTGGACGTGCGCGACCGGCTGGACTTCGAGGCCGAGCCGTCCATCATTCCGGGCGCGCTGCACTTGACGCTCGAGGAGCTGGAGGATCGGCACCACGAGATCCCGCGCGAGCGGGAGATCGTCCTCTATTGCACGTGACCCAACGAGGCGTCGAGCGCCCGTGTGGCGCTCCTCCTCAGACGGCGCGGAATCCAGCGGGTGCGGCCACTCGCCGGCGGGTTCCGGGCCTGGCGTGACCGCGGTTACCCGATGACGGGTCTGGCGCCCGCGATGAGTGAAGGCCTTTGACATAGCGAGGGAGGCCGTATGCCAACACAGAAAGCAGAGGCAGAATGGAAAGGTAATCTGGCCGAAGGCAGCGGGCGGCTGAAAGTCGGGAGCGGTGCCTTTGACGGCCCATATTCGTTCAAGTCCCGATTTGAAGCGGGCCAATCGGCTACCAACCCTGAAGAGTTGATCGGCGCGGCCCACGCCGGCTGCTTCACGATGGCGCTGACCGCGCAACTTTCGCGCGCAGGCATCACGCCGAAGCGCATCCACACCGGCGCGACAGTGAAACTGGAAAAGGTCGGCGACGGGTTTTCGATCACAAAAATCGAGCTGGAGACCGAGGCCGACATTCCTGGCATTGACGGTGCGACATTTCAAAGACACGCGCTGGACGCCAAACAGAACTGTCCCGTGTCGAAGGCATTGGCAGGAACGGAAATTCACCTGAGCGCACAGCTGCTGTAGTCAGAAGGGTACGTCTGGCTGAGCCCGCGACTACGCCTTGCAGTAAGAGGGCACCCAGCTCTTCTCGATCATCTCGGGCGCGATGGTGCTGTAGTCGAATGCCTTCCCGCCCTGCACCATGTGGTCGACGTTGAAGAGCAGTTTCGTCTCGGGAATGTCGCGGAAGAAGGCCCGATACATCGACGCGACCATGACCTGAGCCACGCGCAGCCCGAGGGGACCGAGGAAGTTGCGGCGCTGGCCAACGTGGGCCAGCTCGTCGGTCATGACTTCCCGCAGGAGCGTGCGGACGCGCTCGCGGGCCTCCGGCTCGTCGTCGAGGATGTCGTCCAGGACACCATCGAGATGCTGGTACACGGTCAGCCCCATCAGCTCGCTCACGAAGGCGGGGGGCGCGAGCACGGCCTCCGGGAACAAGGGGAAGAGACGGTACATGCGACTCATCCATTTGCCAAGCGGGACCCATTCCACCTTGTCGAGGTGAAACGTGCGGAAGATCTCCTGAAAGAGACGCATATGACTGAATTCCTCGCAGAGGTGATAGAGGCCGATCTTCGCGATCATCGAGGTCGACTCGGTCATCCGCTCCGTCGTGTTCCAGGCAGCGGAGATGCCGACGTATTCGTGCCGGGCGAACTTGTAGAGGAAGGTCAGCAGTAGCGTCTTGCGGTCGAGCGTTTGGGGATCGTCCTGCATGATGACGTGGTTGCGATAGAAACGCGCGGGGTCCGCCAGCGGCCGGCGCGAGCGAACAGGATGTGCCTGGAAACCGGTCAGCGTCTGCCGCTTCTTGGTGAGATCCTTCTGGCCCTGGAGGATCTCTCCGTCGTGGCTCACAGAGTAGGCCCAGTAGGCCTCAAAATTGGCGATCCTCTCTCGCCGGGTCGCCGGGGTGAAGATGGATCGGTACCGCCTTCGGGCAGGCTCGATCGCGGGGCTCACACATCAGAGTGTATACCTTAGCCGCGATTCCCTAGTATCTCCGTGGCCGAGACGGCGCGGTCGTAGCGAAAAACCTCCACCGCCTCTACAGTGACCCAACGCTAGGAGGACAGGTGCGGGACTCCCTCGACGATCAGCAGGGCGGTGCGATCTGCGGCGTCGGTGGTCGTTGTCATGGGTTGTCCGCCCTCCGCCATGAACGGCCTACACTTGAGCCATCCCGCCATCCACGAACAATTCCGTTCCCGTGATGTAGCTACTGTCGTCGGATGCGAGAAACACGACGGCCTTGGCGATCTCTTTGGGTGTACCGAGCCTGCCGAGCGGAACAATGTTGGAAAGCATCTTCAAGCGTTGCTCGCCCGCCCCCGTGGAAGCCACCAGGTCGTTCAGTCCGGGCGTGTCGATGGGGCCTGGGCTCACTGCGTTCACGCGAATGCGGCGATCCTTTAAGTCCGTTGTCCATGTCCGCGCGAACGAACGCACGGCGGCTTTGGTGGCGCTATAGACACTGTTCGCCGTCAACCCTTTACTGGCGACGATGGACGCATTCAGGATGATCGAGGCATGATCCGGCATCAGCGGAAGGGCCTTCTGCACCGTGAACAGGAGGCCTTTCACATTGGTGTTGAAGATCGAGTCATAATGCTCCTCAGTTATCTGGCCGAGGGCAGCATACTTCGCCGCCCCGGCATTCGCGAAGACAATATCGAGCTTGCCCTTCTCCCGCTTGATTTGTGCGAAGAGACGATCGAGATCGCCAAGGTTCGACACGTCTCCTTGTACGGCGGTGACAGTGCTCCCGATCTCCTTGACCGCCGCAGTCAACTGCGGATCACGGCGCCCCGTGATGAAGACGTAGGCGCCTTCGTTCACA
>Ga0209802_1002063_pt1 | contig 14298 bp, 14 predicted proteins | sample GraSoiAngelo_129_FD_185886 | JGI IMG/M metagenome (GOLD analysis project Ga0209802, IMG submission 185886) | Grasslands soil microbial communities from the Angelo Coastal Reserve, California, USA - 14_0927_12_40cm (SPAdes) (version 2) | ecosystem: Environmental > Terrestrial > Soil > Grasslands ... | reverse complement strand
GCCGGAGAGGGAGACGAGTTCCTGGCCGACCTCTTCTACCGCAAGGAGTTGGGCTATTTTGTGAGCTTCGCTGGCGGCGAGGCGGGCGTGGAAGAGGCAGAACGAGACGTGACCCTCCCAGCGAGACATGCGGCATTGGCGGCCGTCGGCGGTGGAGAACTGGCAGCGATTGGCGTCCGGCTTTTGGGGAGTTACGGCGGTACGGCTGGATTGGTATTTCATAGAGACCTCATATCAGGTGTGACCGCGAAGCGGTCAACAGCAGATGAAATGACAGGACGCCGGACGCAGGAATTAGAGGCAGTCCCAGCGGTGCGCAGCAGTCCAGTGTATGTTTTATGTGACACCGCCCCGATTTCATCGGGGTAAAGGCCGCTTGAGGTCAACTCTCGCGACTTGCAAGAGGGACGGTAGCACATTAGTTATCGAAAGTCAAGCGAAAGTTACTGAGGAGTATAGGAAAAGCTGTGGAAAAGTGGGGATAAGAGTGTGGTGAAAGTTCCGAGCCATGCCAAATAAGGGAGGGGGCGGGTCTACTAGCTCCGGTCCATCCTTCGTTTGGCCGGTCTCTGGACTGGCAGCAACGCATGTCTGGTTACGCCACTACTCAGGGGTTAGGCTTAGTTTTTTCCTTCGCCCAGCTTCGAGATAAGAACGAGCCGCCGACGACTAACAAACCGGTAAGCCCCACTGCGTACGAAGCCAGCCTCCGAATGAACAGTCCTGCTCCGTAGTCTTCCCAGAGCCCTCGTGGAATCTGGACCTTAAGGATTGGTCTGGCATGGTTTAGGGGAGATGTTTCTGGATTTACTTGGAGGGTCAATGTGTAGCGACGACCTGCTTGTCCTCTGAAACTTCCCAGAGTTCGCTCAACTGTCCCCGCCCAATCCTGCCACGGTTTGTTAAGGGAGTTTCCCAGTGCCACGGTCGTGGCACCGTCCCATAATTGCCACGCGATATCTATGTTCATCCCGTCGTCTCCTCGCAGGCGACGCCCATCAAAGTCGATGACAATGTCGTAGCTCCTGTCGAGGTCGATCTTTATTTCGGGGGTTTTGATCGTTCCTGGTGCGAGGGATATGGGAAGAATTAGAGGCTGGGGATTGTGATGTCGCTCCCACGCGGCGGCGCGGACATACATCAATGCGGATCCAGCTAAAAAGGCCGCGCCGATCAGGTAGCCAGCGGTTCTTAATGGCATGCTACGACCCTTCGGTGAAACGACAACGGCTGCTCGCAAAACGTGCTGTCAGGCGTGCGCCGCATGTGCATTTATGCCCTAACATCACTGCCAAATCAGACCAAAGTCCGATAAATAGCATACTTACAAACAACCCACTTGGACGATAAACGCCGCAATCGGACAAGTGAAATTTCCCTGACTCACCTGAAGTCTGCTCGAAGGAGGCTGAGCGGAGGGGAGGCTGCTTTGCAGCGGAGCGTGAAGCGGGGATTGGCGGGGAAAGGTCGCCACAGCGACCGACGAGGAATCCGCGTTTTCCCTGGGCTTTCGCAAAAGCAGATTCCTCAGGCCTCCCGACCGGGTCGGGATAAATTCCGGCCTGAGCTACAGCGTGAAGCGCCTTTTCATCAGGCTGATAATGATTAGAGCTGCCGGCGACTCTCCCGCCTACCCCGGGCCGTATGGAAAAGCGCACAGGCAAGAGTGCCTGTGCTACTGACTTTCCCGCGAACCCAGGGTTGTATGGGTCAGCGTCCCATGTTTTGGAGGCGGCTCCGCCATGCGCCTCTGACTACTCGTACCGCAGGGCCTCTACGGGATCCAGCCGCGCCGCTTTGACGGCGGGATACATGCCAAAGAACAGGCCCACGCTCATGGAGACGCCCACAGCAAGCACGATCGCCCAGAGCGGAATGGATGAGGGCAGACTGGGCACCAGAAGATTTATGAGCAGGCTAATGCCGCCGCCCAGCAATACGCCGATGACGCCACCGGCGCCCGTCAGCACGATTGCTTCCGTGAGGAATTGCCATATAACGTCGCGGCGGCGCGCGCCGAGCGCTTTGCGCACGCCGATCTCACGCGTGCGCTGCGTCACCGACATCAGCATGATGTTCATCACGCCCACGCCACCCACCAGAAGCCCGATCGAGCTAATCACGGAAATCAAGAGCGCCACCGAGGACGTGATCTGGCGAAATTCCTCGGCGATCTGCTGGGCACTGGAGATGCCGAAATTATCCGGCTCGCTGTAAGGCACGTTTCTCCGCCGGCGCAACACCCCGCGGATTTGGTCCTCCGCCTCCGACATCCGGCCGGGATAAGCCGTGGCCCCAACGAAGTGCTCGTCATCCTGCGGAATATGCTTGTGGTAACTGCGATACGGCACCATCACTGCTTTGTCCGCGGACTGATCTTTGACGAATCCGCCCTTGCGCGGCTCAAGAACCCCAATCACTTCGTAGATGACGCCGTCGATCATGATTGGCTTTCCCAGCGGCTCGATGTCCGGATACAGCGTCTTTGCAATGTCTGAGCCAATCACCGCCACATCCGCGCTGTGCGCGTTTTCAGCGTCGCTGAAGAAGCGTCCGATGCGCGGCCTGGAATTGAATACCTCTTCGGTGGCGGGAAGCGTCCCGTTGTAATCAATGCCAGAGACTTCTTTGCTGAGGTACCGCGCCGTGACAGGCCCGCGCGAAGGGCCTTCCTCCTCAAAGCGTGGATAGAGGCTGGCCGTGACGGCACGCACCGCCGGGCAGAACTGCTCGATGGCTTCGGCATCCTCCAGTGTGAGCGGTTTGCGCGCGCGTTCCTCAGGAGTCAATCTCCCCGTGTGAATCCCGGGATCGAACCGAAAGATGAACAGCGTTTCCGGACCGTAGTCCGTCAGGTAGTCATTCACATTGGCATAAACACCCACGAGAATGGAGACCACGGAGAGCAATGCAGTGATACCGATAACCACGCCCAGGACCGTCAGGAACGAACGCATCTTGTTCTCACGCAATGTCGTGATGGCCATCTGCGCATTCTCGCCGATGTTTATGCGCATGCTGATCTCTCCACGCGCCTAGAGTTCCTGGCGCAATGCTTCAATAGGCGGCAAGCTTGCGGCTTTCTTTGCAGGGTAAACCCCGAAAAAGATGCCGACCGCGGCCGAAATCGCTTCCGCGATAACGACGGCGGTAAAGGGGACGCTCATGGGCACGGAGGTTGTGGCCCTTGTGAGCCCGGAAATCGCGTAGGCCGCCATCACGCCGATCGCTCCGCCTACCGCGGCCATGACGGCGGCTTCGACCAGGAATTGCAACAAGATATCGCGATGGCGCGCGCCCAGCGCCTTGCGGATCCCAATCTCTCGCGTCCTCTCCGTGACCGTCGCGAGCATCACGTTCATGATTACGACTCCCCCGATCACCAGGAACACCGAGACCACCCCAATCATAGCCGTGGCGATCACCCCGGTCAGATTCTTCCACAGGTCCATGAGCGTCGCGGAATCAAAGATCCCGAAGTTATCCGTCTCGTTGGGAGACAGATGCCGGCGCGCCCGCATCAATGCGCGCGCCTCATCCTGCGTCCGTTCCATCCATTCCGCCCCGCGCGCCTGGATGTTCACCCAGATCGTCTCCTGCGTGCCATATATCTTGAAATACGTCTGGATGGGAATGTACGCGAAGTTGTCCTGCGACTGGCCGAGCACCGATCCGATCGGTTTCGCAATGCCAACAACCTGGAACGGCCGCCCGTCGATGAGTATTTCGCGCCCGATGGCGTCTACGTTGGGAAACAGTTTCGTGGCGACGTCCTGGCCGATCATCGTCATCAGCGCGCGGCTCTGATCGTCGCCCTCGGAAATGTATCGGCCATCCGCGGGTGTCACGATGTCGATATCAACCATGTTCGCGGTAACCCCTCGAATGCTACAGTCCTCCAGGCTTTGTGAACCCGCGCGAACTTTTCCCGACGCGCGCAGCTCCACTCCCACGCGTTCCGGCAGCTTCATGTTTGCGCGCAACGCTTCGTAGTCGTCCCACGTCACTTTCTTGTTGCGCCGGTTCGCCTTCACGTACTCTTCCACGTCCGTGATAATGGGAAATCGCGTCAGCAGAAATACGTTCGATCCAAGATTGGCCACCCGGTCGGCAATATACCGATTCACCCCCGAAATCAGAGCAATCACCACAATCAGCGTGGAAACGGAAAGGATAATCCCCAGCAGCATCAAGAAGGAACGCATCTTGTGCGCGCGCAGCGTCTCCAGCGCCACGCTGACCGGCTCCCGCAGCAACACACGGCGTTTCATCCGTTCACACCCATCCGTCTATTCTACGATTAATGAGGAGACAAGGTTTCGCCTGGACGGCTCAAGTCCTGCCCTGCCGCGATCTCGGGGCCGAGCCACACGCTTCCCGGCACGATCGCGGGAGTCCTTCTTTTGCGAAGCGAAAGGAGGCTCTTCACGGCTTTGTCTCCAGCTTCCGTTGCGATCATCTTCCCCGACGGGTACGTGGCCAACATCGGCGGCCCGATGACCATCGAGAGCGAAGAAGGCACAGCGAGGATCAATCCGGGCACGGGCACGAAAGCCGGCGTGGTCGTTGCGCCGCTGATTGGCTTAGGTCTCGGCACGGCGATCGGCGCCGCCGCACACACCACGCAAACGACCAACTTCGCCGGGATGACGATGACTACGAGCACGCCGAAAGGCATAGCTATCGGGAGTACGGTAGGCCTTGTCGCCGGGGGCGTTGTCTCGCTTGTGCTGCTTGCGCGGAGCCACCATTTCTACATGGCAACGGGTTCGGAACTGGAGATGGTCTTGCCGCAAGCGGTGACCCTAGCCCAGGGAAAGACGGCTGATGCGGGGCGGGGTCAGGGGAGGTAGAGGCGGGGGACGCGGGAGGAGATGGCACAGAGGAGGTCGGAGGTGACGGTGCCGATGGAGCGAGCGACGAGGTGGGCGGGGTGAGAGTGCAAACCGTCGGTGCCGTAGATCGTGGCGACATCGCCCTCTGCAACACCGGGAATGTCGGTGACGTCGACCATGGTGACGTCCATGGAGATGATGCCGACAATCGGGGCGAGCTTGCCGCGAAGGAGGACGCTGCCGCGGTTGCCGAGCGAGCGGTGGAGACCGTCGCCGTAGCCGGCGGCGAGGACGGCGATGCGCGAGGGGCGCTTGGGGACGAATTTGGCGTTGTAGCCGACGCCTTCGCCGGGAGGGACGGCGCGCAGGCCGATGACGCGAGTGCGCAGGCTCATCACGGGCTTGAGCGGCAGACGGGCTTCGATTTCGGCGCGGCGCTCGGCCGGGTCGTAACCGGGATGATAGCCGTAGAGCAAAGCGCCGGGGCGCACCATGTCCGCCCAGGATTCGGGGCGCGTGGCGATGGCGGCGCTATTGGCGAGATGGATGATTCCCGGGTCGATGCCGAGCGCGCGGAGGCGATCGAGGGCGGCGTAGAAGCGCTCCTCCTGCTCGCGCGTCTGCTCGCCGTGTGGCACCGGCTCGAAGACTTCCGAAGAAGACGCCATCGAGGCGGAGATGCGGAGACTTGGCTAGGTGCCGCGCGAAACAGTCCACGTCGGCGGGCGCGATGCCCAGGCGGTTCATCCCGGAGTCGATTTTCAGGTGGAATGGAACGGAGGCCCGCTTGGCGCGGCGGCGGGAGGCGGCTTGTTCCAAGAGCGCGAGCTGTTCGCAGCGCGTGATGGCCGGCGTCAAGTGGTAGTCGAAGAGACGCTTCTCTTCGCCGGGCCAGAAGCCGGTAAGAACGAGAATCGGGCGGCGGACACCGGCTTTGCGGACTTCCGTGCCTTCGGCGGTGCAGGTGACGCCGAACCACTCCGAGCCAGCCTTCTCCAGGGCTTTGGCGACTTGCGGCCCGCCGTGGCCGTAGCCATTGCCTTTGACGATAGAGAGGATTTTACGCGGGGCTTTGCGCTTCTCCCCGGGCGGATTTACATAGGCGCGGATGGAATGAAGATTGAATTCGAGGGCGGAAAGAGAAACCTCCGCCCAGACGGGCCGCCCGATGAAGTTTACGCGGTTCATTTCAATTGTGACCGCATAGCGGTCAACTGCGCCGAAGCCATGCGCTCCCCGAAAGAAACTAAGTTTACGACATTCGCGCGGGCGGAGCCGAATGCGACCGCGCGGGTTGCCGCGAGAGAGGCAACACGGGGAGCTTGAAGCAGGTTGCGAGCCGAACCAGGACGGAGACAGCAAAAAGCTTGGGACTGGGGGATAAGTCCAGGCAGCAGTGGAAGTTGAGATCCTTCAGCCATCGTCACGCGATGGCCTCGGGATGACGCGCTCGGGGCGCGGGATACATCCGTTCCAGAACAGTGTGGCTCGGTGGGTACAGCCGCGCAATGTAAATAGGCCTGCGGCGTTTGGTCGTCAAGATTCCTTTTCGAACAATTTGTGTGTGATTGTAGGGGCACGATATATCGTGCCCCTACACCAGCACATTGTGGCATCCAGGCTTACGCTGCGCCGCACTTATGCAGCGGAGAGGATTACGCGTCGTCGGGGATGAACTGCGAGAAGGCATCGGGGGCGGCTTCCTCGAAGCGCGTCTGGCGGCTCTTGAAGATGAGGCGGACGCGGTCGGTGGGGCCATTGCGCTGCTTGGCGACAAGCAGCTCGGCTTGATCGCGCTCTTCGGGCAGAGCATCAACTTTGAAGAAGTTGGGCCGATAGATGAACATGACGACGTCGGCGTCCTGCTCGATGGCGCCGGATTCGCGGAGGTCGGCGAGCTGCGGGCGGCGCTCGTCACGCTCGGGTGCGCGGGTGAGCTGGCTGAGAACGAGGACGGGGATCTGCAACTCTTTGGCGAGGCCTTTGAGGCCGCGGGTGATGCTGGAAACCTCTTCGTTGCGATTCGAGAAGCGGCCGCGGGCGCTGATGAGCTGGAGATAGTCCACAATGAGCAGCGCGAGGCCGCCCTTTTCTCTTTTCAGCCGGCGGGCCTTGGCCCCGATTTCGACGACGGTCAGCGAGCTGGCATCGTCGATCCACAGCGGCGCCGAGGCGATTTGCCCGAGCGCCTCGGTCATGCGGCGCCAATCCTCGCGGCCGAGATGGCCGGTGCGGAATTTGTGGGCGTCAATCTGCGCGACGGATGCCACCAAACGCTGAAGGAGCGATTCTTTGGACATTTCCAGGCTGAAGATGGCCACGGGAAGCCCGGCGCGGACGCCGATATTTTCGGCGAAGTTGAGAGCCAGGGCGGTCTTCCCTTGCGAGGGGCGGGCGGCGAGGATAATCAGCTCGGAGGGCTGAAGGCCCGAGGTCAGCTTGTCGAGCTCGCCGTAGCCGGTGGATGCGCCGGTGATGCTCTTGCCCTCGCGAAAGATTTTTTCCAGGCGCTCGAAGTTGGCGTGGACGATTTCCTTCATCGAGACGAGACCGACGCGGATACGGTCTTCGGCGAGGGCGAAGATCGAAGATTCGGCGCCGTCGAGGATGCCGTCGGCGCCCTCCTCGCCTTCAAAGGCGCGCTCCTGGATGGCGTGAGTGGCGTGAATCAAGTTGCGAAGGAGCGCCTTCTCTTTGACGATGCGGACGTAATGCTCGATGTTGGCGGAACGCGGCACACCGTCCACGAGCGAGGCGAGGTAAGGCGTGCCACCGCAGGATTCGAGCTCGCCGCGGCGGTCGAGCGCGTCGTTGAGCGTCACGAGGTCAATGGCCTGCTGGGTTTCCCCCAAGGCGACCATTTGCTGAAAGACGCGGCGATGCGGATCGAAGAAGAAATCCTCGGGCCGGAGGTTTTCGATGGCGGCGTTGAGCGCTTGATTGTCCAGCAGGATGGCGCCAAGGATGGAGCGCTCCGCGTCCAGATGCTGCGGGAGGGGACGTTCGAGAGTGGTTTCGTTCGGCATAGAGAGTGTGAGGTCTATTCGCTTTTTCTTCGCCAGTTATAACACTCCGGCGGTCAGGGCGCAAGAGCCTGTTTGCCTGATGTTCGAGTTGCCGTTTGATCTCACCGAACCGGCGGAATGATGGAAGAAAGGGCAGCGCGCGTCAATCCGACAAGGCTGTGGAAGATTTCAGAACGGTGGAAAACCCGCGAAGCTGAGTTGACGCTGGGGCACGATATATCGTGCCCCTACAGAGGCTTCGTTTATTCCGAGAGAGCTAGGATTCTTTTTCGACGATGGCTTTGACGGTGGCGGCGACGTCGCGGAAGACCTTCACGGTAACGGAATGCTCGCCGAGCGTTTTGATGGGATCGGGAATCTGAATCTGGCGCTTGTCGATCTGGAAGCCCTGCGCGGCCAGCGCTTCGGCGATGTCCGCCGACGTGACCGAGCCAAACAGCTGGTCCTTCTCACCGGTCTTGCGTGTAAACTTGACCGAAACGGCATTCAGGAGCTCGGTTTGCTTTTCGGCGGCGGCATGCTCGGTGGCAGTTCGCTTCGCCAGGGCTCCGCGAATGCGCTCAAGCTGCTTCATGTTGCCGGGCGTAGCTTCGATGGCCAGCTTGCGCGGCAAGAGAAAATTGCGGGCGTAGCCCGGGGCGACGGTCACGACTTCGCCGCGGTTGCCCAACTTTTCGACGTCCTCTTTAAGAATAATCTCCATGGAAGCTTCCTCCGGGTCTTTGGCGCTACGCGTCAGTGCGGCCGCTGGACGGGCGTCGGGTCGGCGGCGGTGGCGAACGGCATGAGCGCAATGTTGCGCGCGCGCTTGATGGCCACGCCGAGCCAGCGTTGGTGGCGCGAGCACGTGCCGGTCATGCGGCGCGGCAGGATTTTGCCCTTGTCCTGAACGAAGGGCGCCAGAAGCTCGGGCCTTTTGTAGTCGATAAAGTCGATCTTCTCGACGCAGAACTTGCACACTTTCTTCTTACGAAAATACTGGCGCTTGCCGCGCCGCGGCCCGCCAGGACCTCCGCCCGGCCCGCCTTCGCGGCGTCCGCCGCCTCCGCCTTCACGGCGCGGAGGAGCACCACCACCGCTCTGTGGCTGTGGATTTTGTTCGTCCGGCATCGGGTTTTACCTCTCTTCCCTTTCCTAGATTTTTCGATGCAGCGTCCGAGCAGCAAGATGTTCAACTTGCCGCGGCGGCGTGCTCGCCGGCAGCCGCCTGGCGCCGCGAACGCCGGCCGGCGCGCTTGTCGCGGCGGCGGGTGAGTTTCTGCTGCCGCTTCAGGTCTTCATCCAAACGGATCGTCAGATATTTGATCACCGCGTCCTGCACGCGGAGGCGCCGCTCGAGCTCGGAGATCAACTCGCCGTGCGTGGTTTTGATCTGGAAATACACATACATGCCTTCGCGGTGCTTGGCCACGCGGTAGGCGAGCTTGCGCGTGCCCCACTGCTCGACTTTTTCGATCTTGCCGCCCTTCTCGGCGCAGGTGTGCTCGAGCGCGGTGATGATTTTCTTGATCTCCTCCTCCGGCGTCGCGGGCCGGCAGATGAAGATCAGATCGTATAGACGTTCTTCCATGAGTACCTCGATTCCCTTCTTTTGCACCGCGCATCCGGAGCGCAGTCAGTCTCTTTCCGGCAAAGCCGGAATCTTCGATCGCGAATAAAGCGCACTCCGCAAAACCTTGTACGGGCGCAGCATGCCGCGCCCCTACGGCAAAGGATTGCCTGCGGCCGGCGGATTGCGGTGATTGAAGCGATTCATGGCCGGTGCCAGGCCGTGCGTCAGTATCAATTCGACCGCATTCGCCGCTTCCTCAATCATCGTTGCGGCAACTTCCAGCTCCGCCTTTTTCATGGGCCGGAGAACGTACGCCGCCAAATCGCCGACCGGATGGTCCGGGCCAACGCCCAGCCGGACTCGCGCGAATTCTTCCGTGCCCAGAGCGTTGACGACGGACTTCGCGCCGTTGTGCGTGCCGGGGCTGCCGCGCTCACGGATGCGGATCGTGCCCCAGGGCAGGTCCCGCTCGTCCCAAACCAGGAGCAGGCCGGCCGGCCCCAGTTCGTACTTTTCCAGCAGCTCCCGCACCGCGACGCCGCTGAGATTCATGAACGTCTGGGGCTTGGCCAAGAACACTTCCTGCCCGGCGAGCCGGCCGCGGCCGACGAGCGCTTTGGCCTCCGGCCGCTCCACGCGAATCGAACCGCGATTCGCCAGCTCATCCACGGCGAGAAATCCTAAATTGTGCGGCGTCCACTGGTATTCCGGGCCGGGATTCCCAAGCCCCACGATAAGCCACATACTAGGCCGCGCCTCGCCAGGTTACTTCTTCTTCTCGCCCTTCTCGCCCTTCTCGCCCTTTTCGCCCTTCTCGCCCTTTTCGCTTTTCTCGGCCTTCTCTTGAGTCTCGGCGCCCTCTTCGCCCTCCTCTTCTTTCTTGCCCTTCTTGATGACTTCGGGCTCGGCCGGGACCGCCGCGGCTTCCGCAGCCACGGCCTCGACGGGCTTCTCCTCCTCGACGCGCAGCGCGACGACGTGCGCGATCACACGGTCCGGATCCGTGAGGAGCTTCATCTTCGCCGGGTCGATGGGCAGGTCGGCGGCGCGCAGATGCTTGCCGATGAGCAGGTCGCTGACGTCCACGCGAAATTCCGTCGGGATTTCGGTCGGCAAGCATTCGATTTCCACTTCGCGCGTGACCGTCTCGAAGATGCCGCCCTGCTGCTTCACGCCCGCGGGTTCGCCGAAGGTGTGCACCGGCACCTTGACGCGCATGCGCACGTCCATGGCCACGCGGAGCAAATCGACATGCAGGAGCGCCCCGCTGAGCGGATCCACCTGCCAGTCTTTCAAAATCGCCGACTGCCGCTTGGCCCCGAGCTTCACTTGAAAGAGCGTATTGTGGCCAGTTTCGGAGCGCAGAATCGAGGTCACCTGTTTGGCGTTCACCGTCACCGCGAGCGTTTCACCCTTGCCGCCATACAACACCGCAGGAACCTGGCCGGTGCGGCGCAGTCGGCGCGCTTCATTTTTGCCCCGGTCGGTCCGGGGCGCTGCTTCAACGATAATTTCAGCCATACTTTCTTTCCTTCCGTGAGATCCCGCCCCGACTCCCCGGGGCTAAAACTCTAAATGAACAGTTCGCTGATCGACGTCTCTTCGTGAATCGAACGAATGCCGCGAGCGAGCAGGTCCGCCACGCTCAAAATCCTGATTTTCGGAACCTGGCGGCCCGCTTCGGAGAGCGGCACAGAATCCGTCGCCACGACTTCCGCAATCTTCGACTTGTTGAGGCGCTCGACCGCCGGCCCGGAGAGCACGGCATGGGTGCAGGCCGCGTACACCTGCGTCGCGCCTTCCTTCAAAAGCGCTTCCGCGGTCTTCACCAGCGTGCCCGCCGTGTCGATGATGTCGTCCACGATCAGGGCGCTGCGCCCGCGGATTTCACCGATCAGGTTCATCACTTCGCTGACGTCCACGTCCACGCGGCGCTTATCCACGATGGCCAGCGGGGCGTCGAGCCGCTTGGCGAAAAAGCGCGCGCGCTCCACGCCGCCCGCGTCCGGGGAAACCACCGTCAGTTTCGGCAGTTTTTTCTGCCGGAAGTAATCCACGAGCACCGGCGAGGCGAACAGATGATCCACCGGGACATTGAAATAGCCCTGAATCTGCGGAGCGTGGAGGTCGAGCGTGAGCGCGCGGCTCGCGCCCGCCGTTTCGAGCAAGTCCGCGACGAGTTTCGCGGAGATCGGCACGCGCGGCTTGTCCTTGCGGTCTTGCCGCGCGTAGCAGTAATAGGGCACGACGGCCGTAATGCGCCAGGCCGAGGCGCGCTTGAACGCGTCAATCATCAGCAGCAATTCGAGCAAGTGGCAATCCACCGGATAGCTGCACGGCTGGACGACGAAGACGTCCGCACCGCGCACGTTCTCGAGAATCTGAAAATAGATTTCACCGTCGCTGAAGCGTCCCAGAACCGCCTTGCCCAGTGTCACGCCGAGAGTGTGGCAGATGCTCTCGGCCAGAGCGGGGTTCGCCGTGCCCGAAAAAATCTTGAAACGCTCGTCGTTCACGAGGCGCGCACTCCACAATCCGCACGAAACGCGAATTCCAACAGGCGGGAACGAGCGCGCAGAGAGGTCCGCTCCAATTCAGCCGACGCGCGCAGCGTTCATTCGACGCAGATACCTCTCGCGGGAGAGGGTCTCGCAGACAAACGTCTGATCGTTCGGGAACCTCAGAGCGGCTCGGCGCGCCATCGCCGGGCTCGGGAAGACTCCAAACACCGCCGAACCGCTACCCGCCAGCGAGGCATCCGCCGCTCCCTGCCGAAGCAACACCCGCTTGATCGAAGCAAGCGGCCGGTGGCGCTGGAAGACCGGACTCTCGAAATCATTCAAAAGTCCGCCCTCCTGCGTGCTCCAGCATAGAGCGCAGAACTTCCAAAGTTTAGGGGTGAGGGCAGGTTTTGTCAATCTTTTGGGAAAGAGCGGCTGCGCGCGGAGCCAGCGATACGCATCCGCCGTCGGCACGTGGATATTCGATGGCGAGACGATCAATACCGTTCGGCGCGGCCTGTCCGGCAAGGGGTAGATCTCGTCGCCGCAACGAATGCCCAGAGCGCGGCCGCCGAAGAGGAAAAACGGGACGTCTGCGCCAAGGCTGGCGGCGATTTCCGCCAGGCGGGACAGCGGCAGCTTGCGGCCGACCAGCCGCAGGTAGCCGAGAAGGGCGGCAGCGGCGTCGCTCGAGCCGCCACCGAGCCCGCGGCCTGCAGGAATGTTTTTGCGGAGTTCGATCGCAACGCCGGAATGGATCTTCAGCTCGAGTTGCAGCGCCTTTACGGCGCGATAGACAAGATTCTTCTCCAAAGGCTCACGCGCAAGCGCTTCATTCCCGCGGATTACCAGCAAAATGCCCCGCTTGTGCGAGGCGCGCAGGCGCAGGTCGTCGTGCAGCGACACGGTTTGAAAGACCGTCCGCAGCTCGTGATATCCGTCGGGCCGCTCCCCCAGAATCTCCAGACGCAGATTGACCTTCGCGAAAGCAGGAATCCGAACCTCGCGCATAGAGCGTAGAGTTTACTGCGGCTTGGTATCTTCGCCGGCAGGTTTCTGCTGCGCGATGCGGTGTTTTACCTGGGTGAGTTTTTTCTCGACTTCGGCCACTTTGTCGGGTTCGAGCTCGGTCGGCAATGCCCGATGCCATTCCGCAAGCGACTTCTCCCACTCCGCCGCGGCGAGATCTTTGCGACCCGAGCGGAAGTAGACGTCGCCGAGATGGCTGTGAATGGTGGGGTCGTGACTCTCGCGCTCGACTGCCTTGCGGAGGAAAGCCTCGGCCTCGACAAGCTTATTTTGTTTATAACAGACCCAGCCGAGGCTATCGAGATAGGCTCCATTGTAAGGTTCTTCGTCGAGAGCGCGCTGCACGAGGGCTCTGGCTTCGTCCAGGCGGGTCCCGAGATCTCCGAGCATGTAGCCATAGTAGTTCAGCGCCATGGAATTGCGCGGGTTGATGGCAAGGACTCTCTTGAAGAATTCCTCGGCGCGGTCATATTCCTTTTGGATCGCGCCGAGCAGGAACAAAGGCATTTCGCTGTCGCGCGGCGTGCCGGGTAGCACCTCGGCCGTGTGCGCGGCTTCTTCCGCTTCCTTGTAGCGCCGGCCGCGTTCATACACTTGCGCGATGTTCAGAAAGGTATCGCGATCGGACTCCGCGCCGGTGAGCTGCGAGCGGAGAATCTTCACGGCCTCGTCGGTCTGACCGTTCTCACCGAGAAGCATCGCCCGGCTTGAGGCCAACCCCGGATCGTTCGGGTATTTTTCCAGAGCTTCTTTGGCGGTCTCGAGCGCTTTGGGTATGTCCTTCGCCGCGCGGTAGGTATCGAGAATCCACAGCCGCGCCCGCCGGTCTTCTTCGTCGCCGAGGCGCTGCATCTCCTGGAAGGTGTTCACGGCGGCAGGATAATTCTGTACTTCGCGGTAAAGCTGGCCGAGTTGCTGGTAAAGGATCGCGAGGGCCCGGGCGCTGGAAGGCACGGACGCGGTCTGGTTTTTGATCCCGCTGATGGCATCCGATAAGACGTGGATGGCGTCCTCGAAGCGTCCCTGCGACTCGTACAGCATCGCTTCGTTATAAATGACCTCGACCCTGCCTGGATCGCGCCGGCGCGCTTGGAGAAGATTCTCCTCGGCTTTGTCAAGCTGATGGAGCTGGCGGTAGATCTGCGCGAGCCGCAGATACGTGTCCGGATCGTCGCCGTCGTTTTCCGCAATCTTCTGGTACACGGACAGCGCATCCGGAAACTTCTCTTCGGCGAGCAGCGTCTGGCCGAGCCCGCGCTGGTAGTTTATTTCGGAAGGATCGAGAGCCACCGCCTGGCGATAGACTTTTTCGGCTTTGGCCAGATCTTTCGCCTGGGTGTAAGCGTCGCCCAAAA
>Ga0209802_1002062_pt1 | contig 14302 bp, 13 predicted proteins | sample GraSoiAngelo_129_FD_185886 | JGI IMG/M metagenome (GOLD analysis project Ga0209802, IMG submission 185886) | Grasslands soil microbial communities from the Angelo Coastal Reserve, California, USA - 14_0927_12_40cm (SPAdes) (version 2) | ecosystem: Environmental > Terrestrial > Soil > Grasslands ... | reverse complement strand
GAATTAGCCACACGCAGGGGCTTAGTGGCCAGCTAGTTCTCGGAGGTCCGTCACCGAACTGCGAGAAGCGGTCGAGGTTGTCCAAGACCTCGCCGGCGGGATCCTCGGGACCGGTCCATCAGCTAAGAATTGGTGTGCACCCGCGATTCGGCCCGTGCCGAGGCGCCGGCGCGTTGACTCGCTTCGCCTTCTTGTGACGGCCTCTCTCTAAGATTCCCGGCAGCGATGAACGCCGGCAACGATCCGGCCGCGTGGCAGAACTTCTACATCATGATCGGCACGGCCAACGCGGCCATCACCGGCCTGCTGTTCGTCGCGCTCTCGCTGCACCTCAAACAGATCCTTGCCCACCCTGTCTACAAGCCGCGCGCGATCGTGGTGCTCGTGATCCTGACCACGCAGATCGTCATCTCGGCCATCGTCCTCGCGCCCCAACCTCGCGAGCTGATGGGCTGGGAGATCCTGATCCTCAACGCCTTCTTTCTGGCGCTCAACGTGCGCCATCGCACGCCGGCGCGGCTCACTGCTGGTTCGGCGCTCACAATCGCGATCAGGGTGATCTACGTACTGGCGTCGATCAGCCTCATCACAGGGGTTGGTGGCGGCTTCTACATCCTGGGCGGGGTCCTGACGCTGACCCTGGTCCGCTCGATCTTCAACTGCTGGACGCTCCTCACGGCGCTCGAAAGCGACACTGCAGCCTGACAATGCCCGGGCTTGAATCCCGGGCCCCGCCATTTCATATGACCGGTGCAGTCGCGCTAAATCGCCGCCGGCTCGTTGAGCTGCAGAACTCCTCCGCGGCCGATGAATGGATGGTCGGCAAGCAGCTTCGCCGCGGCGTTCAGGTCGGCGGCCTCGATCACGGACCAGCCATTGAACGGCCCCTCGGCAAGACCGTCCTTCGGGCCATGGCTCGAGATCGTCCGCGTAGCGCCCACTGGCGCCCCGGGGTCCACCAGCGCCGAACCGGTCTTTCCGGCCCACTGCACGAAGGCGTCGCGCGCCTTGGCCATGGACTCCGGATCGTGGGGCATGTTGCTGCTGTGGTAGGTGACGAGAAATCTAGGCATTCGGGTCCTCCTCGGAACTAGAGAATCGGAGGCCAGCGTACGACCCGGTTCGTCTCCAAGCCATGCTTCGGGCGACGACAAAACTGTCCTGGCGTCCAGGTTTTGTATCCCCTCGAGTACAAACGGACTGGACGCTGGGACATTCAAGGAGTAGAACTACGTCGTGGATCCGCTGAGCGTGGCGCTGCGAGGCATCCAGATGTCCGGATCGTTGATCGCCCGCGCCGAGCTGAGCGCGCCGTGGGGCATGGGCCTCGAACGCTTCGGGGCCGCGGTCTTCCACGTGCTTCTCTCGGGATCTGGGTGGCTTCGGACTGAGGAAGGCCGCACGATCCGCCTCTCGGCCGGCGACGTGGCCGTGCTGATGCGCGGCGAGCGGCACGAGCTCATCAGCGAGCCGGGCGTGCCGATCACGGCCTTCGCGGACCTGATGGAGCATTGCGTCCCTGGACGTTTCCCGTCGATCGGCATCGCCGGCGGCGGTGATCCCGCCAAGATGCTGTGCGGCTTCTTCAAGTTCGAGCGCCAAAACAGCCATCCCCTGCTGCGAGCGCTGCCAGACATGATCCATATCAATGCGGGCTCTGGCCCGGGAATGATCGAGGGCCTGGTCGCGATGGCCGATGCGGAGTCGGCGCAGGCGCTCCCCGGCGCCGGCGCGCTGACGGACCTGCTATGCGGACTGCTGCTTGTGCAGGTCCTGCGAGCGCAGCTCGCGGTGGATTCGCGCACGGCCGCGCCATGGATCCATGGCCTCGAGGACGCCCGCGTAGGAACTGCGCTCGGGCTCATCCACGAGTCACCTCAAGAAGACTGGACGGTGGCGCGGCTTGCCTCCGCCGTTGCGATGTCACGATCCAACTTTGCTCAGCGCTTCACCCTGTGCGTTGGCGAATCGCCGATGCGCTACCTGGCGCGATGCCGCATCCTTCGTGCAGCGCAGCTTCTGGAGGCGGAACGCCTGTCGGTCACCGAAGCGATGCACAGCGTCGGCTATGAGTCGGAATCGAGCTTCACGAAAGCATTCCAGCGAACCCTCGGCTGCACGCCGTCGGCCTACCGAGGCTCTCTGCAGCGAAGACGTCCTGATGAAGTGCGCACGTCCAAAGCTGTCGCCGTCTGACAGACTCCAGACCGACGGTTGAAACGGTGAAGTAGTCCACGACGTACGGCATGATCCGGTTTCCTCGGTTGAGCTTCGGTCAGCGGCCGCTTCGGACGGCGCAGCCACGCCCGTCTGTGGAAGATCAACCACGGCGCGCTCGCGCGTTCGCTCGTTGCGCTGCGGGCGTGCGATCACGGATGAAGCGCCGCTCCGAGTTCAACGGCTTGTCGTGTAGCACTTTCTGTAATCCGGCAGTTCAAATATTGTCCCCTCCCCAAGCGCGCCTCCTCCAGCAGGCTAGCTCTCACGGACAACGGCCAACCGCATCTGCCAGGAGCTCCGCTCCCGCGATGTCGCCGTCAGGCCAAGCGCCTGGACAAGATCGATCTCCTCGTCCTCTTCCTGGACGCGATCTATTTGCCGATCCGGCCCAGCGGGGCCATGTGGGACGCGACGTGTCACGCCACCCGTGTCACAGTCGTGTCGCGCGTTCGCGGAACCCCGGGGATACAGGAGGTCACAGGAGGACGCGAAGAAGACTCAGTTCAAGTACAGGGGGAACCCCGCGGAAACCACAGGACACGAGAGGACACGGCATTACCGGCGGACGGGACCGTGAGGCCCGGTTCAAATCCCGGCCCCCGACCAAAATCAAGTTCAAAATCGCCGATTCCTCCCGGCCACGCTTCCTTCTGGTTGCTTGAAATGCCCTATCAAAAGGGGTATGACGTGACTGCGCTAGTCTGCCCGCGCTCTCGGCACCAAGGAGGGTTTGAAGCCTATGGTGAAATTCGAGATCTCCACACACATCAATCGACCAGTGGCTGAAGTGTTCACGTACCTGTCGGATCCCGCCAAGTTGCCCGAGTGGAACTCAGTTGTCGAGGAGGCGACGCCTTCCGAAACTCCGGTCAAGGCCGGGACCAAAATCCAGACGAGGGCTCGGTTCCTTGGTCGGAAGATAGAGTCGCCGTCAGTGGTGAGCGAGTACGAACTCAACAAGCGCTACACCACCAAGTCCGAGAAGCCGTTCGCACTGACGATCACCAACACCTTTGATTCCGAAGGGGGCGGAACCAGAGTCGTAGCGATCTTCGACGGCGATCCGGGTGGGTTCTTCAAAATTGGCGAGCCGATCGTCGCGCGGATCGCGAAGAAACAATTCCAGGCCCAGCTCGAAACGGCGAAGGAACTCCTGGAAGCGCAGGTTCCAGTCCAGTCGTAAGTTAGAGCGCGGGCGGCTAGCGCCCACATGATCTAGGTCGGGTTTCCTCGGCGCAGTCCATCGCATAGGGGTGTCCCGCGACCTGGCGGGCTGCGGCGTCGGGGCCAATAGGGCGATGGTCTCAGCCGGAGACTAGGTCCGTGAGCCTGCCGCACACCTTTTGCTTCTGCTAAGGCGAAGCTATCGCCAGCTGCTGCGATGGACGCGTAATAGGCACAGCGGTCCTGCTGAGCCCCTCGGTCCATGTAGCAGTTCATGTAGTAAACCGTCGGCAAAGCCCTTCCAATCTGGACGGACTGGTTGGCTGCGTCAGAACTTTCGAGCTGAAACCGATCGCTTCGGCCACTTCTGGACGAGAGTTCTCAGAGTTCGGGACCGTGAGGCCCCGGGTTCAAATCCCAGGCCCCCGACCAATGTCATGTCTCAGGACATCGTGCAGGCCTGTTGCAAGACATTGTGCAGCGGCCAGCGTCCGCCAAGGCCGTAGTAGGTGAGTGTCGGCTCGAGGGTGAGAGATCGGAGAAGTTCGCCCTCCTCGGTGATGATGCGAACGTTGGCGCCCGCGACCAGCAGTCTGACCCTCCTGTTCTTGTGCGCGAGACCGAGGCGGATGTGTCGGAGTCGGCCGAGGTAACGTCCTCGACTATCTCGAGCGAATGAACATGCATGACCTATCCGAAGTGTCGATGACGGTGATCGACATGCTGCAAGCTTCTGGGTTGAGCGACACTCAGTATCTGCAGCCAGCGTTCTGATTCCCAGAGTGCTTCGCAGACAACAGGTTTTGCGGCGTCAGCTCGCTGCACTTCGCCGAGCGGTAGCGACTTAGCGAGGCAGTCCGAATAGCGGCTGCGTTTGCCGCTCCTCTGTTTGTCCTCTCCATGCGGGACATGCGCCTAGGCTGCGCCGCCTGTGCCCATTGGCCTAAGCGACGTTTTTAGGCACTCTCAGCATTGAGTCCGGATCACGTCAGTGCAAGAGTCGAACCTGGAACCAAAAAAGGACACGTGCGTCTGCGGACGCGAGCTCGATGACGCCGCTGTTTATGTCTATCGCTCCCACACCCACCGCTGTCTATTTCGCCGCTGTGAGTGTGGTACTGAGTGGACTGAGCACCAGACTGACATCGACCCAGCGGACCCTGTCAGCTCTGATGAGGTGATCGAGGTCCACACGCGGCTTGCCAAGTTCGAAGGTTCAATCTTCGAGCTGCTTCAGCAGCGATCGGCCTAAGGCCAGGCCCTAGGGCTGACCGCGGTAGACGGCATAGCGAGGCTTCAGAGCCGTCCCTGACGAGGTGCAAGTCCGAGCCACCGCTTGGCCCAGGCCGTCCGCCGTATCAGTGCTTGACATCAATGCCCCACGGCTCGAAAACATGAAAGACCTTGCCCACGGCGATCAGGCATTCGAAGGGAGATTCATCATGTGCGGCAATTGCGGATGGCAGGAAGTAACCAAGCCAGGGATTTGGGGCTGGGCCGAGTGAAGGGGTCCGTCCCGCGATGACGGCTCGGGTTCATCGCTGCGCTTGTGCGAGCCCTCGTTTTTGGCCGGTGATCGTCGTCGTGTGGGATCGTGTTTCGCTGGCGCTGAATGAATGGGATGCCGTAGTTGAGAAGCGCATCTGGACCGTTCTCGTTACGTAGTAACGGGCGGTGGCCAGCGATGGCCGCGGCCCCCAGGGACGGCTATCCGCTTGAAGAGGGCGGCGGGGCAAGATGGAGTGCTCGGTGTCGCTCTTCCGCGTGTCTGCGTCGTCCCGTCGTTCCGTCCGCGTACGACTCTAAATCGTCGACGTCGTCCTCTCGTTCCCAATGCACGTTGACCAGATGGTTTCGCAAGTCGAGCCAATCCGCAGATGCAGGCCACGAGGAATCGTGCGTGTGGCGCACGGAAGCGCTAGCGACACTTGCTGTCCAGTGGTAAGTCAACAACCAACTTCGGCATGCCAATAACGAGCACGTCCGCGCACTTGATCGCTTATGGCGCCCAATGGCACGCGGGCCAATCAACCGACACGTGACGGAGATGGGTGTCCTAGCGCGTATGGGCCTAAAGTCCTCTGGCGTCCGGGTTTAGAGCGGGAGTAGCTTCGATTGATGGGGAAGCAGCCCGCCAGGGCTCTGCTACCCCCACGTGGCCACCGGACCCTTGCGCGAGTAAGAGCCGGCGGCCAAGTGGTCCACGGCCCTGTGTCGCCACTGGGGAGAGCACCTAAGGTGCCCACAAACTCTTCCGACGTCGACCAGCTTCGCGCACAAAACGCCGAGCTCGAGGCTGAGCTGGCGCAGGCCAACGCTGCGCTCAATGACGCGCAATTCTTGGCCCACCGGTTGGCGCGCCTGCTGTCCGAAAAGCCCGATCTGGCCGCAACCGCGCGGTACATCGCGCAAGTCCTGGAGGACACGCCGAGGGCAGCGTCCTAGCGTCGGGCCACCCTCAAGGGGGGACTCGTATAGGGGGTTCCAATCGAACCGGGACATTTTGCCCATGGCGACCCAACTGGGTCACGGTTAGCCTTCAGGTCCGGCCGGGCAGCGGAAGTGCAGCAGGAGTGAGGTGCGCCATCGGGCGGTCTAGACAGGGTGGCAGCAACATGCGGGCATACAGGCGGTGCTTCATACCGATCTTGGTGTTTGCCGTTGTCTTAGTCTCCGCGCTGCCGGCCATGGCCGGCGCGGCCTGGCAACCGCTCGGTTCATTGTCTTCCGGTACCGGCCCAGTGGAGTATCCGGGGGTAGCGGTCGACGCCAGCGGCAACAGTGTCTTTGTATGGCAGCGCCTTGACGGGACGACCAATTGCTATGGCGGCTCCTGCCTACGAATCCAGACCCGCGCCCGCTCAGCGGCTGGCATCCTGGGCCCGATCCAGTCGCTTTCGCCTTCGGGACGGAACGCCTCTTTACCCCATGTAGCGGTGGACCCCAACGGCAACGCGGTGTTTGTCTGGCAGAGCTCCGACGGGACCTACCTACGAATCCAAACCCGGTCTCGCTCGGCAGCGGGCACCCTGAGCCCGACGCTGACCCTCTCCGCCCCGTACCAGTCCGCGGAGTACCCGCAGCTGGCGGTAGACGCGAACGGCAACGCGGTGTTTGTCTGGGACCGCTGGGACGGGACCAACGAGCGCATCCAGGCCCGCACCCTCTCGGCGGCGGGCACGCGCGGTTCAACGCAGACCCTCTCCGCCGCGGGCGAGGATGCGATTAACGCGCAGGTCGATGTCGACCTGAACGGCAACGCCGTCTTTGCCTGGGAGCGCTGTTGCTACGACGGGACCAACAACCAGCGCATCCAGGCCCGCGCCCGCTCAACAGCGGGCATCCTGAGCTCGACCCAGACCCTCTCCGCTGTGGGCCAGACCGCTTCATCAGCGCACGTCGCGGTCGATCCGAACGGCAATGCGGTCTTTGCCTGGATTGGCACCGGGGGGCGCATCCAGGCCCGCGCCCGTTCGGCGGCCGGCGCTTTGAGCTCGACCCAGACCCTCTCCGACCTGGGTTATGGCGCTCTTGAACCACGGGTGGGGGTCGACCGCAGCGGCAACGCCGTCTTCTTGTGGCAGCGCTTCAATGGGATGGAGAACAGCGTTCAGGTCCGCGCCCGCTCGGCGACGGGCACTCTCAGCTCGACGCAGACCCTGGCGGGGACGGGTACGTCTGTCCCGGTAGGGGCCGAGATCGCCGTCGACCCGCAAGGCAACGCCGTCATTGTCTGGGAACACGAAGAAGGACCGTATCCCTGTTGCTCCCGCGCGGAGGAGGCCGTTGTCCGCTCTGCGGACGGCACCCTCGGCTCGACTCAGGTCCTCTCTGCCGCAAGCCAGAATGCACAGGAGTCACAAGTGGGCCGTCGATCCCAACGGTAACGCCTTCGCGGTCTGGCGAGAAACGACGAACGGACAAGTCCACGCTTCGGTTGGCTCGTATTGAGACCTTTCAACTGGCAGTAGATGGCGCTCGAGGAGTCTCGTGATCGCGGCTAGCTGACGCGAGGCCAGTAGTCGTTTCCCTGGGGCGGTTGGCGAACGGTACCGTCACGACCCGGTCGGCAATTTTCTCGCGACCGTCGTCACCGCAACGTCGGCGATTTCCTCCGCCCTTGGCAACTTTGCAGCGGCAGCACAGTAGCGCAAGATTCGATACGTCCTTTCTGCCGCCTTCGGATAGACCCTGCTGCAGAGAAACATGATCAACACTCTCAGGCTGATGATCTATCCGCTCGTGCTGGGCGCCGAAAGGCGTCTGTTCAAGAAGACACATGAAATGAGGACGTTGCAGCTCGCCCAAAGCGAGACGACTTGTTGTTGTCCTCAATCACCAACTGGTGACTTTGCCGTTCTGGCAGACGTAGTGGACGTATTTCCCGTTTGCAATCGGTCCTTCGTACCGTTGGCTCAGGTAACGGTCGGTGCAGGCCAGGGTCAGGCCGGATGGTCACGGAGTCGGAGGGGGTGCGGCGTGGAAGTCGAGAGCGACGTGTCGGAGCATGCACTGACCAAGAAAGTGAGCGCTATCGCGGTCATGGCGGCACCCTTGCGCACGGTGTTGAAAACGATGACATGGCCGGGCAGTTACACAAACGCGGGAGGCGCGCCTACCAGAAGGCGCTGGTCGCTGCCCAACGGGCGGCCGAGAATCCCTGGGAGCTGGCCTTCCTGAACTGGGCGCTGGTCGAGCTGGTCGAGCGGGCAAGGAGCTCGTTGGATGAAATCGGTCTCCTTCTGATCTTGCCGCCATGCGCCGGGAACGCCGGTGGACAGAAGGTCGGAGCCGACCTGTCGCGACGTACTATTCCACCTCAAGCAGTCCTTACGCGATGCGAACCTTGGCGGGCTGGCCGGTGTACTCGGGCTATGGATGCTGGAGCCAGGTCTCGCTGGACAGGTATCGCCGCCGCTCTGCTCATCACTCTGGTGGTCGGCTGCGGGTCGGCTCAACCAACTCAGGCAAAGGCGAGCCCGAGGGTTCCCGTCAAGACTTTCGCCGGCGGCTGCGCCGGCACAGTGCTGACCGATGCCGAGCCACCGGTCTGGTCACAAGCTGGTTGGAGTCACGCCAAGGGAACACCATGGCCCGTGCCGTGGGCTTTCGGGTCACAGGACACGACGGTGGCCTTCCTTTTCTCGACTGTGCTAGTGGCGGGAAGCGGTCCCCGGGTGGACGGCTCTTACAACAAGGTTGGCTGGGTAGGTAAAGGGGACTACTCAATTGGAAACACCGACATAGCAATCGAAGCTCGTCCGTTTGGCGAGTCCCAACCGGTCCTGACCAGTCCGGGTGATGCAAATGCCAGCGTCGTGGATTTACCAAAGCCAGGCTGCTGGACATTCCGCCTGTCCTGGAGCGCCCATGGTCAGCAACAGGTCAGCACCATCAACCTCGAGGTACTACCGGCCGGGGCGCGGCCGTAGGACTACGCACGCCCGCAGCTTCGCGGAAGCCGGCTCTGTCTCATCAACGCGAGCTTGCCAGGATCCGCCTCGACTTGATGATTGATCGGGCGGACTATAAGTTTTGGGTACCAGTACCGATTTAGTACCCAACCGCATCGTGTCGTGGTGTCGTTAGATGTCGTCCTGTATTCGACAGGCCAGGTTTGAATTGGCGAAAAACGAACCCGGCTTACAGTCCGCCCTGACCACCTAGGGGTGTGTCGCGGATTTGGTGATTCGGGCGAGGGTGGATGTACCCCATCGGCGGTACTCTTGCGAAATGCGACCCCTTCGGTACTCCATCAACGTCACATTGGACGGGTGCTGCGATCACCGGGAAGGGTTCGCGGACGAAGACTTACATCGTCACGCGGCGGAAAACATCGACCAGGCCGATGCTCTCCTATTTGGCCGGGTGACTTACGAAATGATGGAGGAAGCGTGGCGGCAGCCGGCGCCGACAGGAGCGAGGCCTGATTGGATGGAACCGTTCGCCCGGACGATCGACGCGGCAAAGAAGTACGTCGTGTCGAGCACCCTGGACCGGGTCGATTGGAACGCGGAGCTCCTGCGCGGGGATCTGGGGAAGGCCGTTCAGCAGCTGAAGCGGGAGCCGGGTAAGGGACTGCTCGTGGGAGGCGTGAAGCTCCCGCTGGCGTTGGCGGAGCTGGGATTGATCGATGAGTACGAGTTCGTGGTGCAACCCAGACTGGTGGGCCACGGGCCGACGTTGTTCGCGGGGCTATCGAAGCATGTCGACCTGAAGCTCGTGAGCCGGCTGGAGTTCGGATCGGGGGCAGTCGCGATGCGGTACGAGCCGAGACAGTAGCCATCGGGCTTGCTAGCCCAAGCCCGCCCACAACAACGCCTTGGCCCCGCTCATCTGTCCAATCCCTGCTAGGTCGACAGGGGCCGCGAGCGTCTCCGCCGGATCACGGATTCCCGGCGCCGCATGGTTCTTGAAGGTCACGCCAGGGCACCAAGTAGGCGGCAATCGAGTTCAGCCTTGCCTTGGCGGAGCCGGGGGGACAGTCGAGGACGCGTCCCCGCCACGGTTCGGGACCGTGATGCCCCGGGTTCAAATCCCGAGCCCCCGACCAGTTCTCGAATTCAGAGTCGTCGTTTCCCGCCTGACGCCAAGTGATCCCGCGTCACAGCGGTATCACAGATTTTCTAGAAACTCGGCGGCGTGGGCGCAGGGCCCGCTGCCCCAAGCCTGACTTCGCATCAGGCGCACGAGCCGAGTGGAGCTCTACCTACCTGCGCGTGACCGATGAATGTCCCCCTCGCACTCGATTACACAGCCGTGAAGAGGGTGACGGCTCCGCTTGCGATCAGAACCAGGCTCCACCCGAGGTCGAGGTTGAACCAGCCGCGGCGCAGTACGCCGACACCAACTTTTTCGTAGACGACCACCGAAACTAAGCCCATCACAAGAAGCATGGCCGCGACGTGCAGCGAAGCAGCGGCGACGGCCTGCAGCGATATCTCACGCAGGCTGTGATAGGCGGCGTACACCGGCAAGCCCAGCAGTACCGGGGCCAACATCAGCCCCGCGCCGTGCGCCGACGACATCAAGAACGACCAGCCAACCAACCCTGCGGGTCCGATCCGCATCCCGAAGCCAGCCGGGTGCGAGCGCGGCCGGAGCAGTTTGTACAAACCGAAGCTCACCAGTACCAGGGCCGCGAGCAGGCGCACGAAAAACGGCGGCAGGAAGGCTTCGGTCAGCGAAACTGCGACGACCACCATGATGATCGAGGCTTCATGCCCGACCGCGATCGGCAGGAGCGAGCTGAGCACCGCCCCTCGATTCTTTTCCTGCATCCCCCGCGCAACCGCGAACAGCCAACCCATCCCGGGATTGACGCCGTGATAGGCCCCGAGCAGTACGAGCGCTGCCCAGGGCCACAATGCAGTGTTCACGAGTAGCAATAAGAGTCGGATGAGGCGTCGCCGCCCTGGAGATGAACCTGATGGGTGCGCTGCTCGAATGTCGAGAAGAAGCCTTCGTCCAGGCTCAGGCCACCCTCGGGCTTGGCATGAATCGAGGTCGCCCAGCTTTTGATCCCGTCGGGGTAGAACTGCTCGTCCCAACTCGCGTAAAGCGAGTTGGTGAGATAGGCGCGCTTCCCGTCGCGGCTGAGCTCCACCATCTGCGGGCCGCCGTTCAGCGGTCCGCTCTTGGGATGCGGTGCCTTGCGGACAATGCCACCGAGGTGGACGCTGCCGGTCTTCTTGGGCTTGAAGGGATCGCTGACATCGAACTGAAGAAACTCGCCGGTACCCCACGCCGACACGTAGAGCCAGCGATCGTCGAGGGAGAGGTTGATGTCGCTAACCAACGGCGGAACTGCCTTGAAGCCCTTGAGCAGCGGCGGCAGGTCGTCGGGATTGGCCGGTTCGGCCGGGATCTCGATCACCTTCTCCACCTTGTAAGTGGAGCCGTCGAGATACCACGTCCAGATCGAAGAGCTGAGGTCCTTCAAGCTCACCACCACACCGACGAATCCGTACGCCTTGCTTGGATCGTGGGCGGGACGAAGCTCGAGCACCATTTGCTGCTCAGCCCCGAGGTCGATCTCCTGGCGATGGCGTCGCTTCGGTAGATCCCAGATGTGGAGCTTGTGTCCGTAGTTTCCTGCCAGCAGCAGGTCGGGGTTGACCCCGCCCTCGACCATGTTGGGAGTGCCCCATTCGCTGGTGATGGCGGTGTCGTATCCGAGGTGCCACCAGAAGTCGTAAGCGAGCTCCTGAGGGCCGCGATCGAGTTCCCATCGACCCTTGACCGCAAAGGTGTCGTGGTCGATGACGAAAATGCCACCGGGACCATTGCCGTCCGGAGCGCCGAGCGCGCTCACGTAGATACCGTCTGGCCCACAGTGAATGGTGTGCGGGCGGCTGTAGCCGGCACGTTCAGCGATCTCTTGCGCCTCGATCGTGTGCACGAGCTTCGGTTGTTTGGGATCGGGTTTGATATCGAATACGTAGATGCGCGACGAGCGCAATCCCGGGACGAGCAGGTAACGGCGCTCCAGGTGAGGATGGGCAGCATAAGGGCATAGGGCCGAGCTGCACACGTTCCAGCCGAAGTGGTGAAATTCGTCACCGACGTTCGGAGCGTCAACGCGGCCAACCTGCTTGCCAAAACTTTTCGATCCGGGGTCAACGTCGAGTGTCACAAGCCCGTCAGGCTTCTTCCTGCTCGGGTCGAATGTGACCATGTAAGCGAGCGTTTCGACGGGTGCTTTCGCCGCCAGGCGTGGCGACGGATAGAAGGTCTGATCGGGTCTGAGAAGGGTGGTTGCCATGTGCTGCTCCTTTCAAGCGCCCAAGGGGCGGAGGATGGTTCGATTGAAGGACAGGTCGCCTCTTTGGGGGCGTCTCCCCAGAGCTAGCGACCTAACAGGTACAGAAGCAGTGCGGCGCCTCGATGAGCCGGTGGGCCGGGAATCGAAGGTCGAGCCCCATCAATGTGGGAGTTTATACCCGGCCAATCACTTGCGGGCGGGCCGTCCGATTACACCGGGTTTGAACTCGAGCATGGTTATTACGCAGCCGATATGTCAGCAGACGCACGACCCGGGGACCGTGCGTCACCGAGGTTCAAAATCCAACCTCGCGAGCCTCCAGCAAACCCAGGGCGATGCACCATGTCGCTCGTAACCATCACCCGTTCGGTTCCCTGGATATGGGATCGAGGCCCCAACTCCGGTGCGCATTAACCGGCTGGTGAGGCGCCGCAGAACTTAGGCGCGGGCCCTGTGTACTCGATGGGCCTGACGGCCGAAATCTCCCTAAGGATCAGCGCACGACAGGACGCCCGCGTCGGGTTCGTGGTCGAAGAACTACGCGGACTGGCGGAGATGCTTCCGAAGATGCAGGACTACTGCGACGAGCACCAGGCAGCCATTCCATTCGAAATGCCAATCGGTTCGGGCGGCAGCGCCTTGGCGTAACGCAGATGCTCCGGAGCGGCCGCGACGGTAACGAGATCGCCTTCGGAGTAGTCCCAGCCGTCTAGAGAAAGTCGGCGGCGGTGATCCCATAGGCGTGCCCCGGCGGCCACTCCACCAACTCGATGCGGTAGCCGTCGGGGTCGATCAGCCATGAGATCTGGGGCCCGTCCACTCCACCCGGCCGTTCCACCGGGCCGGGCCTGAGCCCCGCCTCGGATAACTGCCCAAGGGTGGCATGGAGATCGTCGACCTGAATCGGGATGTGACTGAACCCGGTGCCGATATCGACCCGCCCATCCTCCGGGCGGTGCACCAGCTCAAGCGTGACTACCTCCTCGCCTGGGAACTTGAGCATGGTCAGACTCGCGTTGGCCCCCAGATCAACCCGGCCGACCTGCTCATACCCGAGCGCGGTGTAGAAGCCGAGCGAGGCGGCCAGATTGGAAACCCGGTACGAGGTGTGGAGAGTCCTCATCGTCAAGTCGCCTGGGAGAAATGATGCCTTGCCGGCGGCGTCAGGTTGGCGGGTCGCTTCTTCAGCCAGCGAGCTAGGAGCCCCTGCAACTAAAGCTAGTTGTTCGGGTTGAGGACGATCTGCCCGCGGACTGAGGGTTGCTCTCGCACCCGGCATTTCAATGAGCGCGACCATTCAACCAGGCGGACTCAATTCGGCCATTCGGCACGACTAAACGAAGGGCAGCGACCTCGTCACCAACACGATGCGTGGTCGCGTAACACAGCGTTGGCGGATCCCTTCAAGCGCGGAGCTATGGTTTCACCTTCCGATGACCCGACCCACGACTTGGCTCGGCGCCGTGTCACAGCCGTGTCACTGACTCGCGGAACAAGGAGGACAAGCTCGGCGATTGAGTACAGGAGGACACTGGAGGAGCCGCCGGGATTCAGAAGGACAACGACGCGATGTCGGTTCCGGCCCCCGACCAACAAACGTACTCAAAATCCCGGTTTTCGCAGGCTCCGTCTAATCAGCGGGCACATGCAGGTCGCAGATTGTCTGGCGACTTCCCGCAACCGGAACCTGAGGAGCGGGCGGCGCCATCACGTCTGAACGAGACTCGAGTAGTCTGGCCGTCGTGGACGGCTCGGGGCCACTGACGGTCTCCCTCGGCGAGATCGACCGCGGCGCCGTCGCGCTGGCTGGCGGCAAAGGCGCCAACCTCGGCGATTTGATACGAGCCGGCTTCCGGGTTCCCAACGGATTCGTGCTTACGACACGTGCCTACGCCCTCGGCGCCAAAGCGGCGGGTGTCGATCCGGCACGACCGACGGAGGCTGCCGAGCGGCTGCGAGCAGCACCAGTGCCAGAGGGGATCGCTGACGTGGCTCTCAAGGCGTACACCGGTCTCGGCTCTGGACGTGTTGCGGTGCGGTCGTCGGCCACCGCCGAGGACCTGCCTGGCGCATCGTTCGCCGGCCAGCAGGACACGTACCTCGATGTCTTGGGCGACGCGGATCTGCTCGACGCGATTCGCCGCTGCTGGGCGT
>Ga0209802_1002060_pt1 | contig 14310 bp, 15 predicted proteins | sample GraSoiAngelo_129_FD_185886 | JGI IMG/M metagenome (GOLD analysis project Ga0209802, IMG submission 185886) | Grasslands soil microbial communities from the Angelo Coastal Reserve, California, USA - 14_0927_12_40cm (SPAdes) (version 2) | ecosystem: Environmental > Terrestrial > Soil > Grasslands ... | reverse complement strand
ACGCAAGAGGGCGGGGTCCAGAACTTCCGGACGATTGGTGGCCGCCAGCACCACTACGTTCTGGTTCGGCGTGAAGCCATCCATCTCGGTCAGGATCTGGTTGAGCGTCTGCTCTCGCTCATCATTGCCGCCGAATCCGGTGCCGGCGGCTCTCGACCGGCCGATGGCGTCCAGCTCGTCGATGAAGATGATGCTGGGCGAGGCGGCCTTGGCCTGGGCGAACAGGTCACGCACTCGGGAGGCGCCCACCCCCACGATGGCCTCCACGAACTCGGATGCGGAGAGGCTGAAGAAGGGGCGATTGGATTCACCGGCGACCGCCCGAGCCAGGAGCGTCTTGCCGGTGCCCGGGGGTCCGACCAGCAGCACGCCGTGCGGGATGGTGGCCCCCAGCCGCTGGTACTTTTCCGGCGTGCGCAGGAAGTCGACCACCTCGGCCAGGTCCTCTTTGGCCTCGTCGATGCCGGCGACGTCGTTAAAGGTCGTGCGTCCGGCGGTGTCGGCCGTGTACAGCTTGGCCTGGCTCCGGCCAAAACTGCCAAGGATGCCGCCGGCGCCGCCCCCGGCCCGCTGGCTGATGTAGATGAACGCCGCGACCAACAGCAGCACGGGACCGAATCCGAGCAAGAGAGCGAGCAGCGGCGACTGGCCCGACCCGGGGGCGGCGGCGGTGATGGGAACGTTCTGCTCCTGCAAGAGGGTCCCCAGGTTGTCCTGGGCAAAGACGGGCCGCTCGGTCTGGAACAGCGTGCCGCTCTGGGATCCGCTGCTGACCGGCCGTCTAAATTCCCCCTGGATGGAATTGCTCTGGGCGGTGATGCTCTTCACGTTGCCGGCGGTGACCTGCTCGACGAAGGTGGTGTAGGGGACCGTGATCCGGGTTGGCCCACTGGTAATGAAGGTGCTGAAAAGGTAATTGAGCACCAGCAGCGCGACCACGTAGATCCAGAACCCGCGACTTTGCCAGAACGGCCGGCGTGCCGGTGAGGGTGGCGCGGCGCGGGTCGGGTTGGTAGCCACGTCCCCCTTCTCCTCCCGCAATCCTACTGCTAAATCCTCCTCCGCTATCCGGGGGAGGTGAGGGAACGGTTCGAGCGACAACTAAGATACGTCTCGGCCGGGATGACGTAATTGGTAGCCGTAGGCGACTTAAAATCGCCAGCCCGAAAGGGCGTCCGGGTTCGACTCCCGGTCCCGGCATTTTTCTCCTAGGCGGCAGCGACCCGGGGCGGATTGCCGTGCAAGCGCAGGTAGAACCCCTGGGCGATCGCATACGGAACCAGGAGGCTCAGCTCGAACTCGGCCCCCCGCCGGAGCACCCCGGCAAACAGGTCGGGAAGAAGGCGGCGTTGACTGGCTTCCGCGATTCGAAGGATGGCGTAGGCGTCCGACAGCCGGACCCTGGCGGCGGATCCATCCCAGACTGTGGCGCCGTCTTCCAGCTGGCGCCACTCCGCCAGCAGCACGCCCTGGGTCGCGCACAGCGCCAGGGCCTGGACCAGGCGAGGCTTGCCGTCGCCGCCCACCTCGACGTGGTGCGCCTCGGCGACGGCGAGCGCCCGGGCGACCGCCTCTTCGACCTGTGGCCAGGACTCGCTATCCGCCGCCGCGTGAGTCAGCAGGTCCGGCGCCTCGACGATCCGCTTGGCCCGGCCCAGGGCAAACCCATCGAGTTGTCCGCGCAAGGCGGGTGGCAGCGCGAGGTCGGCCAGGGGAGGGGCGTGGCTCGCAAACGTTTCGACCAGCGGCTCCCCGTACAGCATCTCCGGATCCTGGGGGGGCGGGGGCAATTCCTGGTGCTGAATGGCGGGCTTCCAGCCGGCGCCCCAGCCGGTCGCTCGCCGCGGCGGCCGCTTGGCAACCAGCACGGCCGCAGCCACCCCGAAGGCGAGCACGACCAGGCCCCAGAAGATGCCGAACACCAGCATGACGACGATCCCGGCCGCCAGCGCGATGGGCAGGATGACGACGCGACTCCGTTTGGTCACATAGCGTTCAACGGAAATCGAGGGTCAATCCCCCCGCAAAACCCTCCCCCCAGACCTCCCCTCCCCAGGGGAGGACACGGTGGTTACCCCGCGTTACGTGGCGTCTTCGGCGCCGGGGTACGGTGGCTGCTTGCCACGCCGGCTCAACTGATCCTGAGCCCTGGTGATAGTCTCCTGCACCTTGGGTCGAGCGCTTTCCACCATCCCCTGGGCCTGGTCCAGCATGGGCTGCACCTCGCCCCGCAAGTGCTCCAGGCGCGAGCTCAAGTCCTGGCGTAGCTGCCGCCCTTCTTTGGGGGCATAGAGGAGCGCTGCCGCGGCTCCCAGCATCATCCCGTGCACGACGCCGCGCAGGTATCCCATGGTCGTCCTCCTTCAGCGAGTGGCCCGGCTGGTCCCGCGATTGTAGCACCGCCCGCGCTTCAATCTGATAGTGCAGCTATCAGGTGAAGTCGGTGCTAAGCTGCTGGCCGAGCCTGCGGGAGAGGCCGCAGCCTGGCCACCGCCCGTCCGGTCTGGGTGAGCAGGACGATGCCCTGCGCGACCAGGTCCAGGGCGGACCGCAGCAGGACCGCGGCCACGCAGGCCACGCTGTACAGGATCACCTCCGCAATCCGGCTACGAAGGAAGGGCACCCCCGCCGCGACGCCTCCAATCAGGATGCCTGCCACGCAGATGGCGGCCAGCAGCTCGATGCCCCGCATGGCCAGCCACTCCCGTACGCCCATCACAAGAATACGTATAACCCAACTATCAAGATAAAGTCAACAAGAACGCGTTTCCGGCCCCTGACCTCGAATAGGAGCCGCCTATAGGTCGACGTACTCGCCGATGCCGCGGCTGCGAGCCCGCTCCAGCACCGTGGCGCCCACCGCGATGTCTTCCAGGGCCAGGCCGACCGACTTGAAGAGCGTGATCTCCTGCGGATCGGAGCGCTTCGCGGTGCCGGCGATCACTTCGCGCAGAGAGTGGACCCGGGCCCAGTCCAGCATCCCGTCGGCCTCGGCCAGGAGTAGGTCGCCGGCCTCCAGCCGGGCGGCATAGGCGTCGTCCGCCACCACCAGGCCAGCCCGGGACACGGTCTCGCCATCTACTTCACGGCGCTGGGGCCAGTTCGACCCGGCAACATTCAGGTGCTGCCCGGGACGGAGCCAGGCACCCGGGAAGAGGGGAGACCCGGCGCTGGTGATGGTCGTGATGATGTCGGCGGCTTCCACCGCCTCGCGTGGGTCGCCGCCGGCGATGGCGCGGATCCCGTTGGCCGCTAGGTCCGACAACAATCGCTCCCGCCGGCCGGGATCCCGGCTCAGCACTCGCACCTCCTGCAGCGGCCGCACGGAGGCGACGGCCACCACCTGGGTTAGGGCCTGGGTCCCGGTCCCGAAGATCGTCAGCCGGCTGGCATCGGGCCGCGCCAGGTAGCGGGTCGCCAGACCCGAGGCGGCCCCGGTGCGAAGGCGCCCCAGATGGTCGCCGTGCACGATCGCGACCAGCTCGCCCGAGCCGGCGTCAAAGAGCTGGATCCAGAACGTGGCGCCTCGCGGGTGAGCGGTATATGCCTTGAGACCGACGAGGCCCCGCGTTGGAAGCGCGGCGCTCATGGTGGCCAGCACGACGCCACCGGCCACGCGGCGCCGAGGCTGATTCTCGGCGCGCCCGCCGGCCCAGTCGCGGAAGGCAGCGTCCAGCACGTCGATCGCCTCGGGGACGGTGATCAGCTGGCGCACATCATCCTCCCGCAGGAGCAAGGCCATTCGACGATTATGGAAGGCGTGCTGCCACCCAACCTTCGCGCGCGAGTCGGCGCCATGCGGGTGGCGCACCTGGCGACCGCCCATCGGGGCAAGCCGGCGGTGGTTCCCATTAGCTTTGCGCTGGTCGGCGACCGCCTCTACTCGGCCATCGACGCCAAGCCCAAGCGCGTGCCGCCCGAGCAGCTACGCCGAGTGCGCTACCTGCGCGCCAATCCGCGGGCGGCCGTCCTGGTCGATCACTATGAAGAGGACTGGCGCCGGCTCTGGTTCGTCCTGCTCGAAGGCCCGGTACGGTTGCTCGAGCGGGGGGCCGAGCATGGCCGGGCCATCGCCGCGCTCCGGCGCAAGTACCCGCAATACGTCGCCATGCCGCTGGCGGCCAACGCGCTGGTCATTGCCCTCGACGTGGGGAAGTGGCGAGAGTGGCGATCGGCACCGGGTTCCCAGCGGGGCGCCCCGGTTTAACCGGAGTCCGGGCCTACGCCGCCTGCTGTTGGCCGGTTTTGCGGGCGGCGGCCCGCTCGATCCGCTTCTCCCGGGCCTTACGGCCGCGGCGCACGTGAGGCTTCATCCGGCGCGTATAACTGGCCGCCGTGGCGATGCCTGCGGGACTTTGTGACCCACTTGAAGGTCCCTGCGGCCGCGTGTAACTGACTGGCGGGCCAGGGCTGGCGGCGCAGGGTATCACGGCTCGGTAACATGAGTCTCCAGTGAGTGACCCCCGGCCCATCGGCGTCTTCGACTCGGGCGTCGGCGGGTTGACCGTGCTGCGCGAGCTACAGCGGCAGCTGCCGGCCGAGTCCACCATCTACTTCGCCGATCTCGGCCATTTCCCCTATGGCCCGCGCTTCCAGGGGCAGGTCCGGCAGTTCTCGCTACGCATCATCCGCTTCCTGGAAGAGCTCGATGTAAAGCTGGTGGTGATCGCCTGCAACACGGCCACCGCGGCGGCCCTCAACGCCGCCCGGGAGACCTTCGACATCCCGATCGTGGGGGTGATCACGCCCGGCGCCCAGGCGGCCGTCCAGGCCACCCGCAACAAGAAGATCGCCGTTATCTCCACGGAAGGGACCAAGCAGAGCGGGGAATACCTGCACGCTATCAAGGAGGCCAACCCCACCATCGGCGTGCTGCCGCTGGCGGCGCCTGGCCTGGTGGAGCTGGTCGAGCGCGGCCAGGCCCAATCGCCCGAGGCCGAAGCCGCCCTCCGCGCGACGCTGGCCGAGATCATCGAGTACGCACCCGACACGCTCATCCTGGGTTGCACCCATTACCCGCTGCTGCGTCCCCTAATCCAGAAAGTGACCGAGGGCAAGATGACCATCGTCGACTCGGCCCACACCACGGCCGCGCGGGTGGCCCGGGTGCTGGCCGCCAACGGGCTGGCCGCCGCCAACGAGCCAGCCCGGCACCAGATCTACGTCACCGGGTCGCCCGACCAGTTCCTGCAAACGGCCCACATCCTGTTCGAAAATGCCCTCCCCCCGATCCAAACGGTGAGCCTGGAGCTGGTGGAGCAGATGGGGTCGCGCGAGGCGGTCGGCTAACGTTACGAGCTCGGCCGCGTCGAGCCCGCCACAATCGGGCCACCGCTGGATAGGAATTGCCCCAGTGGGCTCCCTACGATAGGGTTAGGCGAGCGCATGAGTGTGACCCGCACGGATTTCCTCGCCCCGGTCCAGGTTGAGCTCGATGACTTCGAGCGACGCCTGCACGCGGTGGTCCGCGCCGACATGGGTCCCCTGGCCGACGCCATGCAGCAAATCCTGGATGCCGGCGGCAAACGGATCCGGCCGGCGCTGGTCATCCTGGCCGCCCACCTGGGCCAGCCCCGCATCGAGGATGTCTTCAGCACGGCCATGGCGATCGAGTTCATCCACAATGCCACCCTCATCCACGACGACCTGATCGACCATGCGCCCACCCGGCGCGGACTCCCCACCATCCACGAGGTGCTGGGTCCCGGCCCGGCGGTCATCATCGGCGACTATTACTTCGCCAAGGCCGCCAATCTGATGGCCCAGGTCGGGGATCCCAATATCGACGTCCGCCTCTCGCAGGCCGTGATGACGATCTGCTACGGGGAGATGCTCCAGTTCACCACTCAGCGCAAGTACGAGCAGACCGAGGAGGAGTATTACGCCAAGATCGGGCGGAAGACCGCGGTCCTGATGGCGACCTCGACCTTCTGTGGCGCAGTGACCAGCGACCAGCCGAAGGAGGCGGTGGCGGCGTTGGAGCGCTACGGCCACCTGCTCGGGATGGCATTCCAGATCGCGGACGACGTGCTGGACTACCTGGCCACGGAAGCGGAAGTCGGCAAGCCGGTCGGCAATGACCTCAAGGAAGGGACCGTCACCCTGCCCCTGATGCTGGCCCTCCAGGACCTGGGCGTCGACGGCAGGCTGCGGCGGGTGCTGGACCGGCCCGTTCTGGGTGACGCCGACTACGCCGAGGTGGTCTCCATCGTCCGCCACTCACGAGCCATCGACGAGTCGTACGAGGTCGCCCGCCGGTTCGGCGAGCAGGCCCGCGCGGCGCTGGAGGTGTTCCCACCGTCCAGCTACAAGGACGCGCTGGAGGAACTGACTCATTACGTCGTCCGCCGCCGAAATTGAGCCCGGATTCGGGCTCAGCCCGCCGGATGACCCGCCCGGTGTGGTAGCGTCGGTCCGCGGTGTCTGAGACGCATTTCGTCCTGGTCGGCCTGAGTCACCGGACCGCTCCCCTCGAGGTGCGCGAGCAGGCGTCCATCCCGGATGCCAGCGTGGGGGAGTGCCTGCAGCGACTGGCGGACAGGGACCTGCTCGACGCCGGCGCGCTGCTCTCCACCTGCAACCGCACCGAGCTCTATGCCGTCTCGGCCAACGCCGCGGCCGACGACCGGCTGCTGCGGGCGTTCGGCGAATGGCCCCATCAACTGCCCTTCGAGACCTGGCGCCGCTACGCCTATCACCTGGCCGACGGCCAGGCCATGGGGCATCTCTTCCGCGTGGCGGCCGGCCTCGACTCGATGGTGCTGGGCGAGGGGCAGGTGCTGGGCCAGCTGAAGCAGGCACTCGACCAGGCGCAAAAAGCCGGAACGCTGGACGCCACCCTGCACGTCATCCTGCGTGGCGCGATCCGGGCCGGCAAGCGGGTGCGGGACCAGACCGAGCTCGGCCGGAGCGCGGTGTCGGTCAGCCACGTGGCCGTGATGCGCGCCCGCGAGATCCTAGGTGATCTTGCCGGCCGCAGCGTCCTGCTGGTGGGCGCCGGGGCCATGAGCGAGATCGCCGTCCGCCTCTTCCGGAACCAGGGCATCCGCCACGTGCACCTGGCCTCCCGCACCCTGCAGCGGGCCGATGAGTTTGCCCGGCCGCTGGGGGTGGAAGCCATCGACTTCACGGCGCTGGAATCGGTGGTCCCCGAGGTCGACGTGATCCTGACTTCGAGCAGCGCGCCCTACGTGCTCTTCGACCGAGACCGCATCGAGCGGTTCCAGGCGCTGCGCGGCGGCCGCCCGCTGGTGATCGTGGACATCGCCGTCCCCCGTGATGTCCACCCGGACGCCAGCAGCGTCCCGGGGGTCTCGCTGGCCAACATCGACGACCTGCGTGTAGTGGCGGAACGGAACCTGCGGGACCGCGCGGCGGCGGCGCCGGCGGCGGAACGAATCGTCGAAGAGGAGCTGGCCCGAACCCGCGCCGGCTTGCAGGCGCGCCAGGCCGGCCCCCTGATCGGCGCGCTCGTCCGGCGGGCGGAGCGGATCCGCGACGACGAGGTCGACCGCGCCCTGTCGCACCTGCCCATGGCCGATGCCGCCACCCGCAAAGCCCTGCACGGGCTGGCGGAGGGATTGACGGCCAAGCTGCTGCACTCGCCCATTCGCCACCTGCGGGAGACGCCCACACCCAGCGTGGATGCCGCGGTCCTGCAAGACGCCTTCGACCTGACCGACCCGGAATGATCCGGCTGGCGACCCGAGGGAGCGCGCTGGCGCTCGTGCAGGCTCGCATGGCTGCCGACGCCCTGCACCGGCTGCATCCGCGGGAAGTCTTCGAGCTGACGCCAATCGAGACCTGCGGGGATCGCGCGCAGACCGTCGCGCTGACCGAGGTGCAGCAGGAAGGCGTCTTCGTGAAGGAGCTGGAGCAGGCGCTGCTCGATGGCCGTGCCGACCTGGCGGTGCACTCGGCCAAGGACCTGCCCACGCTGATGGCGCCGCCGCTGGTGCTGGCCGCTTTCCTGCCGCGGGCGGATGCCCGCGATGTCCTGATCACGCGGACCGGTCAGGGGTTGCGCGACCTGCCGGCCGGTTCCCGGATCGGGACCGGCAGCCCCCGCCGAGCGGCGCAGGTGCGGGCCGTGCGTCCGGACCTGGAGGTGGTGCCGATCCGCGGCAACGTCGATACCCGCATCCGCAAAGTGCGGGAGGGTGCGGTGGACGCCGTTGTCCTGGCGGCGGCCGGCCTCCAACGCCTGGACCGGACGGCCGAGGTGACGGAATGGCTGCCCTTCGACCTGATCCTCCCGGCGCCCGGGCAGGGTGCGCTGGCGCTGCAGGCGGTCGAGGGCACGGTCGCCTGCGGATTGGCCCGGCAGGCTGATGATCCAGCCACCCGGCGGGCGGTGGAGGCCGAGCGGATGTTGCTCCGGCGGCTGGGTGGCGGCTGCCTCACCCCGGTGGCGGCCTTCGCGGTGCCGGAGGGGCAGCGCCTGCACCTGCGGGCGGCCGTCCTGTCGGCATCGGGGCGGGACACCTGCCGCGCCGAGGCGACCGCGTCGGACGGGGAGGCCACTGTGGATGCCGTCCTGGCAGGGCTTCGGGAGCAGGGCGCCGAGCGCCTGCTTCGGGACGACCGGCTCCAGCGCCGGCCGCTCCACGGGCTGCACGTCCTGGTGACGCGGGCCGGCCCCCAGGCATCCGGATTTGCCGACCGGTTGCAACAGGCGGGCGCCGAGGTCACCTCCGTCCCGACCATTGACATCCAGCCGCTGGACGCCCGGGCCGATACTCGCCTGGGGGACTTGGGTCGGTATGACTGGATCGCATTCACCAGCGCGAATGGGGTGGCGGCCTTCGCCCAACTACTGAGCGAGCTGGGCGCGCCCTTCCCCAGCGCCCGGCTGGCCGCCATCGGTCCCGAGACCGCCGCCGCCATCCGCGAAGCCGGCCATCGGCCAGACCTGGTTCCGGAGCAATTCGTCGCGGAGTCGCTGGCCGACGCCCTGCCGGCCGCGGCTCGGGTCCTCGTGCCCCGCGCGGTCGGGGCCCGCGACGCGCTCCCCGATCGGCTGCGTCAGCGGGGCAGTACGGTCGACGTGCTCGAGCTGTATCGCGCGGTCGCCCCGCCGGGCCTCGCGACCGCCCTGAACCGGGTGCTGGGCGAGGTTGACGTGGTCACCTTCACCAGCTCCTCGACGGTCCGCCACTTCGTCCAGGCGGTGGGACACGACCTGCCGCCGCAGGTCCGAGTGGCCTGCATCGGGCCGATCACGGCGGCCACCGCCCGCGACCTGGGACTGCCGGTTGCTATCATCGCCGAGGAGTACACGACGCAAGGCCTGGTGGACGCGCTGATCCGCGATCGCCTGGCAAGCACCGCACTATGAGCTTTCCCACCGAACGCCCCCGACGTCTGCGTGCCCGGCCCGCGCTCCGCCGGCTGGCGCGCGAAACCGCACTGTCTCCGACCGACCTGATCTATCCCCTGTTCGTGCGCGAGGCCATCGCCGAGCCCGTCCCCATCGAGGCCATGCCGGGGCAGGTCCAGCACTCGCTCGACTCACTGGCACGCGAAGTGGAGTCGGCCCTGCGGCTGGGGGTGCAGAGCTTCGTCCTGTTCGGCATCCCGGCGGCCAAGGACCCGGACGGCAGCCAGGCCTGGGACGACGCTGGCATCGTGCAGCAGGCGCTGCGCCGGCTGCGCGACGCCTTCGGCGGCGAGCCGGTGCTGATCGCCGACCTCTGCCTGTGTGAGTACACGGACCATGGCCACTGCGGCGTGCTCGACGGCGACCGGGTGGACAACGACCGCACCCTGGCGATCTACCAGCGGATCGCCACCGCCCAGGCCGCGGCCGGGGCCGACGTGATTGCCCCGTCCGGGATGATGGACGGCCAGGTGGCCGCCGTCCGGACGTCCCTCGACGCCGCGGGCTTCGAGGACCGGGCCATCCTGGCCTACGCTGCCAAGTACGCGTCGGCCTTCTATGGCCCCTTCCGCGAGGCGGCGGGCTCCGCGCCCCGACAGGGTGACCGGCGCGGCTATCAGATGGATCCGGCCAACGCGCGCGAGGCGGTCCGCGAGGTGCGGCTGGACATCGCCGAGGGGGCGGACATCGTCATGGTCAAGCCGGCCCTCGCCTATCTGGACGTCATCCGCCGGGTGCGCGACTCGGTGGACGTGCCCCTCGCCGCCTACAACGTGAGCGCGGAGTACGCCATGGTGAAGGCGGCGGCGGCCCGCGGCTGGATCGACGAACGGCGCGTGATTCGTGAGGTCTTACTCGGGATCCGGCGGGCCGGGGCGGACATGGTCCTCACCTACCACGCCCGGGAAGCCGCCGCGGATATTCCGTGCTGGGAGGAGCTGGGTTGAGCCAGGAAGAAAAGGTCTCGCCCTGGCAGGTGGCCGCGACGCTCGGCCTGCTGGGCGCGGCGGTGGTGGTCGCCGGCATCTACTTGACGCGAACGGTGGGGAGTACCCCCGGCTCGGCGCCCACCCCGAGCCCGAGTGCGACCGCCACTCCCACGGCGAGCGTGGCCCAGATTCCTCCCGGACCGACCTGCGGCGCGCTGAAATTCGGGACCGCCCTCGTGCCGCTGCCGGGCGATGCCGGCCTGCGCACCTACGCCGCTCCGCCGCCGTCCATCATCAACCTCGACCACAAGTACCTGGCCAGCATCGTCACGCCCCGGGGCACGATCACCCTGTGCCTGGACCCGGCGCTGGCGCCGGTGACCGTGAACAACTTCGTGTTCCTGGCCCGCAACCAGTTCTACGACGGCCTCACCTTTCACCGGGTGGAGGCGGGCTTCGTCATCCAGGGCGGCGACCCCAAGGGTGACGGCACCGGCGGTCCCGGGTACCAGTTCGCGGACGAGCCGGTGCGCAGCCAGTACGTCAAAGGCTGCGTGGCGATGGCCAACTCGGGGCCGAACACCAATGGCAGCCAGTTCTTCATCTGCACGGCCGATGATCCGCAGCTGGCGACCAATGGTCATTACAACCTCTTCGGGTTCGTGCAGACCGGCATGGACGTGGCGCTCAAGATCGTCAAGGGGGACGTCATGAGCAAGGTGACCGTGCAGGAGCAAACGGCATGAGCGGCTGTGCGGGGCTGACGTTCGGACCGGCGCTCGAACACTCGGGGGCCGCCGGCCAGCGAAAATTCAACGAGCCGCCGCCGATGCAGATCGATGCCAAGAAGCGATACCAGGCGGTGATCAAGACCGGCAAGGGGACCATCACCCTCTGCCTGGATCCCGCCCTGGCCCCGAAGACCGTGAACAATTTCGTCTTCCTGGCGCGCAATCTCTACTACTACAACCTGACCTTCCACCGCGTGGTGCCTGGCTTTGTCATCCAGGGCGGATGTCCGCGCGGCGACGGCACCGGCGGACCGGGCTATCGCTTCTCGGACGAGCCGGTCAAAGAGCCCTATGTCGAAGGGGCGGTGGCCATGGCGAATTCCGGGGCCAACACCAATGGCAGCCAGTTCTTCATTACCAACGCCGACGCCTCTGGGCTGGACCGCAAGTACAACCTCTTCGGCCACGTGGAGTCAGGCATCGACGTGGTCAAGGCCATCAAGGTCGGTGACGTGATGCAGTCCGTCACCGTGCATGAGCAAACGTAGGACGGCGACCCGCTCGGAGGAGCTGCTCGACCAGGCCCTGGCGCTGATCCCCGGCGGCGTGAACAGCCCCGTCCGAGCGTTCCACGCCGTCGGCGGGACGCCGCCCTTCATGGTCCGCGGAGACGGCCCGTGGGTCTGGGATGCCGATGGCCGTCGCTACCTGGACCTGGTCGGCTCGTGGGGCCCGCTGATCCTGGGTCACCGGCACCCGGCGGTTGTGGCTGCCCTGCGCGATCAGCTCGAGCGCGGCTGGACCTTCGGCGCCCCGACCGAGGGTGAGGTCCGGCTGGCCGCCACCATCCGGGAGCGGATGCCGTCGGTCGAGATGCTTCGGCTGGTCAGCTCCGGGACCGAGGCCACCATGTCCGCGGTCCGGCTGGCTCGGGCCGCCACCGGCCGGTCCAAGATCCTGAAGTTCGCCGGCGGCTACCACGGCCACGCCGATCCACTGCTGGTGGAGGCCGGCTCGGGGGTGGCGACCCTGGGGATCCCGGGCACGCCGGGCATTACCCCCGGTGCCGCCGGGGACACCATCGTGGTTCGCTACAACGCTCCACCCGAGGCCGAGGCGGCATTCGAGCGCTGGCCGGAGGCGATCGCCGCCGTGATCGTGGAGCCGGTAGCGGGCAATATGGGCGTCGTGCCCCCCGCGCCCGGGTTCCTGGCTGGGCTTCGCGATCTGACCCGGCGCGAAGGGACGCTGCTGATCTTCGACGAAGTGATCACCGGCTTTCGGGTGGCCCGCGGCGGGGCGCAGGCGCGGTATGGAGTGACCCCGGACCTAACCTGCCTGGGCAAGGTCATCGGCGGCGGCCTGCCGGTGGGCGCCTACGGGGGCCGCCGCGATCTGATGGAGCTGGTCGCCCCGGCCGGTCCCGTGTACCAGGCCGGCACCCTGTCCGGCAACCCGCTGACGGTGGCGGCCGGCCAGGCCACCCTCGACCAACTCGACGATGGGGTTTACCAGCGCCTAGAGACTGCCGGGCAGCGCGCGGCAGACCTGATCAGCGGGGCGGCATCGGAGGCTGGCGTCCCGATGATCGTGAACCGTGTGGGTTCACTGATCACCCCGTTCTTTACAGGCAGCCCGGTGACCGACTACGACTCGGCAAAGGCTTCCGATACGGCCCGCTTCGGGCGGTGGTTCCACCGGATGCTCGAGCAGGGCGTATCGCTGCCGCCGTCACAGTTCGAGGCCCTCTTCGTTTCCACCGCGCATACTCCCGACGTCATCGATGAGTTCGCGGTCGCGCTGGCCGGGAGCTTCAGCGGTCCTTAAGGGCCGACCAAAAGTGCGAGCGTATAATGAGGCCCAAGGAGCGAACTGAATGGGTCTTTTCGGCCACTGGTACATCTTGGTGATCCTGCTCGTGATCGTCTTGATCGTCTACGGTCCCGGCAAGCTTCCAGAAGTCGGCGGAGCCATCGGCAAGGCGATGCGCGAGTTCCGCAAGGCCTCGACGGACCTGCAAGACGAGATCAAACGCAGCACGACCCCGACCGAGACCGACCAGGCCAACCGGCCGGCAACCGACACGAAGCCGACCAGCGAACCCAAGGCCTGAGACCCGACCCTCGCGACCCAGAGGGGGATGAATGGCGAAGCCCAGTCTCGTCGTGACGGACGAGGATCGGCGCATGACGATCATCGAGCACCTGGAGGAGCTCCGCCGCGTCCTCATCATCTCCATCATCGCCTTCGCGATTGGGTCCGCCATTGGCCTGATCCTTTCGCAGCGCGTGCTGGAGATCCTGGTGGGCCCGATTCATCAGGTAATTGGGAATCGCCCACTGATCGTGCCCGGTCCGCTCGACAAGATCTTCATCCTCTTCAAAATCGGTATGGTCACGGGGCTGATCCTGGCGAGCCCCGTGATCTTCTGGCAGGTTTGGACCTTCATCGCGCCCGGCTTGCGGCGGAACGAGAGGCGTTTCGCGGTCGGCTTCGTAACGTCCGCCACCATCCTGTTTGCCATGGGGATCGGCTTCGCGTTCTTTGCCATGCCCATCGCCCTGCGGTTTCTGACCGGCATCGGAGGCGGGGATCTGATCTACCTGCCGTTTGCGGACAAGTACATCACCTTCATGCTGATCGTGATCGCCATCTTCGGCATCACCTTCGAGCTTCCGCTTGCCCTGACGATGCTCGGCCTGGCCGGCATTGTCACGCCTCAGGGACTATCCCGCCGGCGGATTCCTATCTGGATCGGCATCTTCGTCGGCGCCAACTTGGTTACGCCAGGGGTCGATCCGTTTACGCCTCTGCTCCTCACCTTCCCGCTGATCATCCTGTTCGAGCTCAGCCTCATCGTCATCCGCATCCTGCGAAGATAGGGGGCGTTGGCCCAGACCCGTCCCGACGGTCGCGCCCCCGATCAGCTCCGTCCGGTCTCGATCGAGACCGGTGTCAACCTCTATGCAGAGGGGTCCGCGCTGATCGCCATGGGCGACACCCGGGTCCTCTGCACCGCGAGCTGGGACGACAAGCCCCCGCCGCACCGCAAGGGGACGGGGCTCGGGTGGGTGACGGGTGAGTACTCCATGCTGCCCCGCGCCACCCAGCAGCGCACCGCTCGTGAGGCGCGCCAGGGCCGGGTCGATGGCCGGACGCAGGAGATCCAGCGGCTAGTGGGCCGCGCCCTGCGCGCGGCGGTCGACATGTCGGCCATGGGCGAACGCACTGTCATCGTCGACTGTGACGTGCTCCAGGCCGACGGCGGCAC
>Ga0209802_1002058_pt1 | contig 14337 bp, 17 predicted proteins | sample GraSoiAngelo_129_FD_185886 | JGI IMG/M metagenome (GOLD analysis project Ga0209802, IMG submission 185886) | Grasslands soil microbial communities from the Angelo Coastal Reserve, California, USA - 14_0927_12_40cm (SPAdes) (version 2) | ecosystem: Environmental > Terrestrial > Soil > Grasslands ... | reverse complement strand
GTGGTGGCGGCGTCCACAGCGGCCCCGGCGACTGCAGCGCCCCGCATCACGGTCATGACGCAGAACATGTATATCGGGGCGGACGTAGACGCCGTCATCCGGGCGCTCGTGGCGGGGGACCCGGACGCCGCCCAGGCAGCGTTGTTTGCGGCCGTCGCCACGGTGCAAGAAACCGACTTCCCAGCGCGTGCTCAAGCGCTCGCCGCCGAGATCGCCCGCGCGCGGCCGCACGTCGTCGGGCTCCAGGAGGTGGAGGAGCTGCACATCGACCTCACGGCCCTGGGGTTCCCGGTGCATATCGAGCAGGACTTCCTCGCGCTGCTCCAGGCCGCCCTCGCGGCCCGGGGCCTGACCTACGGCGTCGCAGAGGTGATGAACCTCAGGGCCGCGCCCTTCCCCGCCATCGACGTGTCGGTGACTGATCATGACGCGATCCTCTTCGACGCCGACCGCGTCCTGAACCCGAGGGTCACGACACACACGTATGACGCCGAGATCCCGCCCACTGCGGGTATCGTGTTCAAGCGGAGTTTCGTGGCGATCGACGCGACCATCGACGGAATTCCAGTCAAGATTGCCAACACCCATCTCGAGTCCGGCGTGGGCACCGGCTTCGGCCCGCTGCGTGCGGCGCAGGCGTCCGAGCTTCTTGCGGGGGTCGGGACGGCATCACCCGCCATTCTGCTGGGCGACTTCAACGACCCGCCGGGCACGCAGATGTACAGTCTGGTGACCGGCCCCGGCGACTTCACGGACGTCTGGGCGGCCCTGCGGCCGGGCGCGCCGGGCCTCACGTGCTGCGAGCCCGCCGACCTCTCGAATCGCGTGGCGCTGCTGAGCGGACGGATCGACTACGTGTTCGTGCGCGGGATCAGCGGGCCCCAGGGAAAGCTCCTGGGCCAGATCACGATCGTGGGCGACCACCCTGGCGATCGCGTGCCGGGCCCGTCCCATCCGGTCTGGCCGTCGGATCACGCAGGCGTCGTCGCGAGCCTGCTCCTCCCGCCGGCGCCGGGCCTCGCGTTGCAGTAGGCTGCTTGCTTGTTCGCGGCCGGCCGGCTAAGTTGTTGTCCGATGCCGACCTACGAGTACAAGTGCTCCGCCGGGCACCGCTTCGAGAAGTTCTACCCGACGATGAATGACAATCGCCGTGTGAAGTGCCCCACCTGCGGCAAGCCGGCCGAGCGGCAGATCTCGGGTGGGGCGGGGCTCGTCTTCAAGGGCAGCGGCTTCTACGTCACCGACTACAAGCGCGCGGGCGAAAAGCAGAAGGCCGAGGGTGAGAAGGGCGAGGCCAAGCCCAAGGCCGACGCGAAGCCTGCCGACGGCGCCAAGAAGAAAACAGACTCCGGCGACAAGTGACACCGCACGAGGTGATTCCCGAGGCGCTCGTCAACGCAGCGCTGAGCCTCGATGCGTCTCTCTCCCGCGCCGACCTCGTCTTCACCTTTGGCGAGACGCGGGATCCCGCCCACGGCGACTACGCGACGAATCTCGCCTTGACGCTCGCCCCGAAGCTCGGCAAGAAGCCGCGCGCGGTAGCCGAGGCAATCGTGGCGCGGCTCGAGCTGCCGCCGGGGTACGTGAGCAAGATCGAGGTCGCGGGGCCCGGTTTCATCAACTTCGTCCTGGCTCGGGAGGAGCGGGCCGCGGTCCTGGCCCGCATCGTGGCCGAAGGGTCGCGCTACGGCCGGAGCGACGCGGGGGCAGGGGCGGGGGCGGGAGCGGGGCGGGGCACCAAGGTGAACGTCGAGTTCGTGTCCGCGAACCCGACGGGGCCGCTGCACGTGGGCCACGGACGGGGGGCCGCGCTGGGCGATGCGATCGCCACGCTGCTCGAGTGGACCGGCCACGCCGTGACGCGCGAGTTCTACGTGAACGACGGCGGCGCCCAGATCGACAAGCTGGCGCGCTCGCTGTGGGCGCGGGTGCAGCAGTGCGCTGGCCGCGCGGCGGAGATCCCCGAGGGCGGCTACCACGGCGACTACTTGAAGGAGCTCGCCGCCGACATTCTCGCGAGGGAGGGCCGCGGGTTCGCGGATCTCCCGGAGCCGGAAGGCGTCAGCCGGTGCCGCGCGATCGCCGTGCGATCGCAGCGCGCCGAGCAGGACGCGGACCTGCGCGAGTTCGGGGTCAGGTTCGACGTGGTGTTCTCCGAATCCCAGCTGTACCGCGAGGGGGCGATCGACCAGGCCCTAGCCGAGCTGGCGCGCCACGGCGTCACGTTCGAGCGGGACGGGGCGCTGTGGCTGCGCAGCACCGCGTTCGGCGACGACAAGGACCGGGTGCTCCGGAAGTCCGACGGGACCTACACCTATCTCCTTCCGGACATCGCGTATCACCGCCACAAGCGGGAGCGCGGCTTCGCGCGCGCCATCGATGTGTGGGGCGCGGACCACCACGGCTACGTGCCCCGGGTGCGCGCCGCCCTGCGGGCGCTGGGGTACGGCGACGACTTCTTCCACGTGCAGATCGTCCAGCTCGTGCGAGTGATGCGGGGGGGCGAGGAGGTGCGATTCTCCAAGCGCACGGGTGAGTTCGTCACGCTGCGGGACCTGTTTCAGGAGACGGGCGTGGACGCGGCGCGCTACTTTTTCCTGATGCGCCGCGGCGACGCGCAGTTCGTGTTCGATGTGGACCTCGCGAAGAGTCAGACCGAGGACAACCCGGTCTTCTACGTGCAGATGGCGCACGCGCGCATGAGCGGCATCTTTCGCGTCGCCGCGCGCGAGCCGGAGCGGGTCACGGCGGACGGCGTCGACCTGGGCACGCTCACGACGGCCGAGGAGGTCGACCTCTTGAAGGAGCTGGCCGCTTTTCCCGGGCTGGTGGCGCGCGCGGCGGAGGCGCTCGAGCCGCATCGCCTCACGGGCTACCTCGATGGCCTGGCCCGGATCGCGCACGCGTGGTATCACAAGTACCGCGTCCTGGGCGAGCCCGAGGAGACGGCGCGGCTCGTGCTGGCGCGGGCGGTGCGCCAGGTGCTCGCCAACGGTCTCACCCTTCTGGGCATTCGCGCCCCGGATCGGATGTAGCGTGGGCCTGCTCGTCGTGGGTTCCATCGCCCTCGACTCCGTCGCGACGCCGTTCGGCGAGACCGCCGATGCACCGGGCGGCTCGGCGGTGTTCTTCAGCGCAGCGGGCGCGATCCTCCACAACCCCGTGCAGGTGGTGGGCGTGGTGGGGAGCGACTACCCCTGGGATGCGCTGCGCCAGCTCGAGGCGCGCGGTGTGGACCTGACGGGCGTGGAACGGGCGCCCGGCGAGTCCTTCCGCTGGAAGGCGCGGTACTCCTACGACCTCGCGAGCCGCGAGACGCTGGAGACGCGGCTCGGCGTCTTCGCCGCCTTCCGGCCCAGGCTTCCCGAGCGGTTCCGCAGCGCGCGCTATGTGTTCCTCGGCAACATCGACCCCGAGCTGCAGCTGGGCGTGCTCGACCAGGTGCGCGACCCTGCCCTCGTCGCCTGCGACACGATGAACTACTGGATCCACTCGAAGAAGGACCTGCTGCTCGAGCTGCTCCGCCACATCGACATCCTGATGGTGAACGACTCCGAGGCGCGCGAGCTCTCGGGCGACTGGAACATCTACCGCGCGGCGCAGTGGATCCTGTCGCGCGGGCCCACGATGACTGTCATCAAGCAGGGCGAGCACGGCGCGCTCCTGGTCGAGGCCCAGTCGGTCTTCAAGGTCCCCGCCTACCCGCTGCAGGAAGTGTTCGATCCCACCGGGGCGGGCGACGCCTTCGCGGGCGGCTTCATGGGCTACCTGGCGAAAACCGGCGACCGCTCCCCCGCGAACCTGCGCCGCGCCATGGTGTACGGCGCGGCTATGGGGTCCTTCGCGGTCGAGAAGTTCGGCATTCAGGGGTTCGAGGGCGTCACCCTCGCCGACGTGCGGGCGCGAGTGCGCGGCTTCAAGGAGCTGGTCCACTTCGAGGTGGAGCCATGACCGACCGCTACGCCGCAGCGGGCGTGCACCTCGACGCCGCCGAGGAGGCGCGGCGCCGCATCGCCGAGCTGGCCCGCACCACCCGCACCCCGCTCGCGCTCGGCCGGCTCGGCGCGTTCGGCGGCATGGTGCGCGTGCCGGCGGGCTTCGAGCGGCCGGTGCTCGTGCTCTCGACGGACGGCGTCGGCACGAAGGTGCTGGTGGCCGCGCGCGCCGGCGTGCACGACACGGTGGGCGAGGACCTCGTGAACCACTGCGTGAACGACGTCCTCGTCCACGGCGCGCGCCCGCTCGCCTTCCTCGACTACATCGCGACTGGCACACTCGAGCCGGCGGTCGCCGCGGCGCTCGTGGACGGCGTCGCCCGCGCCTGCCGCGCGCACGAGATGACGCTCGCGGGAGGCGAGACGGCCCAGCTGCCGGACCTGTACCAGCCGGGCCACTACGACCTCGCCGGCACGATCGTGGGCGTCGTGGAGGAGCGCGATGCGTTGCACGGGGACCGTGTGCGCCCCGGCGACGTGTTGCTCGGGTACGCGTCGACGGGCCTGCACACCAACGGCTACACCCTGGCGCGCCGCATCGTGTTCGAGACCCTCGGGCTCGACGTGGGCGCCGAGTTCCCCGACACGGGACGGTCCGTGGCACAGGTGCTGCTCGCCGTGCACCGCAGCTACGCCGCGGCCGTGACGCCCGTCCTGTCCCGCATGCATGCGCTCGCCCACGTGACGGGCGGCGGGATTCCGGGGAATCTCGTGCGCGTGCTGCCCGACGGCTGCGAGGCGGTGGTCGACGCGGGCGCGTGGCGCTGGCCGGCCGTGTTCCGCGTGCTGATGCGGGCGGGCGCCGTCTCGCTCGGGGAGATGCGCCGGGTCTTCAACCTCGGCATCGGCATGATCGCCATCGTCGCCCGCGACGACGTGGAGGCGGTCGCGGCGGCCGCGACCCGCGCGGGCGTCGAGACCTGGATCGTCGGCGAGGTGCAGGCGGGGGCGACGGGCGTGCGGTTCGCCGAGCGGTGAGCGACTCGAAGGGCTCGGCCTTCACGCTGGCTGAGGCGGAGGCCATGCGGCACGCCCTCGACCTCGCGCGACGGGGTTGGGGGCGCGTCGCTCCCAACCCGCTCGTTGGCGCCGTGGTGCTGCGGGGCGACGCGGTGGTGGGCGAGGGGTGGCACGCCGAGTTCGGCGGGCCGCACGCCGAGGTCGCGGCGCTCGCATCCGCGGGCCGGCGCGCTCGCGGCGGCACGCTCGTGGTGACGCTCGAGCCGTGCGCCCATCACGGCAAGACGCCACCCTGCACGGATGCGATCCTCGCGGCGGGAATGGCGCGCGTCGTGGCGGCGCTGCGCGACCCCGACCCCGAGGCGCATGGCGGCGCCGTGTCGCTGCGGCAGCGTGGCGTGGACGTGGCGATCGGGTTGCTGGCCGAGCAGGCGGCGGCGCTGAACGCGCCGTTTCTGTTCAGCCGGTTCGAGCCCAACCGCCCGTTCGTCGCCCTCAAGCTCGCGACCTCGATCGACGGCCGCATCGCGGATGCCGCGGGCCGCTCGCAATGGGTCTCGGGCGAGGAGGCGCGCGCCTACGTGCACTGGCTGCGCGCCGGGTTCGACGCCATCGCCGTGGGTGGCACTACGGCGCTGCAGGACAATCCCCGTCTCACCGTGCGCGGCACCGTGACGCCGCGCAAGCCTCCGGTGCGCGTCGTCTTCGACCGCCGCGCCATGCTCAACCCCGGCGTCACCCTCGTCGCCACCGCGCGCGAAGTGCCGACCTGGGTGATGTCCTCCCTCGAGGCGCCCGCGGCGAGCGTCACTGCGCTGGAGCAGAACGGCGTGCGCGTCTTCCGGCCCGCGTCGCTCGCCGCCGGCCTCTCCCTGCTGCGCGAGGCCGGGATCCAGTCGGTGTTGTGTGAAGGCGGAGGGGCCCTCGGCGCCCGACTCCTCGCGGATGGCTTGGTGGACCGGCTGTACTGGGTCCAAGCGCCCGTGTGGCTCGGCGACGACGCCGTTCCGGCCTTTCCGGGCATGCCCGCCGCGCCGCTCCAGCAGGCGCCGCGCTGGATCGCGGTGGAGCGCCGGTCCCTCGGCCCCGATACATTACTGGTATTGGACAAGCGGCTATGTTTACCGGGATCGTGACCGCCGTCGGGACCGTCGCGAAGGTGAGCCGGAACGGGGGAATGGGGAAAGGGGAAGGGGGGCTCGTCCTCGGGATCCGTGCGCCCTACAAGGGGCTCAAGCGCGGCGACAGCGTTGCGGTGAATGGGGCGTGCCTGACCGTGGAGCGCGTGGTGCGGGGCGGGTTCACGGCCCACGTGGTGGAGACCACGCGGGACCGGACGCTGTTCGCGGAGTACGCGCGGGGCCGGCGCGTCAACCTGGAGCGCGCGGTGCGCGCGGCGGACCGGCTGGGCGGCCACCTCGTGCAGGGGCACGTGGACGGCGTGGCGGAGGTGGTGCGGGTCGAGGAGCGGGGGGGCGGGGGGGCGGGGGGGCGGGAGGGAGGCGACGTGCTGGTATGCGACTTGCGCGTGCCGCAGGGTGTGCGCGAAGTGTGCATCCCCCAGGGGTCGATCACGGTGGACGGCGTGAGCCTCACGATCAACGCGCTCCCCGGGCCCGACCTGGTGCAGATCGCCGTGATCCCGTTCACCCGGGCGCACACGACGCTGGGCGAGTTGCCGGTGGGGGAGCGGGTGCATGTGGAGGGAGACCTCGTGGGCAAGTACGTGAGACAGCTATGCGGGACGGAACGATAGAGCGGGCGATCGCGGACATCCGCGCGGGGAAGCTCGTCATCGTGGCGGACGACGAGGACCGCGAGAACGAGGGCGACCTGGTCGGCGCGGCCGAGCAGGTCACCCCGGAGATGATCAATTTCATGGCGACGCACGGGCGCGGGTTGATCTGCCTGACGCTCACGCCCGAGCGCTGCCAGGCCCTCGGGCTCTCGCAGATGGCGGAGCACAACACCGAATCGCGCGAGACGGCGTTCACGGTGAGCATCGACGCCGCCCCCCGCTTCGGCGTGACGACCGGGATCTCGGCCGCCGACCGCGCGGCGACGATGCGCGTGGCCATCGATCCCGCCGCCGTGCCGGGCGACCTGCGGCGGCCGGGTCATGTGTTCCCGCTGCGCGCGCGGCCGGGCGGCGTGCTGCAGCGGGTCGGGCAAACGGAAGCGAGCATCGACCTGGCGCGCCTTGCGGGGCTCTATCCCGCGGGCGTGATCTGCGAGATCCTGAACCCTGACGGCACGATGGCGCGCCGGCCGGACCTCGAGCAGTTCGCCGTGCGGCACGATCTCACGTTCATCACGGTCGCTCAGCTCGTTTCCTATCGGCTCGCGAACGAGCGGCTGGTACATCGCGTGGCGGAGGCTCGGCTGCCGACGCCGTTCGGCGAGTTCCGGATCATCGGCTACCGCAACGACGTCGACGGCGCCGAGCACGTGGCGCTGGTGTACGGCGAGGTGAAGGGACAGCCAGGGGTGCTGGTGCGGATGCACTCCAAGTGCCTCACCGGCGACGTCTTCGGCTCGGCACGCTGCGACTGCGGCTGGCAGCTGCACAGCGCGATGCGCATGATCGCCCAGGAAGGGCGCGGCGTCGTGGCCTACCTCGACCAGGAAGGGCGCGGCATCGGGCTGCTCAACAAGCTCAGGGCCTACGAGCTGCAGGACGCCGGGCACGACACCGTGATCGCCAACGAGAAGCTGGGCTTCAAGCCCGACCTGCGGAACTACGGGATCGGCGCCCAGATCCTCCTCGACCTGGGCCTGTCCACGATCCGGGTGCTGACCAACAATCCGATGAAGCTGGTGGGGCTGGAAGGCTACGGGCTCGAGATCGTCGAGCGCGTGCCCATCGTCCCGCCGCCCTCGGATGAGAACCGCTCCTACCTCGACGTCAAGCGGGACAAGCTCGGCCACTTCCTGACCCACTGACCGTGGCTACGGTGCGGGGCCGCGTGGCAGTCGTCGTCAGCCGCTACAACGAGGCGGTGACGGCGCGGCTGCTCGAGGGCGCGCGCCGCTGCCTCAAGGACAAGGGCGTGCCGGACGCGCGGGTGGATGTGATCTGGGTGCCCGGCGCGTTCGAGCTGCCGGTCGCGGCGGAGGCCGCGGCGGCGACGGGACGCTACGCCGCGATCGTGGCGCTGGGCTGCGTGATCCGCGGCGAGACCCCCCATTTCGAGTACGTCGCGGGGGAGGCGGCGCGCGGGCTCGGCAACGTGGCGCTGGCGCACCGCCTCCCGGTGGGCTTCGGCGTGCTGACGACTGAGACCCTCGCGCAGGCGCGGGCCCGCGCCGGCGGCGAAGCCGGCGACAAGGGGTATGAGGCGGCGGAGGCGGCGCTCGCGACGGCCGACGTCCTGGCCCGGCTCAGCGGTGCAGCGCCCCGAGACTAAGGCGCGGGCCCGCGCCCTCCAGCTTCTCTACGCGTGGGAACTCTCTGGCCGCCCCTCGATCGAGCGGGTGGTGGCGCGGCTCGCGATGAGCTCCGGCCGCGCCCCCGAGGGCTTCGACCGCGGCGCGGACCTCGCCGCCAGAGCAATCGCCGGGCTCCCCGAGTTCGACCGCCAGGTGGCGAGCGCGGCGGAGCACTGGCGGCTCGAGCGCGTGGGTGTGGTCGAGCGCAACATCCTGCGCCTGGCGCTCGCGGAGCTGGCCGAGGGCGCAACCCCGCCCCGGGTCGTAATCGACGAGGCCGTGAAGCTGGCCCACTGGTTCGCGGGGGCCAAGGCTCCGGCGTTCGTGAACGGCGTGCTCGACGCCGTCGCGCGGGAGTCGGGCGCGCTGTGAGGCTCCTCCTCGTCAACTGGAACGACCGGGAGAACCCCCACGCGGGCGGCGCCGAGACTCACCTGCACGAGATCTTCGGGCGACTGGCGCGGGACGGCGGAGGACGCCGCCACGCGATCGACCTGGTGACGAGCGGCTGGCCGGGGTGCGCGTCCGCGGCGGAGCTCGACGGGATGCGGGTGCACCGCGTGGGCGGGCGTCACAGCTTCGCGCTGCTCGCGCGCAGTGCGGTCCGCTCCCTGCTGGCCGCGCGTCGCTACGACGCGGTCGTGGAGGATATCAACAAGCTGCCCCTCTACCTGCCGACGCTGACGCGGCTGCCGCTGTACGCGATCGTGCCGCATCTCTTCGGGACGACCGCGTTCGTCGAGGCGAGCTGGCCCGTGGCGACGCTCGTCTGGCTCTCCGAGATCCCCATTCCCCGGGTGTACCGCCGCGCGGCGTTCCACGCGATCTCCGAGAGCACGCGGGACGACTTGGTGCGCCGGGGCGTGGCGCGCGACCGCGTCGAGGTCATCTACCCGGGGGTGAACGCGGCCTGGTACTGTCCCGACGGCGCGACCCCACGCGCCGCGCAGCCCACGTTCTTGTACGTGGGCCGCCTGAAGCGTTATAAAGGAGTGGAGATCGCCCTCCGCGCCCTGGCGGCGGCCCGGGCGCGTCGCGCCGACCTGGTCCTGGAAATCGCGGGGCACGGCGACGACCGTCCGCGCCTGGAGCGCCTGGCCCACCGGCTGGGGGTGGCGGAGGCGGTGCGCTTCCTCGGGTTCGTGACCGAAGAGGAGAAGCGGCGCCGGCTGCGCGCGGCGTGGGCGGTCGTGTTTCCCAGTCCCAAGGAGGGGTGGGGCATCTCCAACGTCGAGGCGGCAGCCTGTGGGACGCCGGCCATCGCCTCCGACAGCCCGGGGCTGCGGGAGTCGGTGCGTCACGGCGAGACGGGATTCCTGGTGCCGCACGGCGACGCGGCGGCGCTGGCCGAGCGCATGGTCGCCCTCGCGAGCGACCCGCTGCTCGTCACCGGGCTGGGCCGCGCGGCGCGCGCGTTCGCCGAGCGGCTCTCGTGGGAGCGGGCCGCGCGCGCTACGGAGGCCCATCTCGAGCGCGTCATCGCGCGGGGAGGCTGACGATGCGGATCACCGTCACGGCGCGACACTGCGATATCGCGGACGATCTGCGCGCGCGGGCGGAGGCGCTGCTCGACCGCATCGGGCGCGTGGCCTCGCGGCCGCATGACGGCCGGGTCGTTTTCGGCGCCGACCACCGGACTCCCACGGTCGAGGTGCGTCTCCACACCGCGCGCGGCCGCGTGCACGTGGGCGTCGCGAGCGCACACGATCACCGCACCGCCCTGGACCGCGCGGCGGCGAAGGTCCGCCGCCAGCTCGACAAGGCGGAGCCGCGGCGGCGGCGCGCCACGGCTGCGCGCCGACCGCGGCGGGAGATCCGGTGAGCTCGCTCCGCATCCGCGACCTGCTGGAACGCAAGGGAGACCCCCTGCAGCTCGAGCCCCTCACCGGCGAGGCCGGGCTGGACCGCGTGATCCCGTCGGCGGAAGCATCGAGCCCCGGCCTCGTGCTCGCGGGTTACACCCAACGCTTCGCGGCGCACCGCATCCACATCCTGGGCGAAACGGAGATCACCTACCTCGCCTCGCTCGACGGGTCGGGGCGCCGCCGCTCGCTCGAGACTCTGTTCGATTTCGACATCCCCTGCGTGGTGATCACGAAGGGCCAGGAGGCGCCGGCCGAGCTGCTGGGGCTGGCCCGGGCGAAGGGCATCCCGGTGATCCGCACCAAGCTCAAGACTGCGGAGTTCTACAGCCGGTTGAAGCCGTTCCTCGACGACGCGTTCGCGCCCCACACGACGGTGCACGGCTCGCTCGCCGACGTATTCGGGGTGGGGCTCCTCTTCCTCGGGCGCTCGGGCATCGGCAAGAGCGAGTGCGTGCTCGATCTGGTCGAGCGGGGCCACCGCCTGGTCGCCGACGACGTCGTGCACATCACCCGCCGCGGCAACGACGTCCTGATCGGGCGCGGGCACGAGCTGTCGCGACATTACATGGAGATCCGCGGGGTGGGGCTGATCGACATTCAGGCACTGTTCGGGATCCGGGCGGTGCGGCAGCAGAAGCGCATCGAGGTCGTCGTCCAGCTCGAGGACTGGGACGCCGGGCGCGAGTACGACCGCACCGGCATCGAGGGCCAGGAGACGAAGGTGCTGGAAGTGGCGCTGCCGCTCGTCACCGTGCCGCTCAACCCGGGCAAGAACCTCACGGTGATCTGCGAGGTCGTGGCCATGAACCACCTGCTGCGCTACGGCGGGGTGGACTCGGCCCAGGCCTTCAACGAGCGGCTCATCCGCCGCATGGCCGAGAAGCGCCAGCTGCAGGAGTACCTCGAGGAGGACTATGAGTGAGCCGCTGCGCGGCGTGATCGTGTCGCACTCGGCCGTCGCCCAGGCGCTGCGGGTGGCCGTGGCCGCCATCACCGGCCTCGACGACGCGCTCGTCCCCGTGAGCAACGACGGCTGCGATTCGGGCGCGCTCACCACGCGGCTGGCGGAGGCGATCGCCGGACGCCCGGCCGTGCTGTTCGTCGATCTCCCGGGCGGCTCGTGCCTCACGACCTCGATCCGGCTCGCCCGGGGCAAGACCGACGTAGCCGTCGTCACGGGGGTGAATCTCGCGATGCTGCTCGACTTCGTGTTCCATCGCGATCTGTCGCCGGCCGAAGCGGCGCGCCGCGCCGCAGAGGCCGGGGGCAAGGCGATTCGCACGCCGGCGGCATGACCATTGCGCTCTACCGCATCGACGACCGTCTCATTCATGGGCAGGTCGTGGTCGGCTGGGGCCAGCCGCTCAACCTGGGGTTCATCGTGCTCGTGGACGACGCCGTGCGCGACAGCCCGTGGGAGCAGGACCTCTACCGCATGGGCGTCCCGCCGCACATCGAGGTCGCGTTCGCCTCGGTGGCGGAGGCGGCGCGCGGGCTGCCCCAATGGGAGGCCGACTCGCGAACCGGCATCCTGCTCGCGGGCGATATCGCAACGCTCGCCGCGCTGGGTGCGAATTCTCACCAGATCAAGCGCATCAACGTTGGCGGGATCCACCATCGCACCGGCCGGAGGGAGCGGCTGCGCTACGTGTACCTGACGGACGCCGAGGCCGCGCAGCTGCGGGAGCTCGCGGCGCGCGGCATTGAGATCACGGCCCAGGACGTGCCCACCGCCCGTCCGGTGCCGGTCGCGGAGTTCACGTGAGCCTCGAGCTGCAGCTCGTGCTGCTCGCCTGGGGAACGCTGGTGGGGCTCGATCTCATCAGCGTGCCGCAAATGATGATCGCGCGCCCCATCGTCGCGGGGCCCGTGGCCGGGGCGATCCTCGGCGACGTCGCGACGGGGCTCGCGCTGGGAGTGGTGTTCGAGCTGTTCCAGTACGACATCCTGCCCGTGGGCGCGGCGCGCTATCCCGAGTACGGCCCCGCCACGGTGGCGGCGGTGAGCGCCGCGCAGGCGGGAGCAGGGACCTTCGGCCTCGGGTTCGGCGTGCTGGTGGGTCTCACCACGGGGTTGCTGGGCGGCGTGAGCCTCCATCTCGTGCATCGGCTCAATGCCCGCGCCGTTGACGCGTCCGCTGCGGCGCTCGAGGCTGGCGACCCGCGGGTGCTGCTGCGGCTGCACGTCGCCGGGATCGTGCGGGACGCGGCGCGCGCCGCGCTGGTGACGGGGGTCGGGCTCGTCTTGGCGCAGCTCACGCGCCTGTTCCTCGCGGGCGCCTACACGCTGCGCGGCGTCGCGGGGCTCGCCGTCGCGGGCGTGGCAGGGGCGCTCGCCGTGGGCACGGCTGGCACGCTGCGCCGCGTGGGACGGGGGCCGGGTCTCCGCTGGTTCGTAGCCGGGCTCGCCGGCGGTTCGGTGGTCGCGTGGCTTTCGTGACGCCGGCGCTCGGGCAGAGCCTGCTGCGGCTGTTCACCGTGCAGGGCTCGTGGAACTACGAGCGGATGCAAGGGATCGGCGTGGGCGTGGCCGAGGAGCCCCTGCTGCGCCCCCTGGTGCGGAACGGCGACCAGACGGCCTATCGCGCCGCCGTGGCACGCGGGGCGCACTTTTTCAACGCGCACCCCTACCTGTGCGGCCTCGTGGTGGGCGCGGCCGCGCGCGCGGAGCACGAGCGCGCCGCGCCGGAGCAGGTGGAGCGGCTGCGCGCCGCGCTGTGCGGCCCGCTCGGCTCCCTCGGCGACCGCCTCGTGTGGACGGGGTGGCTGCCCTGCACGACCGCCCTCGCGATCGCGGGCGTGGCGCTCGGGCTCGGGCTGCCGGCCGTCGGGGCTTTCCTCGTGGTCTACAACCTCGGCCACGTGGCGCTCCGCTGGTGGGCGTTGCGCGCGGGATGGGCGTACGGGCTGCGGGTCGGCTCGGCGCTGCACCAGCCGCTGCTGCAACGGGCGGCCGCCTGGAGCGGGCCCGCGATGGCGCTGGCCGTGGGGCTCGCCCTGCCGCTCGCCGCCCGCTACCTGGCGGCCCCGTTCCCGACCGGCGCCCGAGCGGTGCTCGCCGGCCTCGCGGCCACGGGGACGGCGCTGCTCGTGTGGCGGCGGGGCCAGCTGGACGGTCTGCGCTTCGGACTGCTGCTGCTCGTCGCCGCGCTCGTGGTGGGGCAGGCGTGGCGGTGATCGAGCGCGAGGCGAGAATCGTGAACCCCCTCGGGCTGCACGCGCGCCCGGCGGCGGAGCTCGTCAAGGTGGCGAACCGGTTCCAGTCGGCGGTCGAGTTGCGCAAAGACGACCTGACCGTGAACGGCAAGAGCATCATGGGCGTGATGATGCTCGCCGCGGAGTGCGGCGCGTCGCTGTTCATCAAGGCGGACGGCGCGGACGCGGAGGAAGCGATGGAGGCGCTGCTCGCGCTCGTCGCCGACGGCTTCCACGAGATGGAGCCGCCGGCCGACGCCGCGGCAGAAGAAACCGAAGATCAGGAGACCCCGGAGACGCCATGAGCGAGCGGCTGCTGAAGGGAATCGGGGTCTCGCCGGGCATTGCCATCGCCCCCGCCGTGGCGGTGCGCTGGACGCTGCCCGAGGTGCCGCACCACGTCGTGTCGCGCTCCCAGGTGGAGAAGGAGGTGCGCCGCTTGCGCGCCGCCGTGCGGGACGTGAAACGTCACATCGAGGAGGTCAGGGCCCGGGCCGCCGAGCGCGCCGGGCCGGACGAGGCCCGCATTTTCGATGCCCAGCTGCTGATGCTCGAGGACGCGGAATTTCTTGCCGGCGCCGAGGACCTGATCCGCGAGAACCACCTCATCGCGGAGAAGGCGTTCGAGTTCAAGGCGCTCGAGGTGCGCGACCTGTGGACCGCCACCGGGAGCACCCGCCTCAAGGACCGCCTGGCGGACCTGAACGGCGTTACCATCCGGGTAGTCCGCCACCTGATGCACCGCTCGGAGGACGACGACTGGGAGCAGATCACCGAGCCCTCGATCGTGGTGACGAAGGAGTTGGGCCCCGGCCTGACGGTGCAACTCGACCGCGAGCACGTCGTCGGGCTCCTGAGCGAGGAGGGGACGCGCACCTCGCACGCCGCGATCCT
>Ga0209802_1002056_pt1 | contig 14356 bp, 12 predicted proteins | sample GraSoiAngelo_129_FD_185886 | JGI IMG/M metagenome (GOLD analysis project Ga0209802, IMG submission 185886) | Grasslands soil microbial communities from the Angelo Coastal Reserve, California, USA - 14_0927_12_40cm (SPAdes) (version 2) | ecosystem: Environmental > Terrestrial > Soil > Grasslands ... | reverse complement strand
AAGGACTTCACGTATTGAACTAGTTCATCGCTCCGAGGATTGGCCAAGCTTACTCTCAGTAGTTCTTTGGGCACGTCAACATGACCACTCTTCCATCCTTCGTTCTCCTTGAATGTCGAAATCGCTTTAGCGGTCCCGTCTTGCACGAACATCTCGTGGTACTGTGGCGTAGAGTCGTAGTTCAGAAACTCCTGCAACATCAGCCTCTGAGCTGATTCAAGACCCTGCGATGAATAGAAGATCTTCAAATAGCATGCAACGTCAATTCCCTCGACCCTCGCGATCCTGGCCGCCTCTACTAGTTTGGAAGCATGCTGGGGAGAACAGAAATTCAGGAGGAGACCGTCCGCCTTGCTAGCGGCACGATTGGCGATTCCCAGTTTGAGAGCTGCAACGTAGATTTCTGGAGGCTTGACTCCTTGAGGAAATCCTCCGAACGCTTTCTTGAGGTCATCGAGTCGTTGAAGCACCGCGCCTACCGTCTTGCCTGGCTGGGGGCCTGGGGACCCTGTTCCCACTCCTAGGACGAGGCGGTTGGAGGAGAGGGCTTGAAGTGTCTGGACCCTACGGGTCAGTAGCTGTGGGTCATGTTCCAGCAACCGTATGACCCCGCTTCCCGAGTGGACCCTTTTCGTCAGAGCGAGAATTGACGATGCAATTTCTAGGGATTCATAGCCGGTCCGCATGTCGGGAACGAAGATGTGTGAAACCCTGTCACTCAGCTCCAGTACGACGGCTGTCTCTTTGATTTCCTGAGCTGAGAATACTCCGGGTCTTAGGGCGAACCCTATCCTTTCTAGTCTCACGATCGATTGAGGACGCCGTACGACACAATAAACTGTTTTGGAAAGTCAAAGAGCTGTGCGCCAGGTTACGACATGTAGCGTTGTGACCAGACTTGCCTTGGTTAGGTTGAATTTCACTATTATTCGAGTTGTGCCACTTCTAGCCTTGTAGAGCTGATGAACAAGGATACGCTTGGTTCCTTGGCAGTCGTTCTTGTAGGTGTGGTTGCGTTCGGGACCGTGCTCGCATTCTCTGAACAACCAACCGCCTGCCCATGCAACAGCTCTTCAAGTCCAAATCCGTGGTATCCCTGCATACACAACCCCTGTCCCAAAGAAACACTGACTCTGCAGTCATATCAGATCAACACGCCAACAAACCTTACTCTGAACATACTTAACGGGGGTGCCTCCCCGAAAGCGTTCATAGCATACTACGTCAAAGACTCCAACGGCGCGCAGTATGCCAATGGCAATTGGTCAGGACCGACTCTGCCTCCAGCCATAGCCATCTCCGTCAACATACTCATAGACGGACGAGCCTTCACATTCCAGACAGGGATGTCATACACTGTGACAATTGTAGAATCAACCCATGATCAGTTCACGTTCACGATAACCTAGCGTAAGCGAGTATATAGAATTCTACACTTGGATTTCCCTCGCTCACCCGCTCCTCCTGTAACCGCGATTTGCCCTCGTTGAGCCTTCAAGGTCTAAGTTCCAGCGGTCATAGATTTGATTATGTCGAGGGCTGTCTCACGCGGCTACCCACAAAGAAGGCAGGTCTCGAGATTCAGGCAAAGGTCTGCGATAAATGCGGACAGCTCGTAGTTACCTACCCGCAAACCATGAGCTGCATAGTCTGCGGTGGACCACTGAAACTCGTCAAGGGCGTGCACTAAGCCAAGCCGTAACAAGTGATCTTGGTCGCATCGTTGGTCCCAGCCCAGCGATCCTTGAATCTAGTTAGTGAAGAACGGGAACGCTAGAGTTCTCAGTGTCGTAGGGCTGCTTGGATTGAGACGGTCAGCTGTCCATCAGTCTCAATCGCGTCCAGCAGGTGAGTGTAGGCTGGAATCGGGTTGTGGCTTCTGTGCAGATACGAGAAGTGAATTCCGTCTACTTCTGTATGAAGGGCCGCGTAGGCATCAGCTGCAATCCGGATCCCCCCTCCAAACGGGTTCCGGGAGAGGGTCTGTCTGACCTTTTCGGGAACTGGGATACCGAACTTCTGGCTCACGAATAGTAAATTGTTCAGCCCAGACGGAATGGATACTTGTACGAAGATTGGTACTCTCAGACCTTGGGATCGAAGCTTATCGACGTGGTCGAGCACGCTTTCATCGTCAAATGCGGTGTTCGTGACGATATAGTCTGCTCCAGCATCTACCTTGCGGAGCGTTCGCGAAGTCTCTCGTTCCTGATTCTCAGCATACTGGTTTGTGACAGCCCCGATGCAGGGGTGCTGACCGTCGAAAGTTGATAGAACTGCTCGAATCAGATCCTCTGTCTTTCTGAAATCGTAATCCTCGATCCGGTGTCCGGGGTAGGGGTCACCAAAGACGACTAGGAAATTGTCGAGACCCTTCTTGAACAGTGAAGGAACCAGGGCTAGGTCTGATCGGCCAAAATCTCTGCACGTCAGGGAGGGAACAGCCTCAGCCCCCGTCTTCCTGACTATGACTGCTGAAGCGAGACTCCTTGTCTGAGGAGTGACCCTGAATCCTGCGGGATAGCTGGGATCACCTTCGCCATTCCTCAGAGCCGGAATCGTGATCGCGTCAACTCGGCCCTGCAATATGGGCAGGTGAGCCGGGATGACTCGATCGGGGATTAGTTCGACTGTCACGATGGGGTGATTGTTAGCCGCTTCTGACAGTCTCAGCGTGAAGCCTCCCTTGCCAGTTCTGCACCCTTGACGGCGCTGATGAGTTTCGCGAGAGTCACATCCCAGGTCCTCGTCCTCAGTCCACAGTCCGGATTAGCCCAGATCTTCGCAGGATTACCCACAACCTTCGCCGCGTAGAGCAGTCGGTCTCGCACGAGTTCTGGCGATTCCAAGATATTCCGTCCGGCTTGCTTCCCTGAACCGGATGGGACGTGTCCGGAAAAGTCGTGAACGTGGACTACTCCGATGCCGAACTCGCCATCGTAACCGTTCTGAATGAAGTACTCTAGGTCCCGGTATCCTTCCCGATGCTTAGCGTCAACCCCTAGACTTGTACCGTCTCTGTTCGCGAATTCTAGTGCGAGGTGGGTGCACTTGTCGAGTTTTGGAGCGTATTGTGCGAGTACTTTGTATCCTATCTCAGAGGGATAGCACGTATGGTCGCTGAACTTGCAGTTGAACCCTCGAACCGTCTCATTCCAACCCTCAACAAACAGGTCCATGTCCGCGGGCTCGGGGTGTGTAGTGATGGCTGGCTCATCGATCTGGATCCACTCTGCGCCAGCGTCGACTAGGTCACGGATCTCTGGCCGGATAACTTGCTCAACGAAGTCGAGTAGGAACTCTCTCCTCGCCTCCTGCTTCTGCTTCTTGAGACTCAGGCTGGTTCGTCCGCCGGAGTAGTAGCCGCTGAAGGACCAGTCGACTAAGGTATAGGGTCCGGTAATCGGCACCTTTAGCTGCCCCTTCGCGTTCTTCTTGACGTCGAGGAATTCTTGTAGATAGATCGGATGCTTACGTTGAATCTTGGACTCGGCGACAGCCTTGTTGAAGTACTTGTAGTCGAATGACTGGACATGACCGAGTACTCTCATTCCTTCTACCCCCCGGATCACGTGCTCATACATCTCCACCCGTTGCTGTTCTCCTCCAACTCCGACGTTGTCGAGACCGGTCTGCTCGAACAGTCTCAACCCATAGATTGTGGAAAGCTCTAGAAGTTCCCTGACGCGATCATTCTGTTCCTGCGCGGCCAGTAGTTGTTTGGCGCGGTCTTGAAAGTCTGGAATACCTAGTCGCTGTGCCCATTCCTCAGCCTCGACTAGATCCTTACTCGAGAGCGGCTGGGTCAGCCCCTTCGTTCGCCATCGGGGCTTCGCTAAGCTGCCGATCTCTTGGACAGGATAGAGCTTGGACATCTATCGACTCTCCTGAAACAGCCTGGTAGCCTCGGCAAGCGCTCGTACTTTGAGGTCGGCGACTTTTCGCGGTACGAATTTGAGTTCGGAGTTTGGAACGAGGACAATGTCTCCGCCGACGATGTGTTTCGATACACGTGTTGCGGTTTCGGCGATCCACTTCGGATTCTCTACATTTGACTCGCGCCCATCTACGATACCCAGGGCTAGCTTTTTCGTTGTCTCTATCTTCAATTTGGAATAGTCTGTTTCGAACAGGTCAAATCCTATTGTGTCGACTGGGAGTTTCAGAAGATTCGGCAGAATGGTCGTTGCGTCGCCGAAATATGTATGGACGGAGAACTTTGCCTGGATGCCCTCTACTGTCTTTCGTAGCGCGGCCAATGCATTGTCGAGTTCCGCTTTATCCAATGCTTGTTCTCTGTAGGGTCGGTAAACGAGGCAGGGTTCTGAGAGCTGGAATCGCGAAACACCAGCATCTTTCAATCGCTTGATTATTTCATGTTCGGCTGCCGCTGCGGCGGAAAGAAGGTCGGATTGATTCGTGTAGTGGAGGTTCTCTGATAGTTCGGAGAACGTGTAGGGTCCGGGAAGGGTTACTTTCCAGCCCTTGGTTCTTAGTAGAAGGTCAGTCCGTATGAAATTTTTAGCTTCAAACGCGAGAACTCCTATTTTCCCTGCAATGGTTGGTTTCTTGTAAAACGTGTTGGTGTCGAACCATCGATCATAACGAGTCCCAGTTGTAACGCCGTCCAGAGATTCGACAATCGGTCTCAGCTGATCTTGCCAAGCGAAAGCTCCATCCGAGAAGGTTTCGAAGCCTGAGTCGTCTTGAAGACTGATCAGCTCTAACGTGTCTGTTTCGATTTGTTTCTTGACTGCATCGAGATCGGTCTTGGCTCTGTCGTAAGATCGTGTTAGTTCTACGAGTTTTTCCGAGCGGGGATAGATTCCGCCGAGCTGGGCTTTGGTGGACATGACTTGTTCTCGTTGGCTTCAATTATTCCAATTATATAAGTTATGTTGTACCAATATTCTAATGGGAATTACATATTCGTTCAGCATTCTATTCCGAAGGGAATATCAGTTAGTCGCTACCGTTAACGGGCACTCATGCTGCCTCCCCTCGACGAGATCCCGAAGAAACGTAAAGCGCTAGGCCTTACCCAGTCCAAACTCGCGCAGCTAGCGGGAGTCAGCCAATCTATAATCGCAAAGATCGAATCCGGAACAGTAGACCCCTCATACTCGATAGCAAAACGGCTAGTGGAAGCGCTCGAGAAGGAGAGCATCCAGAGCTCGCGACCCAGAGTCAGCGAGATCATGAGCAAGCCCGTCATTTCAGTCTCCAAGACTCAATTAGTCCGAGACGCTGTGGATCTGATGAGAAAGCGAGGCTACTCGCAACTTCCCGTGTTCGACGGAAACAGGTGTGTGGGAAGCATCTCGGAAAAGACGATTCTAGATCGTGCCGCCCGCGGAGAACCACTCGAATCTCTACTTAACAACCGAGTCCGGGACATCATGGACTCGCCGCTCCCAATGGTCAACGATGATACACCGTTGGAAATGGTTCTAGGTCTATTGCAAGGAAACTATGGCGTCCTTGTAACAAAGGGAGAGAGTACCATCGGGATACTCACAAAGTCGGACATTTTGAAAGTTAAGCAATAACACTCTACTGCCCATCGCGGGCCGCCGAGTCACTCGACGGCCTCGTGAAGTGGGCTTGTTTCCACTGAGGGTTCATGGCAGTAACAGCATCCATATCCAAGATTGCGCTCTGCTTCCTCTCGGCTCGAGATTACCAGTCAGGACGCTTGTAAAGGGATAGGTCACAAAAAGGTAACGGATTGATCACATGCTAACAATATTCGGCAAGAAAAAGAAGGACGATTCCAGTGTTCAGATAGACACCGGGAAAGACGCCGGCCAAGCACCCTCTCAACCACCATCGATGCCACCCGAAACCATCCAGCCACAGGCTCCTATCCCAACGACCACTCAGAATCAACCTACCACCTGGCCAACGCAGAGTGCTGTAGTGGGTCAGTCAATTCCCCCACCGCCCGCGCCCCCGATGAAACAAATGACCTCGGGACCTACGCCAAGACAACTGCCACTCGACGCGTCGTTCCCTTCGGAAGAGACCTCTCTATCGAGAATCCTACAATCGCTACTTCAAGACATCCCTACAACCGCCGGGTCTACCTTCAGTCTAATGCGGGAGAGCACTCCCGAATACGTCCCCCCACGCGCCAATCCTCCCAGTAGAGCTATGGTGATTGGTCAGAAGGACGATGAGGGAGAATGGGAGGAACAGGGAAAACCTTCTGCGAGCAAGCAACCACCGAACATTCCGAGCGCGCCCATTATCAAACCCGCCTACACGCCAGGGACCCAAGTTCCAACAGGAAAGGCTACGACTATATCTTCGCCTATTCCTCAGGTTGCACCACCGATTCAACAAAAACAAAACCAGCAGACTGAGAAGTCTCAGGACAAATCGACGAAAGCGGACAAGTTCGCAAAGGAAGCTCCGCCTCAGAAGGCGAAAAAGCCTTCGCAGAGTTTCGATCACATTTTCGAGTTGACGCAGGGAAACCTGGAGACCCCAGGTTTTGTCATTATCAATGGCCCGCCTGGAGCTGGCAAGACAACTCTCTGCTCAGGACTCACAGCCAACTATCTGAAAAGGGGTGATCCGTGTCTCTACGTGACCTATGATCAAGCTCCCACTACGCTCCGAGAACAGATGAAGAAGCTCGGATCGGATCCGTCACAATACGAATCTCAATACCGATTCGTCGTTGTAGACGGTTACGCGTCCCAGTCTGATTCATTCAGTATGGAAGCGGCATACCTGGATCAGCCCTTCAATTTTGAAAACATACAGGATACGCTTGTCCGGAACAGTCAAGTATTCACGGGAGAGAAGATCAGAATCATCTTCGACTCCATCGACAAACTAGTAACAAAGGTCCCGCTGAAAGACTTCGTCAAGAGCTTCACCGAACTTGCTGGGAAACTCAAAGACTCAGGCGCGACTCTCATCGTCACCGTCGACATGTCCCAGCTGCCAAAGGATCTGGCTAGTTCCCTAACTGACATGGCTGACTGTGTCGCCGATCTCTCTAAGGACGCGTCGGATCCGAATGAACGAGAGTTGAAGGTTCAGAGGCTTAACCAGAAATCCGCGAAAATAGATGCCGAGACTTTTGAAATCGATGCTGGCAAGGGGCTAGTTTTCGTCTAAGATCGTATCATCTACTTAGCAGACGAATCCACTAGCCCTATACAGCGGTCCGATTCAGTTATGGGCAGTTAGAGGAACTTGGTGCCGATGCCCATAGCTTCGTTCGTCTTCGTGATAGACCTGCGTCCCTCGGTCTCCAATCCTGTAAGCGCGCGCACGGCGTCCACGTTCTCCGGCACGACCACGCTTTCATTGTGCACCTGATACACCATGTTCGCCTCGCCGTCGGTCACGTCGAGGATATCTTCCCAGAAAGCAACCTCCCACATGTCAGCCCTCACACGTCCCAGATCCCGCATCATCTCAGCCACCGCATTCATGCTATCCACTCCGTCAGAGGTTCTGACTGGCGCCAGCCTCGGTGCGCTCTTCAACGCCTTCAAAACATCCTTCTTCTCTGGCTCCCCCTTGAGCTGGACCATCGCAAAATGCAAATGCCCTAGGTTGAAGGGCCCCCTAGCAGCCATAGTCGTAATGTTCAGTTTCGGAATGATCGTTTGAGCGTCCGGACCTTGGTGTGAAGGAATGTGAGCCTCCGGGACGACCGTATTGATGAGCCCAGCCTTGTGGCTCTCCCACGGATCAGTACCCCTTCTAAACAAGACAACCCGCGCTTTCTTGACACCAATTGTATTCTGAAGCGTTCCAACAGTTCTGCAAATTCCGGTTGTGTTGCAGCTCACTACTCTCGTCGCACCACGGTTGAGACTCTCCTCATAATTACACTGGGCGACAAAAGATGAACCCGTCAGCTCGTGTTTTTCTCCACCTTGAAAAATTGATTTGATCCCGGCTTTGTCATACATGACCTTGTTCTTTGCCCCCAATCCCGCTGGAGTGCAATCAACAATTACGTCGATCTTTCTCAACAACTCCTCAAGTGTCCCAGCAACCTCAACCCCAGCCTTCTTCATGTCCGGCAGTTTTTCTGGGACTGAAGCGTAAATCTGGTAACCTTTCTTCTCTCCGAGCTTGACGCGGTAGTCTCCAACAACATCAGAGACTCCGACGAGTTTCATGTCGTTCTGTTTCGAGACAGCGTCGGCGACACGTTTTCCGATGACACCGAATCCGTTTACTCCTACCCTGGCCGCGGCTTTGGGCATTTTGATGATTCTCTCGAGAAAGACGTTGATAGGCTCTCTTTTAGCCCTAACGGGTAAAATCCTGCATCTGGAGACGGGCTTTAATACTAGCCCGCCGATCAAAAGAGTAAGCTTTCAGCTTAACAAGTATAGTGAGGAATTAAGGAAGGTCAGTGAATTATGGAGGTTAAACTTTCATGGTTGAACCGTCGCAGTACGCTTCGACAACAAAATATATCGTAAAAGCAAAATTCGATGTCCAGGGCGTCGTAGAGAAGCCTGATGTTGTAGGTGCCGTTTTCGGCCAGACAGAAGGCCTCTTCGGCCCAGATCTAGATCTTAGAGAACTGCAAAAATCCGGACGCATAGGCCGGATCGAAATTAATCTAGACTCCAAACACGACAAGACAGCCGGGTCAATAGTCATCCCATCGAGCCTCGACAAGGTCTCAACAGCCATCATAGCCGCTGCCATTGAGAGCGTTGACCGCATCGGACCCTGCGAAGCAAAGATTAGCCTTGAGAAGGTTGAGGATGTCCGAGAGGAGAAGCGCAAAGCAATCCTCACCAAGGCCAAGGATATTCTTCGGAAATGGGTCGTCGAATCCTCCCCTAGCACCGAAGAGGTCGTGAAGGAGGTTGCCGGATCACTTCGCGGAGTCGATGTCATAGAATACGGCCCCGAGAAACTCCCAGCCGGACCTGAGGCAGAGAGAGGAGACATCGTAGTCGTAGAAGGCAGAGCGGACGTTATCCTTCTCATGAAGGTAGGCATCAGGAACGTAATCGCGCTAAATGGCACAAAGGTTCCAGAGACCATCATCAAGCTCACGAAGGACCGAGAAGTCACAGCGTTCCTCGACGGAGATAGAGCCGGTGATCTGATCTTGAAGGAGCTGACACAAGTTGCAGAGATCGACTATGTGGCTCGCGCTCCTTTTGGGAAAGAAGTAGAAGAACTCACACCCAAGGAAATCATGAGGGCGCTACGCGAACGCGTGCCGCGCAACATGGCAAAGCCTATCGAGAGACCACAATTCGCCAGACCCGAAAGAACCGAACGTCCTTACCAGGAGAAATCCTACACAGAGCGAGCCTATGGTCCAAGAGAACAGGGCTACGGTCCTCCTGAAATTACTGTTCGCGCACCTGTTCCAGCGGAGAAACCAAACCTCCCTCCGCCTGTCTTTGACGCCGCGAAAGACCTCCGAGGAACCTTGGAGGCTGTCGTGTTCGACGAGGCGGGTAAGGAGTTGTCTAAGATGCCCGTAAGCGAGCTCGCGGAAAAGATTCCCAGCCTTGAAAACTCTCACCTTGTTCTCTTCGACGGCGTGGTCACTCAGAGACTTTTGGACATCGCCGCCGGAAAGGGCATAAAATACGTGATTGGAGATCGAGTATCGGACGGGGCGAAAAAGCCTGCTAACGTTAGCGTGCTGACGCTCAGCGACTTATCCTCGTTTGGTCCCAACTGAAAGGTTGGCTTGCGCAGCCGGAACGGCAACTAGCTGGTCCTCTGACACACCGAGAATTTCTAGGATACGTGCTGCAGCAGGCACGATCTGATGTTGAACATAATAGTCGTAGTCCACATCCTCAATTGTGACCTTGTAGTGAGGCTCCGCCTTCTGGTACAGTTTTCCAGGTCTCTTGGTTATGACAAAGCCGACTTTGTCTCCAGCCGTAATAGGCCAACCGTCCTTCGCCATCTTCTTCGCCGCCTCCACATGTGGAGCATTCACCTCGTATGCTTCGACGGGCTTTGTTAGAGTCTTCCAGACGATGAATGATGATAGCGGAAGTTTCTTCGATGTTAGATTCCTCGTCAAATCTTGCACGTAGCCAGCCGCTCGCGTCGCGCTAGCGTCTTCCAGGACCATTCTCAGAACCATCCTCTGTACGTCCCGGGCTAGGTTGGACCAATCCCCTCTGACCGCCTCGAGACCTATGACATCGATCTGACCATCGGTTCTTAGCGCACCATATTTTTTCTTGGCCTCCGTGAAGAGTATTCTCTTGTAGACTTCGGATAGGTTGATTTCGAGCCCGAGCTGTCGGTCGATCTCAGCATGGAACTTTTGGACGAGTTTTTCATCGTAGTTCACGAAGAGGCTGTCCGTATCACCGTAGAAAACGGTGAGTCCGAGGCTCTTCGCGAGCGATATCGCGCGGTTGATTGTCTCTCTGCCTAAGGCAGCGGCTGATTCCGCGACCTCCTTCGAGTACCATCGTGCGCCAGCCCAGCCCGCATAGCCGTAGACAGCGTTCGTCATGACTTTGACGGCTTTCTCGCGAGCCTTCAGCAGGGGATACCGTAAATCGCTCGGAGCTGTGCGCTTGAGCTCGGCCCTGGTTGTCTTGCGTGCTTGGATGAGTTTGGTGAGAATTGTTCTGTAGAACCCGGAGGGGTTCTTTCTGAATCGGTGTTTGACTTCAGGGACTTCGAAGATATCCTCCGTCTCTTTCCCGGTGACCAGTGTGTCTGGAGAAATGTTGTATTTGATCATCAAGCTTGGGTACATGGACGAGAAGTCGAGACTGGCCACGTTATCGTGCAGCCCGACCTTCGGCTCGAGGACAATCGCTCCTTTGTATGGTATGATCGGCTGTTCGGTTTTAGAAGGTATCAGCTGGCCAAGGTTATGGGTCTCCATCATTAGGTAGTTGTCGACGCGGAATCCTACGGCCGCGGCTATCACTTGGTCAGGAGGTAATCCCGAGAGAGCGGATATTTGTATGACATAGTCGATAGCTTCCTCTCCGATCTTTAGGATCGTCTCGGTTTGCTTTTCCACATGTTTGACGAGGATCTTTCTCTCGTCTGGTTTTGACCAGTAGTCGAAGTAGGATGTCTCATCGATAGTCTTCTCTTCAGATAATTTGATCCCGAGGTATTTTGCGACGTTCTCAATTGTCTTGTTCTTGACCTCGTACAGATCCTCGGCGAAATTGAGAAGATCAACGTTCGCTCGTCCGATCAGCGAGTAGTGGCCGTAGAGGCTCTGATGTGGCGGACCCTCGTCTCGGCCGACTCTGAGCGGGGTCTTGGTCTTGTTGGCCCTCTTCACAAGGTAGGGCCAGTGGATGCTGTTTCCTTCGAAGCTCAGAACAAAGTCTGGATTGTTCTTGATGACGTCTTCGCCGAGCCTCTGAATGATATCTGTATCCGAATCGGTATGGGTTAGCAAAACTTCGTTTGCGTTCTTATCCGTTCTCCAACTAATGATCCGGATTGGGTCTCGTATGGGACTGGGTGCACCTATCTTACTAACCGATAGAAGTGAGAACGAGAGAAGATCCAGGCTAGGCGGTTCCTCCTTCGGGACGGGGCGAGGATGGTCTGTTGCTGTTAGTGTTTCTTGGACATTGAACTTCTTTGGGTCGACCTTTGAGGCTGCGGTATCCGCCTCGTACCACTGACAAGGCTTGATTCCGTGATCATACTGGTACTTTATCGCGAATCGGAGCTTCTCTTCGTAGGCGGCTTCAGCGCCGGTCTTTTTCAGCGTTTCTCGTGCAGCCTTCTCCAGGAAGTCTGGGTCTTTGCAGAACACCTTGAGGACCACTCGTTCGTCGGCCAACAGTTTCTTCCTCTCAATCGTAACGTTTTCGATAGTGGGATGAGGTTTTTCGTCTTCTAGCCTTTTTTTCAGTTCTTCTGGGTCCTGCTCTCTTCTCGGTAGGAGGTAGAAGTAGGCTCGGTAGTTGTTGTCGATGACTAGGACTCGTTTTCCTTCGTGGGTGATGCCCCAGAGCCAGATCGACGATTTTCCTTCGTAGGTATCATGATTGAGGTCGAGAAGCCAGAAGGTCTGTTTCATGCGGACCCTCTGTCTTCTCGTCTACTTTCGATCTGGACCATCCACATCACGAGGATTCCGGCTATGACAAGCGTGAGTCCCGATGGGAATGAGCTGGCAGCCACCTCCAATAGCGGATTGTAGGCGCAACCACTAGCCGGACAGTTAATCGGAGTGTTGAGCGCGATGAATCCTGTCATGGTCATAATTGCGCCGATGATAACGAAAGCGAATCCTAAGGTCCGGAATGTATGTCTCCAAGGAGGCGCGGGGTTCATTCCGGTCCGACCAATCAAGTTGGCGTACAGTAAATGGTTTAAATTCGCCTGTTAGCGGGGAGGCTCCTTGGGATAGTTAGCGTCATGGCGGAGAAGGCCAAGCAGCCAGCAGACCACTGGGGAATCGCCCACATCTACTCAAGCTTCAACAACACGATGGTCCACATTACCGATTTAACTGGCGCAGAGACGATTTCTCGCAGTGCAGGGGGTCAACATGTGAAGGCTGATCGATTGCAAGGGACCCCTTACGCGGCGATGCAAGCAGCTGCGGCTGCTGCAAAGGTTGCGAAGGACAAGGGGATCACTTCTCTGCATATCCGTGTTCGTGCGCCTGGAGGTCACGGAGCCCGAACTCCCGGTCCCGGCGCACAAGCGGCGATTCGAATGCTGGCTCGTCATGGGTTTCGGATTGGGAGGATTGAGGATGTCACTCCTGTTCCACACGACGGGACTCGTCGACCAGGTGGCCGACGCGGCCGCCGCGTCTAGGCCTCCCGGAGTTTTCTTCAACGTCCTACGCTTCCCAGATTCGGAACATGATAGGCAAGCATCAGACGTGGCGGGCCGAAGAATGCCTGAACATGATTGCCTCTGAGAACGTGACGAGTCATGCTGTTAGACAGCTTCTCTCCGGTGATATGGGCCACCGGTATCGAGCTGATGATCGGTTCTACAAAGGGACCAGGTTCATGGACGAACTTGAATCCTTTGGAGAGAAAATAGCGTGCGAGGTTTTTGGTGCCGATTGGGCCACGCTCCGGCCCCTGTCTGGACACTTGGCTGATATGATCATGGTCGCTACCCTCGCAAGGCCAGGCGGTTCTATTCTCACCGTCAGTCACGCGGATGGAGGCTATCCGGGTCTAAGCGATCAAGCTGGATATCCAACATTCGTGAATGTTCGGAATCTGTATTTTCCATTCGATTCGGAACGGATGAATATTGATGTCGAGAAGGCTCGCGGGTTGATAGAGGATGAAAAGCCCTCGCTTGTCGTCTTTGGCCAATCCTTCTTTCTATTTCCACATCCTGTCAAGGAGCTGGCAGATGCTTGCAACAAGGCAGGATCTCGGGTGGTTTACGATGGCTCCCACGTGCTTGGATTGATTGCTGGGGGCGAGTTCCAGAGGCCGCTTCAGGAAGGCGCGGAACTGTTACTGGGATCTACTCATAAAAGCCTGTTCGGTCCGCAGGGAGGAATAATCGTTGGAAAGAAGGAGGTTGAGGCGGAAGTTAAGGGCCGACAGTTTCCCGGTCTGGTAGACAATGCTCACTGGAATCGAATTGCTGCATTGGCCTATGCGCTGGATGAGGCGCGCAGAAACGGTGGAAAATACGCAGCACGAGTAATTGAAAACGCCAGAGCGTTGGCGAAGGGGTTGCACGAGAGAGGCGTGCCAGTAAAGTGCGCAGAGTATGGGTTTACGTCGTCTCACCAAGTCTATCTAGACATCAAAGACGAGAAGGAGATCGATAGGCTAACTCAGCGGCTCGAGGACGCAAATATTATCGTAGATCGCGGGATACGGATAGGCACCTGCGAGGCCACAAGACGCGGAATGAAACCCAGAGACATGGATAAAGTGGCAGAGCTCATTGGTCAAATCTTCAAGGGCGAAGACCCTATGAAGATTCGCCGACAAGCGACCAGATTGAGGCGCGGATTCAACTCAATCCTCTACGTCTAGAGGCAAGAATCGTCAGTAAGCAGGTTCTTATTCGGGCACCCCTCCTCAAGAGTATGGCTCTGCCCAAGCAGGGTGACACTGTGAAGGTTACTCTGTTGAACCGGGAGACGATCGAAGGTGTTGTTGAATGGGTCGATGGTAATGGTCTGTGGGTGAAAGGGGCTGAGAGGTCGAGATGGGTTCCTTTGGAAGCCTTTACGGCGCCGCACGATTCTCATCCGATTGATGCCAAGGAGGAGCAGTCCGCAGCTTAGCCTTGATGAACGGGCGCAGTATGGGACTTGGGTCGAACGTTGAGTCTTCCGTTTAGTCTCGCTTGGGCATTGTTTCTTGTCTTCGAGAGGATTGTGTCGAGACTGCCTTGGCCGCTT
>Ga0209802_1002051_pt1 | contig 14368 bp, 17 predicted proteins | sample GraSoiAngelo_129_FD_185886 | JGI IMG/M metagenome (GOLD analysis project Ga0209802, IMG submission 185886) | Grasslands soil microbial communities from the Angelo Coastal Reserve, California, USA - 14_0927_12_40cm (SPAdes) (version 2) | ecosystem: Environmental > Terrestrial > Soil > Grasslands ... | reverse complement strand
CGTAAAATAGAGAAGGTCAGGTCTACTATGACCTTGGGTGTCGTAAACTAATTCCTGTTCCGACTACCAAAATTATTACACCAGATATAGCAATCCACTCTCCGTTTACAATCCATTGTGGGTTTGAGTACATAAATGACGTAGTAGGCCCAACTATAGAATTTCCTTGTAGAAAGAAAACTATGCCAAATACAATAACAGCTAGTCCAATAGCTATCATTACGAATCCTCCTCTCATGCCCTAATTACAACAAACTGAACATAAAAGGCAAAATGAGTTGATAAATTAGGCAAAATCATTTGGATTTCCATCTTTAATTCATTTTTGAAAAGCAAATCAGATTGGACGAATGGGGACCTGACCTATTTGAGATTAGACATACCAGAAGTTGGGTGGACATCAGCATATTTGCTGGAGCAGCCGCTCTTGCGCTAATAGTCTATTTGATTTTTGGCCCAGATATCGATAAGATAACAAAACAATCTCCTATCATAATTGACTTGATGTTCATACCATCATTTTCAATTGGGTTAATTTACGGAATCAAAATGACTGATAGAGTTATGGAGCCCTCAGGACCAAGGACCCCGCTAAAAAGAGCAATATTCAAAGCATTCTTGTTCTTCTTCATGATGGGAGCAATTTTCACATCTGTTTCATTTGCATTACATGGTGGAGCCCATTCTCCGCATAAATCAATTTTCACTGACGGATTAATTCCTTGGTTGACTGAATTTATTCAGGCAAATGGTGGGCTCACTTTTCTCATAATATCAAGTATCACCATAATGGCAGCTGCCACAAGACGAATAGTAGGAATGGAAGGATTTTTCAGCAAATTTTTCACGTTCATAGGGACATTCATCTTCTTTTCAATGATAGCATTAAGCTTCACGCATAGCGATCCCACACATTCCCAAGTGTATCTTTATGCTTTTTATCAAGCAGGAATCGTTGGTGGCATATTTTATGAGATGAACAAGCTTACTACCCGTGCCAACATGTGGGAAGACTACATGAATGGGTACTAAAATTTACGTATTCTTAATGTCAAAAACACGATTATAAAAGAGATCATCATGACCACTGGCGCAATATTTGCAAATTCAGGCAGATAGGTTGTCCCAATGATATTTGTTGTGCTGTCGCCAGTCTCGTTGAATTTGAGAACTACAAGTGAGTTGCTTCCGCTGTTTATTATAAGAGGGAAGATCTGTTTTGAATTTTGGAAAACTGTTAGATTTCCGCCAATGAGGTCACGCGGTATTTCGATTTCAGCTATATTTCCAGTGTGATCACTAATTCCTGTAAAAATCAATTCCTTGTTACTCTTGTTTAAGGTTACATTTTTCACATCGTAATTTGAGATAGTGTCCACGACAAATGTGTAGTTATCTGCCTTTATCTTCCAGTTCCATTTGATGCCTGGGTAATCAAGAGTGAGATTCTTAGGGGTTATTGTCTGTTCACCAAAAGCATGTCCCAATAACAGTCCTAAGATTAGGATAGAAGATAATATTACAACAGATTTCAATTCTTCAGACCAGAAAGTTTACCACGTATTTCTTTGTCTTTCACTATTCTTGGATGTGATGGGTCTGCCAGAATTACCTCATACCAAAGGTATAGACCATCCTGGTAAAGATAGTATGAACCAAGAAGTTTCATGTTAGGAAATCTTTCTAAAACTCTACGTTCTGCAACGTTCTGCATGCTAAGTGCAGGTTTTATTCTTAATACACCAAGATGTTTAGGTCTCCTTCCTGCAACAGGCCTCTTCTTACGCATGTTACCTTTGCCTACACGCATTCGAACTACAACAATTCCTTGTTTTGCTTTATATCCCAGTCGTCTTGCCCTTTGGATCCTACTAGGTCTCTCAACCCTTACCAAAGCGTTTTGTCTTCTCCATGCTATCGCCTTGGCTCTGAGTTCTGGAGCATTTTCCTTCCACATTCTTAGCCAGACTTGATCCTGGTAACTAATCATACTCGCCACTACTGATTTACCCCTTAATAATTTGTTAGAAAATTGAATTGGAATTCAGGGGATTAAATGAAAGCCGATCACAAGGAAGCCTATTTATGAAATTGATTTTTTCTATGTTTCATGATTTGGTCTTCAAAGATCGTGTTAGTTATTTCTATAGGGTTCCTAGTTATGGGCGTACACCATAGTTTTGCAACACCATCTCTTACAGTTTCCACAGGCAAACATGTTTACGCATATGGGGATTTTCTCTCTATTACCTTTCAGGTATCAGAATTGACAGGTAACCCAATCATTGTCCATATAATCGATAGTTCCGGTAAAGCAAGTGCTCCAATTAACATTTCAATAAACAAATGGAATAGTACGATTTCTTCACCTATTCCTTTTTACAAAACAACTTACAGTCCTGGTACGTATCATATCAACGCGGAATATGCAGGGACACAATCCAGTATTTCCTTTGACCTAGTTGATTCAGGCAAGATTGCAATTCCAACAGAGTACAAAACATTGGCGCAAACATGGCTCAAAGGAACTGCGACTGACAAAGACTATGCAGGCCTAATTCGTGAGTTGATATATTTTGATATAATAAACGTACCAGGGTATGATTTCCAGACTGCACATATAATACACATTCCCGTATGGTTCAAAACTAATGTAAAGTGGTGGTCAGATGATTCTATCACTGATAATGAATTTGGCTTTGCAATTCAATATCTGATAAATTCCGGGTTCATGTCAGTCTGAGTTATTTACGAATTTGCCTTCTGGTTTTAGATCTAGCTGATGAGGCAATTACTATTATTATAATTAAGACTATAGCCCCAATCACTGAGTATTCAACAAGTTGCTCCTTGTCTAAATTAAGAGACAAGTTTCCAGATTTTAGTTGTATCGAAGAGATTATTTCATTAAGAGGTTGCTTCTGCTCAGTTTTTGTAATGCTTCCAGTATTCATCTGTGATGGCTGTTGTGGTGTCGACGATGTACTTTGTCCCGGTTGCTGTGCAGTTTCTATTTCATTTGATTTTTGTTCGGTTGGCTTTTCAGATGTATTTGTAGCTGGCTGGCCAGTTTGAGGATTATTTGCGCTTGAAGTTCTAGTAGCTAAATGCGTTCCAATGATTTCTAGTTCCTTGTTATCAGGAGCAAGTTGTATCAAAATTGTTCTGCTAGTAGAAGTTGAACCCTCATTGATATATGATGCAAAGGTTCCATCAAGAAGTACTATGTAGTCCGAATCTTTTCCGTTTGCCTCTGTGGAATCGATCAATTCACGAGGCAATGTTAGCTCAAGAGTAGCAACAGGACTGTTGGCTTGAATCGAAAATACTAGTCCAAAATCGTCTTTGTTTGGTTCTACACTTAGGACATGTGAATCTTTTGTCTCATAATGAATAGTAAACTCTTTTCCTGATACTACTGTTAGGTCACCTGTCTCTGCAAAGGCAAAAACAAAAGAAAAGGTCAGAAGAAATAGCAGTGACAAAAAGAATTTCAAGTGTTCCAACTATATAACGCCACGGAGAATCATTATTATTTTTTCTGCTATAACATTTGCAGCTAAAACCTGAGCTTCTTTTGTCTGAGCTCCTATGTGTGGTGTGGAGATTACATTTGGAAGTTGAGTAAGTTCGCTCCCAACAGCGGTATCAGAAGACGGGTCAGGTTCTTTTTCACGCACATCCAACGCAGCACCTGCAATTTTGCGTTCTTTTAGAGCTTGTAACAACGCAGCTTCATCAATTATCTCTCCTCTCGAGGTATTGATTAGATATGCAGTTTTTTTCATCTTTGAGAGCTTCTCTTTGTTTACCAGATGGTATGTGCTTTCTGTTAGTGGTACATGGAATGAAATGAAATCTGCGCTTGACAGTAAGGTATCAATGTCAGTCTTGACAAGTCCCACTTCTCTTGTAAAATCATCAGGAATAGGAATAACATCGTAACCGATAATATTCATATTAAGTGCTCTTGCGTGTCTTGCAAGTTTCTTGCCGATATTTCCAAGACCAACTATTCCCAGATATTTACCTGAGAGTTCAATTCCCATAAGATCTTTTTTGGGCCATCCGCCTTCTCGTATTTTTCTGTCAGCTCGTGGAATCTCTCTTGCCAAAGACAGCATCAATCCTAAAACAAGTTCAGCTACTGCATTCATTGCTCCCTCCACCGCATTTATAACGCGAATTCCTTTTGCTGTTGCTGCATCAGTATCGATGTTGTCAAGACCGACACCGACACGTGCAATTAGTTTGCACTTTAACGCTTTGTCAATCATTTCTTTTGTAATTTTTGTTCTGCTTCTTACTATGACGATATCAAAATTTCCGATCTTTTCCTTTATTTGCTCAGCTGTGATTTCTGGTTCGTATGATACCTTTAGACCATTTTTTTGCAAGATATCATTCAAAATAGGAGCAACTTGATCACAAATTAAGACTGATTGGTTCATCGACATGCAAGGAAACCATCAAGAACAGAATATAATCATTATGTGAATTAAAAACAAAAAAGGAGTTGGTGTTTAACCACCGATTTCTTTCGCTATTTCTGCAGCTCTGTCATCAGTACACAGGCAGTGAACAACCTCTTTTTGTGCAATGCTGTTCTTGCCCATTGGCGGTACTGCGTCAGATGGGTTTGGCATGTCACCTGGTCCGTATCCCAATTTGAACGGGTCACCTGCGACAAATACCGTAGCAGCACCAGTGAAGATTGCTGCATAGTCATGATTAACTGCAACATATGCACCTGGGTTGTCAAAGACGACATCCATTATTGCGCCCTGAGAGCCACCAATGTTCCAAGTCTCTGTTCCCTGAGCTTGTATCCTGTTTCCTTGTGTCACACGGTCGATAATTTCACCGACAATGTGGAAGAATACTGGCATGTTTCCTTGGTTCTCAACGAAGATTCTGTAGTGAACTCCAGTATCAACAAACAGTGGGTGTGATTGATACTGTTTCAGGTCTGCAGAGTTCCATGGCTGTGCAACAAAGATGTTCTGCTTTTCATCACCTTTGACTAGTTTATTGATGTCTGCGTTTGGAACATAACCAAATGCAAATCCGTTAACAACGGTTTGTGTTGTGTTATGTAAGAACATAGCTGTCTGGTCATAGCTACCATCTGCGTTCAAGTACAATTGGTTGTACTCTAACACGAATTCTTTCGCGTCAGCAGAAACTCTTTGTTTGTCGAGTGCAACTTGACCATTTTCTACTTTAGTTTTTTCAACCAAGAGTGGATTGTATCCATTCAATGGATCCACGATTGTCAATCCGTACATACCGGATAGTACATGTTGGTCCATTGCAGCTACATTAACACCTGAGCAGTGGTACTTGAAGGTACCAGGTACTTCAGCAATGTAAGCATATGTTTTGGATTCACCTGGTTTGACAGCACCAAAGCTTGGTACAGCAGTCATCTGTGATGCATGCATATCATTTCCGTGTGGTGTTGGTTCAGTTGATGGTACATCAAGAGTCATTCTGATGATATCACCTTGTGTAACTCTTATCGTTGGTGCTGGAACTTGACCACTGAAGGTCATCGCGTGGTATTTTCCACCGCCCATAATAGGCAAGTCAACACTTTGTGCTGTTAACTTGACATCTACTACATGGCGTCCCTGGCTTGCCATGGTATCAACCTGATCCAGTGGTATCTGAGCAAATGCAGATGGCATTTGCAATTCAAGACCACCCATTTCACGTACTTTTTGAATCAAGTCTGTGTCTTGCGTTGCAAGATTCATTCTTGAGGCAGTCATTTGTGTCTGCGAATATGTGCTAGCGAACAATATTCCTGCTACTGCCACTACTGCGGCAATAGACAGCATACTGTATCGTCTGTTCATCGTTTCGGATCTTTAAATCAAAGTATATTAACTTATTGGGTATTTTGGACGAAAGTCGTGGTTTTTTGAAAACTTTTGCTGTTCTCAAGATTTTTGAAAAGCGAATGAATATTAGGAAAATTAATTCAAGGGTTGGCGTGAAATTTAGAACTGATAAAGATTCTCTGGGAGAGGTCCAAATTCCTTCTGATTCATACTATGGCGCATTTACAGCTAGAGCAATCAAGCAGTATCATGTCACTGGACAACGAGCACATCCATATTTGATCATGGCATATGTAATGATCAAAAGATCATCAGCCTTAGCAAATATCAGAACAGGTGTACTTGACAAGAAACGAGGAAATGCGATAGTAAGAGCATGTGATCAGATTCTAACTGGAAAACATCTTGACCACTTTGTTGTTGAAGCAATCAACTCTGGAGCAGGCACAGCATTTAACATGAATACAAACGAAGTGATTGCAAATATTGCGCTTGAAATTTCTGGTAAGAGAAAAGGAAACTACGAGGTTATACATCCAAATGATCATGTAAACATGTCACAGTCAAGTAATGATACGTTTCCAACAGCAATGCATGTTGCAATTTTGTTTAATGTAAAACAGGTTATTCCAGTACTTGACGAATTAATAAAAACTCTAATCAAAAAGGCAAAGGAGTTTTCCGATTATAGAAAAATTGGAAGAACACACCTCATGGATGCGCTACCTGTGAGTCTAGGTAGTGAGTTTGCTGCCTATGCTACTGCCATTGCAAAAGTCCGTGACGCAATTTTTAACGCAAAAAAGGAATTGGAATACATAGCATTAGGAGGAACTGCAGTAGGCACTGGAGCCAACACACCAAAAGGATACAGAAGTATTGCGATATTTGAGCTTTCAAAGATATCCAAGCTGCCACTTAAACCGCAACAAGACATGCAATTTGCTTTGCAGAGCAGATTTGCTGTAGCAAATATGTCATCTGGTCTGAGAAACCTAGCGCTAGAGTTAGGTAGAATATCAAATGATATCAGATTGATGGCGTCTGGACCAGTTTCAGGATTATCAGAGATTGGCATTCCAGCGGTTCACGCAGGATCTTCCATCATGCCAGGAAAAATCAATCCATCTCTGGCTGAATGCATGAACATGATTTGCTTTGATATAATAGGCAATGATTCTACTGTTGCGTTTGCTTCACAAGCTGGACAGTTTGAACTCAACGTTATGCTCCCAGTAATGCTCAAAGCTGTATTAGATTCTATGGATATGTTACGAAATTTTGTTCCAATTTATTCCAAGAATCTTATTGATGGTCTGACCGCAAATAGAGAAAAACTTCGTCAATACATAGAAAACACTCCTGTCATAGTCACTCTTCTTTCACCAAAGCTTGGTTATCAAGTATCAGCTGGTTTGTACAAAGAGTCACTAAAGACCGGTAAAACAATCAGGCAACTAGTAATTTCAAAAGGACTAATGAGTGAGAAAGAAGTAAAGGTCTTACTGGGATAAAAATGGCAAAGATCTGGGTAGAAGCATACGGTTGTTCTTCAAGTTTTGCTGACTCTGAAATGATTTCTGGTCTTATTTTAAACAGTGGTCATATGCTTGCTCAAAGTGAAGACGAATCTGACTTGAATATGATAGTAACCTGTTCTGTTAAGGATGCCACTGCAAATAAAATGATACATAGAATAAAGACTCTTAGATCCAAACCACTTGTAGTAGCTGGCTGTCTACCAAAAGCGGAACAATCCACTGTAGAGAAATTCGGCCCCAAAGCAAGTCTATTGGGACCAAATTCCTTGGGAAAAACCATAGACGTTATTGCGTCAACTCTAAAGGGAGTAAGGAGGATTGAACTTGCTGACTCAGATCTAACAAAGGTTGGTCTTCCAAAAGTTCGATTAAATCCGGCTGTAGGAATAATTGAGATTGCAAGTGGTTGCATGAGTGAATGCACATTCTGCCAGACAAGGATATCGAAGGGAGGTTTGAAAAGCTATAGAATTGGAGACATAGTAAGACAGGTAAAAAATGAAATACAGGAGGGTTGCAGCGAGGTTTGGCTCACATCTACAGACAACGGCTGTTATGGATTCGACATAGGAACTAACCTCCCTGAGCTGATACGCTCAGTAGGTGAAATCGAGGAAGATTTTATGATCCGCGTGGGTATGATGAATCCAATGTACCTATCACGCATTAAAGAAGGGCTTGCAAAGGCATTCGAAAGCACCAAAGTCTTCAAATTTCTTCACATTCCAGTACAGAGCGGTAGCGACAAAGTCCTAAAAGATATGAAAAGGGGTCACACTGTAGAGGTGTTTAGTAAAGCAAACGAGTCGTTTAGGGAGAAATTTGCAAGATTTACAATTTCTACTGATATTATTGTTGGATTTCCATCTGAAAGTGAAGAGGACTTTATTCAAACATTAGATTTAATCAAAGAGACAAGGCCTGATGTGATAAATCTTTCCAGATATAGCGCAAGGCCAGGCACGAAAGCGTCAAAAATGAAGCAACTGGATGTCGCTGAGGTGAGGCGCAGAAGTAAAATAATCTTTGAACTAGTCAAAAAAATCGCACATGAGAGAAATAAAGAATGGATAGGATGGAATGGCGAGGTATTATTTGATGAAGTCTCCAAAGGAATAGTCAAAGGAAGAAATTTTGCATACAAACCAGTAGTTGTTGATGAAAAAGTAAGATTGGGACAAAGGATTCAGGTGGAGATTAAGAATGCCACAGCACGTGGTTTGTATGGCGTGCCTCTGAGCTAAATTTTTTAGATCGGAGCTTAGATCAAAACTAATCAACAAAGTTTTTTAATCATTTTGGCAAGCAGAAGGAGAGTCATGGAATTTGTAATGCAAGACCCCGTCCTAGTTGTCGGCTTAGGTGGAGCGGGGTGTAAACTTGCAATTAGTATAAGAGACAAACTCGGTTATGAGTGTCTTTTAATAAGTCACGACCAAAGAGATCTTGATCATGAAGGTTCTAGAATATTGATAAATACTAATCCCATTCTGAATCCATCTGCATATCTTATAAGAGGTATATCGTTTGGCGCTCGAGGATCAATTGCAGAGAGAATGAAGCCTTATTCTACTATTATTATAATCGCTAATTTAGCAGGAAAATCAGGTGCCGCATTGGCGCCGATAGTTTCTCAAATTGGAAAGGAGTTTGGAAAGAATGTTCTTTCCTTTGGGATTATGCCATTCAAGTTCGAAAAGGATAGAATCTTCTTCTCTGGAGTTTCCCTTAAGAGACTGAAGGCAAACTCTGACTGTACTATAATAGTAGATAATGATGCACTACTAGAAAGCAACCCAGACCTAACTCCAGATTCATGTAATGGCATATCAAACTCGGCATTATTACAAGTTATTTCCGGTCTAAGAAATTCGTCGCTTCCACTTCAAACAAACATACTTTCAACAAGCAAAGATATACCTGACGTAGAGACATCCCTTAGAGACTCAATTAAGATGCTCTATGAAGATGCTTCACCAAATAGTATCAAAAGTGCATTGCTGTATGTTGTTGGAGGAAGTAAAGTTCCGGTTGGTGTTCTGAATTCAATGGTAAATACAATTAGTGGAATATTTGGCGATGATAGCACTCGTGTTAGTCTATCCGTTACCGGTGGTGAAAGATCTAAGGTAGTCTTGTTGACATCAATAGAAGGAGAGACTCGTTTTGACAAATATGATCCGTTAGGTTTCATTCCAAAACAAAGTGTACTCGATTGGGATGAACCAGATTCTAGCATAAAGATAGATCTTGACCTAGAACAATTAGAATAGAATTATTCTTTCTTCTGTTTCTTACCTGACTTAGAACTGCTTATTTTCTTTTCTTCTTTCTTCTCTTTTGGTTTCTCTTCTACTTTCTTTTCTTCTTTCTTCTCTTTTGGTTTCTCTTCTACTTTCTTTTCTTCTTTCTTCTCTTTTGGTTTCTCTTCTACTTTCTTTTCTTCTTTCTTCTCTTTTGGTTTCTCTTCTACTTTCTTTTCTTCTTTCTTCTCTTTTGGTTTCTCTTCTACTTTCTTTTCTTCTTGATATTCCGAAACTATAATGTTGCCATCATCATCTTTAGTTATCTTGACTCTTATCTTTCTGGGGGGATGCCTAATACCGCGTTCCCAAACTAGGTGGTTAACGTCTTCTTCTATCTTCACATTTTCGGATTTCATGTGTCTCGAGGCAAATTCTCGTATCATGTTTATTGCACGTTTAGCTCGTTGGTTATTTGGAGATAACAATACTTTTCCAAGATTAATTGTGTAAATTCGTTCCAATACTTCTTCTGACATCTAACCAACCCCCACATCGGTTCTACGCCATTGTCTCTTCTTGGGATTTGTCCTAACTTTTCTTTTTGTTCTAACTATAACCCAAGCTGGAACAGGTGAATTCTGTTTTAGTTTCTTCATAAGCCTGATCTTCCTTGGAGTTGATTTATGGGCAGCCATGAAAATTTGAAAATCTTGACCTCTTTTTAAATGAATCTCAATTATTCCTTAAACCAATCCTGCAGCTGATAACTTGGCAAGTATTTGTCTTAGCATTCGTGCAGAAGCTCCCCAAATCAAGTGGTTTTGAAATTTGAATGTATACATCTCATGAATTGATTTGTGAGTAGGATCACTATCATTCTCGATGGTCTTTAACAGATCCAGTAACGGTATTCTCAGTATGGATGCAATCTCTGAATTTGGCACCAAGGAGGGAGTATCGTCTAAGAATATGGTGAACGGGGTAATTGTAAAACCTGAATTTAAAGTAGCAACTGGCTTGAGTTGTCCTATTACATCGTGTCTTGAAATTTCTATTCCTAATTCTTCTTTTGTCTCCCGAATAGCGGTGTCCAATAGGTCCTTGTCATCTTGCTTCCAAGTACCCCCTGGAAACGAAATCTCACCTGCATGATGGTTCATGGTATTTGGCCTCTCGGTCATTATTATCATGGGCCTAGCTCCATAGACCATTATCAGTACAGCAGCAAGTCTTCCTTTTATGTCATTTCGAGGTTCTGGCATAATGGAGCTTGTCAGAGCATCTCGAATCTTTTGAATGTCCAACATGATATCAATCCACCAGTTTGTTATTGTCTTTTATGATCGAATTTATTCTATCTACGAAATCCTTGACTTTGGATTTAATTTCTGAATTTCGGTGCCCATAGCGTTATAATCGGGTAAACCGTCACAGTCCCTTATGACTATAACTTACGAACTAAATCCTCCAAAGGTCATGCAAAATACTGTTCTCTCGCACGAGGAATTGGAAAAATCTGTGAATAAGCTGAGAACCAAAGCCTCAGAGATAGGACAAGTATGTAATAGTATTCATGTAACAGACTCTGTTCTTGGAATACCAAGAATTTCTCCTATTACTGCTGGATTTTTTATTAGAAATTCCAATAATAAAATCAGAATATCTGCAAGTGTAAGAGTAAGGGACCGAAACTTTATCTCGATTGCTCAGACCGTTTGTGATGCTATATTGCTTAATTTGAATGGGGTTCTTATCGTAAAGGGTGATACCCCTCCTGCAGGACCAAAAGATTCTAGGCTGGTGCCAAGTGAAGTCGTTAAGCAATTTAACGAACAAGGTTTTGGAAAAAGAATAGATCTCTATCTTTCAATTCCCAGTAATCCTAATTTTGAAAAGATGCATAAAAAGATAGAATCACAACCAAAAGGCTTTGTAACTCAAGTGATAAGTTCTGTTGATCAGGTAACAAGAATCACAGACAAGTTAAAACCACAAGGATTCAAGATAATACCTTGTGTGCTGTTGGCGTCTAAACGCAATTTAGAGTCTGCCCAAATGCTGAAACTTGACTGGTCAAGTTATAGTAAAGACATGATAGGGTTTGTAAAAGAGATAAATAAAATAGCTGGCAACGTTTTGATAAGTTCGCCAAATGATTTTAAAGGAGCGATAGAACTTCTAAGGGGAATTAATTGATATCCTCCTACACTGTTGGAATTTATCCTAGGTCAGAAGACCTCATCGAAGCTACACGAAAAAATGTAAAGAATCTTTCATCATTGTATTTGAAGGAAAAAAAAGAATACGTTACGTTGCAAAAAAAGGCAGGTCTAGGGTATATTTGCGATCCACTAGTAGATTGGGACGATATTTACAGACCATTCTCCAAGTTAAAATCAGCAAATCTCGAAGCCCTAAACCGAGTATATGAAACAAACATGTTTTACAGGAAAATTTCGTTTGGTGATTCCTTCAAAGATGCTGGAAATATAATAAAATCAAATTTGAATATTTCACTACTGCCCGCTAATAGATCCGTTTGCATGGTAGAACCTTATACGTTTGCGGAATCGCATACAAGTTCCAAATATAAAACGAGAGAGGATTTCATAATATCATTAGCAAAGATGTTAAGAAAAGAAGCTGATACGTTGGCAAAATCTGGTTTTGATTTAATTCAGCTTCTCGGTCCTTCCATTGCGTATAACCCAAAAGTAAATTTTGAGGTTGTAAAGAAGGGACTAGAGATCATTACTAAGGGACTCAAGGCCAAGACCATTCTTCATCTGTATTTTGGAGACATTTCAAAAAAACTTGAAAGTCTTTTGGACTTACCGATATCAGGACTTGGGTTAGATGCTACATCTACTCCCATATCATCGATTAAAAGGCATAGTTTTTCTGGGAAACTTCTTGCTGTTGGCATAATCGATTCGTACAACACCAAACTTGAAGACAGTGATGAAGCAATCGCACAATTAAATGATATGTTTTTGCAAACAAGACCTAATGAAATTTATGTAACAACTAATTTTGATTTGCAGTACTTGCCAAAATATTTTGCAGTAAAAAAGATATTCAGATTGGGCCAGATAGCAAGAGGGGTCAAAATTGCATAAGTATTTTCCTACTCAAGAGATAGGAAGTCTAAAAAAACCATCCTGGCTTTTGAACATAGTAAAAGACCCCGGTATTTCCCATGAGGATAAAGCAAAAGCGAGAAATGACGCAGCTCTGCTCAATATAAGAACGCTTGAAGACATTGGTCTTGACATTATTTACGACGGAGAAGTAAGAAGAGTCGAAATGTATGAAGAGCCAGTACGCCACATCAAAGGTTTTGAGTTTGCTGGTAGGGTACGATCATGGGATAACAAATACTACAGAAAAGCCAGAGTAATACGTGATGTGGCATACCAAAGCAACTTTCATGCGACTGAATTCAAATTCATCAAAGAAAACTCAAAACATAGAATTAAAGTTCCTGTTACAGGAGCTTATACACTAGCTGATTGGTCATTTGACGAATTCTACAAATCAAAGTCAGATTTTGTGATTGCTTTAGCAAAAAAAGTTGTCAGACCACTGATAAAAGACTTGGTAAAAGCTGGAGCAAGACTGATTCAGATTGATGAGCCTGCCGCCACAACACATCCTGCTGAGATGGATATTTTTCGTGAGTCTGTAAATGAGTCAGTAAAAGGAATTAATGCGAAATTTGTTATTCACGCCTGCTTTTCAGGAAATGACTACTCCGTATTAGCACCACAAATGCCAGAAATAAAGGCGAAGCAATACACTCTTGAATTTGCCAACCGCGACTCGTGGAACTTGGGTGTTAGCGATAGAGAAAGAAAAGGATACCATGTTCTAAAGTTGTTCAAAGAATATGGATTCAAAGGTGAGATAGGTATAGGCGTAACCGATGTTCACAACGACAGAATTGAACCCCCACGACTTGTTCGTGATAGGATAATCTATTCTGCAAAGGCGTTAGGAGATCCCTCAAAAATATATGTAAATCCAGATTGTGGTCTTAGAACCAGAACTAGAAGTGTTGCCTTTGAAAAATTAAAAGCTATGGTTGAAGGCACCAAGATGGCAAGAATGGCAATGAGTGCCTAGCTTAAAATTGGAGATTATAGCTAATTTCATTGTTATCAGATGGATTTCTTGCGAGTAATACCGATTCTTATCATTTTGTGTGCATTAGCGTTATTTTCATTCCATCCAGCAAATGCAGATGTATGGATTCCAAATAATGAATTTGATGCCTATTACGATTCAAACGGTGTGTATACTGTCATAGGTGCTGTAAAGAATACCGAAGATAAAGCGATAGTTCCTACAATTGTCATTAATGTTAAAGATGATAATAGAACCGTATCCGAGTCCTATACTCTTTCAATCGTGAATCCGTCAAAAGATATTCCGTTCAAAATTGAACTAGCTGCCATCCAAGATAAAAGCGCAATTCTTGAAAAACCGGAAGTCGCTTTTGTTCCTGCAGATCACGATGCGATGAATGTCGATGTAATCTATGACAGGGCCCTTGTGAAACATACAGATGGGCATACCACTGGTTTTATTTTCAATAATGGCACTGTTCCCGTATTCGGTGTTAAAGTATATGCCATAATCTATGGTAAAGATGCCAAGTTCCTCGATGTTGGTAAGAGTGTTGAGACCATTGAGAAAATGGAACCTGGCAAAAAACTTGCCTTTTCAATATATC
>Ga0209802_1002046_pt1 | contig 14385 bp, 14 predicted proteins | sample GraSoiAngelo_129_FD_185886 | JGI IMG/M metagenome (GOLD analysis project Ga0209802, IMG submission 185886) | Grasslands soil microbial communities from the Angelo Coastal Reserve, California, USA - 14_0927_12_40cm (SPAdes) (version 2) | ecosystem: Environmental > Terrestrial > Soil > Grasslands ... | reverse complement strand
ACAGGACGGGAACGGGATTCACGTGATCACCACCCCTCCGTAGCCCACCACGGCGTCGTCGTCACCGGTCGTCATCCCCGAGTGACTGTAGTGCACCACTTCGGCGCGCGCCCCCCCCCCGCTTCCAGCCAGCGCCGTTGCGGCGGCGAGCACCGTGGCCGCGGGGGCGCGGCCGCACATCGAGATGCGCTCGCGCCGGCAGCGCGCCAGCAGCTCGGCGCCGTCCAGCGCCACAAGGGCGTCGAGGGCGCGGCGGTCCTTGCCTACGGAGACGCTCGCCGGTTCGTAGTGGTTCAGATCGCTCGACGCGAGCAGCAGCACGCGCTCGGGCCAGCGCCTCACCAGCGCGGCGAGCGCCCGCCCCAACAGGTCGCATCCCTCCCACGCGTCCCACGCGAGCACCAGCGGCACGATGCGCACGTCGGCGCGCCGAATCTGGAGAAACGGCAGCTCGACCTCGACGGCGTGCTCGTGCTCGTGCGCCGCGTGGTCCGCCCCCACGAGCGGCGAGGTCTCGAGCAGCGCGCCGGCGAACGCCGCATCCACGGCTACGTCGCCCAGCGGTGTGCGGAACGCCCCCGCCTCCCACAGCGATGCCCCGCCGCGCGCGCGGCAGACGCCGGTATGGTTCGGCGCGAGGATCACGACGATGGGTGGGACGTCGAGGCGGGCGAACACGTGCGCTGCCGTGAGCCCCGAATAGACGTAGCCGGCGTGCGGCGCCAGCGCCGCGCGCGCCGGCCCGGGGCGCGCGCCCACCACGGCGGCGAGCAGCTCGCGCACCGCGTGCGCCAGCTCCCGCTCCGTGCCCGGGTAGAAGCGCCCGCTCACGGCGGGCGTGCGCACCGCGTCCAAGCCTATTTGAAGCTCTGGCCGATCGCGCGACCGAACGAGATCTCCCCGTTATCGATGCGGATGTTGAACCCGCATTCCGGGTTGGTGCAGACCCAGGCCTTGTAGGTGATCGGCGCCCCGTCGCGGCCGTAGTCCGATAACGGGATGAGGAGACCTTGCTGGCACTTCTTGCAGGCGGGCCATTCCTTCACGTCGTCCATGCGGCATCCCCCTTCACCCGATCCGCCCCTCCTATGCGCGCTCCACCCCGGGCCAGCGATAGCCGGCCCGGAACACCTCCGCGAAGTCGTACACGCGATCGAAGTCTTCCGGCGTGTCGCTCGGTTGCCGGGCGAGCAGCCCGACGTCGATCAGCGTGAACACGATGCGCCCCAGATCCGCCGTGGTGGCGATGCCCCAGTGTGCGAGCACGGTCGGGGCGAGCAGCCCGAACTGCTCGAGCGCGAAGTCCCGGCACGCCCAGGCGAGCTCGGCGCCGGAGAGATGGCGGCGCGCTGGCAGCCGTCCCTGCGCGTACTCCAGCGCCGCGAGCGCGAACAGATAGCCGCGCTCGTGGTAGCGGGCGTCCTGCTGCCCGATGCGCTGGAACGCCTCTTCCAGGGTGGCAAAGTCGCTCACGGGCGCGCCTCCGCCGGCCCAGACGGCTGCGCCCGCACGGCGGCCACGGGCTTGGAGAGGCGCGGCTCGAGCAACGCCTGCTCGAGCACTTCGTCGATCGTCTCCACCGGCTTGATCTCGAGCAGCTGCTTCACCTCGTCGGGCACCTCGATGATGTCACTCTGGTTGCGCGCCGGCACGAGCACGGTCTTGACGCCCGCGCGCGCCGCCGCCGTCAGCTTCTCCTTGAGCCCGCCGATCGGCAGCACCCGGCCCCGCAGCGTGAGCTCGCCCGTCATCGCCACGTCGTGGCGCGCCGGGCGCCGGCACAACAGCGAGGCCAGCGCCGCCGCGATCGTGATGCCGGCCGACGGGCCGTCCTTGGGCACCCCCCCCGCCGGCACGTGCAGGTGCACGTCCGTCTGGGTGAACGCCTCGAGCGGGATGCCGAGCGCGCCGGCGCGCGCGCGCAGCAGGCTCCACGCGGCCTGCGCCGACTCCTTCATCACGTCGCCCAGCTGACCGGTGAGCGTGATCTGCCCCTTCCCCGGCATCTGGATGGCCTCGATGAACATGATGTCGCCGCCCACGGGCGTCCATGCGAGCCCCGTGGCGACGCCCACCTCGGGGCTGCGCCCGGCCACCTCGCTCTGCACCTTGGGCTGGCCGGCGTACTTCTCGAGGTTCTTGGCGGAGATCTTGACCGACCGGGCCCGCCCTTCCACCACCTCGAGCGCGGCCTTGCGCAGCACACCCTGGATCTCGCGCTCCAGCTGGCGCACGCCGGCTTCGCGCGTGAACTCCCCGATGAGCCGCTCGAGCGCGCCGTCGGCGACGCTCGCCCGCTCGGCCATGAGGCCCGTCTCCTTGAGCTGGCGCGGGAGCAGGTAGCGCTTCGCGATCGCGAGCTTCTCGCCGGGGGTGTACCCGGGTAAGGTGAGAACCTCCATCCGGTCGAGCAACGGGTCGGGGATGGGCGCGAGGCTGTTGGCGGTCGCGATGAACATCACCCCGGAGAGATCGAATGGCACCTCGAGGTAATGGTCCACGAACGCGGCGTTCTGCGCGGGGTCGAGCACCTCGAGCAGCGCGGCGGTCGGGTCGCCCCGCACGTCGGCCCCCATCTTATCCACCTCGTCGAGCATGAGGAGGGGGTTGCGCGTCTCGCAGCGCTGCAGCGCGTGGATGATGCGGCCCGGCAGCGCCCCGACGTAGGTGCGGCGGTGGCCGCGGACCTCGGCTTCGTCGCGCACGCCGCCCAGCGACACGCGGGTGAAGCGGCGTCCCAGGGCCTCGGCGATGCTCTGCCCCAGGGACGTCTTCCCCACCCCGGGCGGGCCCACGAAGCAGAGGATGCTGCCCCGCGCCTCGGGGTTCAGCGTGCGCACCGCGAGGTACTCGAGGATGCGCTCCTTCACCGTCTTCAGGTCGTAATGATCGCGGTCGAGAATATCGCGCGCCCCCTTCAGGTCGAGCCGGTCGGTGGAGGTGCGGCTCCAGGGCAGCGACGCGAACACCTCGAGGTAGGTGCGGGCGACGTGATACTCGGCCGACTGGGGCGACATCTGGCGCAGCCGCTTGAGCTCGCGGTCGCCGACCTTCTTCGCTTCGGCCGACAGGCCGCCCTCCTCGAGCCGGCGCGCCAGCTCGGCCAGCTCGTCCTCGCCTTCGTCCTCGCCCAGCTCCTGGCGGATCACGCGCAGCTGCTCGCGCAGCACGTACTCCCGCTGGTTCTGGTCGAGCCGCGTCCGCACCTTCTCCTGGATCTGGCTCCCGACCTCGAGCACCTGCAGCTCCTGGCCCATCAGCTCCGCTAGGCGCTCGAGCCGGTGGTTCACCTCGTCGATCGAGAGCAGCTCGGCCTTGGCGGGGAGCGCCAGGTCCAGGTTCGCGGCGACGAAGTCCGCGAGCTTGGCGGCGTCGGTGATGCCGGCGAGGACTTCGTGCAGCTCCTCGCCCAGGTAAGGGGCGATGTCGATGACGCGGGAGAATTGCGCGTGGACCGTGCGCTTGAGCGCCTCCGTGCGCGCATCCTCCAGCACGGTCGACGGTAGCAGCTCGTAGCGCGCCACGAGCCAGTGGTCCGTGGGGGTGATCTCGACGAGCCGCGCACGGTCGAGCCCCTGCACCATCACGCGCACCGAGCCGTCCCCGAGCTTGAGCATACGGACGACGGTGCTCAGCGTGCCGACTTCGTACAGCTCGTCGGCGCGGGCGTGCATTACCGCGCCCTCGGGCGGCTCCGTGCCGCCCACCGGCCGCACCACGCCGAGCAGCAGCCGCTTGTTGCCCTGCACCACCTCGTCGATGAGCTGCACCGCCTGCTGGTCCGTGAGGGCGAGCGGCAGCACGACGTGCGGGTAGACGACCAGCTGCCCGAGCGGCAGGACGGGGAGCGCGTCCATCTACTCGACTTTCACCGAGTGCGTCCCCGACGAGCGCACCGGCACTTTGGTGAGCCGGACCTCGAGGAAGCCGTGCTCGTAGTTGGCGCGGATACTTTCGGGATCGACGCGCACGGGGAGCCGGAAGCGCCGCTCGAACGGGCCCACCTGGACTTCCATCGCATGGTAGTGCGGCTTGCCGTCGCGCCGCACCTTGCGCTCGCCCCCGATCGTGAGAATGCCGTCCGCGAGCTGGACGGTGAAATCCTCGGAGCGCATGCCGGCGATGTCCATGCAGACGACGAGCGCGTCGTCCGTTTCGAAGATGTCGGTGGGCGGCTTCCACTTGGCCGACGCGACGAACCCCACGGGGCGGCCGTGAGCCACCTCGTTGAAGTAGACCTCGAGCTCTTCGGCGAGGTGGACCGTGAACGAGCCCGAGCCACGGGAGGGCCGGCCCGACGAGCCCCCCCCGCCGCCGCCCGCCCCGCCGCTAGCGGCGCCGCTATCCGCCATGGCGCGCAGCGACCGTCGCCCGGGCCTGAAGGGGGGCGGCGTACAGGGGGAACTGGTCCGTGAGCTCGCGCACCTCGGCTTTCACGCGCGCGATGGTGGCGTCGTCCTTTCTCGTGAGGACGTCGTCGATCAAGCCGGCTACTTTCTCCATCTCCGCCTCGGTGAAACCGCGGGTCGTGATCGCGGGCGTCCCGATGCGGATCCCGCTCGTCACGAACGCCTTCTGGGGGTCGCCCGGGATGGTGTTCTTATTGACGGTGATCGACGCCCGGTCGAGCAGCTCCTGCGCCTCCTTCCCCGTGACGTTCTTGGGGCGCAGATCCACCAGCATCAGATGCGTGTCGGTGCCGCCCGAAACGATCGCGTAGCCGCGGTCCACGAGCGCCGCGGCCAGGGTCTGGGCGTTCGTCACCACCTGTCGCGCGTACTGCTTGAACTCCGGGCTGAGCGCCTCGCCCAGCGCGACCGCCTTCGCCGCGATGACGTGCTCCAGCGGCCCGCCCTGGATCCCCGGGAACACCTGTTTGTCGACCTCCTTGGCGAACGCCTCCTGACACAAGATGATCCCGCCACGCGGGCCGCGCAGCGTCTTGTGCGTCGTGGTCGTGACGATCTGCGCGTGCGGCACGGGCGACGGATGCAGGCCCGCGGCCACGAGCCCGGCGAAGTGCGCCATATCCACGATGAAGATGGCGCCGACCTCGTCGGCGACGCTCCGGAGCGCCGCGAAGTCGATGATGCGGGCGTAGGCGGAGCCGCCGCCGATGAGGATGCGCGGGCGCTCGCGAAGCGCGACGTCGCGTACCTGGTCGTAGTCTATCCGGCCGGTGTCCTCGTGGACCCCGTAATGGGTGGCGCGGAACAATGTACCCGAGAAGTTCACGGGGGCGCCGTGGGTCAGGTGCCCGCCGTGCGGCAGCGCGAGCCCGAGCAGGGTGTCGCCCGGCTTCGCGACCGCGAGGTACGCGGCCATGTTCGCCTGCGCGCCCGAGTGCGGCTGCACATTGGCGTGCTCCGCCTTGAACAACGCCTTCGCGCGATCGATCGCGAGCTGCTCGACCTCATCGACGACCTCGCAGCCGCCGTAGTAGCGCTTCCGCGGCAGCCCTTCCGCGTACTTGTTCGTGAGCGCCGATCCCATCGCCTCGAGCACCGCGGTCGTGACGAAGTTCTCACTGGCGATCAGCTCGAGGCCGTGCTCCTGCCGCTCCACCTCGCGGCGGATGAGCTGGAAAATGGCGGGATCCGCCTTGGCGAGCGGCGCGCGACGATCGATCACGGATCGATCTTTCCCACGCGCCGCTCGTGGCGTCCGCCCTCGAACGTCGTGTCGAGCCACGTGTGCAGGATCTCCATCCCTTCCTTCTCACTCACGAATCGTGCCGGCAGGACGAGCACGTTCGCGTCGTTGTGGCGACGCGCCAGCTCCGCGAGCTCGGCGCTCCAGACGAGCGCCGCGCGCACGTGCGGGAAGCGGTTCGCCACGAACGACATCCCCAGCCCCGTCCCGCAGGTGAGGATGCCGCGCCGCACCTTGCCCTCGCTCACCGCGGCGGCGACCGGTCGCCCGTAGTCGGGGAAGTCGTCCGCGGGATCGAGCGCCTTCGGCCCCACATCCACCGCCTCGTAGCCAAGCCGCGTCAGCTCTTCCACGAGCTTCTGCTTGAGGCGGAAGCCCGCGTGGTCGGCGCCGACATAAATCTGCTCAGACAAAGTTGCGCCGCACGCCGGCCACGGCCGCGATGCGCTGCTCCGCCAGCCGATCGGCCGCCCGGTAGCTGGGGATCCCCTCCTCCCCCGCGATCTCGAACACGCGCAGGATGGTGTCGTAGATCTCCCCCGCCTTGGAGCGCGCCCGCTCCGGCGCCCAGCCATGGAGCTCGGCGTTCACGTTGATGAGCCCGCCCCCGTTGATCACGTAATCCGGGGCGTAGGTGATGTGCCGCTGCTCGAGCATGTCGCCATGGCGGTCTTCCGCCAGCTGGTTGTTCGCGCCCCCCGCCACGATCTCCACCTTCAACCGCGGCACGGTGTCGTCGTTCAGCACCGCGCCGAGCGCGCACGGCGCGAAGATGTCGGCCGGGACGTCGTAGATGGCGTCCGTCGCCACCGCCTGCGCGCCGACCTCCTCCACCACGCGCTTCACGCGCTGCGGGTCGATGTCGGTGCACACGATGCGCGCCCCCTCGGTGTGCAGCAGCCGCGCCAGATGGTAGCCGACCGAGCCGCACCCTTGAAGCGCCACAGTCTTGCCGCTCAGGCTGTCCGCGCCATAGCGATGCCGGGCGCACGCCTTCATCCCGCGGTACACCCCGAACGCCGTGACGGGGGACGGGTCCCCCGACTTCCCAATCAGGCCGGTGACGTGGTTTGTCTCGGCCTTGATGTACTCCATGTCGCCGGTGGTCGTGCCCACGTCCTCGGCGGTGATGTAGCGCCCCTTGAGCGATTCCACGTGCCGCCCATGCGCGCGGAACAGCGCCTCGCGCCGCGTGGTGCGGTTGTCCCCGATGATCACGCTCTTGCCGCCGCCCAGATTGAGCCCCGCCACCGCGGCCTTGTATGTCATGCCGCGGGCCAGACGCAGCGCGTCGACCAGCGCTTCCTCGTCGCTCGCGTAGTTCCAGAACCGCGTGCCGCCGAGCGCGGGGCCCAGCACCGTCGAGTGGATCGCGATGATGCCGCGGTACCCCGCGGTCGCGTCGTAGTACGCGCTCACCTGCTCGTGCGCGTGCTCCGCGAGCAGATCGAACAGTGCCGCGGACCGGCGCACCCCGGCGTCGCGGCCCGGGCTAGCGCGCGGGATAGAGACCGCGGGCGACGACGATCCGCTGGATCTCACTGGTGCCTTCATAGAGTTCCGTGACCTTCGCATCCCGGAACAGCTTCTCCACCGGGAAGTCCCGCATGTAGCCGTAGCCGCCGAACAGCTGCACCGCCTGGGTCGTGACCCACATCGCGGTCTCGGAGGCGAACAGCTTCGCCATGCTGGCCTGCGTCGTGAACACCTCGCCCCGGTCCCGACGGGCCGCCACCGCGTGCGTCAGGGCGCGGGCGGCTTCCACGCGGGTGGCCATGTCCGCCAGCTTGAACTGCACGGCTTCGAACTCCCGCAGCGCCGCGCCGAACTGCCTGCGCTCCGCGCAGTACGCGACGGCGTGCTCGAGCGCCCGACGCGCGATGCCGACCGCCTGGACCGCGATCCCCAGCCGGCCCGCGTCGAGCCCCTCCATCGCGTACCCGAATCCCTTCCCGTCTTCGCCCAGGAGGTGATCGGCGGGCAGGCGGACGTCCTCGAGCGCGATCGCGACCGTGTTCGAGGCGCGCAGGCCCATCTTATCCTCGGGCCTCCCGGGACGATAACCCGGCGCGTCGGTGGGCACAATGAAGGCCGAGATGCCGCGCTCGGTGCGGGCCATCACGATCATGAGGTCCGCCGTGCCGCCGTTCGTGGCCCACGCCTTCGTGCCCGACAGCACCCAGCCGTCGCCGTCGCGCACCGCGCGCGCGGCGAGCGCGCCCGCGTCCGAGCCCGCCTCGGGCTCGGACAGCGCGAACCCCGCGAGCAACTCCCCGCGCGCCATGCCCTTGAGGAACCGATCGTGCTGCGCCGCGCTGCCGTGGCGCACCAGCATGGTCGTGGGAATCGCGTTATGGATGGACACGGAGACCGCGATGCTCGCGTCGGCCGCAGCGATCTCCTCGAGCGCGAGGAAATACGTCAGCGTGTCGAGCCCCATGCCGTCGAACGCTTCGGGCGTGCACATCCCGAGGAAGCCGAGCCGGCCCAGCTCGTCGAGCACGTCCCGCGCGAAGTGGCGCGTGCGGTCCCACTCGGCGGCGTGCGGCTCGATGTGGGTGCGGGCGAACTCGCGCGCCAGGTCCACGATCTGGCGCTGGGTCTCGGAGAGACCCGTCGCCTCAATCGCGATAGACATAGAAGCCGCGGCCACTCTTCCGCCCCAGCCGCCCGGCGGCCACCATCTTCCGAAGCAGCGGCGCCGGCCGGTACTTGTCGTCGCCCAGATCGCGCTGCAGCACCTCGAGAATCGCGAGGCACACGTCGAGCCCGATCAGATCGGCGAGCGCGAGCGGCCCGAGCGGATGATTCATCCCGAGCTTCATCACGGCATCCACCGCCTCCGGGCTCGCCACCCCTTCCATCACGCAGAAGATCGCCTCGTTGATCATCGGCATTAGCACCCGGTTCGACACGAACCCGGGCGCGTCGTTCACCTCGACCGGGGTCTTGCCGAGCGCGCGGACGATCTCGAGGGTGCGGCGCGCGGTGTCGTCCGACGTCTCGAGTCCGCGGATCACCTCGACCAGCGGCATCAGCGGCACCGGGTTCATGAAGTGCATCCCGATCACCTGGGCCGGCCGGCCCGTCTGGGCGGCGAGCGCCGTGATCGAGATCGAGGAGGTGTTGCTCGCGAGCAAGGTCGCTTCCGGGGCGAGCCGGTCGAGCTCGCGGAACAACGGGAACTTCACCTCGGCTTTTTCGGTCGCCGCCTCGACGACGAGGTCCGCGTTTCCCGTCGCCTCGATGGATGTGCTGATCTCGATGCGCCCGAGCGTCTCTGCTCCCTGCTCCCTGCTCACTGCTCCCTTTTTCACCTGGCGCTCGAGGTTCTGGGCGATGGCCGCGCGCGCCTGGTCGAGTGCCGCGCGCGACACGTCGAGCAGGGCCGCGTCCCACCCGTGCTGGGCGAACACGTGGGCGATGCCGTGGCCCATCGTGCCCGCGCCCACCACCGCAACCCTCACGCGCCCCCCCTCCTCCACCCCGCAAACGAAACGCGCGCCGTCATAGGCGCGCGCGCAGGGGACTCACGGTCGGCTTCAGAATGAGGACGGCGATCCCGAGCTTCAACAGGTCGCCCAGGATGAAGGGCAAGGTACCGAGTCGCACCGCGAGGGCGCCGCTCCCCGTCAGGATGAGCAGTTGTGCCAGACCGCCGAGGTGGATCAGCAGCAGCCCGGCGAGCACCGCGAGCGCGAGTCGTCCCAGCCGGCGACCGTCGCCCGCGAGCCGCCCGACCGCGAAGGCCGCGACGGGGTACGCCAGCAGGTAGCCCCCCGTCGGTCCCAACAGGCGCGCCACCCCGGGCGCGCCGTACGGCGTGAACACCGGGAGACCGGCGGCGCCCGCAGCGAGGTACAGGATCAGCGCGCTCGGGCCCAGCCCGGCGCCGAGCAGCCCGCCCACCAGCAGCACCGCGAGCGGCTGCAGGGTCATGGGCACCGGCGTGCCGGGGAGCGGAAGCGAGATCTGCGCGGCCGCGGCGACCAGCATCGCGCCGAGCACCACGGCCGCGGTCCGGCGCAGCGCCACGTGCGCCGGCGCGATGGCAAGCGACGACTCCCGCATCACACCACCTCCACGCTCAGGGCTACGGCGTTGCCGCCACCGAGGCACAGGGTGGCGAGGCCGGTCATCTGCTTCCGCTCTTTCAATGCGTAGAGCAGCGTCGTGAGCACGCGCGCTCCCGAGGCGCCGATCGGATGTCCCAGCGCGATCGCTCCGCCGTTCACGTTCACCCGGTCCCAGTCCCAGCCCAGGGCGCGGCCGTCGGCGAGCGCCTGCACGGCGAACGCTTCGTTCGCCTCGATCAGGTCGTAGTCGGAGATCTTCGTCTTCGCCTTCGCCATGAGGTGCTGCACCGCGACGATCGGGGCGAAGAACAGGTCCTTGGGCTCGCCCCCGCCGGTGGCGTACGCGGTGATCCGCGCCAGGGGCGCGAGGCCCTGGGCCCGGGCGAACGCGAGCGACGTGACCACGAGGGCGCTCGCGCCGTCGTTCAGCCCGGGCGCGTTGCCCGCGGTCACGGTGCCGTCCTTCTCGAACGAGGGCTTGAGCGCGGCCAGCGCCTCGAGCGACGTGTCCTTGCGGGGCCCCTCATCCTTGTCCACCACCGTCGGGCCCTGTTTGCCTGCGATCTCGACTGGCACGGTCTCCGCTTTGAAGCGGCACGCCGCCATCGCCGCTACGGCTTTTTGATGGCTCTCGAGGGCGAAGCGGTCCTGATCCGCTCGCGAGATGCCCGCCTTCCTGGCCGTGTACTCGGCGAGGTTGCCCATATGGGTGTTCGAGAACGAGTCCCACAGGCCGTCGTGGATCATGCCGTCCACGAGCTGACCGTTCCCCACCTTGATCCCGCCGCGCATTCCGTACACGTAGTGCGGTGCATTGGACATCGACTCCATGCCAACCGCCACGATGCACTGCGCGTCACCCGCCTTGATCGCCTGGGCCGCGAGCATCACGGCCTTGAGCCCGGAGCCGCACACCTTGTTGATCGTGAGGGACGGGATCATTCCCGGCAGGCCCGCGTGGATCGCCGCTTGGCGGGCCGGCGCCTGGCCCTCGCCGCCCTGGAGCACGTTGCCCAGGATGACCTCGTCCACGAGCGCGGCGTCCATGCCCGCCCGCCGCACCGCGTCTTTGATCACGATCGCGCCGAGGCGCGGAGCGGGAAGCGGGGACAGGCCGCCGAGGTATCTCCCGACGGGGGTGCGCACCGCGCTCACGATGACTGGAGTGTTCGCGTCCGACATAGGGGCCTGCTTCAAGTTAATGGACTCAGGGCACGGGTGCGATTCTCCGCCTGCAGGCGCTTCACGAACTGCTCCAGGGGCACGACCTCTTGCTTCTTGCCCGATCCCCGCACCCGCACGGCGACCGTCCCGGCTCCGGCCTCGCGTTGGCCGACGACAGCCATGTAGGGCACCTTGTGGGTTTCGGCGTCGCGGATCTTGTAGTTCAGAGTCTCGTTACGCTCATCCAGGTGCGCGCGCAGTCCCGCCGCCCGCAGCTGCGACTGAACTTCCCGCGCGGCGGGAAGTTGATCGTCGCTGATCGGCAGCACGCGCACCTGCTCCGGCGCGAGCCACAGCGGGAACGCACCGGCGAAGTGCTCGATCAGAAAGCCCACGAAGCGCTCCAGCGTGCCAAAGATCGCGCGGTGGATCATGACGGGTCGATGCGGCCGGTTGTCCTCGCCCGTGTACTCGAGTCCGAAGCGCTCGGGCTGCTCGAAATCCAGCTGGATCGTCGCCCCTTGCCACTCGCGCCCGATGGCGTCGCTGAACTTGATGTCGATCTTGGGTCCGTAGAACGCCCCCCCGCCCTGGTCGATGCGGTAGGTGGCGCCGCGGTGCTTGAGCGCCTCCTCGAGCGCGCGCTCCGCCTGATCCCAGGTCGCGTCGCTGCCCAGCTTCTTGTCGGGCCGCGTGGCGAGGTCGAGCCGATAGGAGAGGCCGAAGGTCTTCCCGAGCACCAGTTCGACGATATCGAGCAGCTGGAAGATCTCCTGCTCGATCTGGTCCTCGCGCAGGAAGATGTGCGCGTCGTCCATGGTGAGCCCGCGCACGCGCAACATCCCGTGTAGCGTCCCCGAGCGCTCGTTGCGGTACACATTGGCGATCTCGGCGAGGCGGACCGGCAGGTCGCGGTAGCTGCGTTGCTGCGAGGCGTAGATGAGGATGTGCATCGGGCAGTTCATCGGCTTCACCCGATAGCGCACCGATTCCGACTCGCCCTCCCCTGCGGCCATGGGCGGGAACTGGTTCGCCGCGTACAGCGGGAGGTGCCCCGAGCGGAGGAACAGCTCTTCGCGGGTGATGTTGGGCGTGTAGACGAGCGAGTAGCCGCGCTCGAGGATCGTGTCCTCGATGAAGCGCCGCAGCTGGAACTGGATCATCGCGCCCTTCGGGTGCCAGCAGATCAGCCCCGGCCCCACGTCCTCCTCGATCGAGAACAGGTCGAGTTGCTTGCCGAGCAGCCGGTGGTCGCGTTTCCGGGCCTCCTCGAGCCGCCGGAGATACGCGTCGAGGTCCTCCTTCGTGAACCACGCCGTGCCGTAGATGCGCTGCAGCATCTGGCGGCGCTCGTCGCCCCGCCAGTAGGCGCCGGCGGCGTGCAGCAGCTTGAAGTGCTTGATGCGCCCCGTGCTCGGCACGTGCGGCCCGCGGCACAGGTCCACGAAGGGGCCGTCGGTGTAGAGCGAGATCACCTCGTCAGGCCCCAGGTCCTCGATACGCTCCAGCTTCAAGGGGTCATCGGCAAAGCGCCGCTGCGCCGCCGCGCGGTCCACTTCCTCGCGCACGAAGGGGTAATCCGCCGCCGTGACCTCGCGCATCTTGGCTTCGATCCGCTCCAGATCCTCGGGCGCGAACGGCGCGGGGACTTCGAAGTCGTAGTAGAAGCCGTCCTCGATGGGCGGCCCGAAGCCGATCTTGGCGCGCGGGAACAACTGGCGCACCGCCGTGGCGAGCACGTGGGCCGACGAGTGCCGCAGCACGTCGAGCGCCGCGGGATCCTTGTCGGTGACGATCGTGACTTTCGCGCCGTCGGGGAGCGGGCGCGCGAGGTCGCGCACCTGACCGTCTACGCGCACGGCGAGGGCGGCCTTGGCGAGCCCCGGGCCGATCGCTGTGGCGAGGTCGGCGCCGGTGGCGCCCGTGGGTAGCCGTCTCTCGCTCCCGTCGGGGAGCGTGACGCGGATCTCGGCGGCGGCCATCAGCTCAGTGGGTCGGCTGGGCGGTCGCCGGCGAGGAAGCCGGTGGGGGCGGGGGCGTCACCGTTAGGGGCAGCAGACGCCGCCCGTCGCGGAAGTAGAGCGCGACGACAAGGAGCACCAGAAGCCCCGCCGCGATCCAGCGGGCGATGCGGCTGGTGGGGAGCACGGGAGAGTCGTCGGGCATGGCAAGGTATTCTAGGGCGAGGGGGAAGGACGGGGAAGGCTGACGAGCCGACCCGTTCCCCGTCTTTCCCGGTCTTGCCCCGGCTTGCCTATAATAAGGAATGCCCGAGCCGCGCTTCACGCTGCCGCCCCAGTACGTCCCGCACGACGTCGAGCGCCGGCTGTACCAGCGCTGGCTCGACCGCGGCGTGTTCACGCCGCGCGTCGACTCGCCGCAACAGCCCTATGTCATCGTCATCCCGCCGCCCAACGTCACCGCCATCCTGCACGTGGGCCACGGGCTCAACAACGTCATCCAGGACGTGCTCATCCGCTTCGAGCGGATGCGCGGGCGCGCTGCGGAGTGGCTGCCGGGCACCGACCACGCCGGCATCGCCACCCAGAACGTGGTCGAGCGGCTGCTCGCGGACGAGGGCAAGAGCCGCCTGGACCTCGGGCGCGAGCGGTTCGTCGCGCGGACGTGGGCGTTCGTGCGCGAAACGGGCAACACGATCCTCGAGCAGCTCAAGGTGATCGGCTGCTCGTGCGATTGGAGCCGCACCCGCTTCACCCTGGATCCGGCGTACTCGCGCGCCGTGCGCGAGGTCTTCGTGCGGCTGTGGGAGGAGGGCCTGATCTACCGCGGCCACCGGGTGATCCACTGGTGTTCCCACTGCCTCACCGCGCTGTCGGACGAAGAGGCCGAATTTCAGGACGAGACCGGCAACCTGTACTACATCCGCTATCCCGTGGAGGGAGGCCCGCGGCCCTATCTCACGGTGGCGACGACGCGCCCCGAGACGCTGCTCGGCGATACCGCCGTGGCCGTGAACCCGAAGGACGCGCGGCACGCTGCGTTCATCGGCAAGACCGCCCGGCTTCCGATCACCGACATCGCGATCCCCATCATCGCCGACGATGCCGTGGATCCAGCGTTCGGCACCGGGTTCGTGAAGGTGACGCCGGCGCACGACGCCGGCGATTTCGAGATCGCGCAGCGACACCGCCTCGAGGCGCCGCTCATCATGCGGGAAGACGGAACGATGGGTGAAGAGGCCGGGAAGGGGGAAGGGGGAAGAGTGCCCTCCCAGGTCCTGGGCCTGGATCGCTTCGAGGCACGGGAGATCATCGTCCAGATGCTGCGCGAGCGGAAGCTGCTTGAGAAGGTGGAGCCGCACCGGCATGCGGTGCGCCATTGCTACCGCTGTGAGACGGTGGTGGAGCCGCGGCTCAGCGACCAATGGTTCGTGCAGATGAAGCCGCTCGCCGAGCCGGCGCTCGACGCGTATCGCAGCGGCGCCGTCCGGCTCGTTCCGGAGCGGTGGGGCGCGACGTACGAGAACTGGATG
>Ga0209802_1002036_pt1 | contig 14414 bp, 11 predicted proteins | sample GraSoiAngelo_129_FD_185886 | JGI IMG/M metagenome (GOLD analysis project Ga0209802, IMG submission 185886) | Grasslands soil microbial communities from the Angelo Coastal Reserve, California, USA - 14_0927_12_40cm (SPAdes) (version 2) | ecosystem: Environmental > Terrestrial > Soil > Grasslands ... | reverse complement strand
AGCGGGAATGCTACGCCCGCGTGGCTCCGTCGCTCGCATCGATGAGCTTCGATTTCGGACCCACGCTGCTCGAGTGGATGGAGCAGCACGCCCCCGGGACGTACCGAGCCGTGGTCGCCGCGGGCCTCGCCGGAGGCGCGGTCGCGATGCCGTACCATCACGTGATCTTCCCGCTCACCCCGCGCCGCGACAAGGAGACCGAGGTGGGGTGGGGCATCGCCGATTTCCGGCGCCGCTTCGGGCGGGAGCCTGAGGGCATGTGGCTGCCGGAGACGGCCGTGGACGATGACACGCTCGACGTGTTGGCCGCCGCAGGGATCCGCTTCACGATCCTCGCCCCCCACCAAGTGCAGCGTGCCCCAGAAGGCGGGCTCCCCGGGTGGTATCGTACCGGCGGCGGCCGCCGGATGGCCGTGTTCATCTATGATGGCGCGATCTCGCACGACGTCGCGTTCGGACCCCTGGTACGCGACGCCGCCGCTTGGGTCGAGCGCCTGACCGCCACGCCCAACCGGCTGGTAGCGGTCGCGACCGACGGCGAGACGTACGGGCACCATCACAAGGAGGGCGACGTCGTCCTCGCCCGGGTGCTCGAGACCCTGGCGCGGCGCGACGACGTTCGCGTCGAGAGCTTCGCAACGTTCCTGGCCCGGCACCAGCCCGAGGAGGAAGTGCGGCTCGTCGCACCCAGCTCGTGGAGCTGTCCCCACGGGGTGGAGCGCTGGCGCGCCGAGTGCGGCTGTCGCGCGGCGCCGGAGCGCGCCACGCAGCAGCGCTGGCGCGCGCCGCTGCGTGCGGCCCTCGACTGGCTCTCGGGAGAGCTGCACGCCGTGTTCGAGCGCGAGGGTCGGCCCCTGCCCGCGGACCTCGAGCGCCACGCGCTCCGCATGTTCACCTCGTGCGGCTGGTTCTTCGACGACATCGCCGGGATCGAGTCGGTGATCGTGCTGCGCTCGGCCGCGCGCGCCATCGAGCTCGCGGGCTCGGAGGCGCCGCGCCTCGAAGCGGGCCTGCTCGAGCGCCTGGCGTTGGCGCCGAGCAACGATCCCTCCGTGGGTACGGGGCGGGAGCTTTACTTGACGCGGGTGAAGCGGTGAGCTCGCTCGGCTTCGTGTTTGGCGTGCACCTGCACCAGCCGGTGGGGAACTTCGACCACGTTTTCGAAGCCCATCTGCGGGACGTCTACCGGCCGCTCATCGAGCGGCTGGCGGAGCGTCGTTTCTTCCCGTTCACGCTGCACATCTCCGGGCCGCTGCTCGAGTGGCTCGAGGCGCACGACGCGCGCTACCTCGATCTGATCGGACGGTTGGCGGCGGAGGGGCACATCGAGCTCGTGCTGGCTGGCTTCTACGAGCCGGTGCTCGCGTCGCTGCCCCCCGCCGATCGATTGGAGCAGGTGGGATGGATGCGTGAGGCGATCCAGCGCCGCTTCGGGGTCACGGCCACGGGGCTGTGGCTCACCGAGCGGGTGTGGGAGCCCGATCTGGCCGCGGACTTGGCCGACGCGGGCGTGCGCTACGTCCTGCTCGACGACCGCCACTTCCTCGTGAGCGGTTTCGAGCGGGACCAGCTGCACGCGCCCTTCTGGACCGAGAGCGGCGGCAAGCGCGTGGCGCTGTTTCCCATCGACGAGCGGCTCCGCTATTTCATTCCCTTCAGGCCCCCCGCCGCGACAGCCCAGTACCTCCGCGAATTGAGGGCCGCGGGCCGCCCCCTCGCCGTGTTCGTGGACGACGGGGAGAAGTTCGGCGGCTGGCCCGGAACCAAAGAGTGGGTGTACACGCGCGGCTGGCTGGCGCAGTTTCTCGACGCCATCGGGGCGCTCGTCGCCGCGGGAGAAGTCCGCCTCACGACGCCCGGTGCGGCGCTCGACCAACTCCCGAGTGCGGGCCTCGCCTATCTCCCCACGGCATCGTACCGCGAGATGGAGGCGTGGGCCCTGCCGCAGGCGGCGGCCCTCCGGTTGGCCCGGCTCGAGCGCGAGCTGGGCGAGACCCGTATGGCGGGGCCCGAGGGAGCGCTCGTGCGCGGCGGGCATTGGCGCAACTTCCTCGTGAAGTACCCCGAGGCGAATCGGATGCACAAGAAGATGCTGGCGCTGTCCTCCCTGTGCCGCGAGCGGGGGGATCCGCCGGCGGCGCGCCGCGCCATCGGCCGCGCCCAGTGCAACGACGCCTACTGGCACGGCGTGTTCGGTGGGCTCTACCTGCCACACCTGAGGTCGGCGATCTGGGGGAATCTGGCCCAGGCGGAGCGCGAGCTGCGCCACGCTGAGGCGCTCGTGGCCGAGCAGCTGGACCTGGACGGCGACGGCGCCGTGGAGATCTGGATTCATTCGGCGAGCTTCTCCGCGCTCGTCAGCCCACGGCGCGGCGGCGTGCTCGAGGAGTACACCGTGTTCGAGCCGGGGATCAACTATGCGGACGTGCTGACTCGCCGGCGGGAAGCGTATCACGAGCCGGCAAGCACGGAGCACGCGGCCGCGGTGGCGCAGGGCACCGCCGACGGCACGCCCAGCATTCATGCTCTCGAGCATGCCAGCCGACTGGAGCGGCTGCCGCCGGTCGACCTGACGACCCGAGCGCTGTTCGTGGACCGGGTCCTCTCCGGACAGATCACGCTCAGCGCCTACTCCGCTGGAGAGTTCGGGGCGGTGGCGTCGTGGGCGGAGACCGCGTTCGCCGCGACCCTCGACAGCTCGCCGCGAGCGGTTGAGGTGGTGCTGCGCCCGGTGCCGGGCGCCATGCCGGCGGGACTGCTCGAGAAGCGCCTGAGGTTCGAGCAGTCGGGCGATCTCACGGTGAGCTACCGCTGGGACCCGGCGGCGTTCCCGAGCGACACGTTCTTTTGCCCCGAGCTGTCGCTCGCTCGTAAGGTGGACGTCGACCTCACGCCGAGGGCGGAGGTCTGGTGGTTCCCCGTGGCCACCGTCTCCCAGTCGGAGCGCGGCTTCGAAGAAACGGTGCAGGGATACTCGGGCACCCCGCGCTGGTCGATCCAAGCCGCGGAAGCGCGGCTGACGCTGCGCGTGAGAGGAGTATGAGAATCCTCTCATAACCCGCCCGCGACGGATCCGCCGCATCGTGTGGGGGCGTTCCTCCCCGGAAGCGTACAGTCATCCACTCACGGCCAGGGAGGTCCACATGATGCACAGGCACATCGCCCTCGCGGCGCTCGCCGCCGCCGGCGTCGCCGCTTGCAATCAGGATCGAGCGATCACGGGCCCGGCCGCGGCGAGAGCGGCGAGATTCGCCGCGAGCGCGGCGGACGGGGCGCCGGGTGCGGTCTACACTCTGATGAACCTGACATCGGGGAACGCAGTCGCGGTGTTCGCGCGCGCCGCGGACGGGACACTCACGGCGGCCGGAACGGTCGCGACGGGCGGCACGGGAACGGGGAGCGGCCTGGGCTCGCAGGGCGCCCTCGCCTTGAGCGACAACGGGCGCTGGCTATTCGCCGTCAACGCCGGCAGCAACGATGTCTCCATCTTCCGCGTCAGCCCCGCGGGCCTCGCTCTCACTGACCGAATTCCATCCGGCGGAGTGCAGCCCATCAGCTTGAGCGTGCGCGGCAAGCTGCTCTACGTCCTGAACGGTGGCGGCGGCGGCAACATCGCCGGCTTCGCGCTCGATGCCAACGGCGGGGCGACGCCGATTGCGGGGTCCAGCCGCGCCCTGAGTGGGACAGCGGTCGGGCCGGCGCAGGTCGCCTTCAGCCGCGACGGCCGCTCCCTCGTCGTGACCGAGAAGAACACCAACTCGATCGACGTCTACGCCGTCGGCCCGGATGGCTCGGCGACCGGTCCCACGACCTATGCGTCCGCAGGCGGCACGCCGTTCGGGTTCGCCTTCGATCTGCGGGACGAGCTGCTCGTCTCCGAGGCCGCCGGGACGGCATCGTCCTACATCCTCGGCTCGGGCGGCAGTATCACGGTCGTGAGCGGGGCGGTGTCCACGCAGCAGGGCGCGCCCTGCTGGCTGGTGGTGACGCAGAACGGTCGGTTCGCGTATACCGCCAACGCGCACAGTGGCACGATCTCCGGATTCGCGGTGGGAACGGATGGCGCCTTGAGCTTGCTCGACGCGGGCGGCGCCACCGCGGTGGTGGGCCCGGGGAACATCGATCTCGCCGTCAGCGCGACCAGCCGCTATCTGTACCAGTTGCGCAGCAGCGGGCCGATCACGGCGTTGCGGGTGGAGAACGACGGCCACCTGACCACCCTGGGCGTGGTGGGAGCGATGCCCGGCTCCGTCGCGGGGCTCGTGGCGCGGTAATCGGTGTGACGCGCGGTAATCGGTAATGATGGGTAGGGGCGCAGCATGCTGCGCCCCTGTGTCAACGACCCCCGTTCACGCCCTGTTCACGACCCTACCAACGCGTGGATCACCCGCATCACGACGTAGGCCAACGGCGCGCCCACCGCCACGCTCGGTAGCAGCGAGCCGATCGAGTGCCGATGCACGAGACGGGCGTGCGTGGCGCCGGTCATGGTGGTCGCGAGCGCGAGGGCGACGTTGCCGGCGGCGGCCTGGCCCACCCAGCGGAGCAGCAGCTGCTCCGCGATCAATCCTGTGACGCTGCCGACCAGCACCGCGGCGACGAACAGTGCTTCTTCGCGGGCGAACGTCTTCATGGCCCGGAGGAAGGGCGCGCCGCCGCGGGCAGCCACACGGTGAACGTGCTCCCCGCGCCGGGGGCGGTCTCGACGGTGATGTGTCCACCCTGCAGCTCGGCGAAGAGCCGGGCGATCGCGAGACCGAGGCCGGTGCCGCCCAGCTCGCGGCTGCGGGATTGGTCGATCCGGAAGAAGCGGTCGAAGATCCGCTCGACGTGCTCGGGCGCGATGCCGGGTCCCGTGTCTCGCACGCTCGCCCCGACCACATCCCCGTTCTGCCGCAGCGCGAACGTGACGCTGCCGCCCGGCGTGTAGCGGACCGCGTTAGAGGCGAGGTTCAAGAGGATATGGCGCGTGCGGTCGCTGTCGCCCAGCGCCCACACCGGTTCCGAAGGCTCGACCCGCACCGCGATCGCACGGTCGAGCGCCCCCCCCATCGCCTCGGTGATCTCCTTCACCTCGTCCACCACCATGCGCAAGTCAAAGGGGACATGCGCGAGCGCCAGCTGCCGATTCTCGCCGCGGGCGATGAGCAGCAGCTCGTCCACCAGCTTCGTCGTGCGCTCCAGCTCGCGCTCCATCGCCATGAGCGCCTCGCGCATTTGCGCCTCGGAGCGCTCCTCGGCCGAGGCCCATTGCACCTGGGCGCGCAGGTGGGTGAGCGGGGTGCGGAGCTCGTGGCTCGCGTCTGCCGTGAAGGCTTCGAGCGCGCGGTGCGCGCGGTCCACCCGCTCGAGCATCCGATTGAGGCTGTCCGCGAGCTCGGTCACCTCGGTTTGCCCCGTCGGGCTGGTGATTCGCTTGCCGAGCTCCGCCGGGCCGATGGCGCGCGTCTCCACGGCCACCCGCTCCAGCGGGTCGAGCGCCGCGACGACGGCGTGGCGGGCGCCGCGACGGGCGCTGAGGGCGGCGACGGGGAGGAGCAGCGCCGCGGCGGCCGCGAGGGCCCCCAGGGCGACGAGGTAGGGCTCGCGGCTCGCCACCACGTAGATGTCGAACGCACCCATGGCGCGGTGCAGCACGCGATAGCGCCAGCGCGCCCGGGCGGCGATGGCGGCGAGCAGCGCCTGACGCACGTCGTCCGGGGACGCGCTGGCGGGCAGGCCCTCGAGTCGTCGGGCCGGCATGCCGGGCGACAAGAAGTACACTTGCTGCATGCCGCCGGCGCTCGTCGTGGTGCGTGTGATCACGACTTGGCCGCCCATGCCGACGAGCTGGTCGGCCAAGGCCGTCGGCATGACGCCGCCCGGCCCCTGCGTGGAGTCGCTGTACGCGCCGAGCAACGACTCGATGACGTCGGCGGAGTGCTCGAGCGAGCGGCGCAGCACGCCCTCGGCCGCCATGGCGAAGGCGACGACGACGAGCAGGGCGTAGCCCGCGAGCGCGGTCCAGGCGACCCGGCTGAACCGCCGCGTGAGGACCGCGGCGAGCCGCCGCTCGGTCACGAGGGGGAGGCCTCGAGCCGGTAGCCGGTGCCGCGCACCGTGCGGATCGGCGGCGTCCGCCCGCCGAAGCTCAGCTTCTTCCGCAGGTAGTTCACGTACACGTCCACGACGTTGGTCTCGGGGTCGAACTTGTAGTTCCACACCGCCTCGGCGATGCGGGAGCGGGACACCGTGCGGCCCGCGTTGCGCATCAGGAACTCGAGCAGCGCGAACTCCCGCGGGCTCAGGTCCACGACCCGGTCGTCCTGCGTCACGCGCCGTGCCAGCGGGTCGAGCGTCAGGCTCCCCACTCTGAGCGTCGCGTCTTGGTGACGCAGCTCGGCCCGGCGAATCAGGGCGTGCACGCGCGCGATCAGCTCGGAGAGGTCGAACGGCTTGGTGAGGTAGTCGTCCGCACCGCCTTCGAGGCCGCGCACCCGCGCCTCGGGCTCGTCCTTGGCGGTGAGCATCAGCACGGGGGTGAACACGCCACGCCGGCGCAGCTCCTCCACCACGCTGAAGCCGTCCCGGCCAGGCAGCATGACGTCGAGGATGATGCAGCTGTGGCCGCCGTCGAGGGCGCGGTCGAGCGCCTGGTCGCCGGAGTCGGCTTCGACGACGCCGTAGCCCTCTTCGCGGAACGCCTTCGCCAGGAAGCGCCGCAGATGGCGGTCGTCTTCCACCAGGAGCAGCTGCACGCCGCTAACCTACAACGCACGGCGATGAGAGGAAGATGACAATCCTCTAATGGGCGCCTCCCGCCACTTCCCCCCGACGCCCGGCGCGATCACATTCACCGCATGAACCTCCTCCTCGTCGCCGCGCTGTTCGTCACCGACACGGCCACCTTCGCGGGCGGCTGCTTCTGGTCGATGGAGCACGCGCTCGGCCAGCTCGACGGCGTCGTGTCCGTGACCGTGGGCTACGCGGGCGGGCGCGAGGTGAATCCGACGTACCAGCAGGTATCCATGGGCGCGACGGGACACCTCGAGTCCGTCCAGGTCGTCTACGATCGCCGCAAGGTGAGCTACGAGCGCCTGCTCGACGCGTTCTGGCACAACATCGACCCGACGCAGGCGGATGGGCAGTTCTGCGACCACGGGCCGCAGTACCATACGGCGGTGTTCTACCGCGACTCGACCGAGCGGCGCGCGGCGGAAGCGTCGAAGCGGCGGCTCGAGGCGCGCTTCGAGCGGCCGATCGCGACGGCGGTGACGCCCGCGGGCCGGTTCTATCCGGCGGAGGAGTATCACCAGCACTACTACCGCAAGAATCCGATCAGCTATCAGGCGTATCGTTTTGGTTGCGGTCGCGACCGGCGGCTCAAAGAGGTCTGGGGCGCCGACGCGCCGCGGGCAGAGGTGCAGCGATGAGACTGGGCCTGACGCTGGGGGTCGTGCTGGCGCTCGCGGCCGTCGCCCAGATCGCGAGTGGCCAGGACGGCCAGAGGGGATGGAATCCGATGCATTTCAAGAAACTGAGCGATGCCGAGCTGCGGACCTCGCTCACCCCGTTGCAGTACGAGGTGACCCAGCACGAGGCCACGGAGCGGGCGTTCGCGAACGAGTACTGGGACAACCACCGCGCCGGCATCTATGTGGACGTCGTCTCGGGCGAGCCTCTGTTCAGCTCGGTCGACAAATTCGAATCTGGGACGGGGTGGCCGAGCTTCACCAAGCCGCTCGACGCGCAGAACGTCACGCAGAAGTCCGACCGGTCGCTCTTCATGGTGCGCACCGAGGTCCGCTCGGCGCACGCCGACTCGCACCTGGGCCACGTGTTCGACGACGGCCCCGCGCCGACGGGCTTACGCTACTGCATCAACTCCGCGGCGCTGCGGTTTATCCCGGTGGAGCAGTTGTCGGCCGAAGGCTATGGGCAGTACCTGCCGCTGTTCCAGGCCGCCGCGCGCAAAGACTAGCCGTCCAGCACCTCGCGCACCCGGCGCGCCAGCGCCCCGGGCGTGAACGGCTTCTGCATGAACGCCGTGCCCGGGTCGAGCACGCCGTGCTGGGCGATGGCCTCGTCCGCGTAGCCGGACATATAGAGCACCCGTACCTCCGGCCGCCGCGCGATGAGCCGCCGCGTCAGTTCGCGGCCGCTCATCTCGGGCATCACGACGTCGGTGAGCAGCAGATGGATCGGGCCGGCGTGGCGCTCGGCGATCGCCAGCGCCTCCGCGCCTCCGGCGGCGACCAGCACCCGGTAGCCCGCCTGCTCGAGCACCTTGCGCGCCAGGGTGCGGACGAGCTCCTCGTCCTCGGCGAGCAGCACGGTCTCGCTGCCCCGGGCGGGAGCGGTGACGACGGCGGGAGCGGCGACGGGGTCGAGCGGCGCGGTGACGCGGGGCAGATAGATCTGGAACGTGGTACCCGCGCCGGGCGCGGTTTCGACGGTGATGTCGCCGCCGCTTTGGCGCACGATGCCGTGCACCGTGGCGAGGCCGAGCCCGCTCCCCTTGCCCCGCGGTTTTGTCGTGAAGAACGGATCGAACACGCGCTGCTGCGTTTCGCGGTCCATGCCGACGCCTGTGTCGGTCACCCGTAGCAGCACGTAGCGCCCGGGCGGCAGGGGCACGGCCGCGCTGCCGTTGGCGATGTCGACGTTCTGCGTCGCGATGGCCAGCTGCCCGCCTTGGGGCATCGCGTCCCGCGCGTTCACCGCGAGATTGACCAGCGCCTGCTCGATCTGCCCCGGGTCGGCCCGGACGGCTCCCAAGTCCGGGGCGAGTGCGGTCACGAGCGCGATGTCCTCCCTGATCAGCCGGCGCAGCATCTTGTTGACGTTCTTCACCAGACCGTTCAGGTCGAGGACCACGGGGTTCAGCACCTGGCGCGCGCTGAAGGCCAACAGCTGGCGGATCAGCTCCTGCGCGCGCACACCCGCGTCGCGGATGATGTCGAGCTCCTCGCGGTGCGGGGCGCCCGGCGGGGTGTCGAGCAGGATCAGCTCGGTCGACCCGAGGATGGCCGTGAGCACGTTGTTGAAGTCGTGCGCCACGCCGCCCGCCAGTCGCCCCACGGCCTCGAGCTTCTGCGACAACAGCAGCTGTTGCTCCAGCCGCCGGCGCTCGCGGCGCACGGCGGCGTCCTCCACCGCCCGGCCGACCGCCGGCGCCAGCCGCTGCAATCGGTCTTTCATGATGTAGTCGGTGGCGCCGGCCTTCATGGCGGCGACCGCGGTGTCTTCGCCCACGCTGCCCGACACCACGATGAACGGGAGGTCCGCCGAGTGCTCCCGCAGCACCGCGAGGGCGGCGGGAGCGTCGAAGTGCGGCATGGTGTAGTCGCTGAGCACGACCTCCCACGACCGCTGGGCGAGCGCTTGGCGCATCGCTTCCGCGGTCTCGACGCGCTCGTACACCGGCTCGAAGCCCGCGGCGCGGAGCGCCCGGACCATCAGTTCCGTGTCGGCCGCCGAGTCCTCGACCACGAGCACGCGCAGCGTGCTCATCGCATCAGCGCCGCGCGAGCGGTGGGATCACAGGTGGGCGAGGATGTCGCGCAGCTCGTCGAGACTGAAGGGCTTCTTGAGGACAGGCCGCTCCGAGACCTGGAGCAGGTCGCGCGTCTTGGGTGAGATCGAGTCACCTGTGGTGAACACCAGTCGCCGCTCGCGGCCCTGCCCCTCGAGCCGCAACGTCTCGAACACATCGAAGCCGCTGTGCGCCTCCTCCAGGTGGACATCCACGATCAGCGCGTCATACCGCGCTTTGGCATCCTGCAATCGAGCCATGGCCGAGGAGAAAGCCCCCACCGCCGTCGCACGGTGCCCGAGGCGCTCGACCATGCGGGTGATCCCGCGCCGCACGCTGTCCTCGTCCTCGACGACCAGCACTGACAGCGGTCGCGTTGCCGGCGGGGGCTCGGCCGTCGGACGCGGCTCGGTCGGGGCCGTGTCGGCCGGCAGCTCGATCGCCAGGCTCGCCCCGCCGCCCTCGACATTCACAATGTACATCCGTCCGCCCATGCCTTTCACCAGCCCGTAGCTGATGGCGAGCCCCAACCCCGTGCCCTGGTCTCCCTTCGTCGTGAAGAAGGGCTCGAACACGCGGTCCAGGATCTCGGGGGGCACGCCGGGGCCCGTGTCCTCGACCAGGATCACCAGGCGGTCCCCCACCCGCCGCGACGAGAACACTACCTTGCCCGGTCGGCCCGCGGCCGTGATCGCCTGCTCCGCGTTCACCAGGGCGTTCAGCAGCACCTGCTGCAGCTCCTGGGGGTCCCCCGTCACCGCCGGCACGTCGCTGGGGATGAGGTCGATCGCCTGGACCCGCCCCTTCTTGAGCGCGCTGCGGTGCAGCGCCACGACCCGGGCGATGACGTCCTTGACGTCTACCGGCTGGCGCACACGGGGCCGCTGCCGCGCGAAATCGAGCAGCGTCTGGACCACCCGTCCTGCGCGCAGCGCCTCCGTCTGAATCACTTCGGCGGCCTCGCGCAGCTCGCCCTTCGCGGTGTCGGCCCCCAACACCTCCGCGAACGCCGCGATAGCCGCGAGCGGATTGTTCAGCTCGTGGGCCACGCCGGAGACGAGGCTGCCGAGCTGCGACAGCCGGTCCGCTTCCACCAGCTTGCGTTGCAGCAGCACTTCGCGGGACGCGTCGACCGCGAGAAACAGCAGTTTCGGCGCCGGGCGCCGCGGATCGAGGTTCTCGATCACCGCGTCTACGTCGCGCACCGACTCGCCGGCGAAGTCCAGCCCCATCCGGAACCGCTGCCGCGCCGTGACGGCGTCACGCAGCGCCGCGGCGAGCGCCGGCCGCTGCGTCGCCGGCGCCCAGTCGCCGAGCCGGCGCCCGCGCAGCGCGCGGGTATCCGTGACGCCGAGCAGCGCGCCCGCCTGGGGGTTCGCGTCGAGGATCTGGCCGTCCACGCTGAGCACGAAGCCGGGGATGGGGAGCAGGCTGAACAGCTGCGCATACAACCGCCGCTCTTCCTCGAACGCCGTGAGGATCTGGGCGGCGCGCGACTCGCTCGGGAGCTCGGCCTGCACGTCGCGAAGCAGCAGGATCAGCTGGTTCTGGGGGCCGCGGGTCACCCGCGTCTCGAAGAATCGGCCGCTCGAGCCGAGGGCCCGCGCGGGCGCGAGGTAGCTGCGCGGCTCGCCGTCGTGCAGCACGTCTTGGAGCACTCGCTCGATGTGGGTCGCCTTCGCGGTCGGGAAGGCGGTCCAAAAGGTCTTACCCACCACCCGGTCGGTGGGGAGTCCCGTGAGGCGGGCCGCCGCCGGGCTCCAATACCCCATCGTCCAGTCCGGCGCGATGACGGCCACGCCGACGTCCAGGTTATCCAGCAAGGCCTTGGAGTCCATACGGCCCTCCTACGCCGCGAAAGAAATCAAGAGGCCCCGTCGGCCGATCGCGGGCGCAACGGGGCCTCTACTGACCAGGAGACACAGACTCTGGCGTCAGTAACAGTCTAGGAGTAAGTGGGCTCCGTACCGGGTGATGGCCGTCACACGCTCCCAACATCGCTCGGTGTGGCGTCGCCGCGACACCGCTGATGCCGAAGAAGCCTCAGCGGACGCCGACCTCGTCCACATGCCGGAGCAGGTCCGCCGGGTCCTGATACACCCGGTACGCGCCCGCTCGCTCGAGCTCCTCTTCGCCGTAGCCGCCGGAGAGGAGGCCCACGGAAAGCGCGCGGGCGCGCCGGGCCGCCAGGAGGTCCCACACGCTGTCCCCCACCACGACCGAGTCCGCGACCTGGACGCCCAGCCGCTCGGCGGCGGCCAGAAACAGGTCGGGATCGGGCTTGGCGTGCTCCACCTGATCGCGCGTGATCACCGGCACACCGGACGGGACATCGAGCATGTCGATGTTGGGACGGGCGCTCTCGAGCCGCCCGCTCGTGGCGATCGCCCACGGCACACGCACTTTCGTCAAGTGCGCCAACAGCTCGCGCGCGCCGGGGAGCGGCCGCACCTGCGACACCAGCCGTGCGTACGCCTCGGCGTGGACGCGCTGGATCCGCTTCACCTGCTCGGGGGACACCTCGCCCCCCGTCTCCCGCAGCAGCGCGTTGATGAACAACCCGCCGCTCATCCCGATGCGCCGGTGGATGCGCCACACCGACAGCTTGATGCCGCCGCTCTCGAGCGCCTCCCGCCACGCCAGGACGTGCTGGTATACGCTGTCTACCAGCGTGCCGTCGAGATCGAATAGAAACGCCGGGCCTGAAGCCATGAGTGCCGTAAGGTAATGGGGGTTTGACGAGTAGGGGCGCAGCATGCTGCGCCCCTACGGTGTTCGCGCGACGCCTTCTAGCGACGCCTCAGGTGCTACGCAGTCGTCATTTCAGCAGCATGTCGTGCGGCCTCGCCTGTCCCGTCGCGAGGTGCTCGAAGTCCACGTCGAACTTGGGATCGAGCACGAGCCCCTTGGGAGTCACGTCCACGAGCCGCACCGCGTAGGGGACCTTGCCGTCCAGGTTCGAGAGCAGGGAGTTGCTCACGTACAGCCGCTTGTTGTCGGGCGTGAGCTTCAGCATCTGCGCCTGGGGGATCGCGACGCTGCTCACGAGCGCGGGGTGTAGCGGGTCCGACACATCGTATTGCTGCAGTGCGCCCCCGCCGAACAGCGACACGAACAGGAAGCGGTTGTCGTAGGAAATCCGCATGTCGGCCGGGATCGAGCCGTCGGCCAGCTTGATCACGCGCGTGAACGCGACCTTGCCGTCCTTCCCCACCTCCCAGTGCCACACGCTGTTCCCGAACGCGCAGTTGACGAATCCACCACGCGCGCCGGCCCCGTGCAGCCAGCGCACTTCGAGCGGCGCCTTGTCCAGGTGCTCGACCTGGAGCACTTTGCCGGTCTTGTAGTCCCACGCGACCACCACGTCGCCCACCTGCTCCATCGGCGTGTTGCCGGCCATGACGGCGTGGGGATGGGCCCAGCTCGACGTGAGGATCAGGTTGAGCTCCGGCTTCACCCCCACGTCGTACATGTAGTCCGGCGCCGGCAGCGCCTCGAGAAACTTGCCGTCGTTGTCGAGCTTCACGAGGGCACCCGGCGCGCCGCCGCCCTTCCCGCCCAGCATCGCGATCATGACCCCGCCGGGCACGGCGTAGAACGTGTGGGGCCCCGAGTAGCCGGTGCTCGCGGCGAGGTCGGGGACGGTCTTGATGAGCTTGGGGTGCTTCGGGTCGGTCGCGACGTCATAAATGAAGAGCCGGTTCGAGAACAGCCCGCCGGCAAAGATGCGGTCGGCGTTCACGGTGTAGCCGAAGTGGTGCGCCTCGTTGGCCGTGGACCCCGTCGGGGCGGTCGCGATGATCTTGCCGTAGCCCGGCGACTTGGGGTCGGCGTCGATCACCGTAAGGAAGTCGGGATCCTTCTGGTCGGCGTCGCTCGTCCACACGTAAAGCACCGATTCGTGCTGGTCGGCCTTCAGGCCACGCACGAAAACGGACTCGTCCTCGGGGCCGCGGCGGGTCGTCACCAGGGCCGCCGGGAGCGCCGCGAAGATCAGCAACCATGCGAGGTGTTTCACGATGTGCCTCCTCTCCTCTTTGGTCCGAGACCAGAGGGAAGAAGCTATCCCGGGTCCCACCGCAAGCAAGGTCGGGGTCCGCCGAAGTAGATTGCAGACGAGCTCATGAAACACTGGCATGAGACCCGGGAAGTGCTGGACTTCCTCGCCGTCCTCCTGAGGGAGGGGAAGCGCGCGGCCCTCGCTACCGTGGTACGGGTGCGCGGCTCGGCCTACCGCCACGAGGGCGCGAAGCTCGCGGTGGGCCAGGACGGCCGCACCGCCGGTAACGTGAGCGGCGGCTGCCTCGAGCAGGACGTACGCGAGGTCGCGCTCCGCGTGATCCGCACCGGTCGGCCCGAGCTCCGTACCTACTGCTCGAGCGCTGATGAGGTCGAGGCGTGGGACCTGGGAGTGGGATGCGAGGGGCAGGTCGACGTCTACGTCGAGCCCGCGGAGCCGCGGCCGCGGGAGCGGAGCCTGCTCGATCAACGGCGGCCCTTCGCGGTCTGTACGGTACTGCCGGCGAGCGGGGAGCAGAGAGTGGGGAGCGGGCTGATCGTCACGCCGAACGACGCCGAGGGGGACCTCGGATCACCCGCGCTCACAGCCGGCGCGGTGGGACGTGCCCGGGACCTGCTCGGCGGCGACGAGTCGGGGATCCACGAGCTCGCTGGACGGGCGGTGTTCATCGATGTGTTCGAGCCCCCGCCCCAGCTCGTGGTCCTGGGCGCGGGAGACGACGCCCAGCCGCTCGCGCGCTTCGCGGCCGACGTCGGGTTTAGGGTTGTGGTGGTGGACCGGCGGCCGGGCTATCTCACCCGCGAGCGCTTTCCCGCGGCCGCCGGGCTGCTGCAGACCGCCGGCGACGGACTCGGCGCTGTCCTGCCGCTCGACGCGGGG
>Ga0209802_1002035_pt1 | contig 14415 bp, 10 predicted proteins | sample GraSoiAngelo_129_FD_185886 | JGI IMG/M metagenome (GOLD analysis project Ga0209802, IMG submission 185886) | Grasslands soil microbial communities from the Angelo Coastal Reserve, California, USA - 14_0927_12_40cm (SPAdes) (version 2) | ecosystem: Environmental > Terrestrial > Soil > Grasslands ... | reverse complement strand
CACGTTGATGCGATAACTCGTGCCGTAGAACGGCCCCGAGAACACGTAGTCCAGACCAGCCCAGTCGAAATTGGGAGCGGCCCATTCGCGGCCTCCGTAGAGCTGTGCTCCCTTGATGGCAGGCACAGACCATTCGACGCCTAGGCTTCCTGAGCGCAACCGTGCCCAGTCGCCGGCCGCCGGCACCCAGCGGCCGAAAGCGGAACCAACAAGAGTCTTCGAGGGGTCGGCGAGGTCGTTGAACGCCGCTGACTCTTCGTTCAGGATCGCAACCTCCGTGTAGCCCGGCTCCAAACGGATTACTTTTACGTTCACGGCTATCCCTGCAGTCGAGATCGTGTAGGTGACCTCGATTCGCCCATGTGAGGCAACGGGTTTGAAGTCGAAACCTCCACCCGGAATCGCGTTGCCACCGGCCTCGTCCAGTTCGAAGTCGCTCTGCCAGATCGTTTCCGTCGGCGTGGAGACATCGGTTGTGGTGACGGTCCGCGAGAAGACCCACCCATCCGGGTAGTGGACGATCGGCACTCCGAAGCCCATGCCTTCGCCGGACACGTCGCTCCCGGCCACCTCCAGTACGACACCCTTTGCGAGCTGTGCCGTCTTGCCACGACCGGCATTGCCTTCGATGCATGCAGCGATGCCTGGCGTGATCGACTGCGTCAGAAGCGGCGCTCCAAGGCGGTAGGCGAACACGGGTTTCCCGCCCGCGACCTGATACTGGGCCTGATCGCCCAACGACCTGAACGGGGGGGTGGCGTGGCCGCTCGCCAGGTCGGGGAACAGCCCGGTCGCCGGGTAGTAGCTGATGCCCTCGAGCACGATGTCGCGCACCTGGTGCGAGGTCATCCATGCGATCGCCTGGATGCGGTCGGCCGGCAACACGCGAGAGCCGGAGATGTCTGACGGCGCCCGCCCGCTGTAATACGCGACGACGGGGGAGTCGGTGATGAGGATACCGGGACCGGCCGACGCTCTCCCCGCGGCGACCAGGCCGGCGTTGTCAGCGCCGAAGCTCGCATATAGAGGTAGAAAGCCCAACACAAGGAGTGCGGATGCGGCCGCGATGCCCATCACGGCAGGCCAACGCACCCGGTCCAGCGCGGCCGCTGCCAGCAGCGCGAGCGACGGCAGCGCCGGGTAGAGGTAGCGGTGGCTGCCGGTGTAGGCACCGGCGGCGACCAGTCCGAACACCGCCGCCAGGTAGACCAGCGCCGGTGCGTGAAGGAAACGGAGCGCGGCGATCTCGCCAGTCGGCCGGCGTGCGGACGAGACCAGACCGACCAAACCCAGCGCAAACAGCGGGAGCGCCGCGAGCCCGTACGTCCGCGCCAGCTCCAGCAGGCGGGCGACAGCCCCGCCTGGCAAGCTGCCCCGGGCCGAGGCGGAAAGCACCTCGACGGAACCGCGCGCGATCGAATGGCTCGCCGGGCCATAGCCGAGCTGCACGAAGACCAGCAGCGCGACCGCGGGCACCGCCCATGCGGCGGCGGCGAGTGGTCGCGCCGCACGCCGCGTGAGCCGAGCATGGATCGCCTCGATGACTACGAACGCGACGGCCGCCGCGATCCAGATCCATGCCTTGGTCGCGGTGACCGCGGCCAGCGCTGCGAGCAGGGCGGCCAACCGCATGCGATGGCGAATCGCGGCGAGTGCGGCGCCGGCCAGCAGGACCGTCATCAGGGGTTCGACCACGGCCGAACCCGAGGTCAGCAGGAAGACCGGGTTGAGCGCGAGCAGGACAACGGCCAGCCGGCCCTGGCGGGCATTGGGCGCAATCCAGTAAACGCATGCGAGGGTGGCGAGCCCGAGCACCGCGCCAAGTGCCTTGAGGGCGGCCAGCTGGTGCCATCCGAAAACGCTGAGGACGGCGGCGCCCAGCACGTGATATCCCGGCAGCCAGGTGTCCTCCATCCCGAAGAGCGGGTCGTGCAGATGTCCGGTCTGGGCGAGGTTGGCGGCGATGAGCCAGTGGCCGTAACCGTCCTCGAACGGCTCCGGCATCTGCGCCGCGAGCAGAAGGAGAATTCCGCACAGACCGAACAGTCCGAGGGCGGGCGTGAGAGCCCGCACGCGCGCCAGCGCGCGAGCGCCGAGCCGCCGCAGCGCCACCACCTGGACGAGGTCCGCCGCGCTGAGGGCGGCGACCGTCAGGAACCCGAGCCCGAACATGCTCGCGTAGACCGCGACCAGGCCCTGGCCCATGCCCAGTGCCGCCGGCACGATCGCCAGCGCGCCGAGGCCGACGACGGCCTCTGCCAGTGCGCGCGGATCGCCGACCTGCACATACGCCTGGTCGCGCCACTCCTGGCCGCGCTCGACGATACGGTGCTTCGGCGTGCGCACGAACTCGCCTCCGCGCCTCGTGGCGCGCGCGATGGCGATCAACGTGTTGAGCGACATGCCGGCGCCCACCACCTGGCACAGGAACGACGGCACTCCCGCCCACCAGCGTCGTCCCTGCCGCACCTGGGCGACCATGAATCCGATCCAGGGCGAGATCCCGACAAGGATGGCCACAGCGGCCGCGTCTTTGATGTACCAGGGCAGCTCCAGTCTCTGATGGGCGAATACGACTAGAAGCAGCGGATAACAGGCGAGCTGCACCAGCATCACCGGGCCGACGCCATAGGCGACGAGGTGAACCGCGGCCTGGAACTTGACCGCCATGCGGTTCGAGCTGCGCATGACCGGGACGAGCAGGAGAAACGCCGATTGGAAGCTGCCAGTCGCCCAGCGCGACTGCTGGCGCCGGTATGCATCGATGGACACCGGCAGCTCTTCCGGTACCACCAGGTCCTCGACGTATGCGGCCTTCCAGCCTCGGAGCTGGGCGCGATAGCTGAGCTCCAGGTCCTCGGTGAGCGTGGCAGCGCTCCATCCGCCGGCGTCGTCGATGGCCTGACGCCGCCAAACTCCCGCCGTGCCGGTGAAGTTGGTGAAGAAGCCTTTGTCCGAGCGCACGGCCTGCTCGACGAGAAAGTGGAAGTCGATGGCCAGCGCCTGCAGGCGCGTGAACCACGAGTAGCCCTCGTCGAGGTGCCCCCACCGCGCCTGCGCGAAACCGACCTGCGCGTCGTCGAAGACGCCAAGGATGCGGCGGAGGAAGTCGCGGGGCGGCACGAAGTCGGCGTCGAAGATGGCGATGAAAGGTGCGGCGGTGAGGTTCAGTCCGTGCTCGAGCGCGCCGGCCTTGAAGTCTTCACGCGAACCGCGCCGGACGTGGGTGACCCTTGTCCCCTTTCGCCGCCAGTGCGCTGCCCGGCGGCTGACGATGAAACAGGTCTCGTCATCCGAGTCGTCGAGCAGCTGCACCTCGAGGCGGTCACGCGGCCACTCCATCGCGCACACCGCGTCGATGACGCGCTCGGCGACGTAGCGCTCGTTGTAGATGGGGACCTGCACGCAGACTCTTGGTTCTTCGCCGGGCTGAACGTCCGACGGAATCGAGGGGCGGATGCGCGTGGAGCTCCAGGTGAGGTAGAGAAGATTCAATCCGAAGCAGAGCAGAGCGAAGCTCGTCGCCGCGAGCACCCCGATCGTGATCGCGGCGATCACGTCGGGTGGGTCTCGTCGAACAACGTGTAGGGGCGCATGGTGGCACGCACATAGGCGACTCGCGCCAGCGCATCCGGCTTGCCGCGGCGCGTCCACTGCATGAAGCGCCACGCAGAGCCGCCGATCTTCCTCGCGAAACCGTCGAATATCGCTGGGAAGAGCCAGACCGGCAGCCACGGCCGCGCCGGAGCTTCGATGACGAGCGTCGGCGATCGGGATTCGAGCTGCGGAAAATGGTCCAGGAGAGCGGGGTTCGCCTCGACGACTTCATCGAAGATGTCCAGGCCGAAGATCGGCTGTGACATCAGCAGCTCGAACGCCATGTCCTCGTCCTGGCGCGCCAGCGGATGGCACTGGGACCGCTCGAGGATCAGGTTCGCCGTCATCAACCGTGGTGCCAGCGGTCGCCGCGTCAGGTCGTCGACAGGCTTGGCACGATGACGCAGTGCGTGCAGCAACCCAAGCACGTTGACTGCCACGTAGGCGAGGTGGCGCCGGCCATCATCGACGATGAGGTTCAGGTCCACGTCATCGGTCGCTCGAAAGCCTCCGCTCGCCAGCGAACCCGCAATCGAGACGCTGCGAATGAACGGAGCGACGCGGACCAGAGTGCGGACGAAGAGCACGGTCATCTCCAGGTACGGGGGGGCGTCAGTGGCGTGGGCCGCGGCCCGCGACCTGATGGCAACGGCGCGCGTTCCGTCCGAGCGCAGAACCACCAGATCTTGTGCAAAGGTCAGCTCCGGCGAGGCGGCGACGGCCCAGCGAACGTCCTGCTCCGCAAGGGCTCCGCCCAGGCACGTGCTCGCCAGCCGCCCTGCGTCGAGCGCAAAGCCTCGGCGCGAGAGGAGGGCGGCGGTTCGCCGGACCCGCTCCGACGTGGACGAGGATTGGGCTGGAGAATGGCCGATCACCGCAGTGCCTCCCACAATCGGACTGCTCACCAATCCGATACGACCCCGGGTTACTGAGACCTCCTAACATCAACGTTTGGCGCTGGCCGATTCACCCTCCCAGGAGCTGACATGACCGCCGACGGACACTTCAAGGTCCCCACCCCCGTCAACGAACCTGTGCGCTCCTACGCGCCCGGCGATCCCCACCGCAAGAGCCTCAAGGCGCGCCTGGCCGAGCTGACCGACGCCCGGACCGAAGTTCCGATGCAGATCGGCGGTGAGCGTCGATGGGGGGCGTCTCGCGGCGACATCCGGTCGCCGCATCGGCACGAGCTGGCGATCGCCGAGTACGCGGTCGGCTCGGACAAGGATTTCTCCGATGCCATCGACGCTGCGCTGAAGGCACGCAAGGCATGGGCCGCCACCTCATTTCACGAGCGGGCCGCTGTGCTCCTTCGGGCGGCGGCGCTGCTGGCCGGACCGTGGCGGGACACCATCAACGCGGCGACGATGCTGGGGCAGTCGAAGACGGTGCATCAGGCCGAGATCGACGCCGCTTGCGAATCGATCGACTTCTGGCGCTACAACGCCTTCTTCGGCGACCAGCTTCTCGGGCAGCAGCCGTACAACGACGGCACCGCCTGGAACCGCCTCGAGTACCGGCCCCTCGAAGGTTTCGTCTTCGCCGTCAGCCCGTTCAACTTCACATCGATCGCGGCCAACCTGCCCACCGCCGCGGCGCTGATGGGCAACACCGTCGTCTTCAAGCCCGCCACGCAGACGCTGCTGGTGACGCATTTCCTGATGGAGCTCTTCAATGAGGCGGGACTGCCGCCCGGTGTCATCAACATGGTCAGCGGCAGCGCCGCGAACATCTCCGAGCAGGTGCTCGCGCACCGCGAGCTCGCGGGCATCCACTTCACCGGATCGACCGAGGTATTTCAGGGCATGTGGCGCACGGTCGGCCAGAACGTCGACCACTACCGTACCTATCCGCGGCTGGTTGGCGAGACGGGTGGCAAGGACTTCGTGGTCGCCCACGAGTCGGCGGACTCTGACGCTCTCCGCACCGCGCTCATCCGCGGCGCCTTCGAGTACCAGGGCCAGAAGTGTTCGGCCGCCTCGCGCGCCTACATCCCGCAGTCGATGTGGAAGCGGCTGCGATCCGAGATGGCCGAGGAGGTCGAGGCCATTTCCCAGGGGGACGTCGCAGACTTCCGCAATTTCATGGGCGCGGTGATCGATGGCAACGCGTACGCAAAGCACATGAGCGCGATCGAGTTCGCGAAGAAATCGGACTCGGCGAAAGTGGTTGCCGGCGGCAAGGGTGACGACAAGGTCGGATGGTTCGTGCGGCCCACCGTCATCGAAACCACCGACCCCGACTTCAAGCTCCTGAAGGAAGAGCTGTTCGGCCCGATCCTCACCGTCTATCCATATGCGGACGGAAAGTACGAGGACACGCTGGAGCTGGTCGACCGCACCAGCCCTTACGGCTTGACGGGCGCCGTCTTCGCGACCGAGCGGAAGGCAATTCGAAAGGCATCGGAGACGCTCGTCAACGCGGCGGGCAACTTCTACATCAACGACAAGCCCACCGGCGCCGTGGTCGGGCTGCAACCTTTCGGCGGTGCTCGCGCATCGGGCACCAACGACAAGGCCGGCTCCATCCTCAACCTCATCCGCTGGACGAGCCCGCGGGTGATCAAGGAGACGTACGCGCCGCCAACTGACCATCGCTATCCGTTCATGGACGCGGAGTAGTTCGGGGGGCCAAAGCCCATGACCGTTCGTTACGAACCCGACGGCCCAGTGGTCGTGGTGACCATCGACCGTCCCGAAGTTCGCAACGCGGTCGACCCGGAAACGGCAAGCCGGCTCGTCGAGTATTTCGAACGCTTCGAGGCAGACGATGCATTGGCGGTGGCGGTGCTGACCGGCGCGGGCGGGACGTTCTGCTCCGGTTTCGACTTGAAGACGATCGCGCGTGGCGAGGCGACCCTGGTCGAAGAGACCGGGCCTGGGCCGATGGGTCCGACCCGGATGAGCCTCGACAAGCCGGTCATCGCCGCCATCGAAGGCTTCGCCGTCGCCGGCGGGCTGGAGCTCGCCCTCTGGTGCGACCTCAGGGTGGCGGCGCGTGACGCGACGCTGGGAGTTTTCAACCGGCGCTTCGGCGTCCCGCTGATCGATCTCGGCACGGTTCGTCTGCCTCGGATGATCGGGCAGGGCAGGGCGATGGATCTGGTGCTGACCGGACGCCCGGTGCCCGCGGTCGAGGCGCTGGGCATCGGCCTGGTCGAGAGGGTGGCGCCGCCGGGCGAAGCGCTCACCGAAGCAATCGCGCTCGCGCACCGGCTCGCCGCGCATCCGCAGGGCGCGCTGCGCGCGGATCGGCGGAGCTTGCTGAGGCAGTGGTCGCTCGAGATGGACCAGGCGATGCGACAGGAGTATCGGGGCGGCATCGACGTCATCGCCTCTGGCGAGGCACAAGAAGGCGCGCGTCGCTTCTCGGGCGGCGCCGGCCGGCACGGCGAGTGACAGACCGCTCGCTGCTAGAGTCGATTCAAGTGATGGACGGCAGCGTCGGCGCGGAGGCCGTGATCCAGGCAACGGGCCTGGTCAAGAGATACAAAGAGGTAGAGGCAGTGCGGGGCATCGACCTCGAGGTCCGGCACGGCGAGATATTCGGTTTCCTGGGTCCGAACGGCGCCGGGAAGTCGACCACCATCTCGATCCTCTGCACGCTTCTTACGCCCACAGCCGGCACGGCCCGCGTGGCGGGGATCGACGTGGCGCACGACCCGGCGCGCGTGCGCCAGCGCATCGGCCTCGTCTTCCAGGACCCGTCGCTCGACGACCAGCTCACCGGCCGCGAGAACCTGGAGTTTCACGCCTGGATCTACAGCGTCCCGTCGAGCGAACGAGGCAAGCGCATCGACGAGATGCTGGCGCTGCTGCAGCTGACCGACCGCGCCAACTCGCAGGTGCGGACCTATTCGGGAGGCATGAAACGCCGCCTCGAGATCGCGCGCGGAATGCTGCACCAGCCACAGATCCTGTTCCTCGACGAGCCGACCCTCGGCCTGGACCCGCAGACGCGGCAGAGCATCTGGACGCACCTCAATGAGCTGCGGGCCGACAAGGGCATCACAATTTTCATGACCACCCATTACATGGACGAGGCCGAGTTCTGCGATCGCATAGCGATCATCGACCAGGGCAAGATCGTTGCCCAGGGCACACCGGACGAATTGAAGGCGATGGTCGGAGGCGACGTTGTGACGATCACCTCGAGCCGTCCTGATGAGGCTGCCGCGGAGATCACCAAGATGCTCGGAGTCACGCCCGTTCGCGACAACGGAAGCCTGCGCATGGAGGTGCCGGACGCCAAGGTATTCGTACCGCGCCTGGTGCGCGAGCTGACGGCCCCGGTGGACACGGTCACGCTCAGGCGGCCGAGCCTGGACGACGTCTTCCTGAAGCTGACGGGCCACGCCATCCGCGACGAGGCGGCGGGCACCAAAGACCAGATGCGAGCGATGGCGAGCAGATGGATGGGCCGGAGGAGATGAGCGTCGAGACCGCGGCGCAAGGCACCAGGCAGTCGGCTCCTGCTGTCGAGCCCATCGACACGCGGCTTGCGAGCCTGCGCGCCATCTACATCATCTGGTACCGCGACATCCTTCGGTACTGGCGAGACCGCTGGCGGCTGGTGGCATCGCTTGCGCAGCCGTTGTTGTTTCTTGTCGTGTTCGGCTCGGGTCTGAGCTCAGCATTGGGACGCGGCTCGCTGTTCGGAACCGCCGGGGGATTCTCATACATCCAGTTCGTATATCCCGGCATCATCGGCATGGCGATCCTGTTCACCGCGATCTTCGGCGCAATGTCGATCGTCTGGGACCGAGAGTTCGGCTTCCTGAAAGAAGTCCTGGTGGCGCCCATCGACCGGTCCGCGGTAGCGATTGGAAAAGCGCTCGGCAGCACCACCCAGGCGATGATCCAGGGCTTGATCCTCCTGGTGCTGGCGCCTTTCGTCGGCGTCAAGCTCAGCTTCCTGACGATCGTCGAGCTCATCCCGCTCGCCGCCGTGCTTGCATTCGGGCTTTCGACATTTGGCGTCGCCCTCGCGTCCTCGATGAAATCGCTGCAGGGCTTCCAGGTGGTGATGAACTTCCTGATGATGCCGATGTTCTTCCTGTCCGGCGCTCTCTTTCCGCTCACCAACCTGCCGGGTTGGATGACCGTTTTGACCCGCCTGGATCCGGCGTCGTACGGGGTTGATCCTTTGCGACGTGTGGTGCTTGCGGAGTCAGGCCGATCCAGCGCGCTGGTCGATAGCTTCGGGTTGACCATCAACGGTCAGGTGCTGCCGATCCCGCTGGAGGCCGGCATCGTGCTCGGGTTTGGCGCGGTCATGCTCGGCATCGCCGTCGTCATGTTTCAGCGCCGCGACTGAGAGCAGCGCCAAGACCGCGAGTTCGCCGGCGATGATCGGCAGGGGTCCCCATTCCCCGATCCCCTCTGCCGCGATGATGAGCGCCAGCATCAAGGCCCACGACCATCGCGGCCGCCCGGGGATGCGGAGGTAGAGCCAAGCCGCGAGGCCGAGCATCACCAGGTCGTCGATGTGCAGATATGGGCTCGCCAGCAACCCGCCCACGATGGCCGGCACGAAGATCCACTCCGGTGTTCTCTTGCGAAATCGAAATACCAGCGCTAGAGCCCAAATCGCGATCGCGCCCTGCACGACGCGCGTCACCGTCAGGTCGCCGATGTATGGCGCCAGCGTGAGCTCGCGGTTGACCGGCACGCCGGCGGCGAACGTCAGCCGCTGCTCGTAGGTGGCGACGCCTCCCGTCCCCACGTTGAGCGCCGACGCCAGCACCAGCAGGCCGATCGCGATCGCCGCGCCGGCGAAGGCGCGATAGCGACCGCCAACCAGGAGTGCCACCGGCACGAGGAAGCCGAGCTGCGGCTTCAGCACGGTCAACCCGAGGGCAAGCCCAGATTCGAGCGGGCGGCCCGACCGCAGGAGCGCATACGACGCGGCCACGCCGAGCGCGACGAACAGGCCGGGCTGGCCGAGCTGAAGGCCGTAGATGACCGGCAGCCAGCCCAATGCCGCGACCAGGTAGATGAGCCTCGAGCGCCCCGCGCCTGGGGCCGCGAGATACCAGGTGGCGGCGAGCGCCGCCAGCAAGAGCCCGCTCCACAGCCAGTAGGCGACGGGATAAGGCAGCAGGGTGAACGGGAGGGCGAGCCAGGCGACCGGAGGCGGGCTGATGAACCGAGCCAGCTGAGCGATGCCGATGCCGGAGCCCATCGCGTCGAGTTGAGCCTGCTGGCGACCGAGGTCGTATATCGACGGCCAGCCGTGGGTGACGCCGATCACCGCCGCGGCGTAATAAAAGGTGAAGTCGTTGTGGAAGTGATCGGAGGCGTAGGCGACCACCCACTGGTAGACGTCGAAGGCAGCAAACATCACGGCCGCGGTCGCGCCTGCCGCGATCCCGAGGTTCTGCCACCGTCGCGTGCCGCCCATCGACGCGGATGGTATCCGTAGGTTCCCGTACATTTCACCGGCAATGGCATCACCGGGGTTCGAGCCACGCGTCCTCGAGCTGAGAGACGGGACCAAGGTCCACGTGCGTCCGATCGTCCCCGAAGACGAGCCACTGCTGATCGAGGCTGTGGCGGCGATGTCGGAGCGGACCGTCTACTTCCGGTTCTTCTCGCCGCTCAAGCGTCTCCCGGATGCTCTTGCGCACCGCCTCGCCGTGGTCGACTACAACGACCGTTTCGCGCTCGTCGCCACCACCCGCAAGCACGACGGCAAGGAGCGGATCGTCGGCGTCGCCCGCTACGACCGCGCCGTCGACACAGACGTCGCCGAGACCGCGGTCGCCGTCATCGATGAGTTCCAGCGTCGCGGGCTGGGCAGCGCTCTCCTCACGATCCTCGCCAGGGTGGCTCGCGACCACGGCATCAAGATGTTTACCCTGATCGTGCTGCCGGAGAATCAGCAGATGCTCGGCCTGCTCCGGAAAATGGGCTGGATCCATCAAGCCAAGCTGACCGGCGGCGTCTACGAGATCACGTTCGACCTTCCGGGCGATCTGTGAGCTTGGATACGCAGCTGCTCGCGTTCGCCGGCGTCTCATTGCTTCTGGCGGTGACGCCCGGACCCGACATGGCTGTGGTGACGAAGAACGCGCTCGCACACGGGCGGCGCGGAGTCGTTCTCACGACTACCGGTATCGCGCTCGCGCTTGCGATCTGGGTCACCGCGACCGCCGTCGGCCTATCGGCGCTGCTGCGCTCGTCGGGCGAGCTCCTTTTCGGGCTCAAGCTGGTCGGCGCCGCTTATCTCGCGTACCTCGGCGTGCGCGCGCTGCTCGAGTCGCGGCAGCGTCCCTCGGACTTGCTTGCCGATGCGCCGCCGCCCGCGCCCGCCCATGCCATCTTCCGCCAGGGTTTCCTCTCGGCAATCTCGAACCCGAAGCTCGGCGTGTTCTTCGTGACCTTTCTGCCTCAGTTCGTGTCGCCTGGCCAAGCGCTGTTACCGCGTCTTCTGGAGCTCGGCTTGACCTTCGCGATCATCGGCTGGTCGTGGATGATCGTGTACGGGCTGCTCATATCGCGCATCCGGGACTTCATCACCGCTCCGCGAGTGAGGCAGTGGATGCAGCGAGTGACCGGCGTCGTGCTGCTGGGGTTCGGAGCGAGGCTGGCGGTGGAACGGGTCTAGCTCGACGTCAGGTCTGGCTCCACTGGAACTGCTGGCACACCGCGTCGAACGACTCACCTTCCGGAATGCCGTTGGGATAGGTCTTGGGATCGGCGGGGTTGACACCGAAAATAGAGATGGTGGTTCCGCCTTTCGTCGCCGCGATCACGAAGAACCGCACCTTGGTCGCTGATCCGCTGGAAGCGATCAGGTTGGCTGAGTAGACGATCCCGACCCCGTCCTGATCGCCGATATGAGCGCCTTTGAGCTGGTTGACCTGGGCGACGCTCTGCCACGTGGACGACGGCAGCGCGCTGACCACGGCCTGGACGACCTGGTCTAGTGGCTGGCCAGACTTGGTGCCGGCAACCTGGAGCAGCCCGAGCTTGGTGGCGAGGACGACACCCTGAGCATCCTGGCTGCGCACGGTCCAGGTGGGGTCGTAGTCGACCTGGTATCCGAAGGCCGAGCTCTTGTACGTCGCAGGCGCGGCAAGAGGCGTGACTATCCTCGGCCCGCAGTTCGACGTGCATGTGCTGTGGTTGCCGATTGCTTGCGACACCGCAAACGCGCTCAAGCCCACGGTCACGACCGCCAGGATGGCGAGCAGCCCGACGGCCACGGCGATCTGTGTGCCGCTGTACCTGCGCATCGTGGATTGCGGCCGCGCCGGCGCGTACGCGTAGTGATAGGCCGGAGCGGTGGCGGGTTGGGCGGGATATTGCGGCGCTCCGCATTGCCCGCAGTACGGCGCGTTCGCAGCGATCGGGGCGCCGCATCGCCCGCAGAATCGTCCCGGTACGGCCATCAGCCTCTGGGCTCCGCGTGCATGCGCGTCGGTTTGGAAGCCGCCCGGGCCACTCCGCAGGCGGGACAGAACGCCATAGTCGGCACGATGCGGTGGCATTCAGGGCAGGGTGCGTCCGGACCGATCTCGTGGGCCGCGCCTTCGGCGAGCAGTGACCGGTGGATGACGAGCCTGACGTACATCAGCACCGCGACCGCAGCCAGCGCTCGCAGGCCGACCTGCAGGGCGAGGTCCGGCACCGTGACTGCCAGGATGCCGAGGACGACCTGCGCGCCGGCTGCGATGACCACGGTTGCCGGCAGGCTCGCCTCCCAGCCGCGTCCGGCCTTGCGAAGGTCGTAGCGCTGCAGCCAGAGAGCGGCCGCCACCACCGAGGTGGTGCTGGCGTTGATGAGCATGAACAGGATCCCGGCGGTCAGAAGGCGGAGCGCCCAGTCGATGGTCGAGCCAGTGCCCACCAGCGGGCCTGCGAGCAGTGGCCAGGTCGCTGTGAGCGTCGTCGCGAACGTGAACCCCAGAGCCGAGGCCGCGCCGAAGGTGAGGCCGTCGAGCGGCTCGCGCAGCCTCGCCCGGAAGAAATAAAGGAACACGGGCCCCGCCAGCATCAGAGCCTGGGCGACGATCGGGATCACCACTCCAGCAAATACGAAGTTGGTTCCGACATCGCCGCTGATGGCGAGGCGGGCCACGGCGCCGCCGGTGAGAATCGTGAACACGTACCCGAGGATGGCGCCGGCCACCATCGTGGTCCCGATCAGCAGCCAAGGCTCGGACTCGTACACCTCGACCTCGTACAGGTACAGCCCATATAGCACCGGGAGCAGAAAGACGGCGGCGATCGTCGCCGGCGCGAACAGGTGTAGGGCCGCGAGGATGACCACTGTCGCGACGCCCGCGAGCAGCGCCCAACGAAATGCGCCGCCGCGGCGGTGGGGCAGGTGCGGAAAGAGCGTCGAGACGATGGAGAGGTGCACGACCGGCTCGGAGGGAACCGCGGCGAAGGCGTGCTGCCTCGAGGCGACCCCCCACGTCAGATGGGCGCCGCAGTGACCACAGAATTCGCCGGCGGGAACCATGTTTTCGCAGTGCGGGCATGCGACCAGCTCTGGGCCTGAATGCGGCTCGGACGGGATGGGCGTTTCCGCAGGCGGGCGCTTCTTGGGGCCGCCTTCGTCGGTCACGCCCCCCCTCCTTTTATGTACGTGATCCAGGCGGCGTCGAGAGCAGCGCCGTCCATGCTTCCCCAGCCGGTGGCGAAGTCCCAGCCCGCAACGGCGTCGAATGCGAGGTTGTTGCCCCCGGTGACGTCATGGAACGGACGCGCAGGCAGGCGTGATGTGTTGGCACCCATCCAGTAGATGGCCGGGTTGGCGAAGCCCGTCTCACGCAGGCCTTTGCGCTTGAGGTCCTGGTCGATGAGGGCGACGGTCGCCGCCCACAGCGGAGCCGCCGCCGAAGTACCGCCTGCCTGGCCGTCACGTCCTCCGAAGACGATGTGAAATCCGGTGGAGGGATCGGCGTCCGCAGCGACATCGGGCACCTGCCGGAAGGAGTGGCCGGCGGCCTGGCTGACGGTTTTCTGATAGTCGGGAATGGCATAGAACTGGCTCGCGCCGCCGCCGCTGCCGCTCTCCGTGAGCGGACCGCCCCAGGCCGTCTCTTTGAAGTAGACGCCCTGGACCGATTCGAAGACGGTGGTGCCGCCGACCGCGGTCACGTTGGGCAGCGTTGCGGGAAAGCTGGTGGCAGGCGTCGCGGTCACGCCGCATGTGTAAGCGCCCCCGTCTCCGCTGGCCACGAAGTGCGACATGCCTTGGGCGGCCGATCGGTTCTGGATGCTCGCGTACAGGTCGCGATGACCGCTTGGCGTATCCGACTCGCACGCGCCCAGGCTTTCCGAGATGACGGAACCCAGGTGGTCGTTGATCATCTGGTCGAACGCGCGATCGGCATGGGCGAAGTCCGGGGCTGAGAAGTAGACGACGATCTTTGCCGCCGGCGCGACCTGGTGGATGATCTCGAGGTCCAGCGCGGTCTCACCCTGAGGCTTTTCAGGCGTGCCCCACGACGTGTCGCGCTTGAGAGTCAAAACGGCATCGTACGGCGGCAACCCGAACTCGCCGGCGAACTTGTTCAGGTCGGTCAGGTTGGGGAGGTCGTCGATCTCGGGGAGGACGACCGTGATGCCGGCGCCGTCGAGCCCGGCATCACGCAGTGGCTTCAGGTTGTAGAACGCGAGCACGTCGGTCGGCGTCAGTCCGCCCGGCCGCACCGCGTATGTGCGCTCGTGGCGGTAGTTGTCCAGCCCGTTCACGCTGCTGATCACCGCGGCCAGGACGGGTGCAATCTTCGGGGTGTCGAGGGATGCGTAGAACGTAGCGCCGCTGGGTAGCCGGTAGTCCTCGATGTCGATCGCGAACACG
>Ga0209802_1002030_pt1 | contig 14441 bp, 9 predicted proteins | sample GraSoiAngelo_129_FD_185886 | JGI IMG/M metagenome (GOLD analysis project Ga0209802, IMG submission 185886) | Grasslands soil microbial communities from the Angelo Coastal Reserve, California, USA - 14_0927_12_40cm (SPAdes) (version 2) | ecosystem: Environmental > Terrestrial > Soil > Grasslands ... | reverse complement strand
TGAAGGAGGAAACCATCCGCGCGTTCTACACCTCGCGCATGGGGCTCAAAGAGCTCGACGATCACGGAAACTCCTTCTATGGCCAGCCGCCCGGCTGCGGCCTCCCGCTTAGATTGCGGCCCACTCGGAGCGAGCCGGAGTAACTGGCTCCGCAAAAGGCACCATTGCTATCTGGAAGATTAGGCTGACGCCGCGCACACATAGCCATTTCCGCCCCACATTTCCAATTCGACTTGAGTGGTTAGTTGGCTTACCGCACGATCGGCACGTAGCCACCAACGTTCAGGAAGCAGTCGTCGCCGGATCGGGGCACTGGCTGATGGAGGAACGACCGGCCGAAACCGTTGCCTTGATTCGCACTTTTCTGGATGCGGCTTCTTCTAAGTAGCTCCGCAGAAGTCCGCCTGTCTCCGGCGGGGTACAAGTTTCCTCGCGAAGGGAGGGAACGGGAAGCTCTGGGGTTGCCGGCATCGAGGTTGTGCTGAAAGGCGATCCAAATCAAGCTGGCGTTTACGCCATCCTACTTCGGGTGCCGCCCCATACTCCAATCCCGGCGCACTCCCATCGCGACGACCGTGTTGCCACGGTAATTTCCGGGATGTGGCGCTTCGGTTACGGGCTATGGGCCGTCATCGACAGAGTATGTTGATCCGAGCCTTGATCCCCGTAACCCAACGAAGACGGAATAGACGGATGGCCAGAAACCGGGTTCAGAAGACGACGAGTGCTCTCACGGTCACACAGTCCGCACAGGAGGAGACCAGGGCGGCCCCGTTTTCCGTGACGATTGTCAGTCCTCGCTATCGTTGCTCAATGAGTTCCACCAAACCTCGCAGCACAACGCCGCTCACGTCCGGTCCCGCGGAATTGATTTCGCCATACCAGCGCTGCGGTCGGCCCAAGAGCCATGGCGGCTGATTATCCCATTCGGCCTTAGGAATCAAGTACCCCAGTTCATCATTGCCCAAGCCGAAGATAAACTGATACCGGCTCTTCAAGTGCCCTCGCAAGATCGGTTCAAAGGCCGCATCTGGATAGTCGGCTCCGGGATAGCGGGTGATGCCTCCGTTGGTCAGCTCTGGATAGAGCTCCCCGGGAATGGTCACAATCTCTGCGGCAACACGCTCCGAACTCCGAAGCTCGATGTAATCCACCTCGGTTTGAAGGTCGTGGCCTGTGGCCAGTCGAGTCACTCCCGTGCCGGTGAGTTCTTTTGGGATGGTCGAGCTATCTACCTTCCCATCTGTGTACAGAGGCTTGCGACGGGAGAATATACCGGCAGCTTCGGCAACCCGGAAATGATCGTTCTCGAGGGGCGCGAACAGCGTCGATTTCCGTATCAAAATAGAGTGCACTGCCGCCGTCTCTGAAGACTTCAACACGCGTTCCACGAGTTGGCCGACCGTTGTGCCGACCAGTTCAGCCTTCCTCCAGGTGTGATCTTCCGCAATTTGGCCGGTATCGCGGTCCAGCAGAGCGACCTGATTTCCCAGCGTAGAAACCTTGCCTATCGAACCGTTGAAGAAAATAGCCGTGCCACCGAGATGATTCTCGACGTATTGGCAAAGCCAGTGCGGGTAGTCGGCAGTGATTTCCGTATTCTCCCCACCTAGAGTCTCGGGATGGCCGCTCCAATTCACTAAGACCGCGATGGGCAGGCCTGCATCAACGCTGGTAAGGCGCATCACGAACAAGTAGGGGTCCTTAACAATGGGAGGACGATCCACGCTCTGGAGCATACCCAACAGTGGATGGTCATCGCGTGAGAGTTCGAGGCGAGCGGCCTGCATGGAATGGGACGCTCTTACCGCGGTCGAAACAATTTGTGAGTCCAGCGAGTCGAGATAATTCTCGTCCATCCCCGTGTGCAGCGGATCGGGCCCCCAAAGCCCCAGGGTATCCGGACCCTCGTGTACGTGGGTGCTGGCAACGATAAGGTGAGAAACCTCGGGCGCTTGCACCTTCATTTGCTCGCGAATCTTGAGCACGTCGTCGTAGAACAGCCCGATAACATCCACGGAACACAGGACCAGGATTTGCCCTCCTGCCGCCAGGGCAAGGCAGCGAGCATAAAGGTTGTCGTGAACGCCGGTGGCGATTCGATTGTGACCAAAGCCGGCAAGGTAGACCTTGTTTTTATGAACATCCGGCGTGACCACCGTTTTGGCCACTCCGGCGCGTAGTTGTTCTTGGGCCCAAGCAAGGTGGGGCAGCCAAAATAGAATCGCGGCTCTCAAAGCACACTTGAAAATTCCTGACATACCCTCTCGCAGGCGATTCTATTATCACGCTTCTGGCGGGGATCGCGCACGTGAATGCCGAAACTCTTCTTGGACTCCGAGACAAACCCTGAACCGGTTCCTTGATCAAAGGAAAGACCGGCAACGGCGGCCCGAGTCGTCGAAGTTTTGGTTGAGAGAAGAAAACTGTCCGGCGGAGCGATCCTGAATCGTCGTAGATGTGTACCGGGCAAAGGAGTACGAGCATTGTTCAAGCTGATGCACGTACCGTTTCCTGTCGAGCACGCATCGAACGAGGGCCGGAGAAGAGAGTCCAGCAACGATTTCGTTCTCGAGGAAGCCTGCCGTGATCGGTGTGCGCAGGCGAATTCGTCGAGGGAGCCGGCAGCGTTGCGAAACACGTCGGACGGATCGCGCGTACTGGTTCGAGAAGATAAGAAGATTCGCCGCGTCGCGACTCCGGCTTCAGGGCATCAGGGGCGAAGGATTTGAGACACATCGATTGCCGAATTGCTGAGGGGGCAGCGAGCAAGAAAGCCAGTCGGGAAGATTCCCGGATGGAGAAGCCAATGATGGGACACGGACGTCGTATTGGCGGTGGAAGATTCAGTCGGAGAGACTGCGCGAACGTGAAGGGCACTTCGCTAGCCGGCAGCAAACTTTTTGGCGCGATGTTGTTGCTGGCCGTTGCCGCGCTGGGCGTTTCGTGCAGCCGAAGCAACGTGCGAGCCGAGGGCCCTGCGGCATTGCCGCCGCCGCTGGTGACCGTGGCCCAAGCAAAGGCTCAGGACGTGCCGCGCTATTTGGACGAAATCGGCAGAAACACGGCCTTTGAATCGGTGAACGTCACTCCGCAAGTAGGCGGGCAAGTCATAGAGCGGCATTTCCAGGACGGCGAAAACCTGAAAAAAGGTCAGCTTATCTTTGTAATCGATCCCCGGCCCTACAAAGCGCAGCTCGATTCCGCGAAGGCCAACCTCGCGCAGGTGCAGGCGGCATTGGAGCTTGCGAAGATTCAGTTTGCGCGCGACCAGGAACTTGTGGGAACCCGCGCTATTTCCAAACAGGACTACGACACGAAGAAGAATACCGTTGATGTGAACCAGGCGCAGGTGGAAGCGGCGAAGGCGGCGATCGAAACGGCGGAGATCAATCTGGATTATTGCTACATCCACTCACCGATCGATGGCCGCGCCGGGGCGCGCTTGGTGGACGTAGGGAATGTTGTGCAGGCCAACACCACGTCGCTTCTTTCCATCCAGCGAATCGATCCCATCTACGCGACGTTTACGATCACCGAGCGGGATCTCGCCGAAGTACAACAAAGGATGAGCCGCGGGACGCTGCAGGCGCTGGTGCGGCTGCCGGGGGATTCGGAAGACGCGGCGCGGCCTGGAAAAGTAGAGTTTCTGGACAACGCCGTGCAGAACGCTACGGGAACGGTCAACCTGCGGGCGACGATTCCGAATGCCGACCGGCACTTCTGGCCGGGGCAGTTTGTGAACGTGAGACTTGTGCTGGATATGGAAAAAGGTACGGTGCTCGTTCCGAGTCAGACCGCGCAGATCAGCCAGCATGGACCCTTCGTGTTCGTGGTCAAGAGCGACGATACCGCGGAGCTGCGACCGGTTACTTTGGGTCAGCGTCAAGGCAACGATGTGGTGATCTCGAGCGGGCTAGCGGCCGGGGAACGCGTAGTGCTGGCGGGACAGTTGTTGGTTCGGCCGGGAAGCAAAGTGCATGTCGACTCGAGCGCACCCGCGACGGCGCCGGCACCGAAGGCGGCTGGTAAATAAGATTCGAGCACCGGAGGAGCGCGTCTTGAACATTTCCGAACTCTTCATCCGGCGCCCAGTTATGACCGTGGCGTTGACCGCCTCGGTCATTCTGTTTGGCATATTTGCTTATTTCCGGCTTCCGGTGAGCGACCTGCCGGCCGTGGATTACCCGGTGATTCAGGTGCAGGTTAGTTATCCGGGCGCGACTCCGGAGACGATGGCCAACAACGTGGCCACGCCGCTGGAACGCCAGTTCATGCAAATCCCCGGACTCGAGATGGTGACCTCGAACAATGGACAGGGTCACTCGAGCTTCGTGCTGCAGTTTAGTCTTTCGAAGAGCCTCGACGGAGCGGCGACCGACGTTCAAGCGGCGATCACGCGGGCAACCGCACAGCTTCCTATCGATTTGCCTAGCCCGCCGACGTTTACGAAAACCAACCCGAATGATCAGCCGATTCAGTATTTGGTTCTGGTGAGCGACACGGCGACTGAAGGGCAGCTCTATGACTACGCCAGCACGCAAGTCGGGGAGCATATCAGCATCCTGCCGGGAGTCAGCCAAGTGGCGGTATACGGCACGCAATCCGCGGTGCGCATCAAAGCCGACCCTTCCGCGATGGCGATGCGCAATATCAGCCTGGAAGACCTGACGACGGCGATTAAGAACGGCACGAGTTACACGGGAGCCGGCCAGTTCGATGGCCCGCACCGCACCTATCTACTGCAACCACAAGGCCAGCTGAGCACGGCCGAGCAATATGAGCAATTGATTGTTGGGCAGAACGGCGGCGCTCCGGTCTTCCTGAAGGATGTTGCCACTGCGAAGCAAACCGTGCAGGACGAACGCATCGACATGCGCTTCTGGGCGCGTGGTTATCCCACACCAGGGGCAACCGTCGTTGTGGCGGTGTTCCGGCGGGCCGGCGCAAACGCGGTGGAGGTCACGAAATCGGTACGCGATCTGCTGCCAAGCATTCAGAGCCAGCTTCCTACGTCCGTGCGAATTGTTTCCGCGTATGACCGCTCGCAGACCATCGTCACGGGCATCAAGGACGTGCAGGCGACTCTGTACATTGCTTTCGTTCTTGTGGTGATGGTGATTTTCATTTTTCTTGGACGCGCGACCGACACGCTCATTCCCGCGGTCGCTTTGCCGCTTTCTTTGCTGCTTACGTTTGTGGCCATGAACGTTCTGGGCTACAGCCTCGACAATTTGTCGCTGATGGCCTTGACCTTAGCGATTGGTTTCCTGGTCGATGACGCCATCGTATTCTTGGAAAACACGGTGCGCCTGATGGAAGAGGGCCAATCGGCGCTGGAAGCTTCCTTGAATTCCGCAAAGGAAATCAGCTTCACGATCCTGACCATGACGCTTTCGCTGGCGGCGGTGTTTATCCCCCTGGTGTTCATGGGCGGCCTGGTTGGGCGCATCTTTCGCGAGTTTTCGATCACCATCGTGATTTCCATTTTTGCGAGCGGAATCGTTTCGCTGACGCTGACTCCGCTGATGACTTCGAGACTGCTTTCCGAACGGGGAGCGAAGGCGAAGAAAACTTGGGTGGAGCGCATAATTGGCGGGGTGGAAAACCGCGTGCTTGGAGTGTACGGCCGGTACCTTTGGTTCTTCCTGCGTTATCGGTGGATTTCCGCGGTGATCTGGTTTGTCTGTCTTCTGGGAACGGGCTATCTATTCTACAGCGCACCCAAGTCGTTTCTGCCCGTAGGCGATAGCTCGTTCATCCGCGGCGTGCTTGTGGCGCAGGAAGGGTCCTCGCCAGAGCAAATGCACGCCTATCAGGATGCCGCCGAAAAGGTCATGCATGGCAATCCCGCGGTAGCGTCCACATTCACGATGAGCGGGAATGGCCAGTTCCTACCCTCAAATCAGGCGTTTCTACTTGCGTTTTTGAAGGACCCCGCCGAGCGGGCGCCGATCGACCAAGTCGCCGGCCAGTTAATGGGCGGGATCATGTCCACCGTGCCGGGAGCTCTGGCGTTTCTCCAGCCTAACCCGGTGCTCGAGATCAGCACCGGTGCGACCGCTAACGTGCAGGGGCAGTTCGCCTATGCGCTGTCCGGGATTGATCCCAATCAGGTCTATGACTCGGCGGGCAAGTTGTTGGCGAAGATGCAGGAATATCCCGGCTTTCTGTTTTCGACCACACGCCAAACCTGCAGGTCGATATTTTGCGCGATCAGGCCAAGCTTTACGGCGTATCGGAGACTCGCATCCTCACGCTCCTTCATGACGCCTACTCGCAGAACTATAGTTACCTGATCAAGAAAAGCACCGACCAATACCAGGTGATCTTGGAGGTTGCGGACGACAAACGTTCCGATCCGCAGGATTTGGGGAAGCTGTACATCAAGAGCGATGATGGACAGCGCATGGTTCCTTTGAACGCGGTCACCACCTCCCATGTGCTGATCGGACCGCAGGCGGTCAACCACATCAACCAGTTCACCAGCGTGACTTTGTTTTTCAACATGAAGCCCGGCTACACCGTAGGGCAGGCCACCGACTTTGTTGAGGCTACCGCGAAAAAGGTTCTTCCGACTGAGGTTCGCGGCAGTCTTGAAGGACAGGCACTCACCTTTCGCAACACCGCCTCGGATCTTGTTGTGCTGATGATGGTCGCCGTGTTTGTCATGTATGTGATTCTGGCGATCCTCTACGAGAGTTATTTGCATCCGATTACGGTGCTTTCTTCGTTGCCCGTGGCGCTGGTCGGGGGATTGCTGACGCTGTGGCTCTTCAAGGCGGAAGCTTCGCTGTATGCCTACATTGGCATGTTCATGCTGATGGGCATTGTGAAAAAGAACGGAATCATGATCGTCGATTTTGCCGAACAGCGCGTGCGGCAAGGAATCAAAGACGACCAGGCGATTCACGACGCCAGCATGGAACGCTTCCGTCCGATCATGATGACCACGATGGCGGCGTTGCTGGGAGCGCTTCCCATTGCTCTTGGCTACGGGGCCGACGGATCGTCGCGTCGCCCGCTTGGCCTGGTGGTCATTGGCGGGCTGATTGTTTCGCAGTTTGTGACGCTCTTCGTCACCCCGGCGATTTACCTGTACCTCGAAGAATTCCAAGAAAAAGTACTGGATCGCTTTTCCTTCTTCCGGTCGACAAGCACACACCATCCGCAAGCTCCCGAGACACACCCCGCTTATGCCCTGCAACAGGGCAATGGAGATTAGAAGGACGGTGCCGAGGCTCATGCGTATCGTGGCAAAAACATTTCTGACCCTGGTGTTTTGCGGGGCGCTGCTTTGGATGAACGCGTGCTCGGTCGGTCCAAATTACAAGAGGCCCGCCGCGAATGTCCCGACCGCGTATCGTGGGGCGCTGGCAGGGGAAGCTGCGGCAGGCGAATCGACGCCAGCGCCGCCAAGCCCGGTGCGTTCCGGCGGCGCGGGCTCCGTTCCGCTCGGTGAGGAGAAATGGTGGGAAGTCTTTGAGGACCAGGAACTGCAGGGTCTTATCCGCACTGCGCTGAAGAATAACTACGACGTCCGCATTGCGGCCACGCGCGTTCTCGAAGCCCAGGCGCAACTGGGAATCACTCGCGCAGACCAACTTCCCGCTCTGAGCGCGGGCGGCAGCGTCACCAGTGTTCGCAATCCCAAGGTTGGCCCGATCCCAGGTTATGAAATCACCCAAGGCCAGCTGAACGCCTCCGCGAGCTGGAATGTAGATTTCTGGGGTCGCTACCGGAGAGCGACGGAAGCGGCGCGCGCGATTCTTGTGGCCAACGAATGGGCGCAGAAAGAAGTGATGGCTACCCTGGTCGCCAATGTCGCCAGTTCGTATTTTCAACTGCGGCAGTTAGACCTTGAGTTGGAGATTTCCAAGCGGACGTTAGGCTCGCGCCAGGATTCGCTTGGTTTGACGAAGACCTTGGAGGAGCACGGGATCAATTCCCTGTTGGATGTGCGGCAGTCCGAGCAATTGGTGTACACCGCCGCGGCAGAGGTTCCCGATCTAGAGCGGCAAATTGCACAAGAAGAAAACGCCATCAGCATTCTTCTGGGAAATAACCCAGGGGACATTCCTCGGGGCCTGAAGCTCACCGAGCAACCGCATGCGCCGGAGGTTCCCGTTGGACTTCCTTCTTCGCTTCTGGAGCGCCGGCCGGACATTCGCGAAGCCGAAGAAAATCTCATTGCGGCAAACGCGGAAATCGGCGTTGCCAGGGCCGCTTACTTTCCGCAGATTTCGTTGACGGGGACCGCGGGATACGAGAGTGCTGCGCTGACCAATCTGTTCACCGGACCGGCGGGGATTTGGACGCTGGTCGGAAATGTTACCCAGCCGATCTTCGAGGGTGGACGGCTGAAATCCAACGTTCGACTGGCGGAGGCACAGCACGAGCAGTTGCTCCTGACTTACCAGCAAGCGATTCAGGGCGCATTTCGCGATGTGTCGAACGCGCTAATCGCTTATCGCAAGTTTCGGGAGTTCCGTATACAGCAACAGCATCTGGTGGAGTCAGCACAGGATGCAGCCCGGCTTTCCGAAACCCGGTTCAAAGCGGGTACCACGGATTATCTCGAAGTCTTGACCAACGAAACGAACTCTTTCTCGGCAGAACTGGCTTTGGCGCAAGCCCAAGGAAACGAGCTGAATGCGTTGGTCGAGCTTTATCAAGCCCTTGGCGGCGGGTGGGAGTAGGAGAGTCTGGTGGGCGGGGACGTATTCTTGGCCACTTCTGTCTTCGACCGGCCCTCCGGGCCTGCTCCAAGAAATCCACTACCCTACCTCGGCAGATGCATCTTCTTCAGGGAGATCCGTGTAACGAGGATCCTGGCGAAAGCCTTCGAGCAGCGGGTCGATTGTCACGAACGTCAAGCGGTCGTCCCGCTGGCGGTAGGCACCCTCGCGTCTAGCTCAGAGAGTGTTCGAGCAGAAGGAAGTGTACGGAGGATACAGGAATATCAGACCATCAGGGCTTTGCCGCATAACCCTGGGGTCGGAAACTGGCGAGCGCTTGGGTCTCATTCTCAAAGGTCGGGATAAAGTCTGCCAAACGTATAACCCGCAGCACATCGTGCACCCGGCCACCCGGACAGAGCAATTTCAGGCTACCCCCTTGACGGCTAAGAGAGACATACGTCCCGACGACGGCACTGATGCCTGAACTATCCAATTGCGTCACGTCTTCCAGGTTGAGCAGCAACTTCCGCACGCCCTTGGCGACCAGCTTTTTCAGTTGGACGCTCAGCAGGTCGCCGTCGACACCGATGGTCGCTTTTCCCTGAAGGTCCAAAATCGTGACATCAGCGGATTCCCGGATTGAGATTTGCAGGCCCACACTATGGCTCTTCGGAGCGGTTCACATGATGGATTGACCGACGGCCGCTTTCCTCCTTCAGTTAACCGCCGCAACGTATTCAGAAAACTCACTTTGACCGACGACTAAGTCGAATTCTTCCCGCTTTTGAAGCGACGTAGGCTGCTATCGCTCCCGTCAAGCTGTCAAATGCCGGAGAGTCCTTAGCGACTTCGCGTCTCTGTATGTGCGCATCCGAGGAAAGTTCGAGGATTCTCTCTATGACTTCGTTCGCCAGACCCACGTGACGTTTTATCATTGGACTTGGCCTCTGCTAACCGATTAGATGCTGACGCAAATGGTCCGTTACAAAAAAGAGAAGTATTCAGAACCTCCGGGAAGACTGGGAAGACTTCCTAAAGGCTTTCTTTACAAAATCTGAAAGCATCGCACCGAGTGTATGTGCTTAAATGAATCCGCGATCCACCTATGAAAGCTCTCTTGCTTTCGAAAAATAAGCACTTGGAAATGACTGATCTGCCAGTGCCAAGGGCCGAGCCTGGCGAAGTGTTGGTGCGTGTGGCAGCCTGCGGCATCTGCGGGAGCGACGTGCACGGCTACGACGGCTCGTCGGGCCGGCGCATTCCCCCTATCGTCATGGGCCACGAGGCGGCCGGAAGAATCGCTGCGATAGGGTCCGGTGTGACGGGATTTACGGAAGGAGATAGAGTCACCTTCGATTCGACGGTCTACTGCGGCACTTGCGGCTATTGCCGTCGCGGAGAAGTAAATCTCTGCGACAACCGGCAAGTTCTGGGAGTTTCTTGCGCCGACTATCGTCGGGCCGGGGCCTTTGCAGAGTTTGTTGCCGTTCCTTCGCGCATCGTCTACCGTCTGCCCGACAATCTTTCCTTCGAGGAAGCAGCGATGCTCGAGGCCGTGTCGGTGGCGATCCATGCCGTCTCCCTGGCACCGCTTTCCGCCGGCAGCACGGCTTTAGTCGTAGGAGCAGGGATGATCGGGCTCTTGATCGTGCAAGTACTGCGTGCCGCAGGGTGTTCCCGTATTCTGGTCACCGACATAGATAGCTCCCGGCTGAAGCTTGCGCAAGATGTGGGAGCGCACACTGTCCTGTCCGCAACGCTGGACGTCGCGCGGCAGGTGGGAGAACTCACGCGAGGAGCCGGCGTGGATGCCGCGATCGAAGCCGTAGGTCAAGGGGATAGCGTGAAGGCCTCGATCGAAAGCGTGCGCAAAGGAGGGACGGTCGTCCTCGTGGGCAATATCGCTCCGGAAGTGATGGTCCCTCTTCAGAAAATCGTAACGCGGCAAATCCGGCTTCAGGGATCCTGCGCGTCGGCGGGCGAATACCCACGCGCAATGGAGCTTCTCGAATCGGGAGCAATTCAAGTGAAGAACCTCATCACCGCGATTGCTCCGCTTGAAGAAGGTCCTCTTTGGTTTGAACGCTTGCACGCTCGCGAGCCCAACGTGATGAAAGTGGTTCTTCGGCCGGGTGAGGTTTCGTGACTAACGGTCTGTTTGATCTCAGCAGCCGAGTCGCCATCGTCACTGGTACGAGCCGGGGGCTCGGCCAACATATGGCGCGCGCCCTTGCCAAAGCGGGAGCAGATCTTTTGATCACGAGCCGCGACCGCAATCGCTTGTTGCCGTTCGAGGCGGAGATCAAGGCCCTCGGTCGGCGCGCCGTTTCCCTGGAACTCGATGTCCGCCAGCGCGAGAGCATTGAAATGATGACCGCAACTGCTGAACGAGCTTTCGGACATGTCGATATCCTCGTGAACAATGCCGGCTGCAACGTCCGCAAACCCGCGCTTGAGGTCACCTGGGAAGACTGGAATCTGGTTTTGGATACGAATTTGCGTGGAAGCTTCTTTGTCTCCCAGGCAGTCGCGCGTGGCATGATTGCCCGAGGCTACGGGCGCATCATCAATATCGGCTCCGTCACCAGTGTGGCGGGCTACGCCGGGCTGGGACCCTATGGAGCCAGCCGGGGCGGCATACGGCAATTGACGATGAGCTTGGCCGACGATTGGGGGAAGTACGGCGTGACCGTCAATTGTCTGGCGCCAGGATGGTTTCAAACCGAACAAAACAAGGTTCTTTACGAGAACAAGGAGTGGGTCGAATATCTCTGCGACCGCATTCCATTAAAACGGACTGGCCAGCCGCAGGATCTGGATGCCGCAGTCGTGTTTCTCGCGGCGGAATCGAGCCGCTACGTTACCGGCCAGACTTTGTTGGTGGACGGCGGAATCTCGACCGGTGCAACACGAGCGCTACCGGGTTCGGGACCGCCAAGCGGAAAGCCGTCGGCAGACCCAAGGTAGAGTGGCGCATGATTCACTCGCACGCTCGGTTAGAAGACGTCAAGCGGGCTCGGGAATTGCTTCGATGCGGCCAAGCAGAAACACATAGCCAGCAATGCCGATCAAGAGAAAGCCCGCGGCCGCCAGAAAGGCTCCCGAAAAGGAATTGGTAGCTTTGACAATATAGCCGGTAACGATCGGCGCGGCGATTCCCGCAAGATGATTGCAAAAATTGACGATTCCGCCGAGCGTGCCGACGCTCTCGCGGGGCGCCACCAGAGAAGGGATCGACCACCCCACGGGCGACGCCGCAGACAGTCCTCCGATCGACATGCTGATCCAGAACAGCGCGGCGGCGGGCGTTCGAGCGTGCGCCGCGCCTAGAATTCCCAGCCCGAAACTCGTTCCGCCAATGAGAACGGCCTGCCGGACGCGAACGGGGCTGGATCCGCGCTGGATCAGTGTGTCCACGAGCCAGCCGCCAACCAACAGGTCAACGAGCGTGGCGAACAGCCAGGGAACGCTGGTGAACAAGACGGAGTGCAACAAGTTCACGTGAAGCGCGCTCTCGAAATAGGAAGGCAGCCACGTCAGCAGCAAGTAGAAAGTGTAGTTGTACGAGGCGAAGCCCAGCGCCAAACCGCAAACTTTGCGCTGCCGCAGCAGATAAGTGAGTGGGGCGCCTTTCGCCGCTTTGACGGCATCTTCAGGCTGCGCGCCACCGCGGACGATGAATTCGCGCTCCGCTGAGGAAAGTAAATTGTCCTCGCTCGGATTGCCATAAGATGCATAAAACAGCGCACAATAAAACAGGCTCACAAATCCCGTCGCGGCGAAACTCCACCGCCAGCCAAAACGCAGCAGCAGAATGCCGATCAACGGAACGCCGATGGCTGACGCGAATTTCGCCGCTGCATCGAAGATTGCGGTGGCCAGGCTGCGTTCCGAACTGGGAAACCAGTAACCAACGGCTTTGGCGTTGCCCGGGAAAGTCGGGGCCTCGCCGATTCCCAACAAAAATCGTGCAACGAAGAAGCCACGGATGCCGGAGGAGACGGCCGCGCCAAAGGAAGCCACACTCCAGAGAAGGGTGCTGATGCGGCCGATGAGCCTCACGCCAAAGCGATCCAGCAGAAGGCCGGAGGGCAATTGGCACGCGGCATAGGTCCAGCTATAAGCGCTCGACAAGTAGCCGAACAGGACCGGAGAGATTCCGAACGCGGCCCGCAGCGCATCCTGCGACACGGACAGGTTAACGCGGTCGAAATAATTGACCAGGACGCCGAAGCCAAGCAACCAGGCGATGCCCCACCTTCGCCGCCCTATGGTTGAAGCAAGGGGACGCGCTGCCGGTCGCTCCGGGTCGTTTCGCTGAGTCTGCGTTGTGGTCTCCTCGACGAGAGACGAGCGAAGGCAATAGAGTATCCCACAAGTGAAACCGGCGAGATCAGCCTAAACTCCGGCCAGCTGCCTTAGCGAGCCCGTACGGTGATTGTTCTTGGAATCGCAATTTCCATGCCATTCTTGGCGACGGTATTGCCTGAGAAGGACGCCGACGCTAGAATGAAAATCGGAAAACCGCAGCAATCGGTCTTGCGCACCGCCGATTTCAGGTTTGTCTTCCATGAAGACAATTTCAGTTCGCTCTTCTCGGCTGGCGGCCATCGGCATCTTTCTCCTGGCGCTGCTGGCACCGGGAGCTCGCAGCCAGGTCCACGGAGCGGGTCGCTCAGCGGTTGTTCAAGGCACGGTTAGCGATTCCGAGCTTTCTCCGCTGAAAGATGCGGATGTTTCGCTAGAAAGCGCGGACCATGCTCACAAGTTCGTGACTCGTTCTGACGCTCACGGCCGTTATCTCTTCGCGGGTGTGCCACCGGGAAGCTATACCTTGCACGGCAGCAAGACGGGCTACCTAGAAGGGGATCACCGTCCCTTTGTACTCTCGGCGGACGAGTCGAAAATCGTTGACGTGCGTTTGTCCAAGGCGGGCTCAGCCAGCGCCGCGACACAGGCTTTTTCGGTGGGCCAGTTTTCCGATGAGCCCCACTTCCAAATAGCCGGTATTGCCGATCCCAATAGTTACGGCGGACACGGTTCCGAGACCGCCCTCCGCACCAAAGAGGCTTTGGCGAAGGATACGGATTCCTTAAGCAGGGAAACGTCGACCCAGCCCGGCGGCCATTCCGCGACGGGAAAAGCTGCTGCAGAAATGCATCGACAGAGGGGTGACGCCGCGGAGAAAGAAGGACATGCGCTTGAAGCAGTCCGTGAATACCAGCTCGCGGCTGAACTCGAGCCGAGTGAAGCGAATCTATTTGCCTGGGGAGCCGAGCTGCTGCTGCATCGCGCATTGGAGCCGGCGATCGAAGTGTTTGCCAAGGGCCAACGGTTGTTCCCCGGATCGGTTCGTATGGCGGTGGGACTGAGTATGGCGACCTACAATCAGGGAGAGACGGAGCGTAGCGAACAACAGCTTCTTAGGGCTTGTGACATAAATCCTGCCGACCCCACCCCTTACCTTTTTATGGGCCGGCTCGAAGAAGGGGAGCGAATCGAAATCTCTGGCTGGACCGAAAAACTGCATCGTTTTTCGCTTCTTGACCCTGACAATCCCCTGGCGCATTACTATTACGCGGTGGCGTTGAGCAACAGGGGCCAGGAACCGGCGGAGGATTCGGCGATGGAGGCGGAATTGAAGAGGGCCATCGCGCTCGATCCCAAGCTGGGCGCGGCTTATCTGCAGTTAGGTCGTCTCTACGCTGCGCGAAAAGACCATCCCGCTGCGATCGCCGCATTTGAAAAAGCCATTGCGAA
>Ga0209802_1002027_pt1 | contig 14445 bp, 10 predicted proteins | sample GraSoiAngelo_129_FD_185886 | JGI IMG/M metagenome (GOLD analysis project Ga0209802, IMG submission 185886) | Grasslands soil microbial communities from the Angelo Coastal Reserve, California, USA - 14_0927_12_40cm (SPAdes) (version 2) | ecosystem: Environmental > Terrestrial > Soil > Grasslands ... | reverse complement strand
GGAGGCCGGTCCCATGCCGATCACGCCGATGATGTAGACCTCCTCGGCCGCGATCCGCCAGACGTCCTTACCGAGCTGGATCCGCTCCTTCTCGGGCACGCCGAAGGCCTTCCTCCACTTGTCCATCAGCTCGCGCATCTTCGGCTCGGGCTCCTTGCCCTGCGCGCCCGCCGAGTGGAACCACTTGACGTACAGCGGCCCGGAGGAGGCGACGGCGGCGAGCTCGAAGGGGAAGACGTGCAGCGGAAACGTGAAGAGGTGCTCGCTGCCGTCGTTGTTCCAGGCGCCGAGCTGCTGCTCGTTGGCGGCGGTCCGCTTGAGGGCGAGGCTCCGCTCGACTTCCTGCACGACCAGGTCGATGCCGATCTTCTTCCATTGCTCGCGGATCATCTCGGCGATCTGCGTGAACTGAACGAACTGGCCGCCCAGGGTCATGATCTCGATGCGCAGCCGGCCCTTGCCGTCGCTGCGCAGCCGGAAGCCCTCGGCGTCCTTCTTGGCCAGCCCGATCTTGTCCAGCATCTCGTTGGCCTTCTTCACGTCGAGCGTGGCCCACATCTTCCGGTACTGCGGACCCGGGTTGTACTTGTTGTTGTCAGCCGGCACCACGGAGCTCGGCGTCCCCGTGCCGAGCCAGAACGTCTCGTTGATCTGGTCGCGGTCGATCCCGAGTGCCAGTGCCCGGCGGAAGTCCGCGGTGTTGAACAACTTCGCGATCTCCGGGTCGGCGTCGTAGTTCAGGTTGAACTTGATGATCATGTCGCCGCCGTAGTCGCCGGGATCGAGATAGACCTTGTAGTTGCCCCTGACCTGATTCTCGATGAACACGGGCAGCTTGCCGAGGTCGAGGTGGCGCTGCTGGAAGTCGTACTCGCCCGCGACCGCGCGCAGGTTCAGGACCTCGAGGTTCTCGGCCAGAGTCAGAACGACCTTGTCGATGTAGGGCAGCTGGTTGCCCGCGGTGTCCACGAAGACGCTGTACGGGTTGCGCTCGAGCGTCCACGTCGCCGTGTTGATCGGCGTCACGGTCTTCCACGGCGACAGTACGGGCAGCTCCGGATTGAGCGCCCAGTCGTTCTTGAACAGGAACATGCGCACCCAGCTGTCGAACTTCGCGTCCTTGACCTTCTTGTCGAGCTCGGCCTGCCCCACGTACTTGGGATGAAACTGCTTCAGATAGTGGGCCGGCGCGAAGCCGCCCATACCGCGGTAGGCGAACCCCTGCCCGGCCAGATCGGTCGAGCCGGCCAGCACGTCGGGCAGCATGAAGTACGGCTCGGGGAACTTGAACCGGACCGTGTTCGTGTCGACCTTCTCGATCACGCCCTGCTTGCCGTTGATGGCCATCGTCGCCGAGGGCGTCGGGACGAGGTCCTTGTTGCGGTAGATGTCCTCGAACCAGAACACGAAGTCGTCGGCGGTGAACGGCTTGCCGTCGCTCCACTTCATCCCGCGGCGCAGGTGCACGAGCCACGCCCGTCCGCCGTCCTGCATCTCGAGACCCCGGGCGATGTTCGGCATGACTTTGTCGCCCGTGTAGTCCCAGAACATCAGGTGGTCCGGACCCTGGCAGCAGCGGAAACCGTTCCAGAAGTCGGCCGGGCCCGTGAAGCCGCCGCGCCACGTGCCGCCGTACTTGCCGACCTCGTTCAGCGGCTTGATCACCAGCGGGTCCTGGCCGATGCGCTCGGCCACCGGCGGCAGCTTGCCCTGCTTGACCAGCTCCACGAGCTGCGGCGCCTCCTTGAACGTCTTGGGAGCCTTCGCGGCATCCGTCACGACCTCCGGCCCTTCCAGCTTCCCGATCAAGCTCTTGCCGGCGTTCTGAGCGATGGCCGCGGCCGCGACGACACAGGTGAGCGCCCCCACCGCGAGGGCAATCGTGAGCTTCGATCGGAAGGTACGGGTCTTCATTAGGCGTCCCCTTTCCCGCGTGCGCATCTCGAATCAGGCCTCGGCGTTCCCGACGAGCTCACCGAGGCCGGGCCGATTATGGTGATATTCCCGTAGCAAGTCCAGACCGCGCGATTTGTGCCATCATCGTGCGGGACAGATAGCAAGGAGAGATATGGATCAACCCCGGATGGCGGCGCGCCGGCGCGGGAGCGGTCCGGACGTCGTCCTCTTTCACGGCGGCATGGGATCGTGGAGACACTGGACCCGGAACATCGAGGCCCTCGCGTCCCGCTTCACCGTGCACGCACTCGACCATCCGTCGTACGGCGACTCCGCGTCTCTCCCGCGCGAGACGACCGGCGCTGCGTATCTGGACCTCGTGCATCGGCTTTTCGTCGAGATGTTCCCGGGCGACGCGCCGCTCCGCCTGGCCGGATTCTCGTTCGGCGGCGCGATTGCCACGAGCCTCGCCCGACGGCTCGGGCCGCGGGTGACCCATCTCTGCCTGGTCTCGCCCAGCGGTTTCCCCTCCCGCCGGTTCGGCGACCGGCCGATCCGGAGCTACAAAGAGGCCGGGGACGACAAGCGGCTCTTCCGGGAGATCTGCCGCCACAACCTGCTCGTGAACATGCTCAGCGACCCAGCCAGCGTCACGGAAGAGGCGATCGACATCCAGGTCGACGGCGTCCGTCGCACGCGCTTCGATAGCCGCAAGGTGAGCGGCGGCGGGACGCTGCTCGGCGACCTGGCCCAGCTCACGTGTCGGATCAGAGTCCTGTGGGGCGAGCGCGACGATTCGGCGTTCCGTCCGGCGGATCTCCTCATCGGCGAGATCCGCTCGGCCGTCGGCACGCTCGACGTCCACCGGATCCCCGCGGCCGGCCATTGGTCGGCGTACGAGAACTCCGCCGAGGTCAACCGCCGGATGCTGGAGTTCTTCTCGAGCTAGCGGGCGGCTGAAGGGCCTTCAGGAGCCTGCTAGGGCGCGCAGATCGACGCTTTCGTCAGCTAGCTTCCCCGGATCGATCGACGCGCGACGGCGGACCATGTCCACGGCCGCCTTCAGCTCGCTGTCGCCCTTGGGATCCTCGGGGTCGCCGCCGCGATCGAGCCCGACGGCGGCGCGGACGATCCCGTCCTTGAGATAGAAGCCGAGGAACGTGCGGCTCTCCGGCCGACCGCGGAAGACGATCCGGTCCCAGCTCGCGGTGAAGCCGACGTACTCGATGACGTGCTCGTACTGATCCGACCAGAACGTGTGGACGTAATTGTAGGGCTGCACGCCGCCCAGCAGCGAGCGGGCCGCGGCGCGCCCGTGCTGGTAGCCGTGGTTCCAGTGCTCCACGCGCAGGCGGCCGAAGATCGGGTGCAGGTGGTTGGTCACGTCGCCCGCCGCGAGCACGTCCGGTAGCGACGTCCGGCAGCGCTCGTCGACGAGCACGCCGTTGTCGACCTGCGCGCCGGCCGCCGCCAGGAGCTCGGTGTTGGGAACGATCCCGATCCCGGCCACGACGAAATCACACTCGACGACCCGGTTCTTCTTCGTGCGCACGCGCTCGACTCGACCCGAGCCCTCGAGCGCGGCCACCGAATCCTCGGTGACCAGCTCGACGCCCTTCTCGCGATGGATGTCGGCGAGCAGCTGACCGACCTCATCGCCGACGATGCGGGCCAGCGGCACGCGAGAGCCCTCGATGGCCACCACCTCGACTCCGAGCTGGCGCAACGATGCCGACACCTCCGAGCCGATGAAGCCGAATCCCATCACGACCGCGCGGCCGCCGCGCGCGACGGCTGTGCGGATCCGATCGCAGTCCTCGACCGTGCGCAGCTGGAAGACGTTGGCCAGATTCGCGCCCGGCACCGACAAGGTCCGATTGCGCCCGCCCGTGGCGACCAGCAGCCGATCGTAGGCGACGCGCTCGCCGCCCTCGAGCTCGACGAGCTTCTGCGCGGCGTCGATCTTCGTTGCCCGGGTCCCAAGCTTGAGCGCGATGCGCTGCTCAGCGTAGTAGCTCGCTGGCTTGACCAGCTGGTCCTCGAAGCGGTCTTGCCCGCGCAGGTAGCCCTTCGACAGCGGCGGCCGGTTGTAGGGTAGCTGGGGCTCGGCGCCGATCAGCACGATGTCGCCGTCGAACCCGTCCTCGCGCAGGGTCACCGCCGCGGTGCCGCCGGCCAGCGAAGCACCCACGATCACGATCGGTGGTCGTTTCATCTCGCCGTTGACTCCCGATTACACGATGCTGGAGACGTTCTCGAACGCGTGAGGGGGCCGACGGTCAGTCGTCGACACCGCCGGAGATTTCGCGGGCGGGCTGGCGGCGCCAGGCGCGACGCAGGCGGTGACGCCAGGCGCGGCGCTCGCCTTGCCGGGCGATCCGGCGCCACGGCGCCAGCGACGGCGTCGACAGCTGCAGCGCGCGGGCCGCGTCCTCGAAGAGCGAGTAGGCGACCGGCGTCACCAGAAGGGTCAGCAGCAAGCAAAGCGTCTGGCCGCCGATGACGACGACGGCGATGGCGCGCCGCTCCTCGGAACCCGGCCCGGTGCCCACCCACAAGGGCAGCATACCGGCGACCAGCGCGAGTGTCGTCATAAGGATGGGCCGGAGCCGATCGCGATTGCCCTGCATGATGGCCGCGTCGCGGTCCATGCCGAGGGCGCGCAGCGCGTTCATGTGGTCGATCTGCAAGATCGCGTTCTTCTTCACGACGCCGAACAAAACCAGGATGCCGAGCGCGGAGTAGAGGTTGAGCGTGTTGCCGGTGTAGTACAGCGAGAACAGCGCGAACGGCACCGAGAGCGGCAACGACAGCAAGATCGTCAGCGGATGGATCAGGCTCTCGAACTGCGAGGCCAGGATCATGTACATGAAGACGACGGAGAGCAGGAAGACCCACAGGAACTCGGTGAAGGTCTTCTCCATCTCCTTCGCCTTACCGGTGACGAAGGTCTGGTAGGCGGCCGGCATGTTCAGCCCGGTCACCGCCCCCTTCAGCGCCTCGATCCGGTCGGCCTGGCCGTAGCCAGGGGCGATACCGGCGCGCACCCGGGTCTCGCGTTGCCGGTCGGTCCGGTCGATGCGCGAGGCCGTGGCCGTGCGCTCGATCTTCACGACGTTGTCGAGACGCACGAGGCCGCCGCCGGGCGCCAGGTTGACCTGCGCCGGGGCGCCCGTCGCCGCGTTGGTCGAGGTCGTGTCGCGGGAGACGTAGAGCCGCGAGATCGTGCTCAGGTTGCCGCGAAACTGCGGCATCAGGCGGATCTGCACGTCGTAGTCGTCGTTGACGACCGGATCGTGGAAGCGCGAGACCTGGTCGTCGCCGCCCACCATGAGACGTAGCGCCGTCGCGATCTGCTGGGTGTCCACGCGCAAATCGGCCGCCCGCTGGCGGTCGATCGCCACCCGGAGCTCGGGCTTGTCGAGCCGGAGCGTGGTGTCCACGTCCACGATGCCGCCGAGCTCGCGGGCTTTCAGCTTGAGAGCTTCGCCGTACTCGGCAAGCTTTTCCAGCTCGGGCCCTCGCAGCGCCAGATCGATGTCGAAGGTGCCGCCGCCGATGTTGAAGCCGGCGATGTTGCGCACCTGCGTGCGCATGTCGGTGAACTTCTTAAAGCGCTGCCGGAGGGCCATCATCACTTCGCGCTGGGCGTAGTTGCCCTGGAACGCCTCGAGCGGCCGGCCGTGGATCAGTCCCTTCCAGAGACGTCCGGGCGTCACCGTGCGCTCCTCGTGCGACACCGTGCGCACGTACATGTAGCCCTGGTTCACCTTGCCCAGGAAGCTCCCGCCGCCCGACGCCAGGATCAGCGCCACGCCCTTCGTCTCGCGGGCCTCCTTCGAGAGCGCCTGCATCGCCTCGTCCATCGCAGCCAGGCTCATGCTCTCGGGACCGAAGACGAGCACCTCGAACTCCGACTCGTCGACGTCGGTCGGGATGTACTCCTGCTTGACCTGGCGATAGATCGGCACCGCCGCGGCCAGGGTGAGCGCGCTGATGACGACGATGACCCAGCGATGACGCATCGACAGGGCCAGGCTCCAGGCGTAGCCCCGATCGAGCCAGGCGTAGAAGCCGCCGCGCGAGGCGGCGTGCGCGCCCTCGGCGGCGTGACCGCCCGCCGCATCCTCCGTTCGAAGAAGGCGCGCGCACATCATCGGGGTCAGCGAGAACGACACCAGCAGGCTGACCAGCACCGACACCGCAGCGGTCAAGCCGAACTGGTAGAGGAACCGCCCGGAGATCGAGGACATGAACGAGACCGGCACGAAGATGACGACGAGCGAGAACGTGGTCGCCATGACGGCCAGGCCGATGTCGGCAGTCGCCTCGCGCGCGGCCTCGAACGGCCGCATCTTCTTTTCCTCGACGAAGCGGAAGACGTTCTCGAGCACGACGATCGCGTCGTCGATGACGATGCCGACCATCAGCACCAGGGCCAGCATCGTCACGCTGTTCAGGGTGAAGTTCAGCGCCCACATCATCCCGAACGCCGAGACGACCGAGGTGGGGATGGCCACCGCGGCGATGAACGTCGAGCGCCAGGAGCGCATGAAGGCCAGCACCACCAGGGAGGCCAGGATCGAGCCGAGCACCAGGTGCAGGTTGATCTCGTGCAGGGCCGCGTAGATGTAGCGCGACTGGTCGCGGATCACCTCGAGCTTGACGTCGGGCGGGACCTGATCGCGCAGGCGTACCAGCTTGCCCTTCACGCCCTCGATCACCGCCACGGTGTTCTCGCCGGACTGCCGGCGCACCTCCATGATGACGGTCGGCACACCATTGAGACGGGCGGCCGAGCGCTGCTCCTTGGTCCCGTCCTCGGCAAAGCCAATGTCGCGCACGCGCACGGGCACGCCGCTGAGCGTCGCGACCACCAGGTCGTTGAACGACCGCGGCTCCGCGACGCGGCCCATCGTCCTGAGTGAGGCCTCGTTGAGTCCGGCCGTCACGTTGCCGCCTGGCAGGTCGGCGTTCTGGCGGACGATGGCATCGCGCACGTTCGTGATCGGGATCTGGTAGGCGGCCAGCCGGTCGGGATCGACCCACACGTTGACGGCGCGAAGCAGACCGCCGACGATCCGTACCTCGCCGACGCCGGCCGAGCGCTCGAGCTGCGGCCGCACTTGCTTGTCCGCGACCTCAGTCAGCTCGCGAAGCGACCGCTCGCCGGACAGCGCGATCGTGACGACCGGCGCCTGGTCGTTGTCGAACTTCGAGACGACCGGCGGCAGGATCTCGCGCGGCAGGTTACGGACGGCGATCGCGACCTTGTCGCGGACGTCCTGGGCGGCCACGTCGATCTGGCGGTTCAGGTTGAACGTGACGATGACGATCACCGTGCCGGCACCGGAGATCGAGCGCAGCTCCTGGATCCCCTGGATCGTGTTGATCTGCTCCTCGAGCTTTTGCGCGACCTGGGTCTCCACCTCCTCGGTGGATGCGCCAGGCAGCTCGACGCGCACGTTCACCGTCGGAAGGTCGACGGCCGGGAAACGATCGACGCCCAGCCGGAACCAGCTGGCCGCGCCCACGACCACGAAGGCCATGACGAGCATGGTCGCGAACACCGGACGCTTGATGCAGACCTCGGCGAGTTTTTGCATGGCGGTCTACGGCACCACGGTCACGGGCTGGCCGCCCACGAGGTTCCCCGGGCGCGCGACCACGGCGTCGCCGCGCTTGAGGCCCTCGACGATCTCGACGTCCTCGCCCAGACGGCGGCCGGTCGTCACCCGGACCTCGGCGGTCTTGCCTTGACGGACGATCAGCACCTTCTCGACGCCGGCGAAGACGATGATGGCGCTCGCCGGAACGCTCACGACCGGCTGACTGACCTCGGTCATGATCTCGACGCGCGCGAAGGAGCCCGGACGCAGGAAGCCGCGCTCGTTCGGCACCTCGGCCTCCACCATCAAGGTGCGATTCTGTTCCTGGACAATCGGCGACAGACGGACCACCCGCCCGCGATAGACGGTGGAATCGCCCTCGACGGTCAGAGTGACCGCGTGCCCGGCGCGCACGCCGGCGCCCTCGCGCTCGGGAACCGGCACCCGCAGCCTGAGCGGGTGGACGCGCACCATCGTTGCGATCGGCGTGCCCGCGGCCAGATACTCACCGACCGACGCCTGCTTGAGGCTCACCACGCCGTCGAGCGGCGACAGGATCACCGTGTCGGTCAGCTGCTGGCGAGCCAGATCGAGCTCGGAGCGCCGTTGAGCGATCACGGCCTGGCGGTTGCGGACCTCCTCGAGCGCGTCCTGATAGCGTCCTTCTGAAACCTGCAGTGCCGCCTCAGCCGTGTCGAGCTGAGCGCGGGCGATCAGCTCCTGCTGCGCGAGCCTGATGCTGCGGTCGCGCGTGAGTCGCGCGTCATCCAGCATCGCGCGGGCCTGGCGGACGATCGCCGTTTGCTCGGGATCGATTCGCTCATCGCTGCCCGTGGCCGAAAGCCCGAGTCGGACGCGCGCCTGCTGCAACGAGGCCTCGGCCTGCTCGACCCGGAACTTGAAATCACTCTGGTCGAGCTTGCCGATGACCTGGCCCTTCTTCACGCGGGTGCCGAGGTCGACGGTGATCTCGGCGAGACGTCCGGCGACCTTGGTGCCGAGCACGACCTGGTCGTCCGCCGCCAAGGTTCCGGTGGCCGTGACCGTGCGTGCGACCGTCCGCTCCGCGGCCGGCGTGACTTTGACCTCACGGGGCGGTGGGCCCGCAGGCTTGCTCTTCTGCTCCTCGGCGCCGACCGAGCCCTGGCCCTGGCAGCCGGTCAGCAAGAGGGCGAGCCCCAGGGCGAAGGCGGTCAGGACATGGATGGACATTCGGCTGATGATACCCCAACCAAATGCCCCACCCGCTCGCGCTGAAGGTCGCGTACTACTGGGCCGGAGCGGACGGAGCGACGGAGACCCCCTGGGCGCCGTTCCGGGCAATCGCCTCGGCCACCAGGCCAGAGGCCTTCACGTCCTCGACGAACGCGCGGAGGAACCTCGCGGAAGCCTCGCGGTTTTTCGCGGTGCCGATGGCCTGCTGGACGGCCGTGAACTGCCCGTCGAGGATCCGGGCGCCCGGGAGTTTTTGGACGTCGGTCAGGAGCCTCGGCTTGAGTCCGGCCAGGGCCTCGAGCTTCTGCGATACGAACACGTCGAACGAGGAATCGAGGCCCTGCGTCATCACCAGCTTCGCGTGCTTGATCGTGCGGGCCAGGTAGAGGCCGTACGCGCTCTGGTCGGCGACGGCGATCCGCACGCCCTCGCGGTCCACCTCGGCGACGGAGCGAATCGGCGAGCCTGCGGGGACCAGATAGGTCGACGGGATCTCGAGATAGGCCGCGGTGAACGCGATCTCGGCGGCGCGCTGCGGCTCGGCCCCGAGAAACGCCACGTCCCACGCACCGCTCTTCGCGCCGTCACCCAGCTTGCCAGCGGTGTCGAACTTGATGAACTCGACGGGCACCCCGACCCGCCGGCCGAGCTCGCGGGCCACGTCGGGCGCGACGCCGCGGGGTTCGGTCGCGGACGAACCGGGCGTCACGAGCAGGAAGTTGCCGTGGTTGAGCCCGACCCTGAGCTTTCCGGAAGGTGCGATCTCGGATCGAACAGCGGGCGTGATCTCGGTAGCCATGGCGCCAGACGTTAGCACGAACAACACGCCGGAAGCCATGCCGAGCCAGAATGCGCGGGCGCGCCGTAGCCGCATCGTCATGATGCTGCTCGGTTCTTGAAGAACGAGCTCTTGAGCGCGATCTTGCCGTGGCGGAACGTGAACACGTCGCAGCCGTTGACCTCGATCTTGCGGCCATCGCCGGCCGTGGCCGTGAACACCCACTCCGAGAGGCCGCGGTCGCCCGACACGAAGTGGCGCGCGGCGCCGAAGCGAGCGTCGGGAAACGTGGCAAACACACGGGCGAACGCCTCGCGCACGCGCTCGGGCCCGACGTGGCGGGTGCCGCAGGCGTCCGGGCCCGCGACGCTCTCGAAGACGCAATCGTCGGCCATGAAAGTCATCAACCGGTCGACGTCGTGAGCGTTCCAGCCCGCCTCGAAGAACGCATCCAGATCTCTGGTCGTCATGGGCGCTCTCCTCGTTTTGGTAGGCGCGAGGATCGCGCCGGGCGCGGCGCCGCGTCAATGCCCGATACATCCGGGCGCCGGCCTCGCGCGACACGCTATATGGGGTTCGCGCCGGGTCGGTGTCCATACATCCGCTCGGACCGCTCGCGCGGCACCGCATCTTGCGATATCCTCTGCATCGGCCCGATCGAGGGGCCGACGGTCCGCGTGAAGGGCTCAGCCCACTCTCTATTAGTAGGCGCGCCTCGGCCGGCGGGGCCCCAGCCCCGCGACGGCCTGCAGCGCGCACTGCGGTAGACGCATCGACGTAACCTGACTTCCTGCCCGCAGCTCGCGGACGCCGGGCACAGCGCAAGGGTCTGGCCTTGTGAAAGGAAGGAAGGTTCTTCATGGGCTCGTCTCACGAGCTTCCCGCCCGCGCCAACCTCGAGCATCTCAGGAACGAAGCCAAGCAGCGGCTGAGAGAGCTGCGCGCGAGCGACGCCGTCGCCCGCCTCAGCGACGCGCAGCTGCTCGTCGCCCGGGAGTACGGGTTCCCGAGCTGGCGGCGGCTCAAGGCCGCGGTCGACGACCGCGAGCGCGACCGAGTCTTCGCCGCCGCGCGCGACGGAGATCTGCACGCCGTCCGCCGCGCCCTCGAGCGCGGCTTCAACCCGGGCGCCAGCGACGCGAACGGCCGCTCGCTTCTCCAGCTCGCCAAGAGTCTCGGTCACACCGAGCTCGAGCTGCTCATGCGCGAGTATCAGGAGCGCGACGCGCGCTCGGACGAGGAGAAGCAGACCGTCAAGGGCATTCAGGACGCCGCGGCGGAGGGGCGCGCCGACGAACTACGCCGGCTGCTCGACTCGCACCCCCATCTGCTCGACGCCCGCGGCGTCGACTTCAACAAGCAGACCGCGTTGCACAAGGCAGTGTGGAAGAACCGGTCGGAGTGCGTGCGGATCCTCCTCGAGCGCGGGGCCGACGTGCGCATCCGCGACTACGGCGACAACGCCTATCCCCTGCACTTCGCCGCGGAGGACGCCGACCTGGCCGTTGTCCGCATGCTCGTCGAGGCCGGCTCGGAGATCGACGGCGAGGGCGACGACCACCAGGTCGGCGTGCTCGGCTGGGCGACGTGCCTGGGCAAGGTGCGCGAGGACGTTGCCCACTACCTCCTAGCCGCTGGCGCCAAGCTGAACGTCTGGTCCGCCATTGCGCTCGACCTCGCCGCCGACGTGCGCGCCTTCGTCGCGCGGGACCCATCGATCCTGTCGGCGCGCTCGAGCCGGAACGACCACCACCGCACCGTCCTCCACCATGCGGCGGCGGTGAATCGGCCGTCGATGGTGCGGCTACTGCTCGAGCTCGGCGCGCGCGTCGACACACCCGATGATACGGGCGCGACCGCGCTCACCGTGGCCGCGGTAGAAAAGGCCGACCCGAGCATCCTGACGATGCTCGAGCAAGCCGGGGCGCGGCTCGACCTGCTCACGGCGCTGAGCCTCGGACGCTATGACCTCGCGGAGCGGATGTTGGCGGAGGACCCGGCGCGGATCGGTCCCGACGGTCGGGATACGATTGCGCTGCATCTGCTGGTCGCGAAGCGAAACGCGGACCGCGTGCGGTGGCTCATCGAGCACGGCGTCGACCTGAACGCCAAGCGTGTTTTGTGGGACTGCAATCACACGGCGCTCCACATCACCACGGAGCTGCCGGGCGGCGCGATCGAGCTGACGCGAATGCTGCTGGACGCCGGGGCCGATCCCGGCATCCGGGACGACAAATATGAGGCGACCGTCCTGGGCTGGGCTGAATACCTCGGCCAGTCGCAGATCGCCGACCTGCTGCGCCGGCGCGGCGCGAAGACGTGACGCGCCGGCTTGCGCCGCGTCAGCGCATCGTCGCCAGGGGCTCGAGGCCCATCTCGCCCGTGCAGACGCCGAACCACTTGATGACTTCCTTGTGGAGCGGGATCCCGTTCGCGCGGCGGTGCTGGATCTCTTCGGCCTCCGAGAGCCCCGGATAGAGGACACGCTCCTGGCCCGGAGCCGGTGTCGCCGTTCTCAGGGTCTTGAGCATCCCGTCCATCGTGTCCTTGAACTGCTCGGGGTCGGTGAACGCTTCGATGTTGTAGGCCGCGAAGTGGTTCTTCGATCCGCTGCCCGCCGCGAGCATCGTGGGCAGGGCGCCCGAGAGCACGGTGGACAGGACCTCGGCCATCAGCGCGAAGCCGTAGCCCTTGTGCGAGCCCTGCTCGCGCGTGCCGCCGAGCGGCGCCTGATGGTACTCGTCGCGGTCGAAGACGGGCTTCTCCTCCATGATCGGGATGCCCTCTTTGTCGGTGACCCAGCCCGGCAGGAGCGGTGAGCCCACGCGAATAGCCAGCCGGATCTTGTTGCCGGCGATCGCCGAGGTCGCGGCGTCGAAAAGCATCGGCGCCTCGTGTCGCGCCGGAGCCGCGAGCGCGATCGGGTTCGTGCCCAGAAGGGGCTTCGCGGCGAAGGTCGGCACCACGCTGAGGCCGGCGCCGGTGAAGCAGACGCCGACCATGCCCTGCTCGGCCGCCTGCACGGCGTAGTAGCCGATCGCGCCGAAATGCCCGCTGTTGAACACGGTGACCACGCCGACGCCGACACGGCGGGCCTTCTCGATCGCGAGCCGCATCGCCTTGGGGCCGACCATGATGCCCAGGCGCCGCTCGGCGTCGATCACCGCCGTGCCCGGCGACTCACGGGCGATCCGCCAGCCCGGTCGGGGATCGAGCTTGCCGGCCTTGTAGTCGCGGACGTAGGCGCGGAGCATGTTCGAGACGCCGTGCGTCTCGACGCCGCGCAGGTCGGTCATCGTGAGGACGTCCGCGCCTTCGGCCGCGTCCTCGGGTGTCAGGCCGAGCTTTTCGAAGATCTGCGTCACCGTGCGGCGCAGCGCCGCCTCGGAGACGAACACCTGGTCCTTCACCGGAACCTTGAAGCGCTCGAGAATCATGGCTCGCTCTCCCCTTGGATCGTCGTCGCGCTAGGCGCCGCGGACGTAGCGCCGCAGAACCAGGCGCAGGTGATCGCGGAAGTGTGGCTGGAGCCGGCTGGTCCAGTCGCTCTGGCGCGCCTGCGTCCACTCGGCCGAGTCCTGAACCTCGGGCGTCGCGAGATGGTAGAGCGCCACGTACTTGCGGTTGCCGGTGCCGCGGAAGCGCCGAGCGCAGAGCACGCCCGGGACGGCGGCGAGCGCCGGGATGTGCTCCTTGTCGTACCACTCGTTGAACTCGGCCTCGTGCTCGGGCGCGATGTTCATGGCGTTGAGGAGCAAACCGCCCGCGTCGGCCGGGGGAAGCTGGTCGCCCGGGAGGATCTGGTCCCCCTCGAAGCGCATCAGCCGCTCGACCTTGCTGGTGACCCGCTTGGACCACGGCGACAGGTTCGCGCCGCCGATCGCCAGATAGGCCGGGCTCGCCAGCACCTTGACGTTGTCGAGGTCGTAGGTCGCGACCGAGATCTTGCGATCGGTGGCCCCGATCCAGCGGTGGCACACCAGGAAGCCGGGGACGCGCTGCCGCTCCGGCAGGTGCTCTGTGTCGTACCAGTCCTGGAACTCGTCCTCGGCGGCCTGCCCGATGTTCATCGCAGCGATCAGCGTGCCCTTTGCCATGGTCGGCTCCTCCCGCCGGAAGAGTGCCACGGGGCTCGGTGCTCGGCAACGGCGGCATCGGCGCGCCGTGCGCGGGCGCGGCGGACCGCCGTCGGCGACCGGCGGTAGACCGCGCGAAACGCCGAGTTGAAGCGTCGGATGCTGGCGAACCCGGAAGCGAAGGCGATCGCGGACATCGACATCGCCGTGCCGTCGACCAGGGCCTTCGCGCGCTGCACGCGCCGGGTCGTGGCGACCGCGGTCGGCGAGGCGCCGGCGTGGTGCAGGAACAATCGGCGCAGATGCCGGGCCGTCATCCCGAGCGTGTCGGCGAGGTCGCCCACCCTCACCTCGCCGTCGAGGAAGCCACGCTCGATCAACCGGAGCGCGCGCGAGACCGTCGCGGCGGCCCCGCGCCACGCCGGCGTTCCGGGAGCCGTCTCGGGCCGACACCGCAAGCACGGGCGGAATCCCGCGCGCTCCGCCGCGGCTGCGGTCGGGAAGAACACGACGTTCTTCGACTTCGCGGGCTTCACCGGGCACGTGGGCCGACAGTAGATCCGCGTCGTCTTCACGCCCGTATAGAACGCGCCATCGAAGCGGGAGTCGCGCGCCAGGCGCGCGCGGTCGCAGATCTTCGGGTCGAGCGCGGCACCGTTCCTCACGATCGTGCAGCCTAGCATGCGCCACGACGCTGCGAGTCCTTCCGGGCGATCACGTCCGAAAACGGCGAGACAGCCTGGCGCGCAGCCGCTAGCGTCATGACCAAGCATGAGCGCGCGATACTTCTACGGCTGGAACGTCGTGGGCGCCACGTTCGTGATGGCGCTCGGGAGCTTCGGTCTGGGCTTTTACGGTATCGCCGTGTACG
>Ga0209802_1002026_pt1 | contig 14449 bp, 17 predicted proteins | sample GraSoiAngelo_129_FD_185886 | JGI IMG/M metagenome (GOLD analysis project Ga0209802, IMG submission 185886) | Grasslands soil microbial communities from the Angelo Coastal Reserve, California, USA - 14_0927_12_40cm (SPAdes) (version 2) | ecosystem: Environmental > Terrestrial > Soil > Grasslands ... | reverse complement strand
CCACGGCTTCCTACGGGGAGAGTGCCATGGTCAATATTAACTCTATTTCTGATACGGAACACTAGAGGGCAGAGTCTCGATGATGATTCGTGGGGACATCCAGGGGCACGATGGCCCAGCCAATCGCGCGCACTAGCGCGTCGACCTTCGAGGGCACGCGGCGATCAGCCTGGCGCCGTTCGGCCTCATCCGGTTCGGAACGTGCCCGTCGCGCTATGACGCGGCGATCGAGGAGCACTCGAACGGTCCCGTTCCCGGCGAACCCTCGCTTGAGATGCGCGTAGAGATGCGCGCGATTGAGCGCGACGATGATGAGCTGCCGAACCTTCTCCGGTGGGTCGTCGTGTCGTTTCGCCGCCGCGTCACGGTGCCCCGGAAGACGCGACGAGGCGGCCTCCCCCAAGAACCGCGAGAGCGATGTCCACGTTTTGCTCCCGCAGGCTGGGCACGTCGGGGAGCTAATTTCAAAGCACTCGTCGCAATCGAGACACAGGGCGAGCTGTCGCAGCGGGAGATGAACATGTGGCGCGAGCTGTCGTACCTGGCTGATCATCGAGGGATGCTCCCCGGCGCTGGTCCACAGCCGAACGAACTCTCGACAGCAACGATCACTTCTGCAGGGCGCCCAACCCTCAGTCGCCTTACGAGCTCGTAGAGCGCGCTCTTGCCATCGCGATAACCTGCGAGCCGGACGCGCCGTAGGATTTCGGCCCCCGAGAGGTCAGGATCCTCGCGCAGCCACTGCGTGACTTGAGAGGCGTATAGCGGCAGCGTGGACGGGCGGCCACGAGGCTGTGAAGTCCGTCCCCGGCCCTCCTCGTGCGTCACCCGTTGGAGCCCTCCATGACCGGACTCCAGGGCAAATCCGATACCGGAATCGAATTTCCGAGATATCAGTAACTTCTGAGGCGCTGGCCAGGAGCGAACCTGGCGAGGCTCTGACCGCACCGATCATTCTGGAGCCAGTGCCCCCGCTCGCGGGACTTCCCGGAAAATCTGGGGAGTGTTTTGGGTGTAGACCGTGGCGAGGACGGTTTCGATCCTCGGCGCAGTCGCCTCGTGGACCTCGCACTCCTTGAGATCCGACATGAGCTACCTCGTCCGCGCTGATCATGAGCGACTCTGGAGAGAAACGGACGCTGTATCGCGCTTCAGGAGCCAATCGATGACCGCCCGCAGGTTCGTCCGTACCCTGGCGTGGCGCGGTTTCCGAAGACCGCGTCGGCTCTTGCGGTGGCGTCTGGTCTTGCGGACGGGCTGGTTCAGGCGGGCTCCGTGGCGTGGGTGTCTTAGCCCCAATCCGAAAATAGGACGGGGATCGAGCGACAACTGAAATGCATCAGAGGGGCTTCCCCGCGAATGGGTCAGCGAGCACGCTTGCCCCACCAGAAGATGAACGGCAACTGAATTGCCATGCACGCGATCCAGGCCACCAGCACGCTCACGGCGAACGCGATCCACCGGAAGTCGGTGGCCGCGAAGGTCCAAAGGAACGCGCCGAGCCCGAGTACCCACGAGGAAGCCACGATGACCAGCGAGATCACGGCAGCGACGGCGCGCCGACCTATCGACATTCAATCCTCCATCAACGCCGCCGGCAGCCCGGCCTGGCCCTCGAACCGGCGCCGCGCCTTGGCCCGGAGCACTTCGACCTTGCTCTGGTGGCCGGCATCGGCCAGGGTCGTTTCGAGCACGTAGTCATCGGCTCAAACACCCCTCCGCACGAGCCAGTGGCGGCCCTGTCACGACGTCGGCCGCGATATCGACGCGCAGACCAGGCGATCGCCATCTAGCCGCGTGTCGCGCGCCTGTTCGCAAGCGTCCCGCGACTCGTGGCCGCCGACGATGACCCACGTCCAGTTCTCTCCCGGCGCCAGCAGGAGCCAGAAGGCCAGCCCGATCTCCACCACGTCCGCCATATCAGTGCAGGAACCCCATCGCCCTGAATTTCAGCTCGACGGGAACGCCATGGACCTTCACCGTGGAGCCCGGTGCGAACAGGCGCTCAGCATTGCCGACGAGACCGGACATGTCGACGCTCACGCGGCCGCCGTTCACCTTGAGGATGAGGGTGTGCCCAACCAGCCGCTCGACTTCCCCGACGAGCTCGACCCATCGCTGATCCGGGCTGGGGACCACGAGCGGCGCCGTCGGTTCGATCGTGGCCGCGGGAGCGGCGCTCTTTGTGGGGGACGTCGTTGATGCCGGCACGACCGCGGGCTCAGTCGCAGCGGTCGCCGGCTTGGACGGCTTTGGCGCCGCCGCTATGTCACTCGCTGGTGCGGCCGCCGGCGTCGGCGCCGCCGACGCTGCGGGCGTCGTTGCCGCGGGGATTGTGGAGGCGGTTGGCGATGTGATCGCGGCGGGCGACGGCGCGGCGGTTGTCGGTGTGGCCGCCACGGGCGCCGGAGCGGCGCCCGCCGGTCCGGGCGCGGCCGGCGGAGCCGCGGCAGCAACTGGTGTGGCCCCAGCGGGAGCTGGTGCAACCGCCGGGGGCGCCGGTGCGGCCTGCAAATCGGCCAGCGCCGCCTCGGCCGTCGGGCCGCTTCCCATGCCCACCGCCCTGATCTCGTGCGCCGTGGGACCCTCGATGCCGAGCACGGACACGCGGGCGCCGGCCTTGACGGCACCGGCGCGCCGTGCCGCGGCGACGCTGACGTAGTAGAGCACGCCGTTGTCGCCGCGGATGATCACGAACGGTGTGCTCGTGGCGACGACGGGCCATTCCAGCACGCCGCTCACCAGACGCGGATCGCCGGGGTCGGCACCCGCGGTCAACGGCATTCCGAGCACCAGCAGCGTCGCGCACACGGCGAACACTCGAGACGAAGTCATCGGTAGAACCTCCGCGCAGCGCAGCGATTCACTCTTCTACACTTATTTCCGCAGTCATCAGAACTATAGGCAACTCGCGTGCCACGCGGGGACGACGTTGGAATAGCTCATTGCAACACGTAACTGAAGAACGAGTAGAAATGGTCTTCACCACACAGCGCAAGACCTTTCATCCTTGTCGCAAGTGATTCCACTTCCGGAAACAGGCCTTCCTCGGCGAACTGTATTCAGTCCAATCGACGGCATGCTCGGCCGTGTGCGCGAGGTGCGTGTGGGCCCATCCTTCATCTCATAATCTTCGCGTCCATGCTCTGGGAACGGGAGCGGCGCGGGGCGCAGACCGCCTAGCCCTCACGCCTCGCGCTCCACCTTCCTCACCGCCTCCCACGCCGCCTGCTGCGTCGCGTGCCATGGCGTGCGCTCCCACCCGGTGCCCGTCGCGCTCGTCGGCGAGTGCTCCATCCCGGTCGTGTAGAAGGTCGCGCCCGAGCCGAGAGCGCCCCGCCGAGCCGTGTCTCCGCCGGGGAGTGGGTCTGCACGGCACGCGCGGCGCGGGGACGACCACCGTTCACTTGCTAGGATTGCGTGGCCGCGCTGCTCCCGGCGCGGCCCGCGGCGACCGCCATGGCATTGAGACAACGGTCCTCGTCCAAGGGATGGGGCAGGCGGCGCCGGCCGGCGGTGGGATAATTCCACGCATGGCCAAGCGCGCCGGCCGCACGTGCCCACGCTGCGAGGCAATCGTCGCCCTCGGCGCGCGCTTCTGCGCCGCCTGCGGCGCCCCACTGGGTGCGCGCTGTGCGGCGTGCGGCGCCGAGCTGTCGGAGCGGGCGCGATTCTGTCCCGGCTGCGGCCAGCCGATCGAAACGACAGCGAGCCGGGCGGCTGTGCCGGAATCCTATACGCCACGACATCTCGCCGAGAAGATTCTCACGTCGCGGAGCGCGCTGCAGGGCGAGCGCAAGCCGGTGACGGTTCTCTTCTGCGACGTCGTCAACTCGACGACGCTCGCCGAGCGCCTCGGTCCCGACGAGATGCACGCGCTGCTGAGTCGCTTCTTCGACCTCGCGCTGGCCGAGGTCCATCGCTACGAGGGCACCGTCAATCAGTTTCTGGGGGACGGCTTCATGGCCCTATTCGGCGCGCCGATCGCGCATGAGGACCATGCGCGGCGGGCCGTCCTGGCCGCGCTCGATATCAGAAGCGCCATCGAGTCCCACGCACTGGCCCTGTCGGCCGGCCGTGACGTGCGCCTGAGCCTCCGGATGGGGGTGCATACCGGCTTCGTGGTCGTCGGTGCCATTGGCGACAACCTCCGGAAGGACTACACCGCCATCGGCGACGTTACGCATCTCGCCGCCCGCCTGCAGCAGTTGGCTGAGCCGGGGCGTATCTTCGTGAGCGACGCGACCGCGCGTCTGGCGATCGACGACGTTCAACTCGAGTCCCGGGGACCGATCGCGATCCGGGGCCGGATGGAGCCCCTCGTCGTCCACGAGCTCATCGGACGAGGCGCGCGCCGCGGCGGCCTGGAGGCGCCCGGCCGCAGCCTGAGCCTCTTCGTGGGCCGTAAGCGTGAGCTGAACGCTCTGACCGATCTGCTGTCCGAGGTGGAGGCCGGTCGGGGCCATGCCGTGTCGGTGGTGGGGGAGCCCGGCACCGGCAAGTCGCGCCTCGTTTTGGAGTTCGGCCGAGCGCTCGCCGAGCGCGGCATCCGGCGGTTCGAAGGCCGATGCTTGTCATATGGCAGCGCGATCCCGTACGTCCCGGTCCTCGATCTTCTGCGAGCGGCCAGCGGTATCGGCGATACCGACACGCCCGAACAAGTGGTCGCGCGGGTGGTCGCCACCCTCGGGGCCGTGGGCATGGACGCCGCCGATCGCGCTCCGTACCTCATCCACCTGCTCGGCATCAAAGCGCCGGACGAACGGCTGGCCGCCCTCGAGTCCGAGGCGCTGATGACGCGCACGTTCGACACGCTGCGCGATCTGCTGGTTCGATCGAGTCGGCGCCAGCCCCTCGTCCTCCTCGTCGAGGACCTGCACTGGATCGACCAGACCTCGGAGGCATTCCTGGGCGCCCTCGTGGAACGCGTCACGGCAGCTCCCGTGATGCTGGTAGCAACCTACCGACCGGGCTACCGCCCGCCCTGGAGCGAGTGCTCGTACGTGACGCAACTCGCCTTACGGCCGTTGGGACCCGAGGCGAGCTTGGCCATCGTCAGCGCCATCGCACCGCGGATGCAGTCCGCCGATTCGCTTGCCCGGCGCATACTCGACCGCGCTGAGGGCAATCCGTTCTTCCTCGAAGAGCTGGCCCGCGTGGTCGCCGACCACGCCGGCGGCCCCGAGGCGATCGCCGTCCCCGACACGGTGCACGGCGTGCTGACGGCGCGCATCGACCGGTTGTCCGAGGCGCCCAAGCGTGTGCTGCAGACGGCCTCGATCCTCGGGCGGGAGTTCCCGCTCGCGCTGCTGGAGGCGATCGTCGAGGAACCGGGGCCACTCGGCGCACCGCTGGCCGAGCTCGCGCGTCTGGAGTTCGTCTACGCGAAGACGGAGGCTGAGGAGCCCGTCTACGTCTTCAAGCATGCGCTCACCCAGGAGGTCGCGCGCGCCACGCTGATCGCGTCGCGTCGGCAAGAGCTACACCGGCGGGCCGCCGAGGCTCTGCGCCAGCGGAATCGCGAGCGCGCGGACGAGCTGGCGCCGCTACTGGCGCACCACTACTACGAAGCCGCGGCGTGGCCGGACGCCGCCCGCTACGCGCGCCTCGCCGCGGCGGCGGCACGCCGAGCCCACGCCAACCGCGAAGCCCTCAGCCTTTACGACCAGGCGTTGGCCGCCAGCGAACGCGCCGCGTCGCTCGGACCAGAGCGGGCGGCGCTGCTCGAGGCGCGCGCCGAGACGCACGCGATTCTCGGCGCATTCGAGGCCGCCCGTACCGACCTCGACGCCGCACTGGCGCTGTCCGAGGCCGCCGCCGACGCCGTGACACGCGGCCGACTCCTCGCCGCGCTCGGCGCGCTGTGGGGCGGCCACCGCGACTACGCCCGGGGCCTCGCGCTGACCCGCGAGGCTGTCGAGGTGACCGAGAAAACCGGCGATCACCGCGCGCTCGCCCAGGCGCGGGCTGGCCTGGGCATCATGCAGCTGAACCTCGCGCAGCTGGACGACAGCCGGCGCGAGCTCGAGCAAGCGTTGCAGCTGCTCGCCGCGCTCGGCGATGAGCGCGGTCAGGCCCGGACCCTCGAGATGCTCGCCATGAACGCGTGGATGGTCGTTGACGTCGATGCGGGCATTCGCTATGCCGAGGACGCGGCCCGCCGGCTGCGCGACCTCGGCGACCGGGCCACCGAGGCCTCGGCGCTCGTGACCCTGGGCGCCGTGCAGACGTATCGCGCCGGCTGGGGGGCCGGGGAGCCCTGGCTAAGGCGCGCGCTCGAGATCTTCTCCTCGATCGACGCTCGGGGCGGCGAAGCCTACGCGCACGTCGTGGTCGGGGAGGCGGCGGTGCCCCTGGGCCTCCTCGATCTGGCCCAGCGCGAGGCGGCCACCTCTCTGACAATCGCTCGCGAAATCGACCACCGCGAATGGACGGCGCTCGCGCTGGCGGTGCTGGGCCGCACCGCCCTCGCCTGTGGCGACGTCGGCCGCGCCCGCGACCTACACGGGGAGATGCTATCCATCGCGGTCAACCTCGGCACCGCACTGTGGATCGCCGATGCCCACGGCGGCCTTGCGGAAGACCTGATGGCGGCCGGCGAGATCGCCGAAGCAACGGAGCACGTCGGCGCGGCACTCCGCGTCGCCGGTGGCGCTCGGAAGTTTGCTCTGCGCCCGATGCTGCTCGAGGCCGAGCTGCTCCTTCGCGTCGGCGAGGCCGGACGCGCCCTTGCGGCCGCGCGAGCGGCCGCGACGTGCGGCGCACAGTGGCGCGCACACGTCGCGGACTGCCGCCGTGTCGAGGGCGAGGCGCTCACCGCGCTCGGCGACGTGGAGGCGGCCACCGCCGCGCTGCGTGACGCCAAGGCCATCGCGCTCGCCGTCGAGGCCACTCCGCCCAGCTGGCGTGCCGCGCTGGCGCTATCTGAGACCCTCGCGCGCGCGGCGCGGCACACCGAGGCGCGCGCGGAAGCGGAGGACGCGCTGCGAACGCTGGAGGCGGTGGCCGCGAGCCTCGGCGAGCCGGCACTGCGGACGTCATTCGAGCGCGTGGGGCCGCTGGCCCAGGCGCGCGCGCTGCGCGGGCGCCTCGGCCACTAGCGACGACGGGGCGGAGAAGAAATCCGATGGACGTAGCCCCGAAGTCAGACTCTGAGCGTCGGCAGCAGCTTGCGGCGACCAGCTCGATCATGGCGAGCGCTTCCGCTTGCGTCATGCCCGGCCAGAAGAGGCGGAGCGCCACGTGCGTCGCGCCCAGCGCGTGGGCCTATCCCGAAGGCAGCTGGAGTTGACCAGAGCCGGACGGAACCGTAAGGTCACGGCGCATGGATACGGTAAGTCTCAGGGTCTGACCGCCGCCGTCGCTCCGGTCGTGATGGTCTCGGCCGCGGGGCTTCTGTTCAATGGGGTGCAGACCAAGAATCTGCATCTCTCAGATCGCATCCGGGGGCTATTGGCGGAATGGCGCGATGCTGATACGGATCCCGCGCGTCGCCGAAATCGTCACGGAGCTCGTGTTTTTTCGCCGACGGATTCGCCTCAGTCAGTGGTCCCTCGAGATGATCTACGGGGCGATCGTGTGTTTCGTGGTGACATCGCTGCTGCTCGCCAACGAGCGACCGGCGTGTGCTACGGTGCTGCCCGGACAGCGCTGACGCGCCGATACGCGACGCTGCAAAGCCCGTGGCCGGCGGTAGAGAGAGGACGCACGATGCTTGAGTGGCTCGGGCCCGCGATATCAGAGCGGCTCTGGCGGCTGACGCTGACGGAGGTCGGCCTCCTACTCATCTTAGGCGCGATCTGCATATACGGCGGTCGAATGCTCGCCGAACTGCGCAGGGTCAATCATCACCTCCTCGCGTTGCGAAACGATGAGGACCGGCTACGGGCCCGAACCGAACGAGCACTCCTTGCGGCAGACCGAAACCACCGCGGCGAACCTCTCACCCCAGATGCTTGGAAGGGAGGAACTAGTACAGAGACGCGAGGTGAAGCAGGTCCAGCTGGGCATCCAGCGGCGTGACGATTGCGCAAAATGTGACGCGCGAGGCAATCGTGAAGGGTTCTTCAGTGTTGTTTACGCTTGACCGTAACGGCCCAGGGATGAGTAACGTTATGAAGCTGGATAGCCTGCCGGGGGTGGGATCCTCCGCGGCAGGTGGTTTCCAGTGCTGACGGCCAGGCCCGCAAGGTTCTGGCCGTCGGTCCTTTTTGGGCGACGTTTGTTGCGGTCGGTTGATTTCTAATTCCGACGCGCCATCACGACGAGATCGCGGTCGGCTTCTCCAGGCGTGATCCACCGCTCAAACGTGACCCCACACGGACATGCCACCGTGAGCAGGTAGCCAGAGTTATTAGAAGGGACAGCTGCGACGTACCCATCATGTGCGGTCGATCGGACCATTCCCCTGGAACTCTTGGAGTGACGCACCGGAGTCCTAATACGCTGGCCACACGAAGACCGCGAAGGCGGCCAGTAGCGCCATGACGAGCAAGATCGCGCCGACGCTGATCAGGAGTTGAGCCTCTGTCGGCCTGTTGGCCCGCAGTATCGCCGCACCCCAGCGGAATGGCGCGATGCGCATAGTCCGATCAGTATTCGCCGTCGGTCGTTGACCCCGGGTTCCCTTGCGAGAGGTTTGACGACATGAATCGGTCCTCGCTCATCACGTGGCACTTTGGCTTCGATCAGAAAGCTCCAGATCGCTTGTTTCATCGTGAGCGTCGACAGCGCCCGATAGAGGAGATAGGCGTGTAGCTCCCGCACCGTGCGCGGGCTCTTGCATTCGGTAAAGACGTTGCCCATCGCCATCACGCCCGCCGCGTACGATGCTGTCGCCATCTCGCTGCGGCCAAGGTTCGCCCGCCACTCCGCGACGGTCCCCGCCCCCGCCAGATTCTCACCGGCCAGCGCCGGGCTCGCCAGTAAGAGTGCCCTCACTAGGACGAGCCCAGCGACCACCGCGACGCTGCGGATTCCGACCACGACAAGGGTCATCGCGTCTCCCATTTCCGGAAAGCCTTCCAGATATAAGGAACTTTGGTTCGCGGATAGTAGGTACCGCACGGCCACCTTGTCAAGAGCACGTGAGGCGCGATAGGTTTGGTGAGAATTACAAACGCAACGGTTGGAGAGGATCGGATCGCAACATGACAGCACGCCTACGGAGTGCTCTCTGCTCTTTGGGTTCTTCGGTACGATGGATTCGCCGGAGGGAGGATCGTACTCCTTCCCAATCGAGGCGAGCGAGGGCCGTCGTTGGCTTAATCGCAAAGGCAGCATAACTGAGTGGAGACGCATCTGAAGAGTGAAGTCTGTGCAGGCCGGATGACGCTGAAGGACGTCCAGGACATCATCCGAACTGATTGGTTCAAGTACTACCGCGACGAGAAGCTGAAGTAGAATCTTCCTCTCGACACCTCCGATGGATTTCCCTCTCCCTGTGATCGTCGCCCTTGTTGTTTATTGGTGCATTCGCCGGAGTCGGCGTGTGGGGTGTTGTCGCAGTTCTGCAAGCCAAGAGGCTGACGAAGTCACAGCGCATGATTGGAATCGGCGGAATCGTGGTCGTTATGGCGCTGCTGACCGCGTGGGTCTTCTTCGTCTGGCCCGCGTATTGGGACTAGGTCGCGCTTACTTCCCCTTCGCCCCGCGCGGGTCCACGGTGTGAAGTTAGGCCTTCGCCCACGAGTCATGAACAAGAGAGCTCAGTTCGCGCGCCAGTGTATCGAGAATCGCGCTGTCCGCAACAAAGGACCCCGACAACTCAGCCGCGACGCCATTCGGTCTGCGAGCCCGGAACATGTAATTACCAGTAGCGGAAGCGGCGTTCACCGTGAGTTCGATTGCGGCATCGTTGTTCGCATTTCGGAGCGTCGCGGTATGGTTCCCACCCCGAGCATCTACGGCTGCACGCAACACGGAGGTGTCGGGACCATCAAATCGCGGAGTGCGCCCGTTGCACAGCAACGTTCCACCTGCGAGAAGTCGCCTCAGTTGATTCGTTCGGCATCCGTACATACCTGTGCAGGCGGTGCCACACGGACCTGACCGAGAGCATCCGTGCGCACCTCTACGGCTGCGCGATGCTTCCAGTGGCACGACGCGGGGCGCAGGTGGCGCGCGAGGCGGCGCGAAACCTGGTGAAGCAGAGCCATCAGTTGCGTGACGCTGCGGATGTGGCGGTGCGAGAGGCTGAAGGTGCGCTCCACGCGCTCCGGTTGGCCATGCGCCAGACGCCGAACCGCCGTGTTGCCTGATCGGCGGCTGACCGGCCGACCCATGCGGGCCGAAGGGGAAGTGAACGACATCGACGCGCGCCTCTGGCATCCATGGCTCCGCGTCAACCGTATCTTGCGCGTGATGCTGCAGACGCGCTGGAGTGATGAGGCGTGGTCGCGGGTCAGGGTCGAGTTCAAGAAGGCGCTCGCGCTGCGGAGCTGCAGATCGGGAGTGGACTCCTCCTTCGCGCGTGGGCGCCGTCGACCTGTGTTCCCGCGGCCGTCAACGTCGACGCAATAGGAGGGTGTCGGCTCCGTCCTTTTCGTAACAGCGGACGCCCGAGGGGACCGATGAGCGTCCGAGCCTCGCCGCCCGAGTGTCGAGGCGCTGCCCCGCGCCGCCCGCCGTCGACGCTACAATCCGTCGCACGAGTTCTTTGTTGTCCGGGTACCAGAGATTGCCCAGGTGCCCACCATGCGGGAACACCACCATGTGATTCCCCAAGGTCTTCTTGAGCTCGAGGATCGATTGCCTGGCCGTCAAAGGATCATCAGCGTTGTGTGTGATGTACACGCGTGGGTTGCGGCGCAGCCGCTCCCGGATCGCTGCCAACGATCCGCGTCTGACAAATTCGTTCAGGTTGGCCCGGCCCTGGGGGCCCTCCTGCCTCCACAGCGGCAGCGCTATCCGCTCAGCGTAGTCCGCGAAGGTGACGTTGTTCGCGGCCTCGATGCGTCGTCTGGCCTCCCGCATATCGGCGGGACGGTGGGCCGGATCGTGAATCACCTGCGTGACGTAGACCAACTCGGGGAGCGAGAGCTGCAAAGCCTTGGCGAGGAGGAACTGGATCTCCTCAGTTGTGAACTTCGCGAACTCGGCGGCAAACCGCGTGAACACTGCCGGGTCACTGCGGTCCTCCGTCGAGAACGCGTCGACAATGGCGAGCGCGCGGTCCACGAGCTCCAGGGATGCGGCGCGTCCAAACTTCGTCGACCGCGCGTTCCACTCGTCGACTTTCTTCAGCGCGTAGTTCAGATCCAGGGGCGGGTTCATCAGCAGATAGGTGTCGATCCCGATCTTCTGCTCGTCGGCATCGATGAGGCTGAGATAGGCGCCCTCGAGACCGCCGAGGCTGGCCCCTATCAACGCCATACGCGTCGGCTCCACCTTGTAGCAAGTCGCGAGGACTGCGAGGGTCCGTTGCATGGCGTCGTACAAATCGCGGGCGTCGTCCGGCGCGAATCCCGGTGCGCCGCTTCGGCTGGCCGCCAGCCCAAAACTCCAGCTCATCGGCGAGGGCATGACGACAATGTGAAAGCCCTGTTTGTGGAAGAGCTCGGCGAAATAGGTGCCCAGGCCGGAGTAGCCGTTGGATCCGATGCCGGGAAGAATGAACAGCAATGGCGCCGGATAGCTCTGGGGATAGAACGCTACGCTGACGTTGCCACGCCCTTCGAGCGTCGGCAGTGCGTTTCGACCGGCCAGGCCTGGCACGTGGACCGCCAAACGCCGTGGCCGGGACGTCTGCCGATTGCCCTCGAGGAGGGCGGAGGTCGCCGTGGCCAGATAGGGGTCCCAATATGGGTAGCGGTACTCTTCGGCCTGCGCCACACTCCCGATCAGGCATAGCGCGATCCACGCGATGAGACATCGCCCGGCGTAGTGCCGCAGTTGCCAAGGCTGCGCACGGTAGTCTCGAACCGCACGGTAGGGCGCACGGGAGCGCCCCGTCTCGCGGGTATCGTGAACCGCGCCGTTACTCACGACTATTGATGGCCGCAGCCCGACGGGTGAATCCAGTGGGGTATTCCCGCAACTCCCGCTCAGAGCTTTCCCCACCAAGGTGGACCATCGGGCCTCGCCTGGGGTTCGGGAACGTAGTGCCGACCGAGATGCTACGTCATCCGTGCTTTCTCGGCTGGCTGTCGCGGCACCTCCGGTGAGCGCTGCGGGGTCTGCTAGACTCCCGCCAGCCATTCCAACCGAGACATCCCATGAGATGTCAAGACCCAATCGTCGCCGGCGCGACGAGGAGACGTGAGGGGTTGTAGGGCTGCCGGTGCTTGAGCATGGCGTACACCGCATGAAGCAGCTTGACGGCGACCACGACCAGCGCTTGCTTGGCCGTTTTGCCCTGGGCCTTCTTGCGGAGATAAATGGTGCGCCACTCGCCACTACGGCGCACGGCATTGACGGCGGCGAGGTAGAGAGAATGGCGCGCAATACGAGAGCCGACGGGCGACAAGCGAGGAGGCGCCGCGCGGTCGCCGCTCTCGTGGATGACCGGGTAAAAGCCGACATACGCGACGAGCGCCCGCGCATCGGTGAAGCGGGTGAGCGCGCCGAGTTCGCCGAGCAGGGTGGCGGCCGTCTGCGGGCCGACGCCAGGGATGGTCTGCAGCAACTCGGCGTCAGAGGGCCCAGTGCCGGGCGCGCTGGGAGGCAGCAGCGTCGTGGCGGCGTGGTCGACCTCGTCAATCGCGCGGGTGAGACGCTCGAGCTGACTCACCAGCGAACCCCTATAGTCGGTGCTGTTCGCCGTGCGACAAACCAGCAGTTTCCAACGGATGGTGGTTTAAGTGCGAAGCACGGAGGTGAGAGCCTGGGCATGCACGCGCAGCCAGCGCGCTGGCCACGAGGCGCGTCACTCGTAGTTTATCCGTCGCTCTTCAAGACGCTCGGGATCGGCCTCTTCAAGTGCGCGCGTCAGATGGTATGCCACCTGTTCAACTGCATCCCCGACATCGTTGATCGCGGTCACCATTCTCCAGAGCTCCGGACCGACCGTGTCGCTATAGTGGCGGAACAAGCCGCCAGGATCTCCGTCGTGCACCATCAGCCTTCCCCTCAAAGCCCCTGCGCAAATGGCCAGGTCCTCTCCCAGGTCCCAGAGCCGACGGCACAGATCCCTTCAGCGAGTGGCTGGGCCCCGGTCTTTCACGGTGAGTCCCGTGAGGACCTTGGTCCCGTTTTCCTCCCTGTAACTTGCGACGACGAGCATGCCCTCGTGACGACGCCGGGCTTGAGGACGGCTCGAGCCGGCGTGACCAGCTTCGTGCCGTCACTCAGGTTATCGCCGTCCTGGAGGGATCGACATTCTCGATTCGACCCTCGACCGCGTTCTCCGATTCCGGGGCCGGCGTCGTCGCGCCGCGGGGCGGCGAGCTCCGCCCGGCCGGTGGCGGGAGCTGCGTTTGGGCGAGCGCCGCGGCGACAAAGATCGCCGGGGCCAGCATCGCGACGAACAGCGCGAATGTGCTCATGTATCAGCCCTCCTGTGATGCAGGTAGTCTTGTCGTCTGACTATCTCCAGACCACGACACGAGCGCCGTCGGCGTGCTCCTCGACGTCGATCGTCGTGTCCGCGAGCGTCTCGGATACTTCTTGGTCGATGAGCAGCACCGCGCGTCCGTCGTGCTCGATGATCCGGTCATCGTCCTTCAGTGTGTCGGGAAAGATCTCAAGGCCCGAATCCGTGCGGCCGATACGTAGCATCACGCCGGGACGCTCGATCAGATCCTCGAGTTTGTTCTTGAAGGTTTCCCGTGCCCTCTCGGTCACTTGAATCATGTCTCTCGCTCCTTCCATGTGAGTGCTTGGTACGTGCTTGATGGAGCAGGGTAGAACGACCCCGAGCGAGCGCTTCGACGACGGCGACGAGGCAGTAAGGCTCGGTCGCGGACTCTCTACGAACGCGCGGTTGAGAGCGGCCTAAAGACGCCGCGTCCGAGGAGGCGGAAGCTGGGAAGGCGCGACGAGGCGTACCTCGGCCCGCGACCATGGTGTTCGGCGACGCGGCCGTTAGCCAGTTGATTCAAGAGCATCGCTACCGCCCGCGGACATCCCACGGCGTCAGTCTCCGCCCGAGGCCCACGCGGGTCAAGCGGTCCCTGGGTCGAGACCACGAACTTTCTTATGCTTCTACGCGACGCCTCCCATTTGCACCGGCTAGAACTCTCGGTTGATCAGGCACACCAGTGGAACAGACGCTGTCGAAATTTGGCCTGACGGCGCTGAACTCGGTCCCTCTGTAGCGCTCCCGGTTTCTTGGACACGCGAGGGGGGTATCACCATAGCGCCCTCGCCGTCGATCGTCTAAATCCGCCTCCGTTGGGAGCGCTATCAAACTGCTGGAGCCCGGGCGCTGGACGATCTCGACCAAGTGGGGATACATGCTGATGAACAGATTGGGGCCATCATGATCGGCATGAGGGCTCGTCCAGGTGAT
>Ga0209802_1002024_pt1 | contig 14454 bp, 11 predicted proteins | sample GraSoiAngelo_129_FD_185886 | JGI IMG/M metagenome (GOLD analysis project Ga0209802, IMG submission 185886) | Grasslands soil microbial communities from the Angelo Coastal Reserve, California, USA - 14_0927_12_40cm (SPAdes) (version 2) | ecosystem: Environmental > Terrestrial > Soil > Grasslands ... | reverse complement strand
CTCCAAGTCGGCCACCGTGGGCACCTGCCACCGCGCCTCCGCGAGGCGGCGCGCCAGCTTCGCCCGGGCGTCGCTCGCCCGGGCGTCGAGTGCGGGGCGCCAGCCGACGGCGCGGGCGAGGCTGCCCGCGATCTCGACGCGCTGCTCTCGCGTGCCCAGGTCGAGCACCGCGTCGACGACGGCGGCGGGAGCAGCCCCCGCCGTAGCCCGGAGGGCCTGCAGCGACATCCCTGGGTCGAGCGGATGCTCCCCGTGGTAACGGCGGAGCACCTCCGCGAGCCGCGTCGCTTCGGCCATCACCGCCTCGCGCGCGACGACCGTATCGCCCAACACTATGAGGCCCTGCCCGGCCGCGGCGATGGCGGTGGTCACCTGGACGGGCGACGCCCCGAGCCGCACGGCGAGGGTGTCCACCGCCAACCCGCTGAGTCTCGCCTCCGCGGCCAGAGCCGCGACGCGGCCGGCGGGTGACTGCTCGGCGGCGAGTCGCCGCTGGCGCAGCCGCGGACGCGCCGCCGGGAAGGGATCGAGCACGACGCCCCCGCCGATCGTGGTGACCGGCGAGAACGAGCGCACCACGAAGCGGTCCCCGCCGCGCGCCACGAGCGGTGTCTCCAGCACCAGACGCGCGAGCCCACGCTCCCCAGGGCCGATGGAGCGCACCTGCACGACGCGGGCCAGCACCTCGGCCGTGCCGAGATGGACCCGCACGCGCGTGCGGGAAGCGATCGGTTTCCGGGCCCGCGGAAGGAGCTCGACCGCGGCGTCGAGCATCGTCGTGCTGCGCCAGCCCGTGCCTGTCACCGCCACAGCTCCACGCGCCAGCTCGTGCCTGTCCACGCCGACGAGCGCGAGCGCGGTGCGTCGGCCCGGCACCGCCCGCTCCGCCGCCTGGCCGTGCACCTCGATCGAACGGACCCGAGCCTCACGGTCGAGCGGCAAGACGTGGACCGCATCGCCGACCGCCACGGTGCCGCTCCAGGTCGAGCCCGTCACCACGGTCCCCGCTCCCGCGACGGCGAACACGCGGTCGATGGGCAGCCGGAACAGATCGTCGGCGGGGCGCTCCACCAGGTCATCCGCCACCCGGCGCAACGCCGCTACCAGCTCGTGGACACCAGCCCCGGTCAGCGCCGACGTGACTACCGGGTCATCCCAGGGCACCCGGCTCGTCTTGAGGCGCTCGGTCACCTCGGCGCGCACCAGCTCGAGCCACTCCGGCTCCGCGAGGTCGCGCTTGGTGATCACCGGGATGCCGCGGCGCACTCCCAATAGCTCCACGATCGCCAGGTGTTCCTCAGTCTGCGGCATGATCCCCTCGTCGGCCGCGATCACCAGCAGCGCGACATCGATCCCGGTCGCGCCCGCGAGCATATTGCGCACGAAGCCCTCGTGCCCGGGCACGTCCACGAGGCTCGCCTGGATCGCGTCGCCGAGCGGCAGCGGCGCGAACCCCAGGTCGATCGTGATGCCGCGGCGCTTCTCCTCCTCCCAGCGGTCGGTGTCGACGCCGGTGAGGGCCTTCACCAGCGCCGTCTTGCCGTGGTCGATGTGACCGGCGGTGCCGATTACGAAGCGGCGGACGGGACGGGGGGGGTCGCCCATGCGTGGCGCTCCCAGAAATCGAGCGCGGAGAGGACGCCCGTGTCGTCCAAGTGGTGCCGGACGAAGCGGGCAACGAGACGGCGGTGCGCGGCGGCGTGCGGGGCATCGAGCGCCGGCAGCGCCGCCTGGGGATCATTCAGGGCCACCAAGTCGCGGTACGCCTGGGGCGGGAGGCGCGTGGGCGGCTGCGCCGGGGGCGTCGGCGTACAGCGCGGGCACAGCACCCCGCCTTCACCCACGCTGAAGGCCACCGGCGTGTCGCCGTCCAGCTCGACGGCCGTCCCGTCACGCACGCAGGTCGCGAGCGACGGCGCGAACCCGAGCACGCCCACGAGCAGCCAGATCGCCCGCAGCGCCGTCGCGTCGGCGCGCTCCGACGCCGCCGCCTCGAGCGCGTCCAGGGCGGTGGTGAGCGTGTCGTACGCGGTGGGAAGGGGCGCGGGTGGCGCCATCCGGAGCATCACCTCGGCGAGCGCCGCCGCGCCCGCGAACCGGCTCACGTCGGCGGCCAGGCCGCGCCGCAGCGTCACGAGATCGAATGCGCCCAGGGTGTGGAGCTCGCGCGTCTCGTGGAAGTACAGCTGCGCCACCCCCTCGCTCAGCAGCTCGAGCCCCGCCCCGAAGGGGCTCTTGGGGCGGAGCGCGCCCTTCGCGATGGCGCTCTGCACCCCCAGCTCGCGCGTCGCCAGGCGCACCACCTTCGACGTCTCGCTGTAGCGGTAGGTCTGGAGCACGACCGCGGGGGTAGTGACGAGGCTCATGAGCGCGTGTGCGGAGCTATGGTCGCTCCGCAGTCGCCGCGGTAGAGGGGCAGGCGGTTACCGAGACCGTGCGGATCTCGCGATACTCCGGAGGCTGACCGAGCACGTGCACAAGTCCGCCGGAGGCGCCGCACGCGGCGGCATCGGTCGCATACACGCGTGCGCCGTTGTCCAGCGTGAGGCTCGAGACGCCATGGCCGCCGGGTTTGACCCCGGCTCCTGGACCCCGCGTGAGCCGGGTCGTCAGCGTGTTGATCTCGAGAATCCCCTCCGCCGCCGAGGCAATCAGCAGTCGCCCCGACGGATGAAACACAGCTGGTCCGGCCCCGTCGCCCAACCCGTTGATCACCACGAGCTCCCGCAGATCCACTGGATCGACGATCGAAACCTTGCCGTCAGGCGGCGCCGCTTCAACGACGTACATGAGGCTATCCCCTCCGACCGTCGCAGCAAGCGCGTCGGCGCCGGACAGGGGAATCGAGTCGACCACCGAGCTCAGCGTCGGATCGACGACTGAGAGCCACGAGGCGCCTGAACCGGTGTTCACGACGAAGACGCGACCGGCGGTGATGACCACCGCTTGCGGCGCGCCACCCAGGGGAACCGTCGTGGCGTTGTGCGTGCGGTAATTCACGCGGGCCACCCCCCCGGAGATGGCCACCCAAGCTATCGAATCGTTCTGAATGGCGCCGCCCGGGCTAGGTGCGGCCAAAATGAACTCGGCGGCGGCGGCGAGGGGCTGCGCCAAGTCGATTACGTACACGCTGCTACCGCTGAGCCCGCCGCGCCGCAAGACGAGCAGGACGCTCTCACGCCCGGCGAGAGAGACGTCTGTGTACCCTGGATTTATCAGCGGGAACATGCTGGTCGTGAAGTCGCCCGCCGAGATCAGCGACAGGGTATTGACGTCGGACACCCCGATCACCTGCCCCGCCGAGCTCGTCTGCTCGAGCGCGTCGCTGCATCCGACGGCACCCACCGCCACCGCCGCCACGAGCGTCCACCGTGTCACCACCCTTCCTCCTTCCCGCTTCCTCTTTCCAGGAACTTCACGATCCGAACCTGACCTGCCCCCCGAATAATAGGGTACGACGGCGCGCGGGGAAGTTCTTCACCTCCTGGTACGCCCGATCGAACAGATTCTCGACCCGGCCCATGAGCGCGAGTCCAGGCGCGCCCTCACGCGGGCGCAGCACATCGAACTGAGCGGCGAGGTCCACGCGCGTGTACGAGGGGAGCGTCACGCGACGTGGCGGAGCGGGAAAGGCGGGGAAGACCCGGTCTACCCGGTCGCCCACGTACGTCAAGGCGAGCGAGACCGTGCCGCGCTCCCGCAGCCGGTAGTCCGCGTCGAGCCGCGCGGAGTGCTTGGGTCGACGGAGCAGCGGCTGGCCGGCCGCGAGCGCCGCTCCCGGCGTCGAGTCGTACCCGATGCACGTCAGTGTAGAGGTAAGTGTAGCTCGCGCCGAGCGACATCACCCCCGCCGGTACCGCGTGAATGCCCAACTCGACGCCGCGTGCCGTGGCGCCTGCGACGTTGGCGTAGTTGGGCACGCCCGCCGCAGCGTTCGGGTTGTAGTCGATCATGTCGACGAAGCGCTGGTCGAAGAAGGTGGCGGAAGCACTACCGCGGCCCGAGGCAAGCGACTGCTCGAGCCCGACCTCCCAGCTGCGGGAGTGCTCGGGCCGAAGGTCGAGGTTCCCGACGGAGAAGGCCGTCGAATAGTTCTCGAAGAAGCTGGGCTCGCGGAACCCATTCCCGGCCGTCGCCCGGACGCGCGTGCCGCCCGGCAGGCGGTACGCCACACCCGCGCGATACGTGGCGTAGGTCCCGAACCGCTCGTTGTCCTCAAGCCGGGCGCCCAGCGTCAGGGAGATCCGCTGGTAGAAATCCGTCACCGCCTGCGCGTAGTACCCCGAATTCCGGCGCCGCACGTCGATCTGGTCGGCCGAGTTGCCGAACTGGCTCTGCGACGCGTCGAAGCTCCGCTGCGACTCAAGCTCGAACGCAGCGCCGCCCGTGAGCACCGTGGCGACACCGACGTGGAGATTGGCACGGAGGTCGGCGCTCGCGCGGCGGATGTGGTCGAGGCTCTGGGAGTAGAAGCCGAGCGTGTCCCCCGCCGAGTCGGGCAGGTTCGTGTAGCCGCCGTCCGTCTCGTTAGCGGCGAGCAGCAGCCGCGCCTCGAGGCGCGGCGTGAAGTAGTGTCCGACGTCGAGACCGACCGTGGGTCCGCCACCGTAGGTGAACTGGTTGTGATCCACAGTGTCCCCCGCGCCGTTCGTCGGGAAGTGGTAGCCGTTGTCGTCGTAGCGCAGTGTGAGCGTCGCGTCGGTGCGGTCGTCCGGTGCGACGTGCACCAGTCCCGAAAAGACAGTGTTCCGATACTCGTTGTCGAAGGCGTAGATGCCGTTGTCCGTGAAGCGCGAGACCGAGAACGAGTAGCTCGCCGCCGCGTTGCTCCCGGACATCTCAGCGTTCCATACCAGCGTGCCGTAGGTGCCACCTCGCACGCTCGCGTCGGCGCGCGGAGCGCCGTTCCCCTGACGCGTGAAGATCTGCACGACCCCGGTCACCGCGTCCGACCCGTACAGCACGCTCGCCGGGCCCCGCACCACCTCGATGCGCTCGATGTTGTCGGTCGTCAGGTTCGCGAAGTCGAACGCGCCCCCCGGCTGGTTCACCGGCACGCCGTCCACGAGCACCTTCACGTAATTGCTCTGCCCCCCACGCAAGAACAGCGAGGTCTGCCCGCCGAAGGAGCCCGTCTGAAATACCGCCGCTCCCGGCACGGCGGCGAGAGCCTCGAACACCGTCTGGACGCCCTGCTCCCTCAACTGGGCGCCGCTGATCACCGTGACGGCCGCGGGCACGGCACTGGCCGGTGTGGGAATCCGGGTCGCCGTCACGACCACGGGGTCGAGCACGACGGTGTCGCGGGACTGCTGCGCGGCCAGCGCGGCCGGGAGCACGGCGAGCAGCAACAGCGGCGCTCTCATGTGTGGTCCTTGCGAAGGGGGATGACTTGTGGTCGACCCTCGAACGGCGCGATCGACACCGGCCAAGCGAACACGCGCTCCACGGTCTCGCGGCTCAGCACGTCGCCCGGCGGGCCCTCCCCCGCGGGTTGCCCGCCGGAGAGGAGCAACACGCGGTCGGCGAAGCGCGCCGCGAGGTTCACGTGATGGGTGATCAGCACGACCGCGAGGCCGTCCCGGTCCGCGAGCGCGCGGACGAGCTGGAACAGCTCCATCTCGTGGCGCACATCGAGGCTCGCAGTGGGCTCGTCCAGGACCAGGAGACGCGGCTCCTGCGCCAGCGCGCGGGCGAGCCGCACCCGCTGGTACTCGCCGCCCGACAGGGTCCAGATCCAGCGGTCGGCGAGCGACAGCACGTCGCAGCGCTCGAGCGCGCGCGTCACCGCGGCGCGGTCTTCCGGTCGCTCGGCGCCCCACAGCGACAGCCGCGCGTACCGGCCGAGCAGCACCGTCTCACGCACACGCTGGGGAAACAGGTTCTCTTCCCGCTGGGTCACGACGCCCACCACGCGCGCCAGCTCGCGCCGCGACCAGGCGGCCGCGGGCCGACCGAGGATCCGAGAGCCGCCGGTCGCGGGCGCGAGCACGCCGAGCGCGACGCGCAGCAGCGTCGTCTTGCCGCTGCCGTTGGGCCCGAGCACCGCGTGCACCGCTCCCGCCCGGGCCGCGAGGCTCACGCCGGCGAGGGCGTCGGCGCCCGCTCCCGCGCCCGGGTAGCGGTACGAGACATCCCGCACGTCGAGAATCAGCTCGTGGTCCATCGGCGCAGCAGCAGGGCGAACACGGGGACGCCCACGAGCGCGGTGACGATCCCGACGGGAAGCTCGCGCGGGGCCACGGCGACCCGCGCCACGGTGTCCGACAGCGCCAGCAGCGCGCCGCCGCCCAGGAACGCCGCGGGGAGGAGCGGGCGGTGCCGGTGTCCCCACAGCGTGCGCATCGCGTGCGGCACCACCAGGCCCACGAATCCGATGACGCCGGACACCGCGACGCACACGGCCGCGAGCAGAGAGGCGGCGACAAACACGCGCCGCTTCAGCGACTCCACGTCGGCGCCGAGATGGCGCGCCGGCTCTTCGCCCAGCGCGAGGAGGTCGAGCGGCCGCGCCGCGGCGAAGAGGACGGCGAGGGGGAGCGGGAGGTAGACGGCCAGCACCAGCACGCTGTCCCACGAGGCGCCCGACAGCCCGCCCCACAGCCACAGGAAGGTGTTCCGCAGCTCTGCGGCGTCCGAGAGCGAGACGATCGCGGTGGTCACGGCTGCCGCGAACGCTCCCACCGCCACGCCCGCGAGGATCAGCACGCGCGGGTCGAGCTCGCCGCCGCCGACCAGGCCGAGGCGATACACCAGCGCGGTCGCGCCAAGCGCTCCGGCGAACGCCGCGAGCGGCAGCGCCCAGGGGCTCGCGAGATGCAGCGCGATCGCCGCGACCGCCCCGAGCCCGGCGCCGCCCGACAGCCCGAGCAGAAACGGATCGGCGAGAGGATTGCGGATCAGCGCCTGGAGCCCCGCTCCCGAGAGCGCGAGCGAGCCCCCCACGAGGAACGCCAGGAGGGCTCGCGGCAGCCGCAGCGTGCGGACGATGTCGGACGCCGCGAGCCCGGCGAGTGGCACATGCACGGGCCCGAGCACCACGGCGCCGAGGAACGCCGCGACCACGACCAGTCCCAGCCCGAGCCACTTCATCGTGTCACCTGCCCGAGCAGGCGACGCAGCTCGCCCGCCGCCCCGCCGGCGCGAGGGCCCGGCCGGCCGAACAGCGACCCAACCAGGTACACGAACCGCCCCTCCCGCACCGCCCTGATCACCCGCCACTCGGGGCGGCGCGCGAGCGCCGGCGGCCGGGGCTCGGCGCTGTCGGACACGACGACGATCACGTCCGGATCACGGGTCGCGATCGTCTCGAGCCCGACGGCCGCCGAGGCGGCGGCGATGTCGTGAAACACGTTCTCCGCCCCCGCGAGCGTCGCCAGCTGGTCGAGATAGCTGCCGGCCCCGATGACTATGGGCGGACTGTCCCAGACGACGAACGCAAGGCGGCGGCGCGACCGTGGAGCTGGTGCGGCGAGCAGTCGGCTGAGCGAATCGGCGAGGGAGTCACCGGCGGCCGACCGCCCCACGAGCCGGCCCAGCAGCCGCGCGGCGCGCGCCACATCCTCGAGCCGGTCCTGGCGCAGCACGACCGCCGCGATCCCGAGTCGCGAGAGCTGCGCCGCCGCCGTTTCATTGAGGGGCGAGCGATACAGCACGACGAGGTCCGGGCGGCGCGCCGCGAGGGCCTCGAGGCTGGGATTGAGCCCGTCTCCGACGCTCGGCACCAGCCGGACGACGGGCGGGTAGTCGCACCACGTGGTGCGACCCACCACCCGGTCGCCCACGCCCAGCGCGAACAACAGCTCAGTGACGGCAGGGGAGAGCGACACGATGCGATGCGCGGGCTGCGCCAGGACGACGGTCCGTCCCGCGTCGTCGATGACGGTGGATCCGGCAGCGGCGGGGGCGTGATCAGCCGGCCGGCACGCCAGAGCGGCGGCCAGCGCGACGAGGCGGATTGTGTGCGAGCGAAGTGAGTGGCGGCGCTCCACCGTCCCTCCCACGAGGGATCTTGAGGTGGCGCGAACGGAGAGGTCTCCTGGCTTCGGGCGTGCGGTCGGCCTTCCCGGTTTCCCAGTGGCGTCGAGCCGCTACTACGTGCCCGTCACAGTGGCGGGGCCGCACCGGACTTGCACCGGCTTCCGTGGATCCCCGTTCGCTTGTGACTACGACAGCTAGTCTACCGAGAATGACACAGCGGCGCAATGCGTCGTGGCTTCAGCCGCGGACTTTCGGAGGCTTTCGTTTGACGGCCACGACGAACCCCACCCCCAGCACCAACGCCGCCAGTACGACGACGATGGGCACGAGACCCTGGGCCTGAAGCCCGCCTTGCGGCAGCGCGATCGCGAGCGGGGCGCCGGCGACCACGGCGCGGGCGCGGTAGCGGGCGAAGCGCCGCCCCTCGATCTCCTCCACCCCGAGCGAGTCGAGCCGTGCCGCGGTCACGACCGCCGCGGTGTCCTCGAGCAGCAGATCGACCTCGCCCGTCGGCTGGTCGATCGGCACGCTCACCGTGCGCGCGTCCGCCGGGAGCACGTAGGCGTAGCTCAGCTGCTTCCGCGCGCCGGGAGGAATGGGGCCGAACACGGCGACCGAGTCGCCGCGCCGGGTCACGGCCTGCGGCGAGACATCCCCCTGCCCCACCTGAAACTGGATGGCGGCGGCCGGAAGGGCACCCGTCCAGGTGGGCCGCAGCGTGTCGGGCGCGATGCGCGTCTTCGCACCGGGATTCTCGAGCTCGAGTAGCTCGAGCACGTTGCGGGTGCCGTCCTTCCGGCGGCCGGCTATCGTCACCAGCCGGCGCGACAACGCGACGCCGGGACCGGTCGAGCTCGTGTCGTAAACGTAGATGGGGCGCAGCGTGGCGCGGCGGTGCGTTCCCGCAATGGGCTCGGAGAAATAGGCGATCCCCGCATACCAGCTCGACACGACGTAGATCGCCGCGCTGTCGGCCCGCCGCAGCGCGAGGGTGAACGCGCCTCGGGCGTCCGTGCGGGTCGAGTCGACCGGCTTTCCGCCGCCGTCCATCGAGACCTGGTGTATCACCACCCAGGCGCCGGCGAGCGGCCGGTCACTGGCCGCACCGCGGACCACGCGGCCCGTGACGACCACGCCCTGTGCCGCAAGGCCCCCTCCCGCGCTCCGCCGCCCCACAAAGGCGGCAAGGACGGCAAAGGCGGCAAGGCTACGCCACATTGCCGCCCTTGCCGCCGTTGCCGCTCGTGCCGCTACGGCGTGAACTTCCCGAAGTCTTCAGGATCGAGGTTCTGGAGGTAGGTCTTCAGGGCGTCTGGGTCGAGCGCCTGCCCCGGCGTGCCCCCCGCGCCCGCTTCCCCGCCCTCCCCCGTCTCGACCGAGGTGAGCCCGAGCAGGTTTTCGCTCGTGAAGATGGGAGCCTTGAGGCGCAGCGCCACGGCGATCGAGTCCGAAGGCCGGGCGTCGATCTGGATCACGGCGTCGCCCCGATAGATGTGCAGCTCGGCGTAGTAGGTGTTGTCCTTCACCTGGGTGATGATGACTTTGCGCAGGTCGGCTCCCAAGCCGAGGATCACCTGCTTCAGGAGGTCGTGGGTGAGCGGCCGCGCGAACTTGACCCCGGCGAGCTCCATCGCGATGGCACTCGCCTCCGCCGGGCCGATCCAGATGGGAAGCACCCGCTCCCCTTCCTGCTCCTGCAGGATCACGACCGGCGTGTTGGTCGTGCGGTCCAATCCCAGATGCGCGACGCGGACTTGGATCACGTTGGCACTCAGGTCCCCATATCCCACGATCCGAGATACTTCTCCTGCTCCGCGCTGAGGACATCGATCCCGACGCCCATCGCGGCGAGCTTCAAGCGGGCGATCTCCGCGTCCAGCTCGCGCGGGATGCGGTGCACGTCCTTCGCCAGCCGCTTCGCCTGCTGCACCACATACTCCGCCGCCAGCGCCTGGTTGGCGAACGACATGTCCATCACACTCGCCGGGTGACCCTCCGCGGCCGCCAGATTGATGAGCCGGCCGTCCGCCAGCACGAAGATCCGCTTGCCGTCGAGCCGCCACTCGTTCACGAACTCGCGGACGCGGGTCGGCCCCTGCGCGACTTGTTGCAAGCCCTCGAGGTCGATCTCGACGTTGAAGTGACCGGAGTTCGCGAGCACCGCGCCGTCCTTCATCGCGCGCATGTGCTCGACCCGGATGACGCCGATGTTGCCGGTCAGCGTCACGAACACGTCGCCCGCCCGCGCGGCCTCGGCCATGGGCACCACCCGGTACCCGTCCATCTGCGCCTCGAGCGCCTTGAGCGGATCGATCTCCGTCACGAGGACGTTCGCGCCGGCGCCGCGCGCCCGCAGGGCGAAGCCGCGCCCGCACCACCCATACCCCGCCACCACCACCGTGCTCCCGGCGATCAGCAGGTTGGTCGCCCGCAGGATGCCGTCGAGCGTCGATTGCCCGGTGCCGTAACGGTTGTCGAACAGGTGTTTGGTGTCAGAATCGTTGACCGCGATCACGGGGAACTGCAGCACGCCATCCCGGGCCATCGCCTTCAGGCGGATCACCCCGGTCGTGGTCTCCTCGGTCGACCCGGCGACGCCCGCGACCAGCGCCTTGCGCTCCGCCACCGATAGCGTCTCCACCCACTGGCGCACGGGGGGCGCGAGGTCGTCGAGCCGGTTCAGCGCGATCATGTGCAGCGCGCCGACCAGATCCGCGCCGTCGTCCATCGTCACATCGGGCCGGTGCGCCAGGGCCGCCCGGATGTGGTCGTAATAGGTGGTGTGATCCTCGCCCTTGATCGCGAACACCTTGATCCCGTGGTCTTTCACGAGATGGGCCGCGATGTCGTCCTGCGTCGAGAGCGGGTTAGAGCCGCACAGCGCGACATCCGCCCCGCCTGCCTTGAGGGTGACGGCGAGGTTCGCCGTCTCGCTTGTCACGTGGAGGCAGGCGGCGAGGCGCCGCCCGGCGAGCGGGCGTTCACGGGTGAAGCGCTCCCGAATGAGCCGTAACACCGGCATGGAGCGCTCGGCCCACTCGGTGCGGCGCCGCCCCTCGGCCGCGAGGCTCAGGTCCTTGATGTCGGAGGGCGCGCTCTGGGCCGTGGTCATGCGGTCACTTGCTTCGCGGGGTAGTGCTTGGACCCCTGCACCGCGAGCCGCAGCTCCTCCACGCGGTTCCCCTGCTCCCAGGTAAACAACTCGACTTCCTTGTCGACGTCCTTATCCACGAAGCGCCGCCGCTCGTGCGTCCGCCCGAAATGGCCGTACGCGGCCGTGGCCCGGTAGATCGGCTGGCGCAGGTTCAGCGCCTTGATGATCCCGAGCGGCGTCAGGTCGAACACCTCGCGCACCGCGTCCTCGATCGCCTCGTCGGGCACGACGCCGGTGTGGAAGGTGTCGATCATCACGGAGACCGGGTCGGCCACACCGATAGCATAGGCCACCTGGGCCTCGCAGCGCCGCGCCAGCTTCGCCGCCACGATGTTCTTGGCCACCCAGCGCATCGCGTAGCAGGCCGAGCGGTCGACCTTGGAAGGATCCTTGCCGCTGAAAGCGCCGCCGCCGTGGCGCGCCATCCCGCCGTAGGTGTCCACGATGATCTTGCGACCGGTGAGGCCGGCGTCTCCCTGCGGGCCACCCACCACGAAGCGGCCGGTCGGGTTGATGAGGATGTCCTTCTCCGCGACGTCGAACGCCACGTCCGCCAGCACCGGCCGCACGACGAGCGCGATCACGGCTTCTCGCAGCTCCACGCTGTCGATCTTGTCCGAGTGCTGCGTCGAGACCACCACCTTGCTGACGCCGACGGGACGTCCCCCTTCGTACACGACGCTCACCTGGGTCTTGCCGTCGGGGCGGAGCCACGCGAAATCGCCCGCCTTCCGCACCGCGGCGAGCCGCTCGGCGAGGCGATGGGCCAGGACGATCGGCAGCGGCATGAGCGACGGCGTCTCGTCCGACGCGTACCCGAACATCATCCCCTGGTCGCCCGCCCCCCCCCGGTCCACTCCCAGGGCGATGTCGCCCGACTGGCGGTCGATGGTGGTGAGAATGGCGCAGGTCTGCGCGTCGAAGCCGAAGCTCGCGTCGGTGTAGCCAATGGCGCTGATGGTGCCGCGGACGATGTCGGGGATGTGGACGTAGGTGCTGGTGGTGATCTCGCCCGCCACCACGGCCATGCCGGTCGTGACCAGAGTCTCACACGCCACCCGCGCCGCCGGGTCCTTGGCGATGATGGCGTCGAGGACGGCGTCGGAGATCTGGTCGGCGATCTTGTCCGGGTGCCCTTCCGTCACCGACTCGGACGTGAAGACGTGCCGCTGCGCTGGCATATGTGTCGGTCCCGCCTCGGTTTAGACGTTCAAGCTAGCGGAGCGCCGGCCCGCCGGCAACCGGGCGTCGGGGTCGAGCAGCTTCAGATCGACCGCTTCGGCGAGGGCGAGTCGCAACAGGTCGAGCACGGCGTCCGCGGTGCGCGCCGCGAGCGCCTGCTCCGCGGCGGCGCGCGCGCGCGCCGCACTCACCTGACGCACCGTCCACTTGACGAGCGGCAGCGCGGGGGGCGCGACCGACAGCGTCTCGTACCCGAGCCCGAGGAGTAGGAACGCGGAGAGCGGCTCCGACGCCATCTCGCCGCACACGCTCGCAGGCTTGCCGGCGGCCCGTGCCGCGTCGGCCACCATCTTGAGCAGCCGCAGCACGCTGGGATCGTGCGGGGTGAAGCGGTCGGCGAGCCGGGCGTTGCCGCGATCCACCACCAGCGTGTACTGCGTGAGATCGTTCGTGCCCACTGAGAGGAAGTCCGCTGACTCGGCGAAGCGGTCGGCGTTGACGGCGGCCGCCGGGGTCTCGACCATCACGCCCACGGGCACCGATGGCGCGGCTTCGACGCCCTCGCGCGCCAGCCGCGCTGCCTCGTCCGCGACGATCGCGCGGGTGCGGTCCAGCTCATCGAGCCGCGTGACGAGGGGGATCATCAGCCAGATGTCCGCGTGCTTCGCCGCGCGCAGCACCGCACGCACCTGCGTGCGGAAGATGTCGGGGCGGTCGAGGCACACGCGGATCGCGCGCCAGCCGAGCTGCGGGTTCGTCTCCGCCGCCGCGCGGAACGGCGCAGGCAGCTTGTCGCCCCCCAGATCGTAGGTGCGCACCACGACCGGGTGTCCCGGGAAGGCCTGCGCCACACGCCGGAAGTACTCCGTCTGCTCGTCCTCGGTGGGGAGGGCGGTATGACCCGTGATCAGGAACTCAGTGCGCAGCAGGCCCACGCCTTCGGCGCGATGCTGCTGCGCCGCCCGGATCTCGTCCGGGAGGTCTACGTTGCCGCGCAGCACGATCCGCAGGCCGTCGGTCGTGACGGCGGCCTGGTCCACCACCTCTTCCAGCTGGGCGGCGAGCTCGCGGCGGCGCTGCTCGCGGGTCCTGGCCTCCGCGATCTCCTGGGGCGTGGGATGGAGCAGCACGGTCCCCCGGGTGCCGTCCATGACGAGCATGGTGCCGGGCCCGACCCGCTCCATCGCGCCCGCCACGCCGAATACGGCGGGGATGCCGATCGAGTGGGCCAGGATCGCGGCGTGCGAGGTGCGTGTGCCCTCTTCACTCACGAGGCCGGTCACGTGCTCGCGGTCGAGCTGCACTGTGAGTCCCGGTCCGAGCTCGCGCGCCACGACCACAGACGGCTGGGTGATCCCTTCCCACAGCTCGTCCGCACCGCGGTGCATGAGGTGCTCGATCACCCGCACGGCGACGCCGGTGAAGTCGGCGAGCCGGTCTTTCAGGCGCGGGCTCCCGCTCGCGGACCACATGTCGCGCACCTCCAGCGCCTTGAACTCGAACGCTTTCTCGGCCGTGAGGTGGTTCTCCCGGATCAGGCCCGCGACGCCCGAGAGGAACTGCTTGTCCTCGAGCATCAGGATCTGGGCGTCGAAGATGCGCGCCTCGTCCAGCCCGGCGCGATCCTCCGCCTTCGCCTTCAGCGCCTGGATGTAGCGCCGCACGTCGCGCACCGCGGCGCGGAGCCGGCGGACTTCCTTCTCCACCTGCGAGCGCGGCACCACGCGGTGCGGCACGTCGGGCATGGTCCAGCGCACGACCACCGCGGGACCGACAGCGATCCCGGGGGAAACGCCGATGCCTTTGAGCAAGCGCTCGCTCATGCCGGTCCTTCCCGCCCCTCCTCTTCGGCGCGTTCCGCTTCTCGCAGCTCCGCCGTCAGGTGCATTTCGTGGAATCCATCCGCCACGAGGGCGAGCAGCGCTTCCATCGCCGGCTCCGCGTCCTCGCCGTCCGTCTTGATGATGAGCGACGAGCCGCACTCGGCGGCGAGCATCATCACCCCCATGATGCTCTTGCCGTTCACCGCCAAGTCGTCCTTGCGGACCTCGACGGCCGCTTTGAACCGGTTCGCCACCTTCACGAACTCGGCCGCGGGGCGGGCGTGCATCCCCAGCGGATTGACGATCTTCGCCGCG
>Ga0209802_1002020_pt1 | contig 14464 bp, 11 predicted proteins | sample GraSoiAngelo_129_FD_185886 | JGI IMG/M metagenome (GOLD analysis project Ga0209802, IMG submission 185886) | Grasslands soil microbial communities from the Angelo Coastal Reserve, California, USA - 14_0927_12_40cm (SPAdes) (version 2) | ecosystem: Environmental > Terrestrial > Soil > Grasslands ... | reverse complement strand
CGGTTTAGGCATACAAATGACCATCAACGGACAGCGGCCCACGCAAAATAGTTATCGGCTGGACGGTACGGTTTCACTTCTGGCGGGGTAATCAACGCAGTCACGCGTTCGGGCACCAACACGTTCCACGGATCTGCCTTCGATTTTCTGCGCAATGAAAAATTTGACGCTGCCAATTACTTCAACAATGCTAATAGCCTCCCCAAACAGCGTTTGGAGCAAAACCAGTTCGGAGCGTCGGCAGGAGGACGCATTCTTAAGGACAAGGTCTTTCTCTTTGGGGACTACGAGGGCGTGCGTCAGGCCAAGGGAACAGCCCTAACGCAGTTCACCATTTCCGACGCCGTTCGCGCCGGCAACGTCACGAACCTATCCACCGTAACTAACGGTTCCACCGGCGTTGTGAGTGCCGTCCCTATAGACCCGTATATCCAGAAGTACCTCGCTTTTTTTCCGAAGCCGACCGGCCCCGCCAATTGTACGAGCTGTAACGCGAACGTTGCGCCGTATGCTTGGAATCAAGTACAACACACAACAGAGAATTTCTTCACTGTCCGATCCGATCAGAGGCTTTCGGCCAAGGACAGCCTGTTTGAAACATTCGTGCGCGACCCCTCGAGGTATACCTTGCCGCAAGCGCTCAACCAGGTTTTCGTAGAGTTCTTCGCCTACCGGGAAGCCGCAGTGCTCGAAGAGACTCACGTGATCAGTTCGTCCATGGCCAATACGGTTCGGGTGGGCCTGGACAAGACCAACGGCAAGACGAATAACTACAATGACTTCGCCTCACAAGCGATAAACCCCCTGGCGGCGGACACCTCTCTCAACGAGATCCCGTCGCAGGGGACCGCTCATGGCCAACCCACCGTCAATCTGACGAGCACGAATATAACGACCCCTGTGCTGCTTTGGGGAGGAACGCACCAGGACCTGTACAACCAAATCTTGCAAGTCTATGACGATGCATTCGTCACGCGGGGCAACCACGGCCTGAAGTTCGGCTTTGAATTCCTGGGACAACAGAACGATACCATTGCCATCAACGGGATAAACGGCAGCGCCACCTTTACGGGCGGGTTGGCGACTACGATTGCAAATACGGACTGCGGGACGTCGGCGGGCGGCATTGATGCTTCTTGCGGGGCGCTGGTCAACTTTCTGACCAACCAGCCGCGCGTTGCGGTTACGCCTGCCGATCTGACCGCAAGCAATAAGCATTACGTGCGTGATAAGGTTTTCGGCGTATACGCGCAGGACGATTGGCGCCTCCGTCCTAATCTGACGCTCAACCTGGGGCTTCGTTACGAAATGCAGACCAACCCCACTGAGAAACACGGTGAAGTGGCATATTTAGCGGCTGCTAATGGTCCGTCCACGAATTTGAGAAACTCCTTTTACACGCGCAACCCTACCCTCAAAAACTTCGAGCCCCGCATTGGTTTTGCTTGGGATCCATTCCATAACGGCAAGACCGCGGTCCGAGGCGGTATCGGAATGTTTGATCAGTTGCCGGGTGCGTACATCAACGCGCTGTACAATGCTACGACGGCTCCCTTCCTGGGTACCTACGGTACCGTTGGCCCCCCAGTCGGTAACTCCCCCCTCCCCGGTACATTCCCATATGGTATTCCGGCACAACTGCCCACGGTTTTGCCTACGCAGGTGGTATGGGCTTACACCGACGCAAATATTCGGCGGAATTACATAACGCAATGGAATTTCAGCGTTCAGCGGCAACTCGCCGCCAACACGACGATCACGGTCGCGTATGCAGGTTCCCACGGGGTGCACAATCCCTTTCTGACAGAAGGGGGCAATTCGGTTCAGCCAGTGAACGCCGGAAATCCGATCCCCGGCGTCGGCTACTATTGGCCGATTCCATGGTCCAATGTGAAGAACTGCGCGCCACCGCCCCCGTTTCCGCCGGTGGGGGACGGCGTGACCTGCCTCACAGCGGCCGAAAAACAGGCTCGGTTTTACAACCCGAACATCCAGACCTGCCGCTGCATCTTTTGGGAGGGCACTTCCTCTTACAACAGTCTTCAACTGAGGTTTGATCAAAGGCTGTTCCACGGCCTTCAAGTGCAAGGTTCGTTCACCTGGAGTAAGAGTATCGACGATAGCTCGGGAAGCGCCGCTGCCGACACGTTCAGCAATGAGTGGAATGCGCTGCCGACCTACGACATGAGGCTCGTGCGCGGGCTCTCATCTTATGATATCCCACGTAACCTGGTCATAAATGGCCTGTATAATGCTCCAACTCCGAAGTCACTGGGGTCCGTGGCGGATCACATGTTGGGTGGATGGCAAGTGGGCATCATCGCTCAGGCCAGCGACGGTTTCCCGCTGATGCCCAGCATGGGCATGGACAATCCGGATATGCTCGGCGAGATCATTCAGACTCTCAATCCGCCGAACGTTGTAGCCGGCTGCAAGATCGTTAACCCGGGGAATACAGCCCATTATTTGAATGCAGGATGTTTTTCAATGGTGCCTCAAACCGCAACGAATACTCCTTTTTGCGATACGGCTCGCGCAGCGAAGTTGGGCTCCCCGGGCTTCTGTCCAAACATTCGTGGCAACCTGGCACGGAATACAATCCTTGGGCCTGGCTTGGCTAACGTAGATTTTTCCATGGTTAAGAACAACCACATCCCGAGGGTCTCGGAGGCCTTCAATCTGCAATTCCGGGTGGAGCTCTTCAACGCCCTCAATCGCGCAAACTTTGCACAGCCCTCACTGAACCCAAACACGGGAGGTGGGCCGATGGAGGCAATCTTCGCATCGGGGCAGCCGAATACTCAGTTCGGACTCATCACCGCTACGCAAATTCCGAACCGTCAGATTCAGCTTGCGTTGAAGCTAATTTGGTAGGCAGCGGTTTGGCTGCAAACAAAATTTAGAATCGCAAGAATTTCATTTGAGGAGCCAGGAATGAAAAGGATAGCCATCGTCTTGAGTTTGTGCGCGATCTTCGCCTTGAGCGCGAGAGCGCAGCAACAGCCGAAGCCCTACGTCAATAAGCAGGCGCCTATGGAGCACTGGTTTGGCCTTCTAAGGCTTGTGGAGACGATCCCGATCCCCACCGAAGGGTATATCGATCACCTCAGCTACGATCTGAAAAACCAGCACCTGTTTATTTCCGGCGAGAACAATAAGAAGCTGGTGGTCGTGGATATGAAAGCGGGCAAGGTGATCCACGAAACGCCCCTCGGCGGAAATCCTCGTAAGCCCTTCTTTGACCCTGCCACCAATGAACTTTGGCTGGACCTCGGAGATAACACCGCCGTAGCCATCAGCGGGACCACCTTCGAGGTGACGAAGACCGTCGAACTGACCGGTGGAAAGGGCGCCGCGCATAGGGATCCGGATAACGCGGCCTACGATTTCGTAAAGGGGTTGTATTATGTTGGCATCGTTACGGGGCAGGGAAATAAGGATGGCACGATAGAGATCGTGGACACGAAGGCCGCCAAGCTGGTGGGCAGCATAAAGATGGATGGCAACGATCCGGCGGGCATGATACTCGACCGTGCCGCAAATAGGCTGTACGTGGGCATGGGGGATGTGGTGAACGGCGAGAGTGTCGTCAAGGTGATCGACACCAACAAGCGGGCCGTTATTGCCGAGTGGCCGATCACGGGGGGCCCGCAGCCCCATACCGCAGGTCTGGATGCAGCTCACCATCGCCTGTTCATGGGCAGCCGGCTGGGAGGCGGACACGTGGCCGATCCGGGTAAGTTTGTGGTCATAAACACGGACACAGGGAAGGTGGCTCAAGCGCTGGACGCTGCGGGCGGGGCGGATGAAATCTTTTATAACGCCGCGAATTCGCGTGTCTACTTCTCCGGGAGCAGCGGAACACTGGTCGTTTTTCATGAGGACGATCCAGACCATTTCCGGCAACTCGGAAAAGTTCCGACGGGGGCGATTGCGAAATCGGGTATGTGGATTCCGGAACAGAAGCGATACTATTCAGCTGTCCCGAAGCACCTGGTCCAGCTGATGCCGACCACGCAGTATGGCGTAGGCGACTGGGTCACCGAAGAGTCCCATCTCATGGTCTTCGAAGAGGTGCCCTGAAGACTTCAGAAGCAGTCTTTGGCAAACAATGCGAGCGGGTCAAACCTGATGCAGCCGAGTGCGGTGGTAAAAGCAGAGACAACACCCGCGGAACGCTTCCAGATGTACGTTGACGGGCAGTGGGTCAGCGCCGAAGGTGATAGGACTTTCGAAGTGCGCAACCCAGCGGACCGAACCGTGGCGGGAATCGTTCCGGATGGTGGGATTCCCGAGACGCGCCGCGCGATCGAGTCAGCCCATCGTGCGTTTCCGGCGTGGTCGCGCACGCCGGCCAAAGATCGCGGCGTCATTCTAAAGGGGATCATGGAGCTAATGGCCGAGCGACGCGACGAAATCGCCAAGTTGGTCGTGCTCGAAAACGGGAAGCCTTACGAGGAGGCCAAGGGCGAGGTCGGATTTTCAATGGGCTACTTCGGGTGGTTCGCCGAGGAGGCCCGCCGTACTTATGGCGACGTGGTCTCGTCGCCATTCGCGAATAAACGGCTCTGGGTTTTGCGGCAGCCGTTGGGTGTGGTGGGAGCCATTACCCCGTGGAACTTCCCAGCCAACATGATCACGAGGAAGATTGCCCCGGCTATGGCCGCCGGCTGTACAGTGGTGCTGAAGCCAGCCTCAGCCACCCCCATGACAGCGCTGGCCATTGCCCGCTGCGCTCATGATGCAGGCCTCCCTCCGGGGGTGCTGAATATCGTCACCGCCGCCAAGTCCGCGGCCATCGGTGACGAGCTCCTTAGAAATCCCCATGTCAAGAAGATCGGCTTTACCGGCTCTACCCAAGTGGGCAAGGGCCTCATGAGGCAAGCGGCAGATCAAATCAAACGAATATCCTTCGAGTTGGGAGGCAATGCGCCATTCATCGTCTTCGACGATGCTGATTTTGACAAAGCAGTCGAAGGCGCAGTGGCTATGAAATTCTTGCGGGTCGGCGGGCAATCCTGCATCTGCGCCAATCGGATTTTCGTCCAAGAGACCATTGCTGAACGTTTTATCCCGGCATTTGTGGAGCGGACCAAAGCGCTGAAGGTAGGGCCCGGCTTCGAACCAGGAATGCAGGTGGGACCTCTCATCAACGAAGAAGCACTAAGGAGCATGCAACGTTTCGTGGAGGACGCTACCTCCGGCGGGGCCAGAGTCCTTATCGGTGGCAGGCGGTATACGAGGCCACCACTGGACAGGGGATTTTTCTTTGAGCCCACCGTGCTGGTGGGTGTGAAGGACGACATGCCCGTATGCACGGAGGAGATATTCGGTCCCATCGCGCCAATCCTCACCTTCCAGACGGAGGAAGAGGTGCTGCGCCGGGCCAATGCGACGAGCTACGGCCTGGCAGCCTACTTCTACACCCGAGATTACGCCCGGGTGGCGAGGGTGAGTGAGGGCTTAGAAGCCGGGCTCGTAGGCGTCAATGACGCGCAGGGCTATACCCACGAGATCCCCTTCGGCGGCTTCAAGGAGAGCGGGCTCGGTCGCGAAGGGGGCCGCGAAGGGATCGACGAATATCTCGAGGTAAAATCACTGGTTGTGAATCTAGGGTGAGCAGCTCCGACAGACGCCAATTACATAAAAGAGGAGCGCGGGTTAGAGCAGCGTTTTGGGGCCTCGTCTCCGAGGGGAAATTCTGGGCTCATTGCGAAGTGACTTCTTAAGGGAGGATTTGTGATGCAAAGGAAGACTGGATTAAGAATTTTTGGTCTCTTGATTCTCACGGCGTTACTGGCGCCTGCAGGGGTTCGCTCTCAGACCCCTGCGACATCTCAAGCGCCTCAAACTACGGCCATCCGCGCGGGGCGATTATTCGATCCCAAGTCCGGTACAAACTTGATGAATCAGGTAGTGATCATTAAGGGCGACCGGGTTGCGGATGTTGGTCCGGCTGATCGCGTGCAGATTCCGCCCGATGCCAAAGTAATCGACCTAAGCAGGGCGACAGTGCTGCCAGGTCTGATTGATGGTCACGTCCATCTCACTGACGCATCCGTCGGCCTGCAACACCAGATGATGGTAGCCCTGTATAGCGCCACGCAGAGTTTGAACGCCGGATACACCACCTTGGTTCCCATGGGGTCGCATGGCGGCGGTTACGCAGACGTGGAGTTACGCAATGCCATCGATGCCGGCTTCGTCCACGGTCCGCGCATACTTCCGGCGGGGCCTCTCATCGAGATCACCAGCCCCGGAAAAGCAACCTTTCCTTTGGACTGGAAGCCGTTCGAACCCTCCCTATATGCCAATGGGCCTGGGCAGTTTCGAGAGGCGGTGCGCCAACTGGCGCACTATGGCGCGGACCATATCAAAATCACAACCACGGGCGCCTTTTACTTCAAACCAGACACCGGCGAGATGGTGAACCAGGAACTTCCCACTCTCGATGAAGTCAAAGCCGCGGTAGAGGAAGCACACCGACTGGGCCTGTTTGTAGCCAGCCATACCTATGGGGGTCCCGGCCTAAAGCACGCGATTGAAGTGGGAGAAGAGGACATCCAGCATGGCTTGGCGGCCGACGATGAAGATATAAAAATGCTGGTCCAAAAGAATCTTCCAATCACATCCACGATTCTGGACCAACGCCAGGATGAGCCGGGCGACTTAAAGCGCTTTGCGCCGTACAGCCGTTGGCGGATACAGCAGGTGACGTGGAAGAAAATGATGACTGCCGGTGTAAAGCTGGGTTTCGGTAGCGGTGCCGCGCCGGTCACAAACGGGCAAGGAAGAATCTACAATCTGGCGTGCCAATGTTCGCATGGTGTGCAAGGGGAGATGTTCCCCGTGTTCGTGAGCTGGGGAGCGACGCCCGTGTATACCCTGCGCATGGCTACGATGGTCAATGCGGAGATCATTCACCAGCAGAACAATTTGGGCAGTATCGAGAAAGGTAAATTCGCCGACGTCATCGCAGTCTCCGGAGATCCCTTGCAAGACATCAGTGAAATGCAGCGCGTGAAGTTCGTCATGAAGGGCGGGGAGGTCTTCCGAGACGAGCTAACCGCTTTGGGTAATGGGGCGCTGAGAACTGCCAAATGAAGTAAGCGCTGATAAGCAAGACCGATCAGACAAATCGCTATTTCCTGCGCGGGGCACATAGCCTCTCATTGGGCTGATGAGTACTACCGGTTTAGCATCGAATCGCGCAGGGGATCCGCATGAATAGCGGGCGCGGGGGTGGTTGTGCGCCGTCCGGCAGGGGGCGTGACCTCGAACGTGAAGCGGAGCGCCGGGATCTTGTTGCCCGGATGGTCGTCGGCGTAAGTCAGCTGCGGAAGTCGATAAAGTTGCTGCGATTCGTTGGGCGGCCCCTCGTAGATTCCGGGATAAAGGTCGATGAGGTGCTCGCCCGGTTCGCCCGTGGCCGTGAAGTTGATAACCACGTCGCCTTGGCTGTTGAAGCCGCAGGCGTAGCCCATGTAGGCATTGTCATAGGTCGCCACGTAGATGTTGTCGTATTCGGTCCAGCCGACACCGTTTAGGTGAATCCTCACAGGTGTGCCCGCCGGTCCCGACGCCGGTGAGATGCTGACGATGTTGGTTTCGATGACGAAGAACGCACGCGCGAGCAGGTCATTGCCGCGCCGCAAGGCAAGCCCGTGCAAGCCCCCAAGGTCTTGTGGAATCGTCACTGGGAAGTCGATCCGTCCGTCGCTCCCCACCTTGACCTGACCGATGACGTTCTCTTGAGGGACGAAACCGGAAACGGCCACACGGCTGCCGACCGAAGTTTCCCAGATGAGCTGCAGTGACGTATCCGGCGGGAAGCCTTCGCCTCGAAGCATTGCCCGCGTGCCCACGATACCCTGCGCTGGGGCGAGCGCAAGTTTCGCGTTTGCGACTTGCACTTCTGTCTTCGGAATCACCTGCGGCTGATAGCGTTCTGCGTACGCCGCTCGCGCGGTTCCGCCTGCCGTCGTGTGGAACGTGAATCGAGGCCGCGGCAAATCTGCTACGGGCGACTGTTCATAATTAAGATAGCTTTGTCCCTGCCAGCCTGTATACACATTAACGATGTGATCTCCGACGGGGCCCGCCGCGCGAAACCGCGCCACGGCCGATCCGCGCGTGCTCGCGGCCGACACCCAACCCGCGGCGTGATTGTCCCAGTTGACCACCCACGTGCTTTCCATGGTTCGCCAACCCAGGCCTTTTACCTTCAGCTCGATCAGCGTTCCGACTGGTCCTGACATTGGGGCGAGCTCGAAAGTCTGGGTGACGTTGATGCCGTTCTGGGCGACCGGTTTGCCATCGATGAGGGCAATCACTTCGTGCACGCCGCCGTAGTCCTCGGGAATCGCAAAGCGCGCGTCGAGCCGTCCGCTGGAATCGACAGGGAACTGGCCGATCGTGGCGGTCGTTTCGGAGTATTTTTTGCCGCGGAAGTGGTAGTAATCCTCGATGACCCAGCCGCCAGTCACCGTACCCCACGCGAGATCGACTGTTTTCCCACGCGGCAAGCCTGCGGCAGTCGCATGTACGCTGGCGCCGACCACAACCGGCTTATCGTAGGCAAGATCGAGCAATGTGGGGGTGCTCTCGTTTGATGGAACAGCGGCCGCAGAATTAGAGGCCACCGCTGACTGTGATCGCGAGCAGCCAGATATTGCCGCAACAATGCCTATTAGGATCCAGACGGTAGACTGGAGAAGACGTCTCATGCTTCCGGAGGCGCGCAGCTCTGGGGCCTATTGAACGATTGTGATCTGCGACGCTTGGACCTCGAAGGGCTTGAACTCGCCGGACCGGCCCTGGGAGTCCTTTGCGGTCACTGTATAACGAACAATGCCCGTGGGCGCATCATCGGGCACCATCCACTTGGCGACCCAGAACTCGCGTTCCGGCTGCTTCTCGGTCTGGCGATCGCGCATGGGAATATCGAGTGTCTTGCCAGCATAGGTGAGGTGAACCACGAGCTGCGTCGCACGATCGCGCTTGCCCGTCGCCGGATTAATGGCGGTCATACGGAACCCCACCGGCTCGCCCGGTTTAAACTGATTATTCAGTATGCAATTGCGGGGCTGGCCCGGGGGATAGAAGTACACGACGTCGCCGTACACGATCAGGCGATCGCCGCCGGATGGCGTCTGCCCGGCGAGAGGCCAAGTTGCCGCGATCGCCACCACGGCAATGAAGGCGGCCAGCGCGGAATACCTATAAGAACTTTTCATGAGCGCAGACGTTACTCGAATCGGCTGCGACTGTCCAGCGAATTTGTTGGTCCGCGACTGACAGCTCCTTATAAGCGAAATCGTCCGGACGGAACTACAACAGGCGCCACCGATGATAGTATTTAGGCGTCACATCGAACCAAAAGGGACAATCTAGTTCGAGCAGAAGTATTTTAGCTTCCATCGAGGAGCTAGGGATGAAAACGGTGTCAAGGATTGCCGGAGTAATACTAATTTGTGTGGTCTTATTGTTGCTGACGGCGCGCGTCACGGGCTTCGAACCTAAGGAGTGTCCAAACGCCGGCGTTTCTTGGAGGTGCCGAGTGCCCGGTTTGTGGCTCAAGGGCGATGTTGCAACCAATCCGGTTCTTGATTGGTCGTTTACGGACAAATATCAGACAGTCAAAGTGCAGACCAGGGACCGGTTGTGGCTCCCTCACTCGATCACGACGTATTGTGTCTCCTATAACGGTCAGCTTTATCTGACGTCCGTTTATCGAGCGGGACTGCAATATCCGCATGGCAGACGGTGGAATGAAAACGTGGCCCGCGATCCCCGCGTGCGAATCAAGATCGGAGATCAATTGTTCGACCGCACGTTGGTATACGTCACCGATCCCGATGTAAGAGCAGCCGTGATCCGAAATAAAGCGACAAAATACCCGGAACAGATCATTCCACGCACTTCGTACATTAACGTTTTTCGCGTCGTATCCAATGACGAACGCGCCTCAAATTGATTCTGCGGAACACTTATGAAGGTGGTGATCACCGGTGCCAATAGCGCCGTCGGGCAAGCGATCCTGCGGTGCGCAGCGGCACAAGAGGCGCCGCCAACCACATTTCTCGCGGCGGTTCGCTCGGACCGTGCAGCCGAACAGATCCGGTCTGGGCCAGGCGATGCCAACCGTGTGGTCCGCATTTCCTACGATGACCCCGGCAGTCTGGATGCGGCGTTTCAGGGGGCCTCTGCAGTCATCCACCTCGCAGGAATTCTCTTCGAAAGGCCGGACTCGACGTATGAGCAGGCAAACGTTGCGTCCACTCGCAGGGTCGTTGAAGCAGCGAAGCGAAGCGTGGTGACGAAATTGGTGTTGGTCAGCGCGACGGGAGCCGATGAGACTTCTTCCAATCGCTACTACCGCACTAAAGGGCAGGCGGAGACTCTGGTGCGCACATCGGGATTGTGCTACACCGTGCTGCGCGTCCCGCTTTTGCTCGGTCGCGGCACGGCGGGCGCGGCGGTACTCCAGCGCTACGTAAGCGGGCGGAAGGCCAGGCTGATCGGAGGTGGCCGCAATCTTCAGCAGCCACTTTACGTGGATGACCTGGCGCGGGCTGCAGTGGTGGCTGCCACGCAACCATCCATTGCGAACAATCTCACTTTGGATCTCGTCGGCCCCATCTCGCTGCGGGAGCGGGAACTCGTCGAGCGAGCCGCTCGCTTGGTGGGCCGCGAAGTCCGGATCAGCTCGATTCCGAAAACTTTCTTTTCTTTGGTGCTGGCCATTCGTCAACGCATCAGCAGCACGGGATTTTCACGGGACATTCTTGAGGTAATCACTGCAGATACGCGTCTCGATCCGCAGCCGGCCGCGTGCAAACTGGGGATTCGACTCACCGGAATCGATGAGATGATCAAAGACAGCTTAGGACAAGGATGACGAAATGAGCGACACGCTTCCGTCGGCCAGTATTGCGTCTGCGGCAGCCGGCAAGAAGGCCAAACCGTGGCAGCGGCTATTGCCATTGCTTATCACGGCAGCCTGCTTCGCCTACCTTTATAGCCGTCTCAGCCGTGGCGCTGCGGCCGAGGGCAGCCGTCTCGTTCCGTATCTCTTGAGAAGCTTTGAGAATGTCAGCTGGCCTCGCTGGCTCATTCTGATGATTCCGTATTGTTTCCTTTATCTCGTGCTGGACAGTCTGGTTGTTTGGAGTGTGATTAATTGGTTCAATGTCAAAATCCGCTACGCCGATATCCTGCCCATTCGCGCCAGCGCCTACATTCTCTCCCTGGTGAACGAGCAAGTCAGCAAAGGGGCGATCGCATTGTATCTGAACCGGCGGGACGGCGTGCCCGGCTGGGAGATCGGCTCCAGCATGCTCTTCCTCATGTTTTGCGAGTATTACAGCCTGATGCTTTGGGCGACGATCGGCGTGATGTTGCGGTGGGGTAGTTTCCAGCCTGCTTTCCACATAATCCCTTGGATTGCATTGGGCTCCGGCGTTGTTTTTGTGTTTTTCCATCTCTTCTTCAGCGGCAGAATCGGCTCAGGGATCGCGTTCCGCGAGCGCCCGATCTTCCGCGCCTTCCGACTCGCCAAGATTTGGCACTATGGAGCTGTGCTCGCGCTTCGCGCGCCGCTGGTGATCGCTGGTGTGATTGTATATACGCTGGCCTTGAGACTCTTTGGCGGCTCGGTGAGCTTCGGTGAAATGCTGGGCTACTTGCCGGTGATCTTCTTTGGAGCAGCCATGCCTGGACCGATGCACTCGGTCGCGATCCTCTTTTGGGTTCTGCTTTTTCCTGACCGGCCAGGACAGATGACCGCCTTCGGCTTTGTCATGCACAACTTCTTTATCGTATTTAACGCGGGAGTCGGCCTGCTATTTCTCCGGCGCGCGACTCGGGAGGTGATCGGCTAGTCTGGCGGACATCAAGCGCTGACCCATGGATACGAGCGTGCTCAGAACCAGCACCCAGACCAAAAGCGTAAGCAAAGGCTGCAGAAAACGCATGCCTAGCCGAATCAGAATGTCCATACAGGGCGGGGCGAAATAGAGCATGCCGTTATAGCGGCCGAGCTTGCTCCCGCGGAGCTTGATCTGCCGGTGAATCCAGTAAGAATCAATGACGTACTGAGCGAATGCCGCAGTGATACAGATTGGCAGGATCCAAGGAAAGGCGCCGCGGGATGCACCGGCAAATATGCCGCTGACGACGAAAAGAAAATCGCTCGTGTGATCGAAGGCCCCGCTCAAAGCGCTCACGGTATCTCTGCGGCGTGCTATGGGGCCATCGAGAAAGTCCGTTACCAGCGCCGCCACCCACGCAATCAACGCTAAAAGCGCAGAGTGCGCGTCTCCTCTGGTCATGAAGTATGAAAATGGGGCGACGAGAAGCAGTCGAACTGCGGTCAGGGCATTAGCCATCCGCGGTCAAACCAGAATGTGATGAGAGGGATGACTAAGTTGCTTTGCGGCACGCATTTGATCGTTCCGTATTGTACGCGTGTTATGGCAATCCCGCGAAACGTTGATTCCTTAGCTCAGAATGGCCCGCCGCAAGCGGCAGTAGGCCGGCAGCCGTCGCCCAGGCTACGTTGACAGCAAAAGGAGGGCAAGCATATGCTTTTCGGGTGACTTAGGTTGCGACGAGAGATCTGCGCCGAAAGCGTCCCAATGCCTGATTTGGCAATTCCTCACTGTGTGGATGCCGCCCTTGAGAATGGATTAGAGGGCCGCGGTGTATCCCGCGAAGACGCGCTTTTGTTAATGAACGAAGCGCCGTTAGCGGCCTTGCTCCAGGCGGCTTCCTCGGTTCGGGACCGCTCCAAAGGCCGTTCGGTCAGCTATTCCAGGAAGGTCTTCATTCCACTCACCCATCTTTGCCGGGACTATTGCGGCTACTGCACGTTCCGCGCGGATCCCGAGAACGGCGTCAATCCCTACATGACGCCGGACGAAGTGCTGGCAGTAGCGGAAGCGGGCCGCCTTGCAGGGTGCAAAGAGGCTTTGTTCAGCCTGGGCGACCAGCCCGAGCGAGTATTCCCGGAAGCGAGAGAGTTTCTGAAAGCATTGGGCTTCGATCGCACCCTCGAATACCTTGCGGCCATGTGCCAGCTGGTGCTCGAGAAGACCGGTCTTCTGCCTCATTCCAATCCCGGTCTGATGGGCTTGGAGGATCTTCGCCGCCTGCGAGAGACGAACGTCAGCGTGGGGTTGATGCTCGAGAGCGCCAGTCCTCGGCTCGGCCGCCCGGGTGGCGCGCACTGGAAGGCGCCTGACAAGGTTCCCTCGCTTCGCCTGCGTACCATCGAGAATGCGGGACAATTGTCGATACCTTTCACGACGGGCATCCTGATCGGGATCGGTGAAACTCCGGAGGAACGGGTGGACGCACTGCAGGCGATCCGCGCCGCACATGGAAAATACGGTCATGTCCAGGAAGTGATCATCCAACCGTTTCGCGCCAAGCCAGATATTCGCATGGCGCAAGCGCCGGAGCCCTCTAAAGAAGATCTGCAGCGCACCATTGCAGTTGCCCGCCTGATTCTCGGCGGCCAGATCAATATTCAGTCGCCGCCCAATCTGCTCTCGGAGGACTATCCGGATTTGCTGAAAGCTGGTATCAATGATTGGGGTGGAATTTCTCCGGTGACCAAAGACTTCATCAATCCAGAAGCCGCGTGGCCGCAGCTCTCTTCGCTCGCTGCGAGAACTGCGTCCGCAGGGTTCGTGTTGCGTGAACGACTGGCGATCTATCCGGAGTTTTCCTCCCAGCCGGAATTCATAAACGATCATCTCAAACCGCACGTTCAGAAGCTTCGAGGCGAGGACGGCTATGCCCGGAATGGTGATCAATGCTAAAACCAATGAATCCTGAATGGAGGGAAATCCCCTGGGAGCGCGCCCTCACAGCAGCAAGCCCAAATGTTGCCAACACGCTGGGTAAGGCGCTTGCGGGGACCGACCTCGGCCTCGAAGAGGGCGTGACGCTGGCGCGGGTAGAAGGCAACGACCTTCTGGCTCTGGTGAAGGTCGCAGACGAGCTTCGAAGGCGCGTCGCCGGCGACATCATCACCTACGTGGTGAACCGGAATTTGAATTTCACTAACGTTTGTATCGTCGGCTGCGCTTTTTGCGGGTTCAGCCGGGGGCCGGATTCACCAGACGCTTATTTCCATTCCACAGATAGTCTGATTGCCAAGTCGGTCGAGGCAGTTGAGCGTGGCGCCACCGAGGTGTGCATCCAAGGCGGTCTCCCCAGAGACCTCAATGGATACTACTACGCTGAACTTCTCCGGGCCATCAAAGCGCGTTTGCCTGAAATCCATGCGCATGCCTACTCGCCTATGGAGATCACCTATGGCGTGGAAAAAACGCGCCTGCCCCTGCGCGAGTACCTGCTCATGTTGAAAGAAGCTGGTTTGAACAGCATTCCGGGAACCGCCGCGGAAATCCTCGATGATGATGTGCGCAGATCCCTGAGTCCCAACAAGCTGAAA